>WNGE01018061.1_pt1 | contig 11950 bp, 6 predicted proteins | sample 5400651 | NCBI WGS metagenome assembly WNGE01 (sample SAMN13153370, study PRJNA577476) | soil metagenome | isolation source: 60 cm soil or saprolite under grassland replicate 2 | place: USA:California | collected 2016-06-15 | reverse complement strand
ATGGTGGGGATGTACCCGCACACCACGTTCGACCGGAACCCGACCCCCGCGAGCATCGACACCCCGCTGCATGGCTTCATCCCGCACGCGCACGTCGACCACCTGCACCCCGTCGCGGTGATGGCGATCGCGGCCGCCGACGACGGGCCGGCGCTCACTCGCGAAGTGTATGGGGACGACGTGCTCTGGACCGACTGGCAGCGCCCCGGCTTCGACCTCGGCTTGAAGCTCGAGCGGATCTGTCGCGAGCATCCGAACGCGCAGGGCGTGATCCTGGGCGGCCACGGCCTGATCTGCTGGGCCGACGAGGACCGGGAGTGTTACGAGCGGACGCTCGCATTGATCCGTCGCGCGGAGGACTTCCTGAACGCGCGTGATGACGGTGCGGCGTTCGGCGGTCAGCGCGTGAAGCCACTTCCCGAGGCCGACCGCCGGCGGATCCTCGTGGACGTGCTGCCGTGGCTGCGCGGGCGCGTGAGTCGCGACGCCACCACCGCCGCGCCGGGCGGCGCCCTGCGGCAGATCGCGACGGTCGAGATGCGCGACGCGGTGCTCGAGTTCGTGAACTCGCGCGACGCCCAGCGACTCGCGGCGCTCGGGACGAGCTGCCCCGACCATTTTCTCCGTACCAAGATCAAGCCGCTCTACGTCGACTGGGATCCGCAGGCGGACGACGCGGGCGCTCTCAAGACGAAGCTCGAGGCCGGTCTCGCGCAGTACCGGAGGGACTACGCCGAGTACTACATGAGGCACAAGCGGGAGAACTCGCCGGCGATGCGCCGGTCGTCCCCGAGCGTCATCCTGATTCCCGGCATCGGACTCGTCGCGTGGGGCAAGTCCAAGTCCGAAGCCCGAGTGACGGCCGAGTTCTACAGCGCCGCGATCGGCGTCATGCGCGGCGCGGAGCGCGTGAGCCGCTACACGGCGCTCGACCCCCAGGAGGCGTTCGACATCGAGTACTGGCTGCTCGAGGACGCGAAGCTCAAGCGGCTGCCTCCGGAGCGGCCCCTCGACCGTACCGTCGCGGTGGTCGTCGGCGCGGGCAGCGGGATCGGGCGGGCGCTCGTGAGCGAGCTCATCGGCCAGGGCGCCGCCGTGGCCGCGGTCGATCTGCGCGCCGACCAGGCACAGGCGGTCGCGGAGGAGGCACAGCAGAAGGTGGGGATGGGCATCGGTGTGGCCGGAACAGGTATCTCCGGCGCGGGGCAGGTCGTCGGGCTGGGCGCCGACGTCACCGATCGAGCGGCGATGCGGCGCGCGCTCGAAGACGTGGTCCTCGCCTACGGCGGTCTGGATCACGTCGTCATCACCGCCGGCTACTACCCGAGCCCCGACGAGCACGGCAACGTCGCCGATGAGGAATGGGAGAAGACATTCGCGATCAACGTCACGGGCCCGTTCCTCGTCGCGGACGAAGCCTGGCGGGTGTGGCAGGCACAGGGGGAACTCGACGGCAGCCTGGTGATCACGACGAGCGTCAACGCGGTGGTGCCGAAAGCGGGGTCATTCGCGTACGACACGAGCAAGGCGGCGACGAACCACCTCGTGCGAGAGCTCGCGGTGGCGTTCGCGCCGCTCGTGCGGGTCAACGGCGTTGCCCCCGCGACGGTGCTCGAGGGGTCGTCGATGTTCCCGCGTGAGCGCGTCATCGCGTCGCTCGCCAAGTACGGGTTGGCGTACGACGCCGCGGAGAGCACGGAGGTGCTGCGCGACCGGCTCGCGGAATTCTACGCCAAGCGCACCCTCACCGGCCGACCGATCACGCTCGCCGACCAGGTCAAGGCGATCGCCGCGCTCCTCGGCGGCGGCTTCAGCAAGACGACGGGCCAGATCGTCAACATCGACGGAGGCCTCACGGCCGCCTTTCTCAGATGAGCACGGTCTCCCAGCAGTCGCTGGCGGATCGACTCGACGCCATCAACGAGTTCGACCGCGAACCCGTGCCGCCGGACCGGCTGCAGGGGCCCGGCAGTTTCATGGGGCTGTACGCCGGCGAGCACCTCGCCGGGACGGAGTTCGTGATCGGGCCACTGTTCGTGGCGCACGGTGTGTCTGCTCTCGACCTGGTGCTGGGACTGCTCGTCGGCAACCTGCTCGCCGTCCTCAGTTGGGCCTTCATCACGGCGCCGATCGCCACGCGCACCCGGCTCAACCTGTACTGGCACCTGCGGAAGATCACCGGGCCGAACCTGTTGTTCGTCTACAACATCGTCAACGCGCTGATGTTCTGTTTTCTGGCGGGAAGCATGATCTCGGTGGCCGCTACGGCGGTGGGTCTCCCGTTCGGGATGGCGATGCCGAAGCTGAACGATGTGTATCCCAACTCGGTGGGCTGGGTGCTGGTGGTGTTTCTCGTCGGGATCGCGGTCACCGCGCTGGCGATTCTCGGGTTCCAGAAGATCGCTGCCGCCGGCCAGGTCGCGTCCCCGTGGATGTTCATGGTATTCGTGGCGGCGGCCGTGGCCGTGCTGCCCAAGCTCGGCGTCACGTCCGTGGGGGACTTCTGGCGCGTTGCCAGCGAGCGCATCTGGACCGGCGTGCCGGCGCACGGCGTCGCCAAGTTCAGCTTCTGGCACATCATGTTTTTCGCGTGGTTTTGCAACATGGCCATGCACATCGGGATGGCGGACATGACCGTGCTCCGCTACGCCAAGCGGTGGCAATACGGCTTCTTGAGTGCGTGCGGCATGTATCTCGGGCATTTCGTGGCCTGGATCGCGTCCGGCATCCTGTGCGCTGCCGCGCTGGGTGACGTCGCGCCGGGGCCCATCGCCTACCTGGGAGCCGGAGTGACCGGGATCGTCACCGTGGTGATCGCGTCGTGGACCACGGCGAACCCAACCTTGTACCGCGCGGGCATGGCGCTGCAGACGATCTCGCCCAACTGGAAGCGCTGGAAGGTTACGCTCGCCGCCGGCGCGGTGACCACGGCCGCGGCGATCTTCCCCGCCTTGATGATGCGGCTGCTCGACTTCGTGGCGCTGTACGGGCTGATCCTGATGCCGATGGGTGCGGTGATCTTCGCGGATTTCTGGCTGCTGCCGAAGCTCGGTTTGCGGCAGCGCTATGCCGAATGGAAGAGTCTGTTGTTCAGTTGGCCGGCCGCATTGACCTGGGTCGTCACTCTCGTCGCCTGCTGGGCGATCAACGCCATATGGGGCCTCGAGATCTTCTTCCTGGGGCTGCCCGGCTGGTTCATCGCGACCGTTCTCTACCTCGGCCTGAGCGCCTTGCAACAGCCAGCCCGGGTCCGAGCGGCGCAGGAGGCGTAGCCGACCATGCGGACCCTGCTCAAACTGATCTCCTTCGCCGGCCTCGGGCTCACGGTGGTTCCGTCCTTCCTGGTGTTCGCCGGAAGGATCGCCTGGACGACCCACGCGGCGCTGATGCTCGTGGGTACGGTGCTGTGGTTCGCGAGCGCGCCGTTTTGGATGCTAGAGCCTCACCCCCTGGCCCCCTCTCCCTCCGGGAGAGGGGGAACGCACGATGTCCCCCCTCTCCTGAAAGGAGAGGGGGACAGGGGGTGAGGACGCGGGCGATTCTTCCGCTGTTTCTGCTGGCCCACGTCGCCGTGGGACAGTCCGCGAACTTGGCGTGGCCGCCGACGACCTCCGAAGCCAAGCCGTGGACCCGCTGGTGGTGGATGGGCAGCTCGGTCGATAGCGCGAATCTTACTGCCGAGCTCGAGACCCTGGCCGCTGCCGGCATCGGCGGAGTGGAGGTAACGAGCATCTACGGTGTGCACGGATACGAACACGCATCCGTTCCTTACCTGTCCGACCGCTGGATCAAACTGTTGCTCCATGCCGCCACCGAGGCGCGGCGCCTTGGTGTGGGCCTCGACATGCCGCCCGGCTCGGGGTGGCGCCTTGGTGGACCCGGTGTGCACCTGGAAGACGCCGTCGCGTCGTTACGCATCGAGGTCGATACCGCGCGCGGCACATACGTAGCGACAGTGCGTCCCGCCGGCGAGAAAGTGAAGCGGGCGGCGCCGGGTGGCGAGGGGAGCGCCATCGATCCATTCTCGCGCGTCGCGGTGCAGCGCTATCTGGATGCCTATGGCGAGCGCATCAAGACCCTGCCCCGCGGCACGGTGCGCGCGTTCTTCCACGACTCGTTCGAGTACACCGGGACCGGCTCGGCCGAATTGTTCGAGGAATTCCTGCGGCGGCGCGGTTACGACTTGAGGGGCTACCTCCCTGCCCTGCGCGGCGAGGGCGATCCGGACGTCGTGGCGCGCGTGAAGTCAGACTACCGGGAGACGCTCGACGCGATGCTGCTCGAACATCTGCTCCGCCCATTGACCGCCTGGGCGCACGAGCGCGGCAGTCTCAGCCGCAACCAGGCGCACGGCTCGCCCGGCAACCTGCTCGACCTCTACGCCGCCAGCGACATTCCGGAGACGGAAATCTTCGGACCGCTGGGTGACTCCGGCAGCGATCCCCTCATCAGTAAATTCGCGTCCTCGGCCGCGCATGTCGCCGGGAGACGACTCACGTCCGCCGAGACCGGCACGTGGCTCGGCGAGCACTTCACGGTCACGCTGGACCAGCTCAAGCAGGAGGTCGACCAGCTGTTCGTGGGCGGCGTGAATCACGTGATTTATCACGGCACGGCGTATTCGCCGCAGGATGCCGCCTGGCCGGGCTGGCAGTTCTACGCCTCGACCGAGCTGAATCCGCGCAACGCCATCTGGCGCGATCTGCCGGCATTGAACCGATACGTCGCACGCGTCCAATCCATCCTGCAGTCCGGCCGGCCCGACAATGACGTGCTCCTCTACTGGCCGCTACGTGCTCCTCTACTGGCCGCTGTACGACAATTGGCACGACACGACCGGTCTGCGGTCGGACTTCGAGGTGCAGCAACCGGGTTGGTTGCACAAGAAACCCGTCGGTGCGGTCGCCCGGTTGCTGTGGCAGCGGGGCTATGGCTTCGACTATGTATCGGACCGATTGCTCCAGACGAGCGTCGCGACGCCTGACTACCGCGCCATCGTGGTACCGCCCACCGACCACATGCCGGACGAAACCTTCGGGCGGCTGCTCGCTCTCGCGCGCGCCGGCGCCACCGTCATCTTCGTCGACCGGCTCCCTCCGGATGTGCCGGGTTTGGGCCAGCTGGCTGAGCGACGGCGCCGGCTCGAGGACGCGAAGCGGCGACTCGCGCTCGAGGACGCGAAGCGGCGACTCGCGCTGGGCGTGGCGGACGGGAACGGAGTGCGCCGGAGCGTGGTCGGAAAGGGACGCGTGCTGGTGGGACATGACGTGGAGCGACTGCTCGACGCCGCAGGCGTCCATCGGGAGAGTATGGTGGATCACGCGGGAATGCGGTTCGTTCGCCAGAGACAAGTGGGTGGCCGCCACTATTTCATCAGCTACAGCGGGGCGGCTCCGCTGGACGGCTGGATACCGTTGGCCGTGCCCACCGCCGCAGTAGCGATCATGGACCCCATGAGCGAGCGAACCGGCCTCGCGCAGCTGCGCACCGGGACGGACGGCCAGGCGGAGGTGTACCTCAAGCTCGAGCCGGGCGCGTCCCTCATCCTGCGCGCGTTCGACCGCGCGGTGACCGGTGCGCCCTGGCCTTACGTGCAGCCAGTCGGAGTGCCGGTGGAGTTGCGGGGGAACTGGTCGGTGACCTTTCTGGCCGGTGGACCGGTGCTGCCAGCCCCGTTCCGCACAGATACCCTCGTCTCCTGGACGGAGCGCGGCGATGAGGAGGCCAAGCGGTTCGCCGGCACCGCACGCTACTCGATTCGTTTCGACGCGCCTGGGGAAGGGAGCGCGTACCTCCTCGACCTGGGTCGCGTCGCCGAGAGCGCGCGCGTGCGGCTCAACGGAAAGGAGTTGGGTGTGCTCTTCGCCAGCCCGTTCCGGGTGGAGACTGGACCGCTGCGGCGGACCGGCAACGAGCTGGAGATCGAGGTGACGAACCTCTCGGCGAACCGCATCCGCGATTTGGATGTGCGGCGCGTGCCGTGGAAGGTGTTCGAGGATATCAACTTCGTGGGCATCGACTACAAGCCGTTCGACGCGTCAGGCTGGCCCCTCAAACCGTCCGGCCTGTTGGGTCCCGTGCGCTTCGAGCCACTCGCGTCCCCAGACCGCTGACGATCCTCAGCGGTATCGCTTCGTCGTAATGATGATGACGCCATTGGCGCCGCGTGAGCCGTAAACGGCCGTGGCGCCCGCGTCCTTCAGGACGTCGATCCGGGCCACGTCGTATGGCGCCATGCCGGCGAGCGCGGTGGCGAAGGACCCTGCTGGAACTATGATGTCGTCGATCACGAGGAGCGGCGCGTCGTCCCCACCGCCCTCGCGCACGGTCTTGAAGCCGCGAATCCGCAGCGTGAAGTCGCCCCCCTGCGGGATGACCTCCAGTCCGGGGATGTGGCCCTGGAGCATGGTCTCGACGCGCGCGATGTGCGCGTCGGCCTCGGTTGGGATGTAGGACGACACCGCGCCCGTGATATTGCGCCGTGACTGGGTACCGTAGCCCACCGAGACGACGTCGTCTTCAGGCGTGGGTCTCCGCCCCGTTCCGGCGCACGCCACGGCTGCGACCGCCAGGCCGCAAAGCATTGCTCGCCACATGTCTTCCTCCTACGGGCGCAGCTAGGGCGTGAGTCAGGTGTTGCACGGAGGCACCAAGATACTAGATAATGAAAGAATAAGCCCCGCAACGGCTTAGGCCGCTGCGGGGCTCTTGACTGCAGCACCTACGGGAGCGGATCGAACGTCCGAAGCCTCATGAGAACCGCCCGACGAATCCGCCGCCTGGCCGGAGATCGATCCGGGGCGAGTCGGACGCCCGCACGGTAGCCCGCTCGACGCGCGCGGCCGCGGGCTCGTCCATTTGATCTCGTACCAGCAGCGCGTCGTGCGATCCGCCGTCGAGAAACGCTAGCGGCACGTCGAGGGAGCGCGCGGCCGGCCCGTTGGCGATCGCAAGGAACCACGTCCGGCCCTCGCGCCGCGCAAACGCCGCGACCTCACCGATCTCGCTGAACGGCAGGACCAGCGTCTCGTCCCATACGCTGGGGATGCTCTTGATCAGGTCCACCGCGGGATTGTCCAGGATGCTCTGGGGGTGGGCGCCGTAGACGAGCAGCGGCGCCGTGAAGATGGCCGCGGTGGCGATCTGGTGGGGCCACGACGTCTCGCGCCGGCGCTCGCCGAACAGCATCGGCGTGAAGTCGAGATGCCCAGCCAGCATGCGCGTGAACGGGATCGTCGTGTCGTGCTGTGCCCACGTTGGCATGCTGCGCCGCTCCATCCCCGACACCGCCTCCCGGTTCAGCTCGTTCGGCCAGGTGCGCGATTCGCCGGTCGGCTTGTTCGCGCCGTGGAAGTCCACCAGCAGCCGGTGGTCGGCGGCGGCGTGCAGGCACGCGCGGTAGAGGTCCATGACCTCCTTGGCCTCGTGATCGAAGAAGTCGAGCTTCACCCCCACGGCGCCGACGTCCTGCACATGCGCGAAGAACGCCGCCCGGGCCGCCGGATCGTGCACCTCCTTGCTGTGCTGCCACAGCCAGATCCCGACGCCCTGCTGCCGAGAATACTGGACGAGATCGCGCAGGTCGCTCTCGGGCCACTGCCGCCAGAAGCCTTCGACCAGGTTGTACTCGAACCCCAGTTGGCCCGCGAGGCGCGAGAACTCCTTCATCGTGGCGAGGGAGTTTTCGCCGCCGCCGTCCAGGTACTTCCAGACCGCCCGGCCCGGCTTGATCCAGTCGGTGTGCAGGCCGTGTGGGAAGAAGCGCCGGTCCGGGGGCGGCGAGAGATCCGCCACGATGTCGCAATTGACGAGCGTGTTGAGATCAGCGCCGATCATCACGAGGCGCCACGGGCTCGTGATACGACCCTCGATCGCCGCCGGCTGGGCGAGCCGCACGGCTTCGGTGTCACCGTAGCGCAGCGTGAAGGGATGGCTCGGCGGCTGCGCGTGGCCGAGGCGCGCCCGAAAGCCACGCTGGCCGTCGGCTTGGAGGGCCATGCCGGCGTAGTCGATCACCGCGGCCTCGGTGATCGAGGCGTACACGCCGCCGTCCGGTAGTTTGAACGTCAGGGGCGGTGCGGCCCACTCGCCAGCCTGCACTTCCGCGATGTCCTTCCGGGTGTGCGTCCCCTCGTAATGCCCGTTCAGGTCGTGGTACCACACCGTGGATCCCGCCGGCAGGATGAAGGCGGTGGCCTCGTCGGGGACTCGGCTACCCGTTCCGGGCACGACCCAGCGGAACGCGATCCCATCATCGAAGGCCCGGACGTCGAGAATGCACTGCGGGAGAACGATTCTCGCGCCGCGGAACCGCGCGACGGCCTCGGCATGCACACCGCGTGACGGGAAACGGTCGTTGCCATGGTAGGACTCAACGTTCCCCAGCGTGACCTCCTCGCCGAGGTTCGCGCCGTCGACGAGGATGCCGAGTGGTGACGACTCGATGACCGGTCGGCCCCGGAACGTGACGCTGTAGGTCAGGCGTGCGGAGTCCGCAGATAGTTGCAGATCGATGGCACGGTTCGGGCTCGACACGCGGGCGCTGCCGGTGCGTGCCTGCCCCAACCGCGGGACCAGAGGAGCGACGAGCGCCGTGGCAATGAACTCTCGGCGCCGCATCACGGAACCCAGAGCAGCGGCTGGCGCACGGGGTAGTTGCGGATGACCTCGTCGACTGTGGGATCAGGATTCAGCGTCTGCCACAGCGCCAGGTACCGCGGCTCATGCAAGGCGCGCCCCCCGAAGAACAACGCGGGGTGTCGAATCGGCCAGGCGTCGTGGTACATCACGTCGGACGGCTTGGGCCACGTCGTCTTGTCTTTGATGAACGGGTACATGAACTCGAGGGCCCGGCGCATGCCGCGCCCATCGGACGTCATGAACGTCCAGAGATTGTCCTGCGGGGTCGACGACGCCTCGGCCACCATCGCCATCACATCGAGTTGGAACAGGGAGTAGCCGTACGGCTTCGTCCGCGCGAGCTCGCGCGGGAAGCTGCCATCGGCAGCCATCTGCTCGGGGACCAGCGTCTCCTTGAAGAATCGCCGCATCGACGCGAGCTGCGCCTCGTCGCCCACAAGCCGCGCGAAGGCAGCCACCTGCAGCGCCCACGCCGCCGCGTGGTTGTTGCCGCTCTTCCGCTCATCGAGTCCGTACTGATGGGTGGTGATCCACTCGAGGTAGCGTCGGAACCAGTCCTGAGTCCCCGCGAGCACATCCCCCTCCAGGTACCCGAGGCGTTCGAGCACCCAAGCGGCCTGCGCGACCTCGACGAGGTGAATCGTATCGATGATCCCGGTGCCTCGGCCGGTGGCCACGCCCTTGATCGCTTGACCGTACAGCAGGTTGGGATTCATACGCGTCCGCTCGTCCACGAACCACGCCCGCAAATGCGCCGCGGCCTGGCGGGCGTAGCGCTCGTCGCCCGTGATGCGGTACGCGGCGACGAGCGCGGGCACGATCACGCTGAGTCGCCGCATCGCATCGCGGTGGGCGACGAAGTTGTCCGGGTTCGTCTCGCCGTCGCGCCGCACGTACGGGCCGCCAGGGTTCGCAGAGTCGGGCCACCAGTAATCGCCCTCCGAGTAGAAGTCGTGCGGTCCTGCCTCAGGCGCGCCGCGTCCCGGCGGCACGGGGAACGCCGTGATCGTGACGGGCGACTCGCCCAGATACCGATCGGCGGCGGTGAGCACGCGGCGCCGCTCGACAGTGGCGAGATCGTCCTTGAGCGCGGGCCACGGCGGGCGGCGCAGCGGCGTGGGTGGGAGGCGGACCGGCGTCACGCCGGGCAGCGACGTTCCCACCTCGGGCGCGAGCGTCACCGCTGCGCCCTTTGACAGGTCGATCACGAACGCTCCCGCCGACGTGCGCGTGAGTCGCGGTGCTGGCCCCCCTCCGGTGCTGGCACGCACCACGGCCGCATCCCAATCGCTGACCACGAGACGGCAGGGTTGACCGGCGAGACTCTCGATTCGCACCCACGCGGTGCGCCCGTTGTGACGCACGGCGCTCACCAGGAACGCCCCATCGGCTCGCAGATGATCGAAGGCTGCCTCGGTCCACGCGCCGGGGACGGCGGGGAAAACGCGTAGCGCGCCACCCCAGTCCTGGAGCAAGAGCTCCTGGATGCTGGTGGCGGCGGAAAGCGGGGTCTCGATCACCGGCCCCGCCTCGGCATAGAACGTGTTCGGCTCCATGTAGCGCGGGGCGTCGAGATACTGGTTCAAGCGGGCGAGCGCCGTGTCCCCCTGGCCGAGCCAGGCGTGCATCGCGGCCCCGCCGGTGAACGAGTAACCGCGGAACAACGCGATATCCCGCTCCCAGGTGCTGAGCGACTTCTCGACGAGCGCCCGCTGCTGTGGCTGGTTGGGTGCGATCAGCCCGAGTGGATAGATCGCGAGCAAGTGCGAATAGTGGCGATGCGATTCCTTCCAAGGCCGATCGCGTCCGACCATTAGCCCCGCGGAATCGGTCGGGAACGGCGTGAGGTTCGCGAGCACGTCGCGCCAGCGCGGCAGCAGCGGGTCGTCGATGCGCAGGCGGTCGGTGCTCGCGATCAGCGTCTCGAGACCCCAGCGGAGCAGCGCCAGGTCGTAGTTCGCGTCGGGCATCGTCGCCAGCTCCGGCGAGTGCGTGGCCGGAAGATGAAAGCGCCCGTCCTCCCCGCGCTCGATGTACGCCAGGTAGTTCCCCATTGCGCGCCGCAGCAGCGGATAGACCCGCTCGCGCAGGATGCGGTCGTCCATCTGGTAGCGGTAGTGGAGCCAGTAGTAGTAGAGCGTCCATGGCAGGTCGCCCATCTCGTGCGCGGCGTCACTCTGCGCGGCCCGAAGGTCGACGGGCCGCACGAGGTCGGGGCCGGAGCTGCGCCCGATCGCCGCCGCGTCCGGGCGCAACCGCTCGGGGACGTTGTCGATCAGCGCCTGCCGGTTGCGGTCGAGATTCCTGAACAGCGATTCCGCCAAGTCGAGCCGATTCGACCGGAACAGCGGCGAGTAGGTGAGTTGGATGTTCAGGTTCCACCAGATCGCCGGCCAGGGCGTGGCGTTGAACCAGGGGCCGTTCAGATCCAGAATCGGCCCGTCGGCGCGCATCGCGGAACCGAGCTTGTAGATCTGAATCCAGTAGTACGCTTCGAGGCGCGCATCGGGGAAAGAGAGGAAGCTGGCGGGATAATAGGCGTGCCACCACGCCCGATGCGCCGTGACCAGTTTCGCCGGACCGAGCCGCACTGCCTCTGCCGTGGCACGCTGCGCGTCGCCCTTCGCTTCCTCGCCCGTGTTCCCGTACCCGATGCTGACGTAGAACACGTTCCCCTTCCCCCGCCGGATCGACTCCGCGTGCGCACCGCCACCGATGAACGGCTGCACGCTCGTCACCTCGGCACGCGAGCGTGTGACGGTCGGCGGCGGATGCAGATCCTCGGGCGCGAACGCCTCCTTGCGGGCGACTTTGCGGGGCGGCCGCGCCACGGCGGGTACCCAGTCGAGCGCCACAGCTCGCTCCCCTCCCCTTCCCTCGAGCACGATCACGATCGCTGAGGGAGCCGTTGCTGTGAAACTGCGCCAGCGGATATCGCCTCGATCGGTCGTTACTGTCCCGCTCGCCTCTGCGTCCCAGAGCGCCAGCCGCACCGTTCCCCCGGTCAGCGTCCCTGCGGTTTTTAGGACGACGCGCCCGATTGGGAAACGCGACTGGTCGTGCACGACGTCGGTGCGGTTGATCGTCCATCCGAGGGCGCTGTCTCGCGCATCGATCGTCGCGCCGAGCCGCCCGTTGCCGATGAACGCGCTCTCGCCCCACCCGGTCGGGAGGCGGTCCCACACTAAGTCTTGGCGCGCGAGGAACGCGGCCCAGTCTACGGGGCCCTGCAAGGCGAGGAGTGCTGTGAGCGAGAAGTGGAGGCTCAGGGCAGGATGCTCGCGACGACCTTTGTCGTCCACTCGCCGTG
>WNGE01007907.1_pt1 | contig 11951 bp, 10 predicted proteins | sample 5400651 | NCBI WGS metagenome assembly WNGE01 (sample SAMN13153370, study PRJNA577476) | soil metagenome | isolation source: 60 cm soil or saprolite under grassland replicate 2 | place: USA:California | collected 2016-06-15 | reverse complement strand
CCTTCTCAAAGGCGTCCCGCAGCCAGTGGACGCCGAGCACCGGGTCGACCTCGCCCGGGTCGAGGTCGAACGTCCAGCTCCGCCAGTCATGCTCGGGACCGCAGATGCCCATCGACAGCGCGTCCTCGAGCCCGAGCAGCCGCCGCACGATCATCGTCCGGTTCGCCCACGGGCATGCCCGCGCCACCACAAGCCGGTACCGCCCCGCCTCGGCGAGGAGCGTCCCGTCCCGCCCGTCGGCCGTGATCCGCCCGTTCAGATACCGGGTATCCCGTACAAATTCTCCCGAAGCGCCCACCCACCCGACGCTACCCCATTGCTCCATTTTTCAAATACCCACCCCCGGCTCGCGCGGCCGCCCTGACCGGCGCCGCGGCCGCCCTACCGGATGCCGTCCCAGAGGGCGCGCTCGTCGCCGGCCGGGTCGTCGGCCGCCGAGAAGGTGTCGCCCAGCAGGCCGGTGGTCCGCTGCCCCTGGTGATGAAGTCCACCCACACCCGGTGGGCCAGGTCCGCGACGGCCGGGGAGGGCGCGTCGCCGATCAGCGGGCGGAGCTCGGCTCGGGTGGCGGTGTCGAACACGAACGGGATCTCCGCCGCGTGGCAGGCTCCGAACCGGTAGTTGTCCCGCGGGTCCGGATGGTCGAACCGGTACATCCAGGTGTCGCTCGCGCCCGCGACGGCCCGCGCCTCGGCGACCCGGATGGGCGGGATCCGGAAGAACCAGTCGGTGATCACCGCCGCCAGCAGGTCCCCGGGGCTAGCCCCGGGCCGACCCGCCCGGTAAACAGCGAGCGCCTCACCAGACAGCCCGTAGGCGCCGGCCACGGCGGCCAGCGTCGGCTCGTCGATGAGGTCGATAGTGCCCGCCGCGACCAGGAACAGCCGCGCCTCGTCCCGGTTCGAGCCGATCAGCAGCGGAACGTTCCCGCCCTGTCCCGCGGCGAAGGAAGCCAGCGGCGCGGCCGGCAGGACCGATCCGTCGACGGTGGGCGCGAACGGCAGCAGGCTCAGCGTGAGCTGGCCCCAGCGCGCCGGGTCCGGCGTGGTCTGGACCTCCACCACCAGGTCCGACGCGGCCTGCACGAGCTTGTCCAGCGGGACCGCCTTGATCGAGTCCCGGTCCGGCGGCACGCCCAATGCCTCGGCTAGGTAACCGGCGACCATCCGGCCCTCGTCCGCGGTGAGCGTGTGCGCCCCGGCCCCGCTCTGCGCGATGGCCCGGCCGAACAGCCCGGCCGCCAGCGGCATCGACAGCAGCGTGGTCACGCTCATCGCCCCGGCCGACTCACCGGCGACGGTCACTCGCCCCGGGTCACCGCCGAACGCGGCGATGTTCTCCTGCACCCACCGCAGGGCCGCGAGCTGGTCGAGCAGGCCGAGGTTGGCGATGCCGTCGCCGAGGAACAGGAAACCCTCCGCGGCCAGCCGGTAGTTGATGGTCACGCAGACCACGCCGTCCCGGGCGAACGCCGCGCCGTCGTACGCGCCGACCGACCCCGAGCCGTTCATGAACGAGCCGCCGTGGAGCCAGACCAGCACGGGCAGCCCGCCCGCGCCGGGGTCGGGCGTCCACACGTTGAGGTTCAGGCAATCCTCGCCCGGGATCACTTCCTCGGGGAACAGCGGGGCGTACTGCGGCGGGTAGTCGCCCTTGGGCACGGTCGGCCCGAACGCGGTCGCGTCGCGCTCGCCCGCCCAGGCCGGGACGGGCTGGGGCGGGAGCATCCGGTTCGGGCCGAACGGCGGCGCCGCGTAGGGGATGCCGAGGAAGGCGGCCACCCCCGATTCGACCCGTCCCCGGACCATCCCGTTGCGGAGCCGGACCACCGGATACTGCACCGTCTCGCTCATCAGGACTCCTTAAAGGCTGGAGACCCCGGCTGTCAGGCCGGGGAGGAAAGCCGGGCACAGCCGGCGCGTTGTCTTATCCAAAGCAGGCCATTTTGTTAAGGTTAGCTCGTGAGGATGGCGTACAAGTGCCGGGCGTACCCGGCACCGGAGCAGGCGGCGGCGCTGAACCGCACGTTCGGCTGCGTCCGCCTGGTGTGGAACCGCACCCTGGCCTGGCGCCACGCCCGGTACCACGGCGAGCACGCCAAGACGAACTTCACCCAGGCCAACGCCTACCTGACTGGCATGAAAGCCACCGAAGACCACGCGTTCCTCAACGAGGTGTCCTCCGTCCCCCTCCAGCAGGCGATCCGGCACCAGCAGGTCGCGTTCAGCAACTTCTTCGCCAAGCGGGCCAGGTACCCGCGGTACAAGTCCCGCAACAGCCGCCAGTCCGCTGAATACACCCGGTCTGGTTTCCGGTACCGCGACGGCAGGCTGATCCTGGCCAAGATGGACACGCCGCTTGAGTTCATCTGGTCCTGGCCGGACATCGACCCGGCTGCGCTCGACCCGTCCACGGTGACAGTTTCCCGTGACCCGTGCGGACGCTGGTATGTCTCTTTCGCCGTGGACGTGGCCGATCCCGGGCAGATTCCGACCACGAGAGCCGTCGTGGGCGTGGACATGGGCATCAAGGATCTTGCCGTGACCAGCGACGGAGAGCGCGTCGCCAACCCCAGGCACCTGGAACGCAAGGCGCGCAACCTGGCCCGCCATCAGCGGCGCATGGCCCGTAAGACCCGAGGCTCGGCGAACCAGGAAAAGGCCAGGGCCAAGGTAGCCCGCGCTCACCGCAAAGTCCGCGCCGCCCGCGCTGATTACCTGCACCGTGCCTCTGCCCGGCTGGTCCGCGACCATGACGTGATCGTGCTCGAGGACCTGGCCGTGAAGAACATGGTCCGCAACCGGTCGCTGGCAAAAGCCATTTCCGACTGCGGGTGGGGCACCTTCCGCCGCATGATCGAGTACAAGGCAGCCAGGGCCGGACGGCACCTGATCGTGATCGGCCGCTGGTACCCCAGCTCGAAAACCTGTAGTTCGTGCGGGCACCTGCTCGCGGAACTCGCCCTCAGCACGAGGACGTGGCAGTGCCCGTCCTGCGGCACCCGGCATGACCGGGACGTCAACGCCGCGAAGAACATCCTGGCGGCAGGTCTTGCCGTGTCTGCCTGTGGAGCTGGCATAAGACCGCAAGGGACCTCCCTTCGGCAGCCGGCCGTGAAACAGGAGCCCCGGCCCGTGAGGGCTGGAATCCCCGTCCTTCAGGGCGGGGAGTAGTCAAGCGTCCCTCCATTGCCGTTTGCGATGGCGTGCCGTTACTGACAGGCTTGCCCCTGTTGTCCGGCAGCCATCGAGCGGGGAGTTGTCATGAGGACCAGGGGCCGGCTGACCGTTCGCGTGTGCGGATTGCTGGCCGCGGCGGCCCTGGCCGTGACCTTCTTGCTAGGCGCCGCACCGGCGCGCGCCGCGGCCTCCTCCGCCGGGCCGTCTGGCGTCGCCGCGCGGTCGGCCGCGGTCGAGAACGCGGCCACCGGCAGGCTGCTGTGGAGCCGCGGCCTGAACACCGAGCGCCCGATGGCCAGCATCACCAAGGTGATGACCGCCTACCTGGTGATCAGGGCGGGTCACCTGGATCGCGCGATCACCATCCCGGCCGCGGTGACCGGGTACGTCCGCGCGCACAACGCGAGCAGCGCCGGCCTGCGGCCGGGGGACAGGCTCACCGCCCGCCAGTTGCTCTACGCGCTGCTGCTGCCCTCCGGCGCCGACGCCGCCTACGCCCTGGCCAGGGCATACGGCCCCGGCCTGTCGAGGTTCGTGACCAGGATGAACGCCACCGCGCGGCTGCTCGGCATGCGCCGGACGCACTTCAGCAACTTCGACGGGCTGCCCTACCCGACGCCGTACTCGAACTACTCCACCGCGGCGAACCTGCTCGTCCTGGGCCGGGCCGCGATGCGTCTTCCGGCCTTCCGCTCGGTGGTAGCCAAGCGCAGCTTCCGGCTCGCCGCCGGTTCCGGGCACCACGCCTACTGGTGGAAGAACCTCAACCCGCTGCTCGGCCGCTACCCGGGCGCGATCGGGATCAAGCCCGGGTATACCGGGGCCGCCGGGCAATGCCTGCTGTTCGAGGCGACCAGGCACGGCCACACCGTCATCGGCGTCACCCTGCACAGCCCCGGCTCCATCAGCAGCGTGAATCCGGCCGATGCGACCCGCATCCTGAACTGGGCCTTCAGCGACCTGAGTTAACCGGAGGACTGGCAGCCGGCCGGAACCCGCCCCGGCTTCGCCGGGCGGCGCATCTGCCGGACGCCTGCCGGACCCCTGCCGGACGCACTGGATCCGGGCTTTCACTGCGTCAGAACGCACTGGAACCGGGGTTTCATGGCGTTCCAGCTGGCCCGGCGCACCCGGAATGTGATGCTGATGGTGCCGGCGTGACCTGAGTCCGGTTTTCGGGAACGAGCCGTCCGGCCTCGGGGCTGTCCGTCCCTCCTCCCGATACAACCGATGGCAGGAAAGTTTGGATATTCGTCATTGCTGCCATAACCGGGCGCGGTCAGACTGGGACGCATGCGCACGGTCCTGATGGTCCTGTTCGACCAGGTGCAGAGCCTGGACGTGACCGGCCCGCTCGAGGTGTTCACCGGGGCTAACACCTGGCGGGGCGGTCGCGGCGACGGGCCGGCCTACGACATCCGCACCGCGAGCCTCGGCGGGCGCGCGGTACGGACCTCGAGCGGCCTGCGCGTCACGCCCGATGAGGACCTGCGTAAGGTTCGGCTTCCCCGCCCTGGCCTGCTCATCGTGCCCGGAGGAGAGGGATCACGCCGGCCCGACCCCGAACTTACCGGCTGGCTGCGCGCCCACGGCCGCCAGGCGGACCGCCTGGTCTCGGTGTGCACGGGTGCCTTCCTGCTCGCCGAGGCCGGGCTGCTCGACGGGCGGCGGGTGACCACCCACTGGGCCTACTGCGCCTCGCTCGCCGCCAGGTACCCGCGGGTCAGCGTCGAGGACGATCCGATCTACGTCCGGGACGGGAACGTCGCCACCTCGGCGGGCGTCACCGCTGGCATCGACCTCGCGCTCGCCCTGGTGGAAGACGACCTGGGCCGGGACGCGGCCCTGGACATTGCCAGGCACCTGGTGGTGTTCCTGCGCCGCCCGGGCAACCAGTCCCAGTTCAGCGCCCAGCTCGCCGGGCAGCTGGCCAACCGGGAACCGCTCCGCGAGGTGCAGCGGTGGATCGCCGACCATCCCGGTGCGGACCTGTCGGTGGAGGCGCTGGCCCGCCAGGCCAGCCTGTCCCCGCGGCAGTTCGCCCGGGCCTTCGCGGCCGAGGTGGGCATGCCGCCCGGCCGCTACGTCGACCGGGTCCGGCTCGAGACGGCCCGGCGTCGTCTGGAGGACACCGCCGACGGGGTCGAGCAGACCGCCCGATCCTGCGGCTACGGCACGCCCGAGGCGATGCGCCGCGCCTTCGTCCGCGCCCTGGGCGTCAGCCCGGGCGAGTACCGCCGCCGGTTCCGGCCGGCTGCCATCGGCAACTGAGTCAGTCCCGACTAAGGAGAGTCAATGCAGATCGCCATCCTGCTGTTCGACCGGTTCACCTGCCTCGACGCGATCGGCCCCTACCAGGTGCTCAGCGGGCTTCCGGGTGCCGAGGTGTCCTTCGTCGCCGAACGCCCCGGGCCCATCAGGGACGAGGAAGGCAGCCTGGTGGTTACCGCACAGGCCGGGCTGCCCGACGTGCCCGGTCCGGACGTCATCGTAGTGCCCGGCGGCCCGGGCCAGAACGATCAGATGCAGGACGGCCCGGTGCACGAGTGGCTCCGGGCCGCCGACCAGGCAACCACCTGGACCACGTCGGTCTGTACCGGATCGCTTATCCTGGCCGCGGCGGGCCTGCTCACCGGGCGCCGCGCCACCACGCACTGGCTGGCTCTGGACGAGCTCGGCCAGCTCGGCGCGACCCCCGTCACCGACCGGGTCGTGTTCGACGGCAAGTACGTGACCGCCGCGGGCGTCTCCTCCGGCATCGACATGGGCCTGACCCTGGCTGGCCGGATCTCCGGTGACCAGGTGGCCCAGTCCATCCAGCTCATGATCGAGTACGACCCCCGGCCGCCCTACGACGCGGGCTCACCGGATCGCGCCCCGGCCGAGATCGTCGACGGCATGCGCGCCCGCAGCCGCTTCCTGATGACCGGCCGCCGCGGCTGAACTAGAGGGCCCAGACTAGCGGGCCCAGACGTCGGCGAACACGCCGTCGCGCAGGTCGTAGTCGTACCGGTAAATCTCGTGCCCGTCCACGTAGGCCCGCTCCGCCCGGCTCATCACGTCCAGCGGGTCACCGGACCAGATCACCAGGTCGGCGTCCTTGCCCACGGACAGCGAGCCGATCCGGTCGGCGCAGCCGATGATCCTGGCCGGGTGGATGGTCACCGCGCGCAGCGCGGTCACCGGGTCCAGGCCCTCCTTGACCGCCAGGGTGACCTGGTGGATGAGGAAGTGGATCGGCACCACCGGGTGGTCGGTGGTGATGGCGATCGTCACCCCGGCCGCCGCCAGCCGGCCCGGGTTGGCCAGCGACCTGTTGCGCAGTTCCACCTTGGACCGGCTGGTGAACAGCGGGCCGATGATGACCGGGATGGACGCGGCGGCGATCTGGTCGGCCAGCAGGTACGCCTCGGTGCCGTGGTCGATCACCAGGTCGTAGCCGAACTCCCTGGCCATCCGCATCGCGGTCGCGATGTCGTCGGCGCGGTGACAGTGCTGACGCCACGGGATCTCCCGGCGCAGCACCCGGCTCAGCGCCTCGAGCTTGAGGTCCCGCTCCACCGGCGCCGGATCCTGCCTCGGCGCGGCCAGCTTGGCCTGGTAGTTCTGCGCCGCGACGAGCGCGCTGCGGATCACCGCCGCGGTGCCCAGCCGGGTCGACGGGGTCTCGTTCCGATGGCCGTAGACCCGCTTGGGGTTCTCGCCGAGCGCGGACTTGAGCCCGGCCGGCTCACGCAGGACCATCTCGTCCACGGTGCGGCCCCAGCACTTGATCGCGGCCGTCTGCCCGCCGATCGGGTTGGCCGAGCCAGGGTTGACGTTGACCGCGAGCACACCGCCGCTGATCGCGTCGCGCAGGCCCAGGTCGGCTGGGTTGATCGCGTCGAGCGCGCGGACCTGCGCGGTGACCGGATCGGTCCGCTCGTTGGTGTCCTGCCCGGCCCAGCCCTCGGCCTCCTCGGACACGCCGGCGTGGGCGTGCGCGTCGATGAAGCCCGGCAGCACCCACTTCCCGGCCGCGTCGACCACCTCGGCGCCGTCCGGCACCGCGTAACCGGGACCCTCGACCGCCGCTATCTTTCCGTCCCTCAGCAAGACGGTCCCGCCGTCGATGGGGTCGCCCTCGATCGGCACGACCCGGCCGCCGGTAATCGCGATAGTCTGCGCCACGCCTTGTCTCTGCAACCCGAACCTCCGCCTAGCCACTGAGATGACGACGGAACCAGCCGGAAATCATCATCCGGGACCGGGCCGGTAACGCGCCCTTGCCGATCGCCTCGACCTCGTCCGGGGTCAGCTCGACGCTGGCGGCGGCGATATTCTCCTCGGCGTGCCCGACCGAGCCGGTACCCGGGATGGGCAGGATCTGCGGGGACATGGCCAGCAGCCAGGCCAGCACGACCTGGTGCCGGGTCACGCCGTGCCGCCGGGCGGCGGCGAGCACGGCCGGATTCTTGTCCGACTCCTGCACCGGCGCCCACGGCAGGAACGCCAGCTGTTCCTGCTCGCACAGGTCGATCAGCGATTCGGACCTGCGGTCGGCCGCGTTGTACCTGTTCTGCACCGACACGATCGGGACGATCTGCTGCGCCTCGCGCAGCTGGGACTCTGACACGTTGGAGATCCCGGCGTGCCGGATCTTGCCCTCGTTCTTCAGCTCGGCGATGGCGCCGATCGAGTCGGCCAGCGGCACCGCCGGGTCGGGGCGGTGGAACTGGTACAGCGGTATCTGCTCGAGCCTGAGCCGTCGCAGGCTGCCCTCGCAGGCCTCGCGGAGGTGCGCCGGCCGGCCGTCGGCCTCCCAGCGGTTGGGGCCCGGCCGGATCAGGCCGCCCTTGGTCGCGATGACCAGGTCGTCCGGGTACGGGTAGAGCGCCTCGGCGATCAGGGTCTCGCTGACCTCGGGGCCGTAGGAGTCGGCGGTATCGATGAAGTTGATGCCCAGCTCCACCACCCGCCGGAGCGTGGCGATGGCCTGGTCGCGGCTGGGCGGGTCGCCCCAGACACCGGGACCGGTGATCCGCATGGCCCCGAACCCCAGCCGGTTGACGGTCAGGTCGCCGCCCACGTCTATGGTCCCGGCCGCCGCGGCGGTTGGCTGCGCATCCACGCGATACCTCCTCCTCGTCACGCTCAGCCTCTCACGTCTCTCCCCGCGTGCGGGAGGAGACGAAGGGACTGAAAGTGGGTTGAGGGGGCGGTCCCCGCGTGGCGCGGGAGAGGACCAGCAGCGTGCGCGCCACGCGGGGAGAACCGGAGGCCTCGCGGCTAGTGCCCCTTCTTCTTGTGGTGCTTCTTCTTGTGGTGCGCCGCCGGGGGCGGCCCGCTGGATACGGTGACATCGGGCTTGAAATGGGACGGCAGGAGGGGCTGGTCCGGCTGCTGGAAAGCGCGGAGAATCTTGTAGATCCTGACCGTTTTCACGTCAACGGAGTCGGGCTGCTTGTGCTTGTCCTCGCAGAGCAGCACAAATTTGTATTTTCCCGGCTTTGTCTTTCCAGTGACCTTGATGAGCAGGTTCCTGCCCTTGCTCATCCGGATCGACCGGGGCAGCATTTTCGAGCTGATGACGCGGGTGTCGCCGCGCTGCGAGCAGCCCGCGATCACCGCGAGCTTCCCGCCGCCCTGGTAGGTCCACCTGGGTACGATGCGCAGCGTGGCGCTCGGCGCCGACGGCGCGGGCCTGGCCACGGCCGCGCTGGCCGCCATCGTTCCGGCCAGGCACATCGAGGTGCTTGCCGTCACGGCCGCGACGGCGGCAGCGAAGGTGCGCTTCAATTTCCCCCCGGGCTGATCAATTTCGGCTGTCATCCAAGGCTGCCACAATGACCGGCCGAAATCTGGTAAACGGCTAAGGCGTGTCGCGGAATTCAGGCGCTGATAAGTGCCCGGGCCTTGGCCAGCTTGACCGCCTTTTTCAGGGTTTCTATGTCATAGGCGCCGTAATGCCGCTTGCCGTTGACGAAGAACGTTGGGGTCCCGGACACATTGGACAGGTCGGCGGATTCCAGGTCTTCGCCGACGTGCGTCGCCCCCGCGTGCTTGCGCAGGTCGGCGGCGAACCGGTCGGTGTCGAGGCCGAGCGAGTCCGCGTACCCCATGAGGTCCCGGGGGTGCAGTGCGTCCTGGTGGTCCAGCAGCAGGTCGTGCATCTCCCAGAACGCGCCCTGCCGGGCGGATGCCTCGGTGGCCTCGGCCGCGAGCTGGGCGTTCGGGTGGACGTCGTTCAGCGGCAGGTGCCGCCACACGTACCGGATCTCGCCGTAGTCCCGCAGCAGTTCCCGCACCACGGGCTCGGCGATGCCGCAGTACGGGCACTCGAAATCGCCGTACTCCACCAGGGTGACCATCGACTCCTCCGGGCCGCGGATGTGATCTCGCTCCGGGTCCACCGGCACCGCCAGGTCGGTGATGACCTCGGCGGTACCCAGCAGCGCGCGGAATCTGGCCTGCACCGGCAGCTTGTTCACCAGCCGGAAGATGACCCAGGTCAGAGCGGCTGCGGCCACGACTGCGGACAGGATGCCGAGCTTCGCCTCGGCCAGCACGTCGCCGTGCAGCGCCAGCGACGCGATCAGCAGGGACACGGTGAAGCCGATCCCGGCGACCGTACCGGTGCCCGCCACCGCGCCCCAGCCGACCGACGGCCGCACCCGGCCGTGGCTGAGCTTGCTGACCAGCCACGCGCACCCGGCGGTGCCGAGCGGCTTGCCCACCAGGTACCCGAGGATGATACCGAGCGTGACCGGCGCGGTGTAGGCCCGGGCCAGGAACTCGGTGTTCAGCACGATGCCCGAGTTGGCCAGCGCGAACAGCGGCACGATGACGTAGCTGGTCCAGGGGTGGAAGAGCTGGGCCAGCCGGTCGTTCGGCGAGATCGCGGTGCGCACCACGGTGCGCGCGGACTGGGCGAGTTCGGCGGTGGGCTGCTCGCGGAACAGCCGGAACGCCTCGGATGCCTGTTCCAGCGATTCCCGGGTCGCCGAGTACGCGTAGGTCAGCAGGCCGAAGACCAGGCCGACCACGATCGGGTCCACGCCCGACTTGAGGAACGCCACCCAGGCCGCGATCCCGATGAGCAGGTACAGGATCCCGCTCCTGTTGCCGCGCGCCCGCAGCACCAGGACCAGGGCGATGAACCCGAGCCCCCAGGCCAGCGCCACCATCTGGATGTGCCCGCTATAGAAGATCGCGATGACCACCAACGCGGTCAGGTCGTCGACGACCGAGAAGGTGAGCAGGTAGGTGCGGACGCGATCCGGCAGCCTGCGCCCGACCAGGGCGAGCGCGCCGAGGGCGAAGGCGGTGTCGGTGGACATCGCCATCCCCCAGCCGTGCATGGCGGGATGCCCGGCGTTCACCACCAGGAAGATGGCGATGGGCACGGCCATGCCGGCCAGCCCGACCAGCAGCGGCAGCGTGAGCCTGCTCCGCACCCGCAGCTCGCCCACGTCGAACTCGCGCCGCGCCTCCAGCCCGACGACCAGGAAGAACAGCGCCATCAACCCGGAGTTCACGAATTCGCGCACATCGAGAGACACGTTCGAGCTGCCGACGGTCACGGACAGCGGGGTCGTCCAGAACTTCTCGTAGGACGAGATGCTCAGGTTCGCCCAGATCAGGGCGAGTACGGTGGCCGCGGCCAGCACCGAGGCGCTGCCGGTCTCGGTACGCAGGAAGCTGCGCAGCGGCGTCTCCATGCGCCGCACCCACGCCGTCTTCTGCGAGAACGGCCCCCCCGTCTCCTCGCTGACCTCCGCGTCCTGCGCGCCGGTCTCTTCAGCCGCGGCGGCGGCCATGTCAGCATCAGAGACCTCGATGACATCACGTGCCTCTGACGATGATTCGCTCATACTCTGCTCATTATCTGGCCTCACAGGCGTCCCGCGTCGACGATGCGCCGCAGGAAGCGCCGGGTCCGTTCGTCCGACGGTTCGCTGAACAACCGTGCGGGCGGCGCCTGTTCCACGATCTGCCCGTCGGCCAGGAAACACACCCGGCTGGCGATGTCGCGCGCGAACCCCATCTCGTGGGTGGCGATCAGCATCGTCATCCCGCCTTCGGCCAGTTCCCTGATCACGTCGAGCACGTCGGCCACCAGCTCCGGGTCGAGCGCGCTGTTGAACGGCTCGTACGCCCTCATCCCGGCACTCCTCGTCCGCGCCTGCAAGATCAAGAGAATTATTATCCCGAACGGGCGGGCGCGTGCTCCCGCGACCCGGTCAGTCGCCGCGAGGTGAAGGGCGGGCCCCGCCTCCTCCTGACCGGGTCGGCCCGGTGTGCCATCGACCCGCTGGTGGGTATTAGTCCCGTGGCGAGGGAGGGCTGGGATGGCTTTGATGTTCCTCAACGGAGACGGGATGCGCGGGGGGCGGGCGCACTACACAATCGAGGGCGTGCCGCTGGTGGGGGAGCGGCGCACCGCGGCAAAGTACCGGTTCTTCTCGGTCCGCGACGAGTTCCCGGCCCTCTACCCGTCCGCCGACGGCGGCGAGCCGATCCTGGGCGAGCTGTACGACGTGCCCATGGGCCCGCTGAACGCCCTGCTAGCCACCGAACCCGCCGAGCTCGAGCTCTCCATCGTCGAGCTCGAGGACGGCGAGCTGTCGTTCGCCATGGTGCTGCGGGAGGCCGAGCACGCCCTCGGCATCCACAAGGACATCACCAGCCACGGCGGCTGGCGCGCCTACCGCGCCAGCCTGGGCTCCTAGGGCGGCGCCCGTTACTTGGCCGGCGCTTTAGCCATAGTCGTTTAGGAGCTAGGGCTCGGCT
>WNGE01007404.1_pt1 | contig 11954 bp, 10 predicted proteins | sample 5400651 | NCBI WGS metagenome assembly WNGE01 (sample SAMN13153370, study PRJNA577476) | soil metagenome | isolation source: 60 cm soil or saprolite under grassland replicate 2 | place: USA:California | collected 2016-06-15 | reverse complement strand
AAATCGAAATCACGCATTGACGAATTTTTTTGATTTGAGTAATATCCGTTTCGTTTCTGGGGGGTCCAGCGAAATGTTGAGGACCTCGCGATGTCTTCGTACGATATTATTCCAATCCGACGGGCCCCGGACGCTCACAACCGTTGCGCTCTTCTTCTATAGTATTTCGAGGCATCCCAAGAAAAATTTGTGGGACCATGGCAAGCTCAAAGTTGTCTTCAACGATTCACGCGTAACCGGCAGACCTGCGAGACGACGGGCTCGCCGTATCCACGGCCGGCCCAGCTCCGGGCCGCAAATAATGCTGGCAGCCGGGGAGTTAGTGCTTGAAACTATAGGGAGTTCGGGACCGATTTCTTTTCGGCCCCGCACAAGCCGGGCGCGGCCGCCGCACAACTTGAAGGGAGAAGGGGCGGCGCATTTCGTGCCCGCCAAATAATTTCGAGAGTCAGTTATCCAGGAGGCATCGCATGGCGGGTCCGGACACCGAAGCGGTCAAACCTAAACCCGGCGGGGAAGCGGCCAGTTATGTTGGTACGCCTGCCGTGGGAACGTCGAAAGCCGCAGCCGCCGCGGGTGTCGCGTCCGTCGGCCCCGGGGCCAGCGCGGCCAACGAAGGACGCCGGCGCCTAGTGTGGTGTAGCGTCACCGCGTTTCTCGGCGCCTGGTTCATCGCTTTTCTTCGATTCTTCCTTCCGCGTACGCTCTTTGAACCGCCCACCGTTTTTAAGATTGGCTATTCCTCGGATTATGCTCTCGGCGTGGATACCAAGTGGCAACAGAAATACCGCATTTGGGTGGACCGCACGCCCGATCGCGTCTTTGTCATTTACGCTCGCTGCACTCATCTGGGCTGCACGCCGGACTGGAAGGCCAGCGAGAACAAGTTCAAATGTCCCTGCCACGGAAGCGGTTATGACAGCGAAGGGGTCAACTTCGAAGGGCCCGCGCCGCGTCCGATGGACCGCGCTCACGTGGAATTGGCTCCCGATGGCCAGATTATCGTGGACACTTCCCGGCTCTATCAGTGGCCCAAGGGACAACCCAGCCATTTCAGCGATCCGGGCTCTTATTTGCCCGTGTAGACGAAACGCCGGATGCATCCGGGCGATTAAAGGAGAAGCAAGAAGAAATCGAGTCGCTACAGAACGGGAGAGCAGACGATGCCCGAAGAGAAAGCCCCGAACGGAAAAAATGGCAAGTCAGTTGGCTTGGTCGAGCGCGTAGCAGCTGGAGTTAAGGAAGCTCTCGCGTCTCTCAAAACCGACCTGCCTGCCAAAGCGAAAGAGCAGGTCGAAATCCTCAAGAAGCCCACCAAGACCCAGCTCTACACTTCCATCTTCCGCCACAAGCATGACGATACCCCGCGCAACCGTGCCCTCGGCGTGCTCTCCAACGTTTTCCTGCATCTGCACCCGGCCAAGATCAACCGTGACGCGGTGCGCTACAGCTACACCTGGGGAATGGGCGGCATCACCTTCTATTTGTTCTTCGTGCTTACTCTCACCGGCGTGCTGCTGATGTTCTATTACCACCCCAGCAAAGTGCAGGCCTTCCGCGATGTGCTCTACCTCGAACACGACGTGCCCTTCGGCAAGTTGCTGCGCAACATGCACCGCTGGGCCGCCCACTTGATGGTCATTGCCGTTGAGCTGCACATGTTCCGCGTGTTTCTCACCGGCTCCTACAAAAAGCCGCGCGAATTCAATTGGAATGTAGGAGTCATCCTGCTGGTGCTGACCCTGCTGCTCTCGTTCACAGGCTATCTGTTGCCCGACGATCAGCTCGGCTTCTGGGCCGTCACTGTCGGCACGAACATGGCGCGCGCCACTCCACTCCTCGGCCACGAAGGCCCCTTCGGCGCGCAGTTCGGGATGACGCCATACAACGACGTGCGCTTCGGACTGCTTGGTGGCTCCATTGTGGACGCCAACGCGCTTCTCCGCTCCTACATCTGGCATTGCATCGGCATTCCCATCATCGCCTCGGTCTTCATGATGCTGCACTTCTGGCGTGTGCGTAAGGACGGCGGCATTTCCGGCCCGGCTTCTGTGGTGCTCGACTCCGAAATCAAGGAGGCGCGGAAATAGCCATGGATTGGAAACAACTCTGGGAAATCCTTTCCGCCCCGGACAACGTGCCGATCATCGCCATGATTCCGCTGCTGGCGTTCTACATCTATCTGGCCTGGAAGCAGGCGCATGCGAATGATGTGCTGATCGCCCAACTCGAAACCAATCCAGCGATGGCGAAAACGCATCACCGCAAAGCGTGGCCCTTTCAGCCCGGCTGGCAAAAAGAAGTCCACGTCTGGCCGTTTCTGCTGCGCATCGAATTCCTCGCCGCCATCATCGTCACCATCATTCTGATGGTCTGGTCGATTACGTTGAATGCGCCACTGGAGGAACCGGCGAACCCCAACCTGACCATGAATCCCGCGAAGGCTCCCTGGTATTTCCTTGGCCTCCAGGAAATGCTGGTTTATTTCGATCCGTGGATCGCGGGTGTGGTCATGCCTACGCTCATCATCATCGGCTTGATGGTGATTCCCTACATAGACACTAACCCCCTGGGCTGCGGCTATTACACCTGGAAGCAGCGCAAGTTTGCCATCGGCACTTTTCTTTTCGGCTTCATCATCCTATGGGTCTCCATGATTTTCATCGGAACCTTCATTCGCGGGCCGGGCTGGCAGTGGTTCTGGCCCGGGCAGACCTGGGACCATAACCGCCTCATTTACGAAGTGAACCGCGACTTGCCCGACATCTTCGGCATCACCTCCAACTGGGCGAAGGGCATCTTCGGAGCAGTTGTAGTCGGGGGCTTTTTCACCTTGGGGGGACTCGCGGTTCACGCCTTTTTCCGGCGTCATAATGCGAAAGATTACAAGCGCATGAGCCTGCTGCAATACTCCATCATGATGACTTTTTTTCTGACCATGCTCGGATTGCCCATCAAGATGCTCTTGCGGCTGCTTTTCCATATCAAGTACGTGTTGATTACGCCGTGGTTTAACGTTTAGGAGGAAATGGTGCCCGAGAAGCCCCTCCCCGAAAACGACCCGATTGTCACCAAGTCGCTTGCTCCTCACTACGTCATCTCGATGGTCATTCTCATGGCCACCCTGTTCTGGGCGCTGTGGGACGAGGATTTCGGCCAGCGCCCCTGGAAAGCCTTTCAGCACGAATGGAAAGACCGCTATTCGACTTTTCTGAAGTCTGCTCGTTCCCAGTCTCGCGATTCTCAAAAGGAAATTGAGGATACCGCCGATTATCAAAAGCTGAAGCAAGACTACGAAAACACCAGTCAGCAGGCCGCCCCGCGGATCAAGGAGATCAACGAAAAGCTGCACGACTTGAGCGCCCAAATTTTGGCCGTGCAAAACGTTTTCACCGACCGGCGGGCCTATGTGAGCGCCTCCACTTATGACATCGAGACGGAAACGAGCAGCTCGGCAAAGCAGCGTAAACAAAGGAACCTCGAAGAATACAAAAAGGAAAGCACCACCGCCGAAATGCCCGACGGCAAGAAACAAACCTTTAAGGATTACGACGAGCTCGAAAAAACTTATAACGACCTGAAAAACGAGCGCACCCAACTGAGCGCGGAGCTCGGCGAATTGATCAAGCCGGTCAACGAAAAGAAAGAATTGATGGATGCGTACGTCACCGATCACATGGTGAATCTCACGCCACCGCAACTCACAGGCTTGCAAAACAAGGCCGAAGCCTGGACGCCCAAGATTCTCCAGATCAATGTGCCGGAAGCGAATATCGTCGACCGCTGTGAATCGTGCCACATGGCAATCCGCGAACCGGTCAAGTTGACTGCGGCTGCGATGGCTGTAAAGGGCAAGAAACCAGACGAATACGCTCACGCCTTTACTAGTCACCCTGAATCTGACCTATTGAAAACTCACGATCCTGAGAAGTACGGCTGTTCTCCCTGCCATCAGGGCAACGGGCGCGCGACCACTAGCGTCGAGAAAGCGCACGGGACCTACGAACATTGGCTCTGGCCTCTCTTCCCTCGGGGCAACGTGGAGGCGGGCTGCCAAACCTGCCACGCCGCGGACATGGTGCTGGTGACCAATGATGTCGGGTGGACTCTCAGCGAAGGAAAGGATCTGTTCCGCCAGCGCGGCTGCGTCGGCTGTCATCGTTACGAGGGCTACGACAAGGAACCGGAAGACGTGGTTTCCTCTGCCCAGCAGATCAAGCAACTTGAGCAGGAGAAAAAGGACAACCTGAAACAGGCGGCCTTCTTGATGAAGCAGGCCGACGCCGCAGAGAGCAACGATGAAGCCAACCGGCTGAACGATCGCGCCGTGGCGCTCAAGGTCGCCAATAGCAAAGCGGATCTGCGGATCGTGCAACTGGAGCGCACCACCAAGAGCCTGCTGCAGGACATGAAAAAAGTTGGCCCAAACCTCAAGGACATTCGGCTCAAGCTCAACAGAGATTGGATCCCGGTGTGGCTGAAGAAGCCGACCGATTTCCGGCCCACGACCAAGATGCCGAACTTCCGCCTGAACGACGAACAAGTCAGGGCCATTTCCGCGTTCATCTGGCAATCCGGGCTGACCGATCCCTTGCCGAAACACAAGCCGGGCAACGCCGCACACGGAAAGGAACTGCTCGAAACGCGCGGCTGTCTGGCCTGCCATTCCCTCGGGGAAGGCGACCAATTGCAAGGCGGAACTTTTGCCGCCAACCTGACGCGCGTGGGAGAGAAGGACAATTACGACTATCTCGTGCGCTGGGTCCACAACGCGCGCGAGCGCACGCGTCCTTATTGCATTTACGAGAAGAAGGACATCGGGCCCGAGGATTACAAAAAGAAGGGCCTGCCCTTTGTTTTCGACCTCGATCACAGCCGGTGTCCCAACGACGGGCACGAACTGCAGGTTCAGAACATGACGGTGATGCCGAGCCTGCGGCTCTCTCCCCAAGATGCGGAGGATGTGGCCAGCTATCTCGTCACGCTGAAAAAGCAGGATCGCTCGGCGTATCCCGATGCGTCGTTTATGGATGATCCCAGCCTCAAGGATGAGGGCAAGAAGTGGATCCGCCATTTCGGTTGCGCCGGCTGTCACGAAATTTCTGGTCTGGAAGACGAAGGCCGCATCGGCACGGAGTTGACCACGGAAGGCAGCAAGCCAGTGGAGCGGCTGGATTTTGCTCTGCTCACCGAAGTGGCGCAGCGCGGCGGCAGAGAACCGATTACCGATCCCGATGACCTCGCGCGCCTCCCCGAAGGGCCGGCCAAGCAGCCCTGGTACGACCATAAAGGCTTCTTCGAGCACAAGCTCGCCGAACCCAACATCTGGGATAAGGGCAAGATCAAGCCGGAAACTGAAAAGTTGCGCATGCCCAATCTGCACCTAGCCAAGGAACAGGTTCGCTCACTGACAACTTTTCTCATGGGCAGCCAGGAAAGCCCGCTTCCACCGAGCTATCAATACCGCCCATTGGATTATCGCCGCGATATTCAGGAAGGCTGGTGGGTCGTAAAGAAGTACAACTGCATGGGCTGCCACCAGCTCATCCCGGGTCAACGCAGTTCGCTCATGGCGATGGCCCGCTACCAGGGACCGGATGGCCAGGAACAACTCCCGCCAAAGCTGCTCACCGAAGGCGCGCGCGTCGATCCCGAATGGATGCTGCGTTTCTTGAAGAATCCCTCCTTAACTGACAAGGACAATAACCGCAACGGCGTGCGTTCGTATCTGCAAGTGCGCATGCCCACGTTCTCTTTCTCTGAAAACGAACTGGGCAAGCTGGTGCGCTTCTTCCAGGCCCTTTCTCGGCAACCCTTCCCCTACATACCGGAAGAGGTCCCGGTGCTCACCGCAAAGGAAACCGAGATGGCGCGCAGCTTGTTCAGCAGTACGGCGGCGCCTTGTTTGAAGTGCCACGCCACCGGCGATCCGGCCCACGATCGCACGGCAACGGCGCCGAACTTCCTGCAAGCCAGAGGGCGCTTGAAACCTGATTGGATGGAGCGTTGGGTCATTGACCCGCAGGCCATCAGCCCGGGCACGTCCATGCCATCCGGCCTTTTCAAGCGGGAAAACAATCATTGGGTGTTCTCCGGCCCGACGCCGCCTTTGTTCAAGGGTTATGACAAGGACCAGACAAAGCTGCTCGTCGATTACATCCTCCAGTTGACGCCGGAGGAGCAACGGCGCGTGGGAGCAGTCATGGGGCGGGCGCGAGCGGCGGGCAGCTCATCGTCCGGCGCGAAAACCTCCGGCGGCGCCGGTCATGGCTCCCCTGAGTAGGATTTCGATTTGTGTAAGCTTTCAATCCTGAGGAGAGGTGAAGTGAGATCATGAACAAGAATATGTGGAAAGCAATGCTCACCCTGCCGGCAATTTTTGGACTCATTCTTTTGGCAGGGTGCGGAAAGAAAGAAACGACCGAAGAGCGGCCCGCGGCTCCCGCCGCTGCGGCGCCTGCTGCCACTGCCATTGATCCGGCTACGGCGGCAACCGTTAGCGGCACCGTGAAGCTCGATGGCGCCCCGCCTAAGGCCGCCAAAATTGACATGAGCCAGGATCCCGCCTGCAAAGGCACGAACGTGGCCGAGACCGTGGTGGCCAGCGATGGTCACGTCGCCAACGTCTTCGTGTATGTAAAAGAAGGTCTCGGCAACCGCACTTTCGACATTCCCAAGGAAGCCATCACCCTGGACCAGAGTGGCTGCAAGTACCATCCGCACGTTATGGGCGTGATGGCCGGGCAGACCATCAAGATCGTCAACAGTGATCCCACCACCCACAACATTCACCCTACTCCCAAGGACAACCGCGAGTGGAACGAATCACAACCGCCTCAGTCCGCGGCACTCGAGAAATCCTTCGCCCGCGAAGAGATTTTGCTGCCCGTCAAGTGCAACCAGCATCCTTGGATGAGGATGTACCTCAACGTCGTGAAGAGCCCCTTCTACGCCGTCACCGGACCGGATGGCAAGTACGAGATCAAGGGCCTTCCGCCGGGCGACTACACTCTGGCCTTCGTGCAGGAAAAGCTGGGCGAACAAGATCAAAAAGTGACCCTCGCTGCCAAGGACAGCAAGACGGTGGATGTGACTTTCAAGCCATGAGGCCGGCCGCCTGCGTCGTTTGCAATCAACAAGGAGCTTCTTGATCGAGGAGGGCCATTGCTTTCCGTGATGCTCTTGATTTCCATCCTGCTCGGCCTTGTCCCTCTCGCGGGGATCGCCTGGATCGTGGTCAGCGGGACCATCACCACGGTGGATGGTCTCTTCGAGAGCCTGATTATGCTCAGTCTCTCCGGGGTCTTCTTTCTCAACGCCTTCTGGGAGCTGCGCGACCGCAGACTCCTTGGAAAGAGCAAGACGGGCTCAACGAAGCCACCTCCGCCTTCTGAAGAGAGTTAGAAATCAAGTCGAGACATGGCAGGCCCAACATCCTCTTCTCAAGCAGGCGATCCGGCGGACATCGTCGCGGGTGATTCTTCGGCGAAGTCCCCCCGGGCGCGCATGTCCGCCCGCAATCGTCTCCTGTTTTTCATGACGGCATGGCTGATTGTCCTCATGCCCTTCCTGTTCTGGTGGAACACCTGGTTCGGACGCCAGCTCTCCGACAACCGGATCACCGAGTATTTGAAGGACGAGAAGCATCCCCGGCACATCCAGCACGCACTGGTACAAATTGGCGAACGCATGGGCCGCCACGATGCGGTTGTGGCTCGCTGGTATCCGGAACTAATCCGTTTGGCCGCGCACCCTGTCGAGGAAGTGCGCAACACCGATGCATGGGTCATGGGGCAGGACACTACAAGCGCCGGCTTCCACGAGACCCTTTTGAGGATGCTGCAAGACTCCGCGCAGACGGTGCGCGGGAACGCCGCGCTCTCCCTGGTGCGTTTTGGCGACGCCGCAGGCCGGCCTCAAATCGTCGCTCTCCTGCAACCGGCCAGAATCCTCGCCTCTGCTTCCGGCCGCGTCCTCGACACAGACAAAGTTGGCACGGTCATCCATCAAGGCGGCCTGATCGCAAAGCTCGAGCTCGGTCCGGCGACAGCGGAAATCCGCTCGCCCATCAGCGGGCGCATCCGAACGCTTTCGGTCGCGGCGGGCGCGGCCGTCACTGCGGGAACGGAAGTGGCCACTGTCGATCCGAGTGACGAACAGGTTTGGGAAGCTCTGCGCGCCCTCTACCTCATCGGCCAACCCGACGATCTCCCCGCCATTCGTCCCTATGAACGCGAACTCCCCGAAGTCCCCGGCCGCGTCCGCCAGCAAGCCCTCCTCACCGAAAAAGCCATCCGCGGCCGCTCCGCCGCCCATCCCTGAGTAAGCGCGCCTTTGTAGTGGCGGGTCTTCAGGCCCGTGCTTCATGGGGCCATTCAATGGCATTGCGCCACTGTAAGGAATGCAAACAGGGTGAGCAATCTGGGGCCCGGCAAAATTGAATTTCTCCGCCAGATTCTGCCGGAAAAGGTAAATAAGTTGCCGAGTTTGCCGTAGGGCGGTGCGCTTAAGTCCTATGTTCTCAAGGACAGCCCAGCTGGAAACTAGATTGCTCCAGTATCTACGTACTAGTATCACGCGACGCGGAAGTTCATCCCAGTGTGTTTGGCCAGACCCGATGAACCGAGGCGCTCATGCGACGGTTGTCTTTGGTATTCGTCTTGATGCTTTTTCTGGGCGGCGTGGGTGAGTCACGGGCTGACACTATTTACCAGACACAGCTTCCCAGTTTGACCGGCGTCTATACCGCCGGGTCAAATTTTACCGGAGCGCAAGCCGAATGGAGCATTCCGACTCAGGACGGTACAGTTGCCTTGCGGTCTATCGCGCTGCACTGCGATTCCGCCCCTGAAGGGAGGGTTCGATGAGGCTGAAGCACATTCTCCTCACTCCCGCAGTGATCGTTTGGTTTGCATTCACCGCTCACGCGGACTCGCTGGCCGTAAGCGGTACTGCTACGTTTTATCCGACTCCATCCACGATTTCACCGGTGGGACCAGTCCCTGCCGTGCCTGGTCCGTTTACACTCGCTTTCTCGTATACCCTTAGCGCGGACCCCGCTAACACGTTCGATGGCACGTCGGCCACAAATGTGGTTTTTACGGAATCGGGAGTCGATCTCGGTACCTGGACCCTGCTATATGCACCTTCCGGCCAAGTTCTCCAATGGACGGACAACGCGGGGCTAGCGTTTTCTATACTGTTCCAAGGCTTTTCACCCGACTTGTCTCAGTCCGTTAATGGCTTTATTGGAATGGACCTGACGGTCGCTACCAATTGCCAGTGCGGCACTGGCGTTGGCGGCTGGCGATTCCCTCCTAACGTCAGCACGCAGCAAATTACGCTCGTATCTGCACCTGAACCTGCATCCCTCACGCTTCTTGCGCTCGGCATACTTGCACTCGGAGCTCTCAAATTGAAGTCGGCGTAGCCCCTCATCCTCCGTCCGTCGCCGTCCAACCCTCCATTTCTCCCATTCCCTGCATATTACTTAGCCAATTGATACCCAGCGTGGTATTCTTCCCCTCGTGTTTGCCAAGCTCCAATCCGCCCGCCCGGTACGGCTCGCACGCCATTGCGCTGCTCGCGCGTTTTCCTTTACATCCTCTACCTCCTTTGCTTCCTTAACCTCCTCTAAGTCCTTTACAATCCGCACTTCCAAGACCCCCCTCCCGCAACTCCTTTATAATCCGCACTTACAAGCACCCCTCGGATCTGCGGGAAACAAAGGACTTATAACTCCTTTAGAATCCGCACTTACAAAAAATTCTCCCGTAACCCCTGTAGAATCCGCACTTACAAAAAGGTGGGGGGTGGGGTAGGGTTAGACGAAACAATCGCTCGCGAGAGTCTCACTACGCCATCGGGTCGGCTTCTTTTTCCACTTCGGCGGTGTCCACCATGACGGCGGCGCCCCACGGGCAGCCGTCCGGCCTCAAGGGCGCTAAAGTGCAAAGACCCCTGTCCTTAAACTGCCCGTTGGAACAGGTGGCAGGTTGCGTTCCCGGGCCTAATCTGGGAAGACACGGCGCTATCTCGAAGATTCAAGTTTGGAGGCATTATGCGCAGCTTCAAGATCCTGCCTGCGACCCTGCTGCTGGCTACGGTTCCGCTAGCCGCACGTGCACAGCAACCGCCGACCCTGAGCGAAGTGATAGACAAGATTGTGTCGCAGGAGCAGGTGGAGGTGCAGTCACTGCGCCAGTATTCGCCTCTGGTGGAAACCTACATCCAGAATCTCCGCGCGGACAAGGAGTTGGGCGCCGTGCCGGATGGAGACAAATACTTTCTTGGGCGCGCCGTGCTGGCGAACGGCGTGGAGCTTGAACCGCTGGACCATGACGCCGGCATGAAGCGCAAGCTGTTCGCAGGCCTGAGCGGCTTTTTCTCCACGGAGTTTGTGCCGCGCGGCTTCCTGCAGATGATCTACCTGGACATGAACGACTTCGACCGCGGGCATTACAAGATTCAGTACGTGCGGCGCGAGTTTTTGGGCGAAGTTCGCTGCCTGGTGTTCGACGTCGATCCGTTGCCGAAGTCCGGCAAAGGGCGATTTGTCGGGCGCATCTGGGTGGAGGATCAGAATTTCCACATTGTGCGGTTCAATGGCGCCTACGGCGGATCGTCGCTGACCAGCAACTACTTCAATTTCGATAGCTGGCGGATAAATGCCGGGAAGAACCAGTGGCTCCCGTCGTTCATCTACATCGAACAAGGCGGCGTCCGAGACGCGAAGACAAAGAGCATAGGATTCAAGGCATTCCGAGCGCAGACGCGCCTTTGGGGCTACAACCTTGGCAACGTTCGGGAAGAGCAAGAGCTGAATAAAATCCTGGTGGAGGCGCAGACCCCGGTAAACGATCAGACGCAAGCCGCCAACGACTACTCGCCGTTCCAGGCGGAGCGTTCCTGGGACCGGCAGGCGGAAGACAACGTCACCGAGCGGCTGGAGCGGCAGGGCTTGCTGGCGCCGTATGGGGAAGTGGACAAGGTGCTGGAGACGGTGGTCAACAATCTCGAGGTGACCAATAATCTCGATATCCAGCCGGAAATACGCTGCCGCGTGCTCATGACCTCAACGCTGGAGTCGTTCACCATCGGCCACACCATCGTCTTGAGCCGCGGTTTGGTGGACGTGCTTCCAGACGAGGCCAGTCTGGCGGCTATCCTGGCGCACGAGGTGGGTCACGTCGTGCTCGGACATAAAATAGACACGCAATTTGCGTTCTTCGACCAGGTGCGATTCAACGAAAAGGATACGTTCCGCCACTTTGACTTTGCTCGCACGCCGGAAGAGGAGCAGGCGGCGAAGGAAAAAGGGATCGAACTGCTGAGGAATTCACCCTACAAAGAGCAGACCGGCACGGCGCAGCTTTTCCTGCAAGCGCTCAACAACCGGGCGAAGGCGATCCCGAATCTTATCAGCCCGCACCTGGGCGACAGGGTTTCAGCAAGCTTGACGGTAGCCTCCGCGGTGTTTGCAACGCAGCCGGCGGATGCAAAGCCGGCGGGCAACGCGATTGTTGCGCTCCCGCTCGGTGGACGCGTCAAGGTCGACCCGTGGAATGACCAACTGCGGTTACTCAAGTCCAAGCCGGCAGGCACAATGGCCGACACCGAGAAGATGCCGTTCCAGATCACTCCGTTCGTATTCTATCTGACCCGCCAAGGAGACAACCCGCCCGCACAAGCTGCCGGCGCGGTGGCAGTGAAGTTGGATGGGGATGTAAAACCCTAGATCGTTCAAGGGGAGAACCTAGGCTTCAGTAGGACATCGGGCCGACTTCTTTTTCGACTTCGGCAATGTCCACCATGACAATGGCGTCCCACGGGCAGCCATCCAGGAAGCAGCCGTCCGGCCCCTTGCTGAGGCACTTCTTGCAGCCGATACAGAGAATCGGATCAATCTGGATGCGCCCGAATGGCGGATTGTCCTCGTCCGGCACCCAGAACAT
>WNGE01016910.1_pt1 | contig 11956 bp, 6 predicted proteins | sample 5400651 | NCBI WGS metagenome assembly WNGE01 (sample SAMN13153370, study PRJNA577476) | soil metagenome | isolation source: 60 cm soil or saprolite under grassland replicate 2 | place: USA:California | collected 2016-06-15 | reverse complement strand
CAAGCTGGGTGTCCGAGCCGATGGAGACGTCGTCCTCGATGATCGTGCGGTGCTTGTTCGCCCCGTCGTAGTTGCAGGTGATCGTGCCGGCGCCGACGTTGACGTTTCTTCCGATCTCGGTGTCGCCGATGTAGGCGAGGTGATTGGCTTTGGAGCCCTCACCGACGCTGCTCGCCTTGACCTCGACGAAGTTGCCGAGGTGCACGTCGGAGGCGAGGCGCGTGCCCGGCCGGATGCGGGCGTAGGGGCCGACGCGGCAGTTCGCGCCGATGTCGGCGTCTTCGATGTGGCAGAACGGCTCGATGCGCGTGCCGGCCGCGATCCTCACGTTCTTCAGTACGCAATTTGCGCCGACTGCGACCTGGTCGCCGAGCCGCACGTCACCCTCGAAGATGCAGTTGATGTCAATCGTGACGTCACGGCCGCAGCCGAGGTTCCCGCGCACATCACAGCGCGCGGGGTCGGCGACGCTCACGCCCTGCTCCAGAAGCGCCTGGACCGCATTGCGCTGGTAGACGCGTTCAAGCTCCGCGAGCTGGCCGCGGCTGTTGACGCCGAGCGTTTCCCACGAGGCATCGGGCTGCGCCGCCGTCACGGCGACCCCTTCGCGCGTCGCGAGCGCGACGATATCGGTCAGGTAATACTCCTTTTGGGTGTTCTTGTTTTCCAGCCGGACGAGCCAGTCTTTCAGCTTCTTGGTCGGGGCCACGATGATACCGGTGTTGATTTCGTGCAGGGCGCGCTCGCGCGCGCTGGCGTCTTTTTCCTCGACGATGCGTGCGATGCGGCCGCGGCTGCGTACGATGCGGCCGTACCCGGTGGGGTCATCAAGCGTCGTCGTAAGCAGACCCAGCCCCTTGCCGGCCGCTTCGGCCAGGCGGCGCAGCGTTTCGGCGCGAATCAGCGGGACGTCGCCGTAGAGCACTAGGGTCGGCCAGCGCTCGTCGAGATGCGGCGCCGCCTGCATGACCGCATGGCCCGTGCCGAGCTGCGGGTCCTGCCTGATCCAGACCGCGCCGTTTTCTCCTACTGACTCGCGTACCGTCTCGCCGCCGTGTCCGTAGACGATGCATACGGCGTATCCGACTGCATGCGCTTGCCGAGACCGGCGGCGAGAATGACGATATTCACAAAAAGCGCTAGCGCGGCAACTCAGAGAACCCCATCAGGAATTCGTCCACCGCGCGGGCGCACTGGCGGCCTTCCCGGATCGCCCAGACGACGAGCGACTGCCCGCGACGCATGTCTCCGGCGGCAAACACCTTGGGAACGGAAGTCGAGTAGCAGCCCCGTCCCTCCGTTTCGGCCTTTGCGTTGCCGCGCGAATCCTTCTCTACGCCGAATGCCTCGAGCACCGACTGTACGGGTGCCACGAACCCCATCGCGAGCAGGACCAGATCGGCGGGCAGGATGGATTCCGAACCGGGGACTTCGCTCGTCTTGCCGTCCTTCCCCTCCAGACGGACCGTCCTGAGCGCTTTCACCTTCCCGTTCTCGCCCAGGAATTCCTTGGTCGCGATCGACCAGTCGCGGCTCACGCCCTCCTCGTGCGAGGACGAGGTGCGCAATCTCGTCGGCCAGTAGGGCCAAACCGGATTCCTCTCCGGATCGGGCGGGAGCGGCAACAGCTCGAACTGCGTCACCGATTTCGCGCCGTGGCGGTTGGAGGTGCCGACGCAGTCCGAACCCGTGTCGCCCCCGCCTATCACCACGACGTGCTTGTCGGTCGCCCAGAGATCCGGAACGCCCTCGTCACCGGCGACGCGCTTGTTCTGCAGCGGCAGGAACTCCATCGCGAAGTGCACGCCGTCGAGATCGCGCCCGGGTACCGGCAGGTCGCGTGGCTGTTCGGCTCCGCCCGAGAGCACCACCGCGTCGAACTCTGCCATCAACTTCTCCGGTGCAATGATTTCGGCGGCCCAATCGGTGACGCCTTTCCCCGCGCGCCCCTTGCCTACGAAGACGCCGGGGCGGAAGGTCACGCCTTCCGCTTTCATTTGATCGACCCGGCGGTCGATCAGCCATTTTTCCATCTTGAAATCGGGGATGCCGTAGCGCAGCAGGCCGCCGATGCGGTCGTTCTTCTCGAATAAGGCGACCTCGTGGCCGGCGCGAGCGAGCTGCTGGGCGCAAGCCAGCCCCGCCGGACCGGAACCCGCCACTGCGACTTTCTTGCCGGTCCTTTGCGCAGCGGGCTGCGGCCTGACCCAGCCTTCCTCGAACGCCTTGTCGATGATCGCGTGCTCGATCGCCTTGATGCCGACCGGGTCGTCATTGATGCGCAGCACGCACGCTTCCTCGCACGGAGCCGGACAGATACGGCCGGTGAATTCGGGGAAATTGTTGGTGGAATGCAGCGTCTCGATGGCGCGCTGCCAGTCCTCTTTGTAGACGAGATCGTTGAAGTCCGGAATGATGTTGTTGACCGGGCAGCCCGACATGCAAAACGGCGTGCCGCAGTCCATGCAGCGCGCGCCCTGGACTTTCGCCTCCTCTTCGGTGAGGCGGAGGATGAACTCCCGATAGTGCTTTTTCCGCTGCTCGGGCGCTTGGTGCGCTTCCTCGAGCCGCTGGAACTCGAGGAACCCCGTGACTTTCCCCATCTACGCGGCCGCCTTGCGTTGCGCCGCGGCGAGCTCGCCCAAGGCGCGCCGGTACTCCTTCGGGAAGATCTTGACGAAGCGCGGGCGGGAGTCCGCCCATTTTTCGAGGATCTCCCGTGCGCGGCGGCTGTTCGTGAGCTTGGCGTGGCGCTCGATCATCTCTTTCAGGATCGCTTCGTCGGCTCGGCCCCGGTGCCAGAGCTCGCGCGAGAGCTTCCCCTGCTGCTCGGACTCCGAAAGCACCGGTTCCAGATCCACCATCGCGGCATTGCAGCGCTTGACGAAATCACCGTCGATGTCGAGCACGTAGGCGATGCCGCCCGACATGCCGGCGGCGAAATTGCGCCCGGTGACGCCGAGAACGGCCACGGTGCCGCCCGTCATGTACTCGCAGCCGTGATCGCCGACGCCTTCGACGACGGCTGCGGCGCCGGAGTTGCGCACCGCGAAGCGCTCTCCGGCGACGCCGCGGAAATACGCTTCCCCGGCGATCGCGCCGTAAAGAACGACGTTGCCCGTTATGATGTTTTCAGTAGGCTCCCCGCGGAACTTGGGCGAGGGCGAAACGATGATGCGTCCGCCCGAGAGCCCCTTGCCGCAGTAGTCGTTGGTGTCGCCGATCAAATCGAGTGTCACTCCCCTTGCGAGGAACGCGCCGAAGCTTTGTCCTGCGGACCCGGCGAACCGGGCGTGGATCGTGCCGTCGGGCAGTCCGTCGTGGCCGTAGCGGCGCGCGATCTCGTGCGAGAGCATGGTGCCGACCGTGCGGTTGCCGTTGCGGATCGGCATGTCGATTGCCACTTTCTCGCCGCGCTCCAGCGCTCCTTGCGCAAGCTCGATCAGCCGGTTGTCCAGGGCCTTTTCCAGTCCGTGGTTCTGGCGCTCGCTGTTGTAGCGCGCGACCTCCGCCGGCATGTCGGGCATCTGGAAGATCTTGGAGAAGTCGAGACCCTTCGCCTTCCAATGCGCTATGCCTTTCTTCGTGTCGAGCAGGTCGGCGCGGCCGATGAGTTCGTCGAACTTCCTGATCCCCAGGCGCGCCATCAGCTCGCGCGCTTCCTCGGCGACGAGGAAAAAGTAATTCACCACGTATTCGGGCTTCCCGGAGAACTTCTTGCGCAGGACCGGGTCCTGGGTCGCAACGCCGACCGGGCAGGTGTTCAAGTGGCACTTGCGCATCATGATGCAGCCGCTCACCACCAGCGGCGCCGTCGCGAAACCGAATTCGTCCGCTCCCAGGATCGCCCCGATCACCACGTCGCGGCCGGTCTTGATCTGTCCGTCCACCTGCACTGCGATGCGGCCGCGCAGGCGGTTGAGCACCAGCGTCTGCTGGGTCTCCGCAAGCCCCAGCTCCCAGGGCGTGCCCGCATGCTTGATCGACGACCACGGCGAGGCCCCCGTGCCGCCGTCGTGCCCGGAGATGGTGACGTGATCGGACTTGGCTTTCGAGACGCCCGCGGCGACGGTCCCGACGCCAACTTCCGAAACCAGCTTCACCGAGATGGACGCGGAAGGATTCGCGTTCTTCAGGTCATGGATCAGCTGCGCCAGGTCCTCGATCGAGTAGATGTCGTGATGCGGCGGCGGCGAGATCAGCTCCACGCCGGGAGTCGAGTAGCGGATCTCGGCGATGTAATCGGAGACCTTGCGTCCGGGCAATTGGCCGCCCTCGCCGGGCTTCGCGCCCTGGGCCATCTTGATCTGGATCTGCTCGGCGCTCGCGAGATATTCGGCGGTCACGCCGAACCGGCCGGAGGCGACCTGCTTGATCTTCGATTTCAAGACGTCGCCTTCCTTGAGCTCGATGTCCTTTGCGACCCGGTTCGCGCCCAGTCGCGAGCGCAGCGTTTCGCCCGCTTTTACGGGTGCGAAGCGGCGGCGGTCCTCGCCGCCTTCGCCGGTGTTCGATTTGCCGCCCAGACGGTTCATCGCCACCGCGAGCGTGGTGTGCGCCTCGACCGAAATCGAGCCGTGCGACATCGCGCCGGTCGAGAAGCGCTTGACGATCTCGGCGGCGGGTTCGACCTCCTCGATCGGGACGGGCTTCACCTCGCCGAAGCGGAACTCGAACAGCCCGCGGAAGGTCATGTGGCGCTTCGACTGGTCGTTGATGATGGCGGCGTATTCCCTGTATGCCTGCGGGGAGTTCCGCCGCGCCGACTGCTGCAATTTCGCGATCGCATCGGGCGTCCACATATGCTCCTCGCCGCGCACGCGCCAGGCGTACTCGCCGCCCGCGTCGAGCATCGATTTCAGCACCGGGTCGTCCTCGTCGAACGCAGTTTTGTGGATGCGGATCGCTTCTTCGGCAACCTGGAAGATGTCTATGCCCTCGATCGAAGAGGTCGTGCCCGTGAAGTATTTTTCCACGAGAGAGCCGGCCAAACCCACCGCCTCGAAGATCTGCGCGCCGGTATAGGACATGTAGGTCGAGATGCCCATCTTGGACATCACCTTCTTCAGGCCCTTGCCGATCGCCTTGACGTAGTTCTTGATCGCCTTCCTGCCGTCGATCTCCGGCCCGAGGTGGCCTTTTGCGGCAAGCTCGAGCAAAGTCTCGAGCGCGAGATAGGGGTGCACGGCTTCGGCCCCGTAGCCGCCGAGCAGGGCGAAATGGTGCACCTCGCGGACCGAGCCGGTCTCGACGACGAGGCCGGCGCTGGTGCGCAGGCCCTTGGCCACCAGGTGCTGGTGGATTGCGGACAAGGCGAGCAATGCGGGGATCGCCACGCGCTCGCGATCGACGAGCCGGTCGGACACCACGATGATCGAATACCCCGCGCGCACCGCGTCCTCGGCCTGAGCGCAGAGCGACGCCAAGCGCGCCTCGATCGCCTCTTTGCCCCACACGAGCGGGTAGGTGATGTCGAGCTCGAGCGAGCGGAACTTGCCGCCGGTGTAGCGCTCGATGTACCGGATCTTCTCCATCTCGAAGAAATCGAGCACCGGCTGGCTGACCTCCAGGCGCAGCGGCGGGTTCATTTCGTCGATGCCCAGCAGGTTCGGCTTCGGCCCGATGAAGGACACGAGCGAGGTCACCAGCTCCTCGCGGATCGGATCGATCGGCGGATTGGTCACCTGCGCGAACAGCTGCTTGAAGTAGTGATAGAGCGTCTTGTCCTTGTTCGACAGCACCGCGAGCGGCGAATCGTTGCCCATCGACCCGACCGGCTCCTCGCCGTTCGCCGCCATCGGCGTCATGAGGAACCTGAGGTCTTCCTGCGTATAAGCGAACGCCTGCTGGCGGTCGAGCAACGGCACCGCGCTCTTCAACGGCGGAGTCTTTTCGGTTTCCACTTCGTCGAGCTTGACGCGGATCCGCTCGATCCACTCGGCGTAGGGCTTGGTGCCGGCGAGCGAGTCCTTCAACTCCTTGTCGTCGATGATGCGGCCTTTCTCGAGGTCGACCAAGAACATCTTGCCGGGCTGCAAGCGCCATTTCTTGACGACTTTCTCCTCGGACACCGGCAGGCAGCCGCATTCCGATCCCATGATCACGAGGTCGTCGGCGGTCACGATGTAGCGCGACGGCCTCAGGCCGTTGCGGTCGAGCGTCGCCCCGATCTGGCGGCCGTCGGTGAAGGCGATCGAGGCCGGGCCGTCCCAGGGCTCCATCATCGCCGCGTGGTATTCGTAGAATGCGCGCCGCGCCGGGTCCATCAGCGTGTGATTCTCCCAGGCCTCCGGGATCATCATCGTCATGGCGTGGGCGACCGAGTACCCGCCCATGACCAGCAGCTCGAGCGCGTTGTCGAACGAGGCCGAGTCGGACTGCCCGTCGTAGATGAGCGGCCAGATCTTGTCGAGATCCTTGCCCAGCACCGGGCTCGAGATCGCGCCCTGGCGCGCGCGGATCCAGTTGACGTTGCCGCGCAGCGTATTGATCTCGCCGTTGTGGCAGATCATGCGGAACGGATGCGCGAGGTCCCACGACGGGAAAGTGTTCGTCGAGAAGCGCTGGTGGACGAGCGCGAGCGCGGATTCGACGCGCGGATCCTGGAGGTCCTTGTAGTACTCGCCCACCTGGTGGGCAAGCAGCATGCCCTTGTAACACACGGTGCGCGCCGACATCGACGGTACGTAGAACTCCTTGCCGTGCGCGAGCTTGAGCGCCTGGATCGCATGGCCCGCGCTCTTTCTGATGATGTAGAGCTTGCGCTCCAGCGCATCCGTGACGGTCAATTTCTTTCCGCGGCCGATGAACACCTGGCGCATCACCGGCTCGATGCGCTTCGCGGGCTCGGCAAGGTCGCTGTTGTCCACCGGCACGTCGCGCCAGCCGAGCAGCACCTGTCCCTCGTCCTTGGCCGCGCGCTCGATCTCGTACTCGCAAGCGAGGCGCGATGCCGGATCGCGCGGCAGAAACACCATCCCCACGCCGTATTGGCCCGGGGGAGGCAGCTTCACGCCCTGCTTCGCCATGACCTCGCGGAAGAACTTGTCGGGAATCTGGATCAGGCAGCCCGCGCCGTCGGAGAGCTTCGGGTCCCAGCCCACGGCGCCCCGGTGGGTGAGATTGCGCAAGACCGTGAGCCCCTGCTCGACGATCGAATGCGATTTCCTGCCTTTGATGTGAGCGACAAAGCCCACGCCGCACGCATCGTGCTCGTTTGCCGGGTGGTACAGGCCCTGGGGCTCGGGGCGGAAGCTTGGATTCACGCTCGGGTCAAGAACTAAGGTTGCCGGCGGCCCAATCCATCGACGGGACGCTTTTCAACGCCGGGTTCTTGGACTATACCTGCGTTTCCTTGCTGCCTCAAGTGCTTAGCAGCTGCGCTGCAGGGCAGCAATCCCAGCGTCGTCAGCGCCCACTTAGGCGGCCAGGCGCGAAAGCGTGCGCTCGATCGCCGCAGATGGAACGTCCGACCTGAGCGTCGCAGCGCCCAGGCGTTCCAGCAGGACGAAATGGATCCGGCCCTCTCTCGCCTTCTTGTCCACGCTCATGAGCTGGCGCATGCGTTTCGAGTCGATCCCCGACGCGGCAATGGGAAGTCCGGCGCGCTTCAGCAGCGACCCGATGCGGCCTGCGTCGGCCTCCGAAAGAAACCCGAGCTCGCGCGACAGGTCCGCGGCCATGGCCATTCCGGCGGCGACCGCCTCGCCGTGCAGCCAGGCGCCGTAACCCAGGCCCGTCTCGATGGCGTGGCCGAAGGTGTGGCCGAAATTGAGCAGCTGGCGCAAGCCGCGCTCGCGCTCGTCCTTGCCGACGACTTCGGCCTTGATCGCGACCGAGCGCATCACCGCGTGGCCGAGCGCATCGGGTTTGCGCGCGAGCAGGGGGTCGAGATTCGCTTCGAGCCAGCCGAAGAACGCGGCATCGCGGATCAAGGCGTGCTTGATGACTTCGGCGAGGCCGGCGCGCAGCTCGCGCTCGGGCAAGGTCTTCAGGGTATCGAGGTCGGCAAGCACCAGCGTTGGCTGATGAAAGGCGCCGATTGGCTGATGAAAGGCGCCGATCATGTTTTTCCCGAGCGGATGGTTGATCGCGGTCTTGCCGCCGACCGACGAATCCACCTGAGCGAGGAGCGTCGTGGGAACCTGGATGTACTGCACCCCGCGCTGATACGTGGCGGCGGCAAAGCCCGCCAGGTCCCCGATCACTCCGCCCCCGAGGGCGACGAGAGTGCAGTCGCGCCCGCAGCGCTGCTCGAGCAGCGCATCGAAGATTGTGTTGAGCGTGCCCCAGTCCTTGTGCTCCTCCCCGTCGGCGACCACGATGCGGACCACCTCGACGCCCCCGCGGGCGAGCGCGCCGGCGAGGCGCTCCATGAAAAGGGGCGCGACCGTCGTATTGGTCACGACGGCCACTTTCTTCTGCGCGAGGCAGGGCAGAACGAGATCGGTCCGGTCGAGCAGCCCCGTGCCGATGTGGATGGGGTAGGAGCGCTCGCCGAGCGCTACGCCGAGAGTTTGCACGCTTCGCCGAATTTCGCCAGCACCTGCGCGAGCAACGAGCCGACGCTCTGGCGGCCGGTATCGATCACCAGGTCCGCGACCTCGCGATACAGGGGATCGCGCTCCGCGTAGAGCTTCTCGAGCCGATCGCGCGGGTCGCCGTCCTGCAGAAGCGGCCGGGACTTGTCGCTGCGGGTGCGCTGCGACAGCACCGCGGGTTGCGCGTGCAGGTAGATCACGAAGCCGCGGGTCCGGAGATGCTCGCGGTTGCGCGGATCGAGCACCACGCCTCCGCCGGTGGCGAGCACGACATTGTCCAGGGCGGTCACCCGTTCGATCACCTCGGCTTCGCGCCTGCGAAAGCCCGCCTCGCCTTCAATGTCGAAGATCACAGCGACGCGCACGCCGGTGCGCGCCTCGATTTCGCGGTCGCTGTCGCAAAACGCCTTGCCGAGACGCTTGGCGAGCTGGCGGCCGACGGTGGTTTTTCCGGCGCCCATCATGCCCACGAGGAAAAGCTTGTGAGTCGTCTTCACGCCGGTATTGTAGCAACCCGCCAGCGGCGAGCCGGAAAGCAGAAGGGCCGGCGTTGCCGGCCTCTCGCCGTTTTCGCGAGCCTACGGCCTCAGCGCAGGCCGACCCGCTGCTCGACGATGCGCGGCGTGATGAATACCAGGAGCTCGGTCTTGTTGTCGCGGCGCGAGCTGCCGCGAAACAGCACGCCGAGGAACGGAATATCTCCGAAGAACGGCACTTTGGTGATCGTGGTGTTGACGTCCTGGGTGTAGATGCCGCCGATCACCACGGTGCCGCCGTTTTCCACCAGTGCCTGGGTCTGCACGTGCTTGGTGTCGATGGCGAAGCCCGCGTCGGTGCTCTGGCCGACCGAGTCCTTGTTGATATCCAGCTTCATGATGATGTTGCCGTCGGGCGTTATCTGCGGCGTGACCTTGAGCGCGAGATTGGCCTTGCGGAACGATATCGAGGTCGCGCCGCTCGAGGTCGCCTGCTGATACGGGAGCTCCGTGCCCTGCTCGATCAACGCCTCGACGTTGTTGGCTGTCAACACCCGCGGGCTCGAGATGATCTTGCCCTTGCCGTCGGCCTCGAGCGCCGAAAGCTCGAGAGCAAGGGCACCGGTGAGTCGATTGGTGATCAGCAAGGCAATCGAACCCGTGCCCTGGGCAATACCGACGGGCGCGGCGGGCAGATTGACCGACAAGTTGTTGGCAGTCGCTGTTGTTGGGGTTCCTCCGCCGGCGGGAAACAAGTTGGTGAAGTCTTCGAGCCTCCCGGTCTGGGTCACGGACACACCCGACGTGCCCGGAGTGCCGATCGGGCTCGGGCCACTGCTGGTGCTGTTCTGCGCCAACGGGCGCGCCACGTTGCCCAGCCGCACGCCCAGATTTTTCGAGAAGCTGTCGTTCGCTTCGACGATGCGCGCCTCGATCAGCACCTGCTGCACCGGGACGTCGATCTGACCGAGCAGCTTCCTCACGTCCTCCACGTCCTGGACGAACACCTGGTTGGTGCGCGCATCGACCGCGACGCTGCCGCGCTTGGACAGGATGCGCTGCTGCGGGTCGGCGAGGAGCTTCGCAAAGGCGTCGGCCTTGGCGTAGTTGAGCTGGAATCTCTCGGTGCGCAAGGGTTCCAGCTCCGTGATCTGCGCGGTCGATTCGAGCGCGAGCTTCTCCTTGGTGGCGAGCTCGTCGCGCGGCGCGATCCAGATCACGTTGCCGTTCTTGCGCATGTCCAGGCCCCGGGTCTGAAGGATGATGTCGAGCGCCTGGTCCCAGGGCACGTCCTTCAGCCGCAGCGTGAGGTTCCCGCTCACGGTGTCGCTGGTGATGATGTTCAGGTCGGTGAAGTCGGCGATGACGTTCAATACGCTCCTCACCTCGACGTTCTGGAAGTTGAGCGAGAGTTTCTCCCCGGTGTAGCCGCTGCGCGTGCCCTGAACCAGCTTGTTGGGGTCGTATTGAATCGGTTTGACCTCGAGCACGAACTGGGTGTCGGTCTGGTAGGCGTTGTGCTCCCACAAGCCCCGCGGCTCGACCACCATGCGCACGTTGTCGCCCTGCGGGAAAATGCTGACGGTCTGCACCGGAGTGGCGAAGTCCACCACGTCGTAGCGCTTGCGCAGCGCATCGGGCAGGCTGGTCTTGAGGAAGTCGACGATCACCGTCTGGCCCTGCTGCCGGATATCCACGCCGGTGGAAGTGTCCGACAGCTCCACGACGACACGGCCTTCGCCACCGCGTCCGCGCCGGAAATTGATGTCCTTCAGCGAGTGCTGGAGGTCGGTTCTGCCCTCGGCGAAGCGCGCGGCGCCGGATGCGGCCTGCGGCGCTCCTGCCGTCGCTGCGAGGGTGATCAGCAGGTTGCTGCCGTCGATCTTGGTTTCATACGAAACCATGTTGCGCAGGTTGAGCACCAGACGCGTCCGGTCCCCGGCCTGCACCACGTTCAGGGAGCGCAGCACCCCCTCGCCGATATCCTGGCTGTTGCGTCCCAGGCCGTTGTTCGTGCCGGGAAAGTCGAAAGCGATCCGCGCCGGATTGGCGATGGTGAAGCTGCCCGGAGCGGCAGCAAGCGGACTCTTCAGCGTCACCCGGACCAGTACCTGTGCGCCCGACTGCGTCACACCGAGGTTTTCGATGCTGTTTTGCCCCCAGGCGAGCGGTGCAAGCGCAAGCGCACCGAACGCGCAAACCACCCGCCGCAGAAACCTTCGCACGAAAACGTTCCTCATCATCTGCCTCCTCCCGCTTCCAGCAATTGCAGGGTGCTCTGGCGTTCTGTCCAGTCGCCCACGGCATCCTGGATCAGCTCGCGCAACTGGATCTGGCTGTCGGTGATCGTGGTGATCACACCGAAATTCTGGCCCAGGTAGTTGCCGACTTTGACGCGGTACAAGCCGGTGTCGGCCTTCACCAGGGCGAAATTCGCTTTTTTCTGCTGCAGCACGCCGACCATCTTCAGCGACTCCAGCGGATAGGCTTCGAGCGGCTCCTTCGGACGATTGAGATCGGGCTTGAGTCCGCCGCCTCCGCTGCTCGCCGATTTCGTGACCAGCTCGATTTTCGCGCTGCTGAAGGGATCGGTCTGATCGAAAACCTTGTAGGGCACCGGCTCATAGGGCTTCACGACCGGCAGCGGTTCGATCCTGCCGCGCAGGTCCTTGGTCTTGTCCTTGAGCTCGGACTTGAGGTCGCTAAACTCCTCACCGCCGCACGCACCAAGCAGCAACGCGAGCGCGACGACGGGAACCGCCTTCATTTCTTCCCAGCCTTGGCCGTCTTCGCGGCCCGGTTCTGGGCCGCCACTTCCTCCTCGTCCAGGTAGCGGAAAGTCTTCGCCGTCACGTCCATGACGAGCGAGCCTTCCTTCGCCGCTGTCAGCGCGATATCGTTAAGCGTGACGATGCGCGACAGCTGGCCGATGTCGCTTGC
>WNGE01007402.1_pt1 | contig 11956 bp, 9 predicted proteins | sample 5400651 | NCBI WGS metagenome assembly WNGE01 (sample SAMN13153370, study PRJNA577476) | soil metagenome | isolation source: 60 cm soil or saprolite under grassland replicate 2 | place: USA:California | collected 2016-06-15 | reverse complement strand
TCGCCGGTCACGACCGCGCCGGCGAGCCCCGGCTGCACGACCAGCGAGCCCGCCACCGCGGCCGGGACGGGCGCGGCCGCGACCATGGCGCTCGTCGGCGCGGTCGCTGACTGCGAGCCGCCGGGCCCGGTCGCGGTGACGACGAGCGACAGCGTCGAGCCGACGTCGCCGGGCGTGACGACGTACGACGGCAGCGCCGCGCCCGCCGCGGCGGCGGCGCACGCTGCACCCGCCGCGTCGCAACGCCGCCACTGGTAGGCGAACGAGCTCGGTGAGCCGCTCCACGTGCCGGCCGTGGCCGTCAGCGTCTGGCCCACCTGCGCCGCGCCGGTGACCTGGGGCGACGTGAGCGCCACCGGCCTGGCCGCCGCGCCCGAGCCGGCCGGTGCGACGGCGACGGTGGGCGACGAGACGGCGGTCGCGCTGCCGCCCGACGTCGATGCGGTGACGGAGAGGACGAGCGCGTGGCCGACGTCGGTCGCCGTCGGCGTGTACGTCTCGAGCGTCGCGCCCGGGATCGCCGCGCAGCCCCCGCCGGCGCCGTCGCAGCGCTGCCACTGGTAGGTGAAGGCGGCGGGCTTGCCGCCGCCCCAGGTTCCCGGCACGCCGGCGAGGCGGGTGCCCGCCCTGGCCGCCCCGACGACGGCCGGCGGCGTGTTCGCAGTCGGGGCGCCGCGCGCGAAGGCGGCAAGCGCGAAGGGGACGACGGACGAGCCGTTGACGCGATCGCCGTCACTGCACTGGGAGGGGACGCCCGGCACCTTGGCGCAATTCGTCCACTGCCAGAACGTCCAGCCCAGCCCGCCCCAGTTGGCGGCCGGAACAGACGGCGACGCGTTGCTGGTCCAGTGCGCGATCCAGAGCCGGTGTCCGCCCCCGGCGAAGACCGACGTGTCGCCGAGCGAGGTCTTCCAGAAGCTCGGCGAGGCGTAGACGAGGCCGCCGACGCCGGTGCGCGCGAGCACCTCGTCGAGCCAGGCCTGCGTCCACTGCACGAGCCTGGCCTGGGTGAGGCCGCCGTTCGTCTCGAGGTCGAGGACGGGCGGGAGGTCGCCCGCCTTCGGCTGCGCGACGTCGACGAAGTGATCGGCCTGCGCGATCGCGCCGCCGACGATCGCCGCGTCGGTCGAGCCGGAGGGGCGCGCGAAGTGGTAGGCGCCGAGGCGGAGGCCGAGCCCCTGCGTGCCGAGCCGGTTGACCCCGTACGTGACGTCGGTGAACGTCGTCGACTCGGTCGCCTTGGCGAACAGGAACGAGTAGCCCTCGTCCGCGACCTGGAGCCAGTCGATCGTGCCGTTCCAGTTCGAGACGTCGACACCCTTTGCGTAGCCCGCGGCGTGTGCGCTGCCGCCCACGACCGCCGCCGCTGCGAGCACGGCGAGGACGGCAAGACTCCTCCCGACGATCGGCCCCACGACGCTGCCGAGGGTAGCCCAGCGTTGTTTGGTCTGCGTAAAGTCAGCCCGTGGGCTACCGGCCGCTCGACGCGCGGGTGCTGCCGCGCTTCGCCGGCATCCGCACGTTCATGCGGCTGCCGCACGTGACGGATCTCGCCGGCGTCGACGCGATCGTCTACGGGATCCCCTACGACACGGCGACGAGCTACCGCACGGGCCCGCGCTTCGGCCCCGAGGCGGTCCGCTCCGCGTCGGTCCTGCTCCGGCCCTACAACCCCGCCCTCGACGTGAACGTCGTCGAGGCGCTGTCGCTCGTCGACTACGGCGACGTGCCGGTCTCGCCGGGCGACACCGAGCGCACTTACGCGCAGGTGGAAGAGGCGCTCGCGCCGGTCGTCGACGCGGGCGTCTTCCCGGCGGCGATCGGCGGCGACCACTCGGTCACGCTCGCCGAGCTGCGCGCGCTCGCCCGCCGCCGCGGGCCCCTCGCGCTCGTGCAGCTCGACGCTCACGGCGACACGTGGGAGGAGTACTTCGGACAGCGGTACTTCCACGGAACGACGTTCAAGCGAGCAGTCGAGGAGGGGCTGCTCGACGCCGACGCCTCGGTGCAGGCCGGCATGCGCGGCTCGCTGTACGGCTCCGAGGACATCCAGGCGGCGCGGGACCTCGGCTTCACCGTGCTCGCGACCGAAGAGCTGCGCGACCTCGGCGCCGAGGCCTACGGCCGCCTCGTCCGCGACGCCGTCGGCTCGCGGCCGGTCTTCGTCTCCTTCGACGTCGACTTCCTCGACCCGGCGTTCGCCCCCGGTACCGGCACGCCCGAGGTCGGCGGCTTCTCCACGGCCGATGCGCTCGCCTTCCTGCGCGCGCTGCGCGGGCTCGAGCTCGCCGGCTGCGACGTCGTGGAGGTCTCGCCGCCGTACGACGGCGCGGGTCAGCAGACCGCGCTGGCGGCCGCCAACGTGCTCTACGAGCTGCTCTCGCTTCGCGCCTTGAGCCCTACGTGACGATCGCCGCCCGCTCCCGTGTCAGCTCCTGCCCGAAGCGCGCCCGCGCGACGAAGCGGCCGATGCCGGGCGCCGCGAACAGTTCGTCGTTCTCGACGAGCACGTGGCCGCGCAAGAGCACCACGTCGGGCGAGCCGGTCACCTCGGTGCCCTCGAACAGGTTGTAGTCCGACTTCGAGTGGTGCGTCGCGGCGGAGATCGTCACTTGCTTCTCCGGGTCGAAGACGACGAGGTCGGCGTCCGAGCCGACCGCGACCGTGCCCTTGCGCGGGTAGAGGCCGAACAGCTTCGCAGGGTTCGTCGCCAGCAGCTCGACCATCCGGTTGAGCGAGATCCGGCCCGCACGGACGCCGAACTCGTGGATCATCTGCAGCCGGTTCTCGAGCCCCGGACCGCCGTTCGGGATCTTCGAGAAGTCGTCGCGGCCGAGCGTCTTCTGGCCGTCCCAGAGGAACGCGCAATGGTCGGTCGAGATCGCGGACAGCACGTCGGTGCGGACCGCGTTCCAGAGCACATCCTGGTTCGACTTGTCGCGCGGCGGCGGCGTGTACACGTACTTCGCGCCTTCGAAGTTCGGCCTCTCGAGGAACTCGTAGTCGACGAAGAAGTACTGCGTGCACGTCTCGCCCCAGACGTCCCAGCCCTTCTCGCGCGCGAGCGCGATCGGCTCCACCGACTCCTTGCACGAGACGTGGACGACGTAGAGCGGGCAGCCGGCGACGCGTGCGAGCTGGATGGCGCGATTCGTCGCCTCGCCCTCGGTCTCGGGCGGCCGCGTGAGCGCGTGGTAGCGCGGCTCCGTCTTGCCCTCCGCGAGCGCCTGCTTCACGAGCACGTCGATCGCGTCGCCGTTCTCGGCGTGGACCATGACGAGCGCGCCGGTCTTCGCCGCGACCTCCATCGTCCTGAAGAGCGTCTCGTCATCGACCATGAGCGCGCCCTTGTAGGCCATGAAGAGCTTGTAGGACGTGATGCCCTGGTCGGGCAGCGAGGCGAGCTCCTCGAGCGTCCCGCCCACCTTCAGGTCGGTGACGGCCATGTGGTAGCCCATGTCGATCACCTGCTTGCTGTTCGCCTTCGCGCGCCATTCCTCGAGCGCTGACGCGAAGGTCCGGCCCTGGGGCTGGATGACGAAGTCGACGTGGCAGGTCGTGCCGCCGAAGGCGGCCGAGGTCTGGCCCGCCTCGACGTCGTCGATCGTCACCGTGCCGCCGAACGGCATGTCGAGGTGCGTGTGCGGGTCGACGCATCCCGGCAGCACGTACTTCCCGCCGGCGTCGATCACCTTGTCGGCCGGCATGTCGAGCGACTCGCCGATCAACGAAATCGTCTCGTCCTCGACGTAGAGGTCGGCGACGTAGTCGTCGGCTGCCGTGACGATGCGGCCGTTACGAATCAAAACCGACATTTGGGCCTCCTCGCTCATGGCGCGACCGCGGGGCCGCCCATCACGGCGGCCCCACGGTACGCGTGCGCTTACCTGCCTCCTGCCGTGACGTGCACCATCGCCTTGTGCCAGCTGCTGCCGAACACGTCGACGCCCTTCGCGTGGTTTTGCAGATATGCGATCGCCGCCTTGGCGATGCTGTGGTCGTAAGCCGTGTTCGCGTTCACCTTGTGCTTGATCACGCCGTAGCGCAGCGCGATCGCGGCGGTGCGCGCGAACGCCTTCGCGTCCATGACACCGATCCCGAGCTTGTTGGGCCAGACGAGAGCGTTGATCTCGTTCATCTGCCACGTCTGGTGCCCCTTGCCGAGCGTCGGCCCGTTCTTCAGCACGATGTTCACGCACTGCGCCGGGTGGTCGCGGCAGTAGATCCAGCCCCAGTCGGAAGCGGCGACGAACCGCTCCGCGACGTTGCGATGGCTGTGCAGCCAGTCGGCCGTCGTGAAGAGCCCGTCCTCGAGCATCCCGGTTCCCTGATTCTGGAGCTTGAAGACGTTCAGGTCGCGGAGCGTGTAGAGCTTTCCGGTCTTCGAGTTCTTCGACTCGAGCACCTGGGCGAGCTCGTTGTACGTCATCGCGGCCGCGGCGTCGATCTGGCGGTTCAAGAACGCCTTCATGTCGAACGGCTGGTTGAAGATCCGGACGCCCTTGTTGTGCGCCGGATCCATGCCGTACTTCGTCAGCGCCGCGTACAGCTCGAACTGGTTGCCGCAGCACCAGACGCCGACCGTCCTGTCCTTCATCTTCGCGATCGACGTGATGCCGCTCGACTTCCACGTCAGCTCGGTCATGCCCGAGCGTGCGAACATCTGCGCGATGTTGACGAGGTTGGTGCCGGTGTCGCGCGTCGCCAGCAGGCTCGGCAGCCAGTCGAGGCCGATCTGCGCCTGGCCGCTCGCGACGACCTGCTCCGGCGTGATGCTCGGGCCGCCGACCTTGAGCGTCACGTCGAGGCCGAACTTCTTGTAGTAGCCGCGCGCCTGCGCCGCGTAGTAGCCGGCGAACTGCGCCTGCGTCACCCACTTGAGCTGGAGGGTGACCTTGTCGAGCTTCTGGCTCCTGTGCGTCGCGGGCGCGGCGCCGGCGCCCCCGAGGCCGACCCACAGCGACAACACGACCGCGAGAAGCGCGACCGCCCCTCCTGCGACATGCTTACGACCCATCCCGGTGCCCCTTTCTGCTTTGTTGGTTCCGTTCCCGATCCGTCATGCACCCGTCATCTCGATTCGCGGTTGCCAGCGTGTCGCGAGCCGCTCCAGCAGCGACACCGCCAGGTAGAAGGAGATTCCGAGCAGGCAGGCGACGACGATCTCCGCCCACGCCTTCTCGAACTGGAAGAGCGCCGCGTCCTGCTCGATGTTCGCCCCGAGCGCCTCGAGCGAGCCGCCGAAGTACTCGCCGACGATCGCGCCGATCATCGCGAGCACGCTCGCCACCTTCAGCGAGGTGAAGAGGAACGGCAGCGCCGTCGGCACGCGCACGAGCCGGAAGATCGTGAGCTCGCGTGCAGCGTAGGAGCGCATCAGCTCGATCTGCTCGGGCTTCACCGACCGCAGCCCGCGCACGACGTTGACGAAGACGGGGAAGAAGCAGAGCACCGCGGCGATCACCATCTTCGACGTCTTCGTGAGCGGGTTGAACCACGCGTTCGTGATCGGCGCGAAGGCGATGATCGGGACGGCGTTCGCCGCGATCGCGTACGGCATCAGCGCTCCGCCGAGCAGGTTCCAGCGGGAGACGACGAGCGCGAGCAGGACGGCCGCGGTGCAGCCGATCGCGAAGCCCCCGAGCGCCTCCTGCAGCGTGAACCAGCCCTCGTGCCAGAGCGCGCTCTGGTTGTCGCGGAAGGTCGTGAAGATCGCGCTCGGCGGGGGCAGCAGGAAACGCTTGATGTGCAGCCCCTTGACGATCCCCTGCCATGCTCCGATCGCCGCCACCAGCACGACGACCGCGGGCAGCCAGTCGACGAGCCGGCGCCCGATCAGGGTTCCGACTCCGTCCGGGACCAGCACCGGCACCGGCTGCGCGCTCATGCCGCTCCTTCCGAGAGGCCGGTCGCGGCGAGCGGCTCGACGCGGCCGCCGCCCATGTGCAGCGCCTCGCGCACCTCGGTCGCGAGCTCGAAGAAGCGCGGGTCCTCGCGGGTGAGCGCGGTGCGCGGTTGCGCCAGGTCGATCGGGATCAGCTTCGAGATCCGGCCCGGGCGCGGCGACATGACGACGACGCGCGTCGAGAGGAACACCGCTTCGGCGATCGAGTGCGTGACGAAGACGATCGTCGAGCCGCTGGCCTCCCAGATCCGCAGCAGCTCGATGTTCAGGCGCTCGCGGGTCATCTCGTCCAGCGCGCCGAACGGCTCGTCCATCAGCAGCAGCGCCGGGTCGAAGGAGAGCGCGCGGGCGATCGCGACCCGCTGCTGCATGCCGCCGGAGAGCTGCCACGGGTGGTGGTCGGCGAAGCCCTGGAGCTCGACCAGGTCGAGCATCTCGTCGAGGCGCCGGTGGCGCCGCTCGCGCGGCCAGCCGGCGAGCTCGAGCGGCAGGGCGATGTTCCGGGCCACGGTGCGCCATTCGTAGAGCACCGGGTCCTGGAAGACGATCCCGTAGTCGTGGTCGCGGCGCGCCTGCCGCGCGGGCTTGCCGTTGACGACCACCTGGCCCTGCGAGGGCTCGATCAGGTCGCCGATGATCCGCAGCAGCGTCGACTTGCCGCACCCGGAGGGCCCGATCAGCGAGACGAGCTCCCCCTGGGCGATCTCGAGTTCGATCCCCTCCAGCGCGACCGTGCCGCCCTTGAACCGCTTCGAGACGCCGGCGATCGAGACGGCACTCACGCCACCGGCCGCCTTTCGCTCCCGCCCGGCGGAGCCGGGCTCCGCGAAAGGCTGACGACGCTGGCGCCACGCTCCGAGGTCCGGCGGCCCGAGTCCGTACGCAAAAGTACCGTCCACGGGCCGCCGGACGATGGATCGCGACGCCAGCGCCGCCCCGGAGACGTGAGCAAGCTCATGCCACGTGCTCGGGCGCGCGTCGGACGACGATCCGCTCGGCGCCGACGACGGCGAGGAAGAAGAGGACGCCGAGCGCCGCCGCGACCATGTTCGTCGCCCAGAGGTTCTGCGGCTGGAAGGTGTAGTACTGGGCGAAGTTCAGGATCGCGCCGCCGAGCCCGCCGGCGATCGAGGACGGCTGCTCGCCGATGATCGCGCCGACGATGCTCGCCGTCGCCGAGACGCGGAGCGCCGAGAAGAGGAAGGGCAGCGAGGCGGGGAAGCGCAGCTTCCAGAGCACTGTCCAGCGGCTCGCCGAGTAGGAGCGCATCAGCTCGATCGCCCGGTGGTCGGCCGCGTGCAGCCCGCGCAGCGTGTTGATCGCGACGGGGAAGAACGTCAGGTACGCCGCGATCACGGCGACGGAGATCCAGGCCGTCACGTGGATCGAGGCGAGCCAGATGACGACCATCGGCGCGATCGCGAGGATCGGCACCGTCTGCGAGGCGACGACGTACGGCAGGAAGCCCCGCTGGAGCATGCGCGAGTGCGCCAGCGCGGCGCCGATCGCGAAGCCGCCGACCGCGCCCATCGCGAATCCGAGCGCCGCCTCCCTCGCGGTGAACGCGGCCGCCTTCAGCAGCGTCACGACCAGGAGCGGGGCCTGCGGGTTCGGCCGCTCGAACAGGGCGGCGAACATCGTGTGGATGTGCGGCATCGAGGTCTCGTCGACCGGGAACGGGTGCTGCCAGCCGTAATGGATGCCGAGCCACCGGAATCCCTCCCAGACGCCCCACAGCAGGCCGAGGACGCCGACGAGCAGGACGGCGCGCGCGGTCGCGCGGTTGACCCCGGCGACCCGGTCCGTGGGCCGCTCAACTGCGATGGACGCCATCCGCCACCTGTTCTAACACAGGCGTTAGAGTCGCGCCATGGGGCTGAGCCCGGAGCGCACCGTGGCCGAGCTGAAGGAGCTCCGCGAGCTCACGGGAGACGCCGACGGCGCCCAGAGGGTGGCCTGGACGGACACCTGGGAGCGGGCGCGCGAGTGGCTTCGCGGCAAGGCCGGAGGCACCGGCGCCGAGGAGGAGATCGACGAGGCCGGGAACCAATGGTTCACGGTTCGCGGCGCCTCGGAGCAGGCGCTCCTGCTCGGCGGCCACATCGACTCGGTGCCGAACGGTGGCTGGCTCGACGGCTCACTGAACGTGCTCGCAGGCCTGGAGGTGCTGCGCCGGATCGCGGCGGAGGGAACGCCGCCGCTGACGGTGCGGCTCGTCAACTGGGCCGACGAGGAGGGCGCGCGGTTCGGCAGGTCGCTGTTCGGCTCCTCCGCGGCTGCTGGCTCGATGGCCGATCAGGACGAGCTGCGCTCGCGGCGGGACGCGGACGGGATCGCGCTGCCGGATGCGCTGCGCGAGCACGGGATCGACCTCGACCGGGCACTCGAGGCGCGCACGCAGCTCGCCGGGGCCGTCGCCTATCTCGAGCTGCACATCGAGCAGGGGCCCGTGCTCGAGTCGCTGGGCCTTCCGCTGGGCGTCGTGCTCGGCACCTTCGGCGTCGAGCGGCATCTCGTCACCTGGCGCGGGCAGGCGGCGCACGCGGGCTCGACGCCGATGGACAGGCGGCGCGACGCGCTCGCCGGCGCGGCGAAGCTCGCGCTCGAGATCCGTCCGATCGCGGCCGCTGTGGGCGGCGGCGGCGTCTGCACGTCGGGCGGCGTGGTCTGCAGGCCGGGGATCGTCACCTCCGTCGTCGAGACCGCCGAGCAGCTCCTCGACCAGCGCCATCTCGACGCCGGAGAGCTTGCGCGCCTGCTCGCGCTGGCGCAGGAGGCGAGCGAGCGGTTCGCGCGGGAGGAGGACGTCGAGGTCTCCTGGGAGCGGATCTGGAGCATCGAGCCGATCCTGTTCGACGACGGGCTGATCGAGCTCGCCGACGAGGCGATCCGCGAGGTCTGCGGCAGCTCGCACCGGCTGCCGAGCGGGCCGCTGCACGACGCGGCCGAGGTCGCGCGCGCCGGCGTGCCGACGGTGATGCTGTTCGTCCAGTCGCTGCGCGGCCTCTCGCATACCAAGGTCGAGGACACGAAGGAAGAGCACCTCGAGCTGTCGGTGCTGGCCCTCGACCGGCTCGCCTCGAAGGCGCTCGAGCGCTACTCGTAGCCCGTCTGGTGCGCCGGCCGCAGCCCGCGCGGCCACGGCTCCTCGGGACCCCTCCTGGTGTCAGGACACGGCTCGCGAAAGTGTCACGAATGTGTCACGGGCGTGTCCGTCTCGGCCACGACAGGGTTGGATAGGACGCCGATGCCCTCGACCTCCACCTCGACGACGTCAGCGGCCCGGAGCGACACCCTGGGCTCGCGCGCCCAGCCGACTCCCGGCGGCGTCCCGGTGAGGATGAGGTCACCCGGCTCGAGGGTGAACACGTTCGACGCGAACGCCACGAGGAAGGGCACGTCGAAGATCAGGTCGCGGGTGTTCCCGTCCTGGAGCACTTCGCCGTTCAGCCGCTGCAGGACGCGCAGACCCGAGCCGTCTCCGAGCTGCGACACGGGAACGGGCTCGTCGGGTCCGACCGGGCAGAATGTGTCGAAGCCCTTGCCGCGCAGCCACTGGCTCTCGCCGTACTGGATGTTGCGCGCGCTGACGTCGTTCGCGCAAACGTAGCCCGCCACCGCGTCGAGCGCGCGCTCGCGCGAGATGCGGCGCACGGTCTTTCCGACGACGACCGCGAGCTCCGCCTCCGCGTCGACGTGCGTGGCCTCGGGCGGCAGCACGATGGCATCGCCGGGCCCGATCAGCGTGGACGCGAACTTCCCGAAGAGCAGCGGCTCCGCCGTCACCGCACCGCCCATCTCGGCCGCGTGCGCACGGTAGTTCTGACCGACGCAGACGATCTTGGCGGGCCCGCGCACCGGGCGTAGCGTACGCTCCGGGCCCGTGGAGCGGGGCGGGGGTATCGGCAGGCGCGCGGCCGCCGGCGGCATCGGCGTGGGCATCGCCGTCGGCTGGAACATCGCCGCGCTCGGCGCGATCGCCACCCGCCTCTCGCACGCGTACGGCGTCGGCCTCGCGACGATCGGGCTCTTCGTGACCGTGCAGTTCGTGATGCACATGGTCATGCAGGTCCCCGGCGGCCGCGCCGCCGACCGCTGGGGAGCCAGGACGAGCGCGCTGGTCGGGCTCTTCCTGATCGTGGCGGGCAACGCGGTTTCGCTGCCGGCCGCGCACCCCGTCCTCGGCTTCGCCGGCCGCGCGATCGTCGGCCTCGGCACCGGCTTCGGCTTCGTGGGCGGGAGCGACTACATCCGGGCGCGCGGGGGCTCTCCCTTCCTGCAGGGCGTCTACGGCGGCGGCTCCGTCCTCTCGCCGGGGCTCGCGCTCGCGCTCGTCCCCGGGTTCGCGACCTGGACGGGATTCCGCGCGCCGTACCTGAGCGCGATCGTCGTCGCGACGGTCTGCATCGTCGCGCTCGCGCTCGCGCCGGCGGCCGCACGTACGGTGCGGCACGCGGGCGAGCGGCTCGACACCCGCTTTTTCCGCGACCGGCGGCTCTACCGGCTCGCCGCGATCCACTCCGCCTCGTTCGGGTTCAGCGTGATCGTCGGGAACTGGGTCGTCACGCTGCTCGAGCACCACGGCCAGCCCAAGGGCGCCGCCGCGGCGGCCGGGTCGTTGACGCTCCTGCTCGGCTTCTTCACGCGCGCCGCCGGCGGGTCTCTGCTGGGCCGTGTCGACGCTCGGCGCTGGGTCGCGCTGAGCCTCGTCGCGGGCGGCGCCGGCGCGATCCTGCTCGCCCTGCCGCTGCCGCTTGCGGCGCTCATCGCCTGCGCGGCGCTCGTCGGGCTCGCGGCCGGCATCCCGTTCGCGATGGCGTTCACGGGCGCGGCAGCGGCGCGGCCCGACGCTCCTGGTGCCGCCGTCGGCTTCATCAACGCGTGGGCGTCGCTCACGATCGTCGCCGGCGCGCCGCTCGTGGGGCTCACGTTCTCGCTCCCCGGCGACGGGCGGATCGGCTTCGTCGTCGTGGGCGCCCTCGCCGCGCTCGCCGCTCTCGCGACGCGCGCTAAGCTCGCTGCGTCCACGACCCTGGAGGCTCGATGATCAGCTTCGGCGTCACCATCCTGCCCGACCCGCCTTACGCCCGCTTCCTCGAGCTGATCGCGCTCGCCGAGCGGCACGGCTTCGAGTACGCGTGGACGTACGACTCGCACGTGCTCTGGCAGGAGTCGGTGCCGCTGCTCACCGTGGCGGCGCGAGAGACGTCGAAGATCAAGCTCGGCCAGTTCGTCACGAACCCGGGCACGCGCGACCCGACGGTGCTCGCGAGCGCGTACGCGACCATGCACGACCTCTCCGACGGCCGCATGGTGATGGGCGTCGGTCGCGGCGACTCCGCGGTCCGCTACATCGGGCGGCAGCCGATGAAGGTCGCCGAGTTCGAGCGCTCCTGCGCGATGATCCGGGACTTCATGAACGGCCGCGAGGTCCACTGGAACGACAAGGACCTCCAGCTGAAGTGGGTGCGGCCGGAGCTGCCCGAGATCCCGATGTGGGTCGCGGGCTACGGCCCGAAGGCGCTCGCCGTCGCGGGCCGAGTGGGGGACGGCGTGATCATCCAGCTCGCCGACCCGGAGATCATCGCCTGGATCATGGATACGGCCCGGAACGCCGCAGAGGACGCGGGTCGCGACCCGTCGCAGCTCAAGTGCATCGTCGGCGCGCCCAGCCACGTCACCGACGACGTCGCCGACGCACGCGAGCAGGTGCGCTGGTTCCCGGCGATGGTCTCGAACCACGTCCTCGATCTGATCGAGCGCTACGGCGCAGACGGGAGCGCGGTGCCGAAGGCGCTCACCGACTACGTGCAGGCGCGGAAGTTCTACGACTACAACGAGCACTCCCGGGTCGGCGCGAAGCACGGCGAGTTCGTCAGCGACGAGATCTGCGACCGGTTCTGCGTGCTCGGCAACGCGGAGCAGATCAAGGCGAAGCTGAAGGAGCTCGAGGCGGTCGGCGTCGACCAGTTCAACGTCTACCTGATGACGCACGGCCAGGAGGAGACGCTCCAGGCCTACGGCGACGGCATCATCCCCGAGCTCGCCGGC
>WNGE01021233.1_pt1 | contig 11957 bp, 13 predicted proteins | sample 5400651 | NCBI WGS metagenome assembly WNGE01 (sample SAMN13153370, study PRJNA577476) | soil metagenome | isolation source: 60 cm soil or saprolite under grassland replicate 2 | place: USA:California | collected 2016-06-15 | reverse complement strand
CCTGCAAAATCGCGTTGATCGTAGTGATGTAAAACTGACTGGCGATGCCGAGGGCGCAGGCCAGTGCTAGCGAGAGGGGATACGACTTCGAAAGCGCAAAGATAATGAGCAGGATACCAAAAACGATGGCGCCGCCAGTCGCTTGCATGCCTTTCCTGCGGGAACGGGAAAAGTAGGCGACTGCAAGCGCGCCGCAGAGACCTCCCAAGCCCCCAGCGCTTTGCAAGAAGCCGAAGCCTTGAGAGCCCACCGCAAGTACATCGCGCGCAAAAACCGGCATGAGGATCAAATAAGACATGCCAAAGACGCTGTTGAAGAAGGTCATGCTGATAAAAGTGTAGTAGAGCTCGTTCTTCCGAATGAACTTTAGGCCGTCCATCATGTGATCTAAGAGTCTGCCGGAAGCAACGGTGGTCGGCTGATGCTCGAAGCGAATGCCGAACCATAAGCAAATTGCGCTAAGCGACGCAAAAAAACAGAAATAGTAGGTCGGGCCGATACCGATCAGATAGATGAGCAGTCCAGCAACCGCGGGGCCCACGGACGGTTTAGTTGCCAGATCGTACCTCCGACGGCCACGGCGTTGGGAATATCTTCTCTAGGCACCATCTGGGGCAGCAGGGCCATACGGCTCGGCCGGTCGAAGGCTCTGATGCACCCCGATAAAAAGGCCAAGGTCATGACATGCCACAATGCGATCCATCCGACGATTACCAGAGTAGCGAGAGTGAAGAAGATGGAAGCTGAACCGAGTTGGGAAAAAATCATGATGCGTCTTCGGTCGGCACGATCGGCGATGACGCCGCCGAGGAGAGTCAATGTGATAGTTGGGATGGCAAAGGCGAGCCCCGTCAATCCAAGCAGCAGCGGTGAGTCGGTGAGTTCCAACACTAACCAACTCTGGGCGATCCCCTCCATATTTTGCGCCAGCACGGAGGAGAGCTGGCCGAGCCAGTAGAGGCGGTAGTTGCGGTGGCGCAGCGCGCTTAAGGCTTCGACGATTCGGTGGCTCCCGGTGGAAGGCCATGCTGTGGCTTTTGACATAATAAGAAAGCGTATCCAAAAGTTCCGCCATTGTTCACAAAACCCTTCTTCCTGTCAAAGACACCGTGGGAGAGTGTTGAGGAAACGTGTGCTACCTTCTATCATTGGCGGACAGCTAAAGAGAGGAGTGTTACAACATGGCGCAATACGATTACGACCTCTTTACCATCGGCGCGGGTTCCGCCGGCGTGCGCGCCAGCCGTATGTCCGCGTCCTATGGCGCCAAGGTTGCGGTGGCGGAAGAGCGGTATCTGGGAGGCACCTGTGTCAACGTGGGCTGCATCCCCAAGAAGCTTTTGGTTTACGCTGCGCATTTCGCCGAGGACTTCGAAGACGCAGCGGGTTTTGGCTGGACCGTGGGCGAACGGCACGTCGATTGGGCGAAACTAATCGCGAACAAAGACAAAGAGATCAACCGCCTCAACCACGTCTACCGAAAGTTGCTAGAAGATTCCGGTGTCACGATCATCGACTCACGGGCGGAGATTTCCGACCCTCATACCGTTCTGGTTGACGGGAAGAAGATCACGTCGAAATATATCCTCGTTGCCGTGGGTGGTTGGCCCATAGTGCCAAAGCTCCCCGGATCGGAGCACGCGATCACTTCGAATGAGGCATTCTACCTGCCGACTTTGCCGAAAACGGTGATCATTGTCGGCGGCGGTTACATCGGTGCCGAGTTCGCCGGCATCTTTCATGGCCTCGGTGTAGAAGTGACGCAGCTTTATTGGGGTCCGTTGTTTCTCCGCGGCTTTGACGACGATTGCCGTAAAACTCTGGCCGAAGAGATGAAAAAGAAAGGCATCGACCTGAGATTCAATGCTGATATCTCGAAAATTGAAAAGATGGGCGCGAGCCTGCGCGCAACATTAAACGGACATGTAAACATAGACGCCGACCAGATTCTCTATGCCACGGGGCGAGTGCCTAATACGGGTTCGCTAGGGCTTGAGAATACCAGTGTGCAGATGAAGCCTGACGGCTCTGTCGTCGTTGACGACTATTCGAAAACAGACGTCGACAGCATCTATGCTATCGGTGATTGCACCAACCGGATGCAGTTGACGCCCGTTGCCATCGCCGAAGGCCGCGCCGTGGCAGAGACTCTCTTCAATAACAATCCGATGAAACCTAACTACATGAATGTGCCTTCCGTTGTGTTCAGTCAGCCGAATCTAGGGACGGTTGGGCTCACCGAGACCGAGGCGCGTGAGCGCTACGTTGACATCGACATCTACAGGACTAACTTCAGACCGCTCAAGCATACACTAAGCGGCCGGGGTGAAAGGACTATGATGAAAATTGTCGTCGATCACGCAACGGATAAAGTCTTGGGCTGCCACATGATCGGTCCGGATGCCGGGGAAATCATCCAGGGGCTGGCCGTAGCAATGAATTGCGGCGCCACTAAGGCCCAATTCGACGCAACCATCGGCATTCACCCCACGGCAGCGGAAGAGTTCATGACTATGCGCACGACGGTTGCGCCACTCACGTAGCCCGGTTCATTCGCCGAAGGCCAGCGCCTTCGAAGTCATCGCGGCTTTACACTTGTGTGACCGCGCCCTTCGAGGGGCACTCCTGGGTCTACACTCTGTCGTGATCTTTCTTCGGACCATGACCGGGTAGTGCTGTCGGAAATCGAGTTGAGATTGCTGTCTGCTTCTGCCCGCCAAGTTGTCTTATTTTCTGACAAGTGTCCGCTTTGCCCGATCGCCTTCGTCAGTCAAATCCTGCAAAGTCAGTCCCTTTGGTAATGGCATAGTGGTTGCTCGTCACCCTCACCGAGAAGAGGCCGATACCAACAGAGGTGGCTATGGATCGGGAAACCTTTCGGGAGCAATTGTTAGCCGTAATGGAGCGGAAAGATCACTGGGCCTGGCCAGCGTTTACATCGGGCAGGGTACCAAAGGCGCTCCTACACTTTCATTTCGAGCAAGAATACGAAACCTATGTGCGGGATTTTCCAGTCATGGTCGGCTGGGCTTATGTGCGCTGTCCGGTTCCCGAAGTCCGGCGAAGCCTGGCAGAAAACCTTTATGAGGAAGAGACCGGTGGTCTCGTTGCCGGCAGTCCTCATCCAGAGCTTTTTCTCGAATATCCTCGGGGACTAGGGATGGACCTAAATCGATTTCAGCACGTGGAGCTACTGCCGGCGGCGAATGACTATCGCCACTTCCTCGATGAGGCGATCCGACACTATGGCTGGGAGATTGCCGCGGCCGTCGTTACCATCTTCATCGAAGGCACAAAAGACGAACGCTCGGTAATAGATCCATCAATGCCGAAATTTCCACCGCCGCCGCTTGAGGAGCATCCGCTGGTCAAACATTACGGTATGGCTTTGGAGCACCTGGCCCTTACCAAAGCTCATCGCCGGGTCGAGGGTAATCACCGTGCGGCGGCGTGGAACGCAATCCTGACCCATGTCTCGCCAACCAGACGCGGTACGGTCGTACGGGCGATGAATGAAGCCGTGGATCTTTGGCTTTCGTATCGGGACGAGGTTGCAGCTATATGCGGGATCGCGCGCAATGCCAATGATTCCGCTGCCAGCGCTGCCTAAAGCTCTCTAAAACCTTCCGACTCAACCCCCTTAATTTTCTGCAGCTTTTCAACAGGAAAGGCGGCGATGATGTCTGTTACTCCCGCCAATAAACATTTTCGCCTCATGCACGTCTAATTGGCCAAGGAGGTGCCTATGAGCAGAAAAAACATAATCATTGGTTTAGGCGCTGGAATGTTTTCTATCCGCGGTGCCAGCCGCGATGAGATTGCAAGGGACAGAGCCGAAATAAGACAGGATAGACGCGAGATCTGGGGTGACCGTAGAGAGATTCGCCAAGATCACGGAGAACTACGACGCGATTTGGATAAGTATGGCTGGAACAGATATCCCGGCTATAACGGACGGTACGGCTATGTGGGAAATCGTTACAGCGGGTGGGATCGTAACCGGTGGGACCGCGACTGAAAAAGTAATTAGTGCACTAGTCCACAATTAGACCAACCTTAACCTTCTAAAAACTGCCATCTCTCCTCTCCGGAGGCGGGCAACAAGCCTGCCTCCGTTCTTTTTAGTTAGCCTCTGTAAGACCCGAGCTGCTTGACATCAAAAATGATGCAGACCTATAAGCGTTAAGGTACTATTTTCGAAAAGGGACGGATAATCATGATCATCGATTGCGATACGCACTTGATGCCGAGAGAGGCTTTTGACGGAGTAGATGGAGAATTCGGCCTACGCAAGCCAAATCTAAAATTTAACAATGACGGACTTTATGTTGACGTGGACTTTCCGGGGTATCCCCCGAAAGTTCCCGGAACCAGCCCGTTGCTTGCCCCTGGAAGCTTTGCTCCGCCTCATGAAAGAATACCCGGTGCGCATCTTGGGTGCGGCTCTGGTTGCGCTGCAGGACGTTGCAGGCTCGATCCGTGAAATGGAGTGGGCGCGGGAGAATGGCTTTTGCTCGGTTGTATTGGATAAAATTTTTCCAGTGAAAGACCATCCCTATGGCGAGCCCTTGGGAAGTCACCGGGAGCTGTGGCCGTTTTTCAAGCGTGCCGAAGAATTGTCCATGCCCATCTATCTTCACAACGTTCAGCATGGACACCGCATTAGCAACTTCTCGCTGTTTCAGAGAGACGGACTGTACATTTTCGCTCCTGAAGAAGGGCAGATGAGTTTGGTTTCGCTGATCACGAGTGGGCTGCTGGATGAATACCCGCGGCTACAATTTATTTATACCGAAGCTGGAACATCGTTTATTAAGCCGCTTGTCGTGCGGCTTGACAAGGTCCTGGAGGCGCCTCCCATCGATTACGCCGACCAGGAGGAACCACTGGGTAACCGGACTTTGACCAAAGTGGGGGAAAGGTTGCGGAGAGCCAGGGCCCTATATCCAGCCCATATTTTTCTCGAGAAGAATAAGAAACCCGCCAGTCACTACTTTAAGAACAATTTTTATTTTACCATCGAGACCGAAGAGCCGGAGTTGCCGGAGGCGATTGAATTCTTGGGCGCCGGGCGGTTTCTTTTTGCCACGGACTATCCCCACGATGATCCGGGCGGAAGAATGAAATTTCAGGATGTAGAGGTACTGGGAAACAATCCAAAGATTTCGGAATCGGCCAAGGAGCTGATTCGCTGGCGAAACGCGGATCGGCTGTTTCATTCGGCTCGGTAGCCGGCTATTCGACAGGGTCCTTTATGGCGATTCCGGAGCGTTACAATACGGGTTACAACATCGGCGTAGGCGGCGCGGTTGTGCGCAGCGGGCAGCTGCTGCTCGTACGGCGCGCGTCGCGCCACGGGCGCGGCAACTGGCAGTTGCCGGGAGGTTTCATCGAACCGGATGAAACTATCGAGCAAGCCGTGGTTCGTGAGGTAGAGGAGGAAGCGGGAGTCAAGGCCGAAGTGGAGGCCGTCCTCGGACTTCGTAGTCGTTACGATCCAGATAATGGCAACGGGATTTATATTATTCTGCTATTGAGGCCCGTCAGCGGCGAGCCCACGGCGGACGGTCACGAAGTCGATCATGCCGCTTATTTTACCCTGAACCAGATTCGCGAACTGAACCCGCTGCCTCCGGTCAATTGGGAAATCGCCCAGCGTGTGTTGGATCCCACTCGGCGTCTTCTGCTGCCCAAACCGTTAACTAATCTCAACGGCGCAAAATTCACCTTGTTTGTGGGTTAGATTAATTACACCCTGAAGTTGTGGGAACTTCTCTCTAACATTTTGCTGCCAATCCATTTGACAAAAAAAATTCTATCGCGCCAAGACGCCAAGAACGCAAAGAGGCACTTTGTTATTTCGACCGAAGGGAGAAATCTTTCTTAGATCCTTCGTATGGGCTCGGGATGTGAGCTCAGTCGAACGAGGATGGGTGATTTGATCAAAACTTAAACTGCGCTCGATATTGCAACTTCGTCTCACCGTCTTTGGCTATCGGAATATCAAACCGGGCTGTGTGAGCGTCGATTTTCTTGTACGAATGGGAGCTACTCAGAATCTCCCAGTCCCGTAACATCGGCTCGACGACACTCACCGTGACAGACTCATCCTTATGGTTGCGTAGGCTGATTTCAAAGGCGACTTCAAAAAGATTGTCGGCGATTTTGCGCCAGTCGGTTTGCTTGCGCTCGCCTACGATATCGAAAGCATCGCCCATCTTGATCTTGATCGTTTCGTCCTTTGGCGTGTGATCGATGCGGTCTTCGCCGATGAACTGCAAGCTGCCGTCGGCATCGGCTTTGTAGACCCGCAGGACGCCCTTCGGTAGAGCCATGCCCAGTCGATTTTCTTTCTTGTTGGCGATCTCAACATAGGTGCCGACCTTTTGAGTCGAAATAGGAACGCCATATCGCTGCCGCAAGTATTGCTGCGCACCGTAATAAAAGTATTGTTTGGTGACCGGCACGTTGTCCGACGATAGGAGAGCCACTTGTTTGGTCTGTTGATCCTTGATGGTTGTCGGCCGCTGCAGGCTATCAGGCTATAGAGGTGGTACTCGAAGAACGACTCTTCGCTAAAAGGAGCGGTGGTAGCCTTAGCGGATACTTCAGCCAATGCCCTCACGGCGTCTGCGGCACCGCGTTGTTCTATAATGCGGTTGACGTCGCCCGCGACGAGCTTGAGCCGCGCATTTTGATAAGTCGCGCCGCTCTGATTGTCGAGAGTTACCCAACCGTTGAGATCGATGTTTTTGTCTTTGCTGTCGAGCACCGCGACGTAGTCGGCCTTCCAGGTGATGCCCTGGGTGAGATAGGTCGCCTCGATCTGCTGCGGGGCAGCGCCGCGGTTTTCCAATAACCAAACCAGGGTCGGTTGAGAGATCAGATTGTTGGGAATGTTGGGGAAGATCAGATTGTATGGCTGGCCCGTGAAGATCCGGCCGGCCAGCTTGTAGACGACGCCCTGATTCGTGCTGAGTATGGTGATGGGAACTTCCACGCCGTCTTTGAGAATGGTGATCTCTTTACCGACAAACTTTTCGAGCAGCTTCTGAGGCGTAAACAGATCGTACTCATAATTCTGTTCGAGAACTTGCAAACGGGCCGGATCGGTCAGCGATTTGATATGCACGGTCTGCGGCATGATCTTGGCCGCCACTTCGCCGAACTTTAGCTCGGTGACGCCGTTGGGTAAGGGGAGACGTCTGACGTCTTTGACTAAGCCGAGATTGCTGTTGTAGACCGTGATCGAAACTGCTTCCTGGTCATTGAGGCCAGTAGCGATGTTCGAGGATTGGGCAGAGGTAGCTCCGTACCCGAGGTTCGACGACTCCGGTCTTAAGAAAAGACTTGCAGTTAAAGTGAGTGCCACCAACGGTAAGGCATTCTTGAGGCGTAATCTCATCGTTTCCTCCGGCAGCGAAGCGAAAGCATTCGCCGTTCCAATTTTCCTTGGTTAGACGTGAGGAGAAAGAAAAATGTTCCCAGGGTTTACTAACTCGAGCTATTCATGGACCGAAGAAAAGTCACGATACACTGTAGACCGAGAACTGAGCATCGGAGCGAGCGGGCACGGAAGTTCAAAGCTCCAGGTTCAAAGTTCAAAGAGACAGGCGGTCTCATCCACGTTGAACCTTGAACTCTTAACGGAGGCACAGGTCGATTGCCGCGACGGAGAGGCTCGCTCCTCGTCACTCTTTCGACATTTAGCGGCTTGAAGGCTGGGAGGGTACCGGATTCCCAGAAGCCAGCGGAGGGAGAATCGTTACTTTGATGCGAACTCGGTTCGATGATTTGGCGATGGCGTCATTTTTGGAGTTGGGTGTGAAAGCTTCTACTTCGATACTCCCCATATCGGCGAGTTCTTTCTTGAATGGCTCATATTGGTTACGCGCGATAGTGACCCATACAGTCTGCGACTGGCCCGTTTGGATCGCTCGCTCTCGGGCCTGATCGAGGTTTTTTGCTTCTTCCTGTGATGTCAACGATCGTCGTTCAGCCTGAGCACCCGATGCCAATCGATCTCTCGTGGCTTTGTCATCGCGCACCGGCTCTCTCAGGCGGATCGCCAACTCGTGTTCAGCGGGGAGCGCGACGCCAACCACAGTACCGGATCTAAGAGCGTCTAAGGATGAGGCAGCGCCTCTTTCCTGTGCTTCCGGAGACAACAATGACTTTCCCGCAGCCGCCGCGTCTTTTGAAACATTTTCCTTTTCTGGTTGTTCCGGGCGAGGGGAGGTAGCCTCGGTCGCCGTTGAAGATTGCTCTTGGAGCGGCGTAGGACCGAGAGTAGCCGGCGAGCGGATCTGATTTTGCGCGTGCGATGTTGCCGGAGCATCGGGCTGACTGCCTGCAATGCCTTTATTCTGTTCTTCTGTCTTGGGGGTGGATTGAGGTTCTTTCAGTTGTGCTGAATCTTTGAATTCTTGAACCCGCGCTTTGGTTTCCTCGGCGACCTGCCTTGTCTTGGAGGGAGCGGTAGGCCCCTGCGCAGCGGATGGCGCTAAGTTGTGGGTCTCTGCTTGTTTTCTAAACGAGCTTTCAGGTTGGAAGGTCACTCCTGATTCCCGTTGCAGCGGTTCCTTCTGGTAAATGTAAGCGGCGAGCACGGCTATCAGAACGACAGCTGTGGCCTGCAGCGGGATCTTGATCCGAAGTGGTAAGAACAACCGCTCCCAGAGACTCGGTGGATTTGCTGCTTCACGAACCTCGGCCATCACTCGATTCGTGAAACCCACGGGCGGCTCAACTGCCGACAGGCCGGACACGAGTCGTTGGCATTCCGCTAGGCGCGCCATCTCTTCACTGCACAGTGGGCAGGCGGTGAGATGATCTTCGATCTCCTGGGCGTGCGCAACGTCGAGGCTCTTATCCAAGAGATCCGACAAATATTTTTGAACCTCTTCGCACTTCATGATGCCTTCCGGTTAGCATGAAAATACGGCGCAAGGCTGGTTCTCAGCGCCTGGCGCGCGCGGTGAAGCCGGGATTTGACGGTTCCAACGGGAATATCGAGCATCTCGGCGACGTCCTCATACGGGACGTCCTGAAGATCCCGGAGCAGAATGATGCGTGCGTCTTCCGGGTCGAGGCTGTTGAGCGCCTGTTGAACCCGTTGTTGGATTTCTTTGTGTTCGAAATTCTTGGCCGGATCGACGGCGCCGTCGGCGATGACTTCTCTGCCGTCTAAGGGGATATGGTGCTGTTGCGTGCTCTGCAGGCTCTTACGGCGGGTGCTGGCGTGGTTGAGTCCTATGCGATAGAGCCAGGTGGAGAAATTGGCCTCGCCGCGAAACTGATGGATTGACTTAAATGCCGAGAGAAACACTTCTTGCGCTACCTCTGCCGCTTCATCGTAATTTCCCAACAGCCGGTAAACCAAGTTGAATATCGCCTTCTGGTGCCGCCGCACCAAGACTTCGAAGGAATCGGTGTCACCTTGTTGTACGCGCCTGACGCATTCCGCGTCACCTATCCCTTCGGCGAGCATGGACTTAAATTGTATTAGACTGTCGCGTTAAAAAAAAGTTCCCGTTGGGATAGGCTGGCGAATAGACGAGCTTTTTTCGGATTGAAGACGGCGGTTGAGCGCAATGGCGAGATTTTTCAGGCGGTTTATCGCGGTATCCTTCGAGGGAGAGAAGAGGGAAGTGAGTCTTGTTATGGGACAGGGGCTCCTCTAGGTCCACCCGCCGCTGTTCAAACCGGTTCTTTCCAAAGATGAATGAACTGGGTGGCGACGACTTGATCGTAGGGAACCGGCGCCGAGAGCAAACCGATGTCCTGAGCAAAACGGTTCATGTGAGTAACAGTTTCTTCAGTAATGGTTGGATCGTAGTAGGGGAGGTCACGCCGGATCAGTTCGGCAATGAGCTCCGCTTCGGAAGGAGGGAACCGCTTCTTGCCCACTTCGGTAGCTCGGCTTACGTCTTCTTTGAGCGCTTTATGGGCTTTCATGATGGCCCTGATTGCCGCGCGAGCGCTGTCGGGTTCCTTTGCGATTTGACTCTCGGTGGCCACAAGCGCGGAGAAAGTATAATTCCGCGCCTCAGGAGGCCCGTCACCGCGGCGAACATCCAGCACCACGCTACCGGCGCCGCGGCGCAGCGCGACTTCGCAGCCCATGCCGTTGGCCCAAAAGCCATCGAGCTTGCCTTCTTCCAACGCCTTCGCCGCTGAGAGACCGAAGGAGACATTCGGTCCTGCCGCACCGGGGATCGGTACAATCTGCACATTGTTCTTTTTCGGATCGATACCGGCCGCTACCAACAAGCGCTGCAAGCTAAGATTCACGCCCGGAGCCGCGCCGATGCGCAGTCCTTTGACTACGCTCAAGTCTCCTCGCTTAGGATTCAGATCGCTGCGAATGACGAGAAACCAGTAGGTGTGTTTGGCGATGGCGCAGAGCAGCTTCGCACCTTTCCAGTCCGGAAAGGCCAATAAAGTCGCGTGCGCCGAGCCGACGACGAAATCCAGCTGGCCATGCAGCGCTTCAAAAGTCTTGGGTACGGGAAACAGCAAATCTACCGATGCATCGAAGCCCTCGGATTTGAAGAAGCCCAACTCTACGGCTGCAATGATGGGGAAATAAGAATTGGAAACTAGATCGGGAACTGCGATGCGTATCATGCTTTTCCTCCGCCAGCGGTTTGTCGTCTACTCCGGTTTTACCTTGAACGTTGAACTTTGTGTTCACAGAGGAATTTTTCGTTTGTCCATTGCTTGACGCCATTTACGGTCTGCGTCATTGCCGAAGATAAATGTCTTGTCTCCAGAAACCACGAACCAGGAACCGGCCTTCAACTCTCCTTCGAGCTGGCCCGGCGCCCAACCTGCGTAACCCATGATGAACAAAGATTGCCGTGGACCCTTTCCCTGCGCCATCGCCTCTATAAGCTTGGGGTCCGACGTCATCGCAATTCCATTCGCAACCTTGGCGGACTCTTCGAGGAGGACATCGTCGCTATGAAGCACAAAGCCCGCGCGTGGACTGACGGGACCGCCGTAATGGACGATGATCTCACCCTTCGCGCCACTGCTATCTATGCCAAACCCTTTGAGCAAGTCTTCTACGGGGCCTTTTGCCAACGGGCGGTTGATGACCAGGCCGAAGGCGCCTTCCGCGCTGTGCTTCACCATGTAGATGACGGTCTCAACAAACCGCGGGTCTCTCATTTCAGGAGTCGCCACGAGTAATTGTCCAGTGAGGTAGTCGCTCTCTTCAGCAGCATTGGTTGCGATTAGCGGGAGGCTCAAGACGAGAAAAATGCTTAAAATCCCATTGCGCCAATACGCAAGTCGTCCAGACGTTGGCACTATGACTCCGTCAGGAAAATCGTCTCGAGGCACGTTCATCCTCGTCGGAGCGGCGCTACGCTCTCGATGGGAAAGCGAATAATGACTCGGCGCTCGCGGACCATTCTCTCGTGGAAGTCGGGCCAACTTTTGTGCTCGCCATAAACTTGGTGCTGCAAGTAGACCAACGAATCCATAGCGTCGGGAAGAGAAATAATTTTCGCGTCGCCATTGACTTGGACCCAGCCGCCCCCGTGAAAGGTCTCTGTAAAGACGCAAAGGGCAGCGCGCGGGTCGCGCCGCAGGTTGTTGACCTTATAAGCGGTCTCTCGACTGCTAATGATGACCCGGCCTTCAGCATCGAGCCCCGGGGTTATCGGAGACATCTGGAGGCTCCCGTTCTTTCGCCGCGTCGCTAGCACGCCCCAGTGATGCTTTGTCAGAAAGTCTTTCGCGCTGTCGATACTTACTGATTTAAATTCAGCCATAGCGGTTCGATGGTTCCCGGGAATTTGAGTGTCTTATCGTCAAACTAGAATACCCCAATGACACATTGCAAGTGCCGATCTGAATTTCCGGTCTTGGACGATTAGTAGAACGAGATCGATCGCCAGCTGTTTTGAATGGTGGCGCATTGCGGTAGTTAATCCAATGCGTTATAG
>WNGE01007401.1_pt1 | contig 11957 bp, 15 predicted proteins | sample 5400651 | NCBI WGS metagenome assembly WNGE01 (sample SAMN13153370, study PRJNA577476) | soil metagenome | isolation source: 60 cm soil or saprolite under grassland replicate 2 | place: USA:California | collected 2016-06-15 | reverse complement strand
TCGGCGATCCGTGCGAAGGCTAGCCGGGGACCGGGTGGCGTTCGGTAATCAGCGCGGCAGCCAGCCGTAAGCATGACTGCCTGTACTGGATTCAGGGCGGCCTTCGGTGCCTGGATGGCATTCCAGGCTGGCGGCACGCCCGCAAAGAAGCCCAGATACGCGAGGGAGTGGTCATCGCCGGTGTGTGCTGTCCCGGCGGGCGGCCAGCCGCCAGCGGTCATCTTCTGCGTTCAGGGCACCACCCGCGCCGCCGATCGAACCCCGCAGCAGCGCCTGGGCATGGAGCAACGTCCACAGGCGCATGGCCAGGCGGCTCTTGCTCCGGTCGGCCGCGTCCGTGTCAGCGGCGCCGGCGGCATGCCGGGCTGGCCGGATCCCCGTCTCAGTCATCTGTTGTCCTTGACGTGTCAATGGTGAAAATTGCTGGCGAATTCAGGGAGACGCAGCCGCTACGGCAGGCGAGCCCTCATAGGGATGCCGTATGCGGCCAGGCGTCCGCGGGCAGGGCAAGCGCGAAGCCGGTGCCTCACGCCAGCCTGGTTCTTCGAACCCGGGGAGCCAGGGATCAGGCGCGCCGAAGAAAAGGGAACTACCGGCCGCGGCGGATCACCGGGCAGCAGCCGAAAGGTTCGCGACGCCTGGCTAGAAGGCCATATCGCCGGGGGTTCTGCGCCGCTCTTAGCTGGCGCGTCCCAGGCGGTTTACGTCCCTGGGAGCAGAAACCGGGCGCCTTGCCGGAGCCTTACGGCAGACAGACTCGAGAGCTCGCATTACCCTGCTCCAGTCGCTGGTGAGCGTTAACTACGACCACGTTCGCATGGTCATGGGCATGCGGTCCACCCATTTATCGCGCTGCCCCGCACCGCATGCCCACGCTCGAGCAGCGCATGAACCGCCCGGCCACATGGCCGCCCCGCTCGACATCACTTTCTGTGACATGCCCCGTTCCTGGCTCACGCGCACCGCACCGCCGTTAGGTATGGTCGCAGTGTCCGCGGTGCTTACCAGTTGAGGCGTGCAGATCACGTCGATCTGTGTGCAGTGGCCTGCGCAGTCAATCAAGAAGTCAGGCGCTCTGCGTGCCGGCGGCAACTGAATACTTCGATGCCCATTGACAACCGAGTTGGCGGTATGAAGCCTTCCTGCAGTATTCGGCATCGGTCCAATGTCCGACGGGTTGTCGCAGGGCGTTGACACAGCTGACCCGGCTTAAATTTGGTTCCGCTTACTCGCTGGGACCCGTAGCCCAAGGTCTGTCGGACTCGAAGGCTCGCCTGGAGCCGGAAGCATGAGGCCGTGCCCGCGCGACTGTCACCCGTCGGCTGTGCACCGCGCCACGCCCCGGTAATGCGCGGTCGAAGGAGAGCTCCTGGATCACTGCCCGGCCGTCCATGCCCGCCGGCCCCGCCGTGGCGAGGAGTCTTAAGCCGCTGCTTTGGGTCGCGATGAGCCTGGCGCCATACTCGTTGCCGCCGGGCTCGGCGCGCCACTTGAGCAGGCGCTGATTCCCCGCTCTGCCGGTTGATGTCGTGGCCTTGGCCTGCGGCGCTGTGCATCGCGATGTAACGGCGGCCATCGCCCCCATGCTGGACGCAGGCCGCCGCTGGCGGTCAGGAGCCTGCTGGCGGGGTATCCATGCCGGGTGAACCGTTCGCTGCTGGCCGGTCCCGAAGGCCATCCCTTCCATCCCCTGCTGGTCCCGCTGCCGATCGGGGCGTTCGTCTCGTCGCTGATCTTCGACATCCTCACCCGGACCCGGGCCGGCGGCCTGCCGTACCTAGTCGACGGCGCGTTCTGGCTCCTCGGCGTTGGCTTGATCGGCGCGCTGGCGGCCGCGGTGCCCGGGGTCGTCGACCTGCGGACGATCCGGCGAGGGGCACCCGCCTTCGCCACCGCATGCGCACATCTGAGCCTCAACGCCGCGGCGGCCGTGCTGTTCGCGATCGGCTATGCATGGCGGGCCGGCGATCACGTGGCGCTGGACAAGACCAGGTGGGGCCAGCTTGCGTTGAGCGCAGCCGGCGTGGTATTCCTCATGGCCGCGATATGGCTGGGCAGCAAGCTGACCTACGGCCACGGCATGCGCGTCACCGGCCACGCCGATCTCCACGAGGGGACCACCCGGCACCGGTGATGCCCTGGCACCATCTCAGGCCAGACCGCTGACCGTACATGGTGCAGTTGCACGCGGTGGGCGGCGGTACCGCAGTGACCAGCGATAATCGCCTCGCCTCCGCAGTTCTTCAAGCGCGGGGTTCTCATCACCATCACCTATCCGGTAGGAAGCGCACCGACGCCCCCGAGCCGCCGTTATGCACCGGCGTCGGGCGTGATTTTGTCAAGGCCACGGGGATGCAAATCCGGCCTCTTGCGGCCTGCACGGCGCAGGCAAGCTTTGATCACCCGCATAATGCCGCGGTCCGGATGGTGCGCCGGCGGCGGGATGGGATGCTCTGTTCGTGGGCAGCGAGCTGGCCTGGCGTAACCGCGGGCCGTTTCAGCACGATGGCGGCGATAAAGGGAGGCGGCATGCCGATTCCCCGGGTCGTAAGACGGTGGAACAAGGCCGGGCTGAACCGGGTCACCAGGCACATAGCCCCCTGGGTGCCCGGCTTCGGTGTGGTCGTCCACCCTGGCCGGCGCTCCGGCCGCGAATATCAGACGCCTGTCAATGTGTTCGCCACCGAGGAGGGCTATGTCCTTGCGCTGACCTACGGCCCGGACACCGACTGGGTCAAGAACGTCCTGGCCGCCGGCGGGTGCGAGCTGCGGACACGCGGACGTGCCATCCGGCTGGTCTCACCGCGCCTGTTTCACGACGAGGCCCGGCGCGACATCCGTCCGGTGGAACGGCAGGTATTGCGGGTTCTCGGCGTCGCAGACTTCCTGTCCCTCAAGACCGCACCCGCCGCGCCAACGACCGGCTAGTTGTGAACATCTCAGCACCGGCGCTGGGACAGGACACCTCTCTATCACCCTCCGTCTTCAGCGCTTGTTAGCGCCACGATCCGTACCCGCCGATATGGTCGGCTGCCTTTTCGGTCGCCGTGGCCGCAGGCGCCGCACCGAAGGATTGATCTGTCGCTGCGACGAGGCTGGCCAGGGCCAGTCGGCATGGAACCGTGGGGCCCAGCACCGGGGCAACTTCCGCGCCCTCAGCCATCTGGCGGACAGGCAGGCCGCTGGCCGCTGCCTGCCGGGCTCGGTTCAGCCTGCTGGAATCGGGTCCGCGGTGCCGGTTACCTGAACGCGGTCGTCACCGGCGGCGAGATCGACGAGCAGGCGGCTGGGGCGGCCCATGTCTTGGCCTTGGAGGATCGTGACCCGGGCTGGGACGTCCACCAGGGCCAGGGCGCGCAGGTATCCGCCGAAGGCGGCGGCCGCGGCCCCGGTGGCGGGGTCCTCGACCACGCCGCCGGGAGGGAACGGGTCGCGGGCGTGAAAGACAACCGGGCTTTCGGCCTGCACAAGGTGCACGGTGGTCCAGCCTTGCCCGGCCATCAGCATCTCCAGGGCCGGGTAGTCGTAGTCCAGGGCGGCCAGCAGGGCCCGGTCGCGCACGGCGAGGATCAGGTGGTCGTTGCCGGCGTAGGCGACGTGCGCGGGATATCGCGGGTCGAGGTCCTCGCCGCGCCAGCGCAGCGCGGTCAGCGCCGCCTCCAGCTCCGCGGCCTGGGCCGGGCGGGTGCGCGTGGGGACGCTGGTCAGCGTCGCGGTCAGCCCGGCCGGGCCGGGGCTGGTCCGGACGCGACCGGGCCGGCCAGGGTGTCGAAATGCAGCAGCCCCGGGCCGTCGCGTTCGGCGATCGCGACCGCGGCCGCGATCGTGGCGTGACCGCAGAAGGCCACCTCCGCCCTGGGGCTGAAGTACCGGACCCGGTACTGCCCGGCCCCGCCTGCCGCCTCGGCGAACGCGGTCTCGGAATAGCCGATCCGGGCAGCGATCGCCAGGCGCGCGGCTTCATCCAGGCCCGCAGCGTCCAGCACCACTCCGGCGGGGTTGCCGCCCCCGCCATGGTCGGTGAACGCTGCATAGCGCAGCACAGCGGAACCCCGAGCCGCCCCCGGCGCTGGCGTCGTGCCGCCGATCTCATTCATCAGTACCTCCACCGGCCATCTTGGCGCGAGCGATCCATCGGCTCCCAGCATGATCCATGCCGGGAGCCGTCGGGAACCGGCCAGGGCTGCGGCGCGTGCCCGTAACGCTAAGTTACCCATGGCATGATCACCAGCTTCCAGAAGTTGGCACTCGGGCCAGCCCGTGTCTGATCTCCAAACAAGCCGTGCCGCTTGGAGTAGGCGGTCGGCATGGGACTGCTCGATCAATGGCATCACGCTAAGTGACAGAAACGACTAGGGAGAACGCCCGCCGAGCCGCCGATCTGTAGTGCGTCCTGAAAGGGGAGTGAGGCGATGTAGAAGGTCGCCGGCACGAACCGTGCTGTGCCAGTGATGGAGGTAGGTCCTCCGGGTTCGCCGTGCAGGCGGGGAGCCCAAACCACCGCAAGCTGCGCCGGTTAAGAGCCGGGGTGGTGAGCGTTGCGGGCACCTCTTCTCGCAGCACGGAGACGGCGAGAACTTGTACATACGGCGAAGACTTCTGCCCGTCGTCATCGGGTACGTGACCGCGATCCTGACCGGGCTCGTCGTGCCTCAAGTGGCGGTTGCGTTGTTCTTCGGCATCGCGGTGTACCAGGTTGTGCCGTTCCGGGAGGTCGCGCGGCTGTTCCGGCGTTCATAACCCCGCCGGCAGGCCGCTGGCCCAGGACAGGAAACCGCTCCGGATCCCGGCCGCCGCCGTCAGCCAGTGCTGCAGTTCGGCCACGAGACCGGTGTCGCCGGCGGCCACGCGGCTCACCTGGATACCTGAAAGGAGCCCCAGCCTACTGCCCGGCGCCCGCTTCCTCCTCCGCCATCTCGGCCTCGGCCACCATAATTTCGAAGCCCAGAGCCCTGAGGATATGGCCGGCAGCCGCTACGACCCTTGGCGTGCCCACAACCGGGGCAACCCCGATCATGACTGCCTGGATGTCATCGGCGGTGACCCCGCTGTCGGCGGCAGCACCGGCGTTGGCCAGATAGGAGGCGGGTGGTGCGTCCACCGCGATCAGAGCGGCAATCCGGACGAGCATCAGCTCACGCGGCACGAGAGTATTGTGCTCCAGGGACGCGGCGGTGATGTCGGCGAGCGTGTCGAGGACGGGTGTTTCAGCAGTCATGGAACCCCCAAGGCTGATGCGGAACGCGCGCTTAGTGGCGCAGGTCAGATACTGGAACAGTTCAGCGCAACCCCTGACCGGCGGGCATCACCCTGGATGGGTGAGCTTCACATACTGGCCCAGCGACATGGCCGCCGTGCCGGGCATCAACCTAGCCCCGGGCTACGGCATACCGCTCGCGGTGGTTCCGTGGTCAAGCGAGGAAGGAGCGCCTCAGATGCCGGAATGGGACTTTGTGGCGATGGGCCAGGTGGGCCTGACCGGCTGGGCCAGGGCCGCCGCTCACCCGGTCGCCCGCTGGATCGCCCGCAGGACCGGACGGCCGGAGGCGGAGAACCTGTCGCTGATCGGTGCGGCGTTCCTCGCGACCACACTGATCGGCTTCCTCCGCGATGTCGATGCCGTCATCGCGGCGGGGCGAACCGCCCCTCAGCCAGCGAATGACCCTCCGGCCGGCGCATAGGACGGGCCGTGGGGCGCCGTCATCACCTCTCAGTCGGGCCAATTCCGGGCGGTCTTGCGGATCCCCCAAATCGTGGGCATCGCCCTGATCTGCGGCGTTCCCGGAGGGTTCCCCAAACGAGACACCTCAAGTCCGCCATCCGAACGTATGTGATCTCGCAGATTGCGCGTCGAGCGGCGAACCGCCATCAGACGCCCGGCTGAGCTGAGGCCGCCCCGAACTGGCCGATCTGGGTGCCGTCCTGCGATACGAGAGCCACCCCACGACCCGCTCCGAGTCGGCGTTCCGGATCAGGCTCGTCGAGAGGCCCCCGGTGCCCCGTATTACGTTCCGTAAATCCGAGGTGGTCCTGTGATAGGCGCTGAGCCGCCGCGTCACACCGGAATTCCCCGCCGTGGGGGCAGACCAGCCCGGCAGACGATACCTGGTCAGGCCCGTGGCGCGTACTCAATCGAGTCGAACGGCCAGTCGCGTTCCAGCCATGCGCGGACCGCGCGGTACAGCACCGGGTCGAGCGCCGCGCGGTCCGCGCGCACCCAGGAACGGACGACCGCATGCCATCCGCCCGTGCTGCGGCGGCCCGGGTCCTGGCCGGACGGCGGGTAGATGTAGACGCAGCCGATGACCTCGCCCGTGGTGGTGCTGAGCACGGTGTAGGTGAATCCGCGGCGCCCGGCGAAGTCCTGCGCGTGGCGCTCGAGATCGCGGAGGTTCTCCGCCAGGCTCATCTCGTGTGGCCAGTCAGCCCCGGCGAATCCCGGTGTCGCCCGGATGTGGCCGATGCTGGCCGTCCATGCGGCGTAGTCCGCGGCGTTGTGCTGGGACCCGAGCGGTTCCAGCCGGAACTCCCTGGCCGTGAGCCCGCCGGGAACCGCGAAATCCGCCGGGACGAACAGCTGATCACCCATCAGGCGATGCCAGCCTCACGACCACCCCACTCGCCCCGCCGCAACGGGACTCCTCCGCAGCGGGCCGCCCCGGGCACAGGGCCGCCGGGGGCAGCCTCCGAGCTTGCCGACGGCCGCAGTCACGTTCCGTGAAAGCTTCCAGCGCCAGGCCACACGCAGTTCCGCCGATCTGCTCGGCAACCCGGCTGCCCAGGCGGTCGCGTTGAGCCACGCCGTAGCGGATGTTCTGTGTCGGGTCACCTCGCAGCCCCATGGCCGACCAGCGCCCGGATCTGATGAGCGTGTGTCCTGTCACAGGCGCTGAAGGCACAGAGGCCGTCGTAGCGGGGCGCCGTCTACTAAGCCTTTGACTTGGATGCGGGCGCGCAGATCAGCGTTCGCTTGCAGCACTGAACGATCCTGGTGCGACCTAACGGCAGGAGTTGCCAACCTGGCGCGACTCAGCCTCCGGTATTCAGCATGAGTGGTGACTTCGGACTCTGCTGATCTTGGCATGGCCGTGAGCTGGGATTTTGCGGCTGAGTGCCTGGTAGCGCCATGATGGTGTACCTGATCGGTGCCGGAGCGCGGCTGCGCGGTTCGTGTGCGGGTCCCGAGTTCAATTTCCGCATCACTGGCGTACCGCGCGGCCGGGTCACGAACAGACCCACGCCCCGGAGTATGCGGGGCACGACATCTACTATGGTCGCTGGAGCATCGGCACTCGGTATTCAGGGCCGGGCTGGCACCTCGAGTCCAGGCCCAAGCAAGTCAGTCCCACCAGAATTCCCATGAGTTGATCCCGACCAGGCGGCTGGCGTATCCGGTCAGGGTATGCGGGTGGCCTTGCCAGATGTTGTCCGGGCAGAAGGCGAAGTGCTCGGCGGCGACGGGCAGGGCCTCGTCCAGGGTGACCGGGGGTGCGGCGACGCTCACGTACAGGTCGGCGAAGCCGACCCCGACGACGCGGGCGCCGAAGCGGTCCTCCCAGCTGCGCACGATGGCCGCGATCTGCCCCGTGTCGCTGGTGTAGTTCAACGGCCCTGTCCAGCCCGTGGCGGCGAGGGCGTCCGCCCCTCGCCCGGAGGCGACCAGCCCCAGCCGCAGGGGCCGTTCCTGGGAGAGCAGGTGAGCGGCGTACTGAAGGGCCATCGAGTCCGGGTCGGCCGCGAGCTTCCTGTCCGGGGCGAGGCCCGGCCACCGCGTGCCGTAGGGAGCGGTCACCGCATGGCGCTCCGCTGCGTTCATCAGCGGATCGGAGCCGGGATCGTAGCTGGTGTAGTCTGCCCACCATCCGGCCAGCAGGCTTGCCGGGTCATGGATGTCCGCAGGGGTGCTCCGCTCGAAGGACAGCTCGCCTGATTCCCAGGGCCTGAATCCCTCGTCGTGCTGCAGCGGCTCCAGCAGCAGGGGCCATAGACCCGAACGGCTCCTGTCCGCGTACGCCTGCGCCCACAGCCTCTCCGAGGCAGGCCCATCGCTCATCCACAGTGCCGGGCGGCCCGCGCCATCATCGCCAGACCGCACGATCCGCCCAGGAGGCAGTGCGTCCGGCAGAACCCGGTTTCCCGTTCCCTCGGCGAAAAGGTCGGCCAGTTGCCCGGAGACAGGCACATCAGGATCCACCGGTGCACCCTATGCCGTGAAACGACGGTTCAAACGGCGAAGAGCGCTTTGGTTCCGGGAGATCATGCGGTAACCACACGCACGCTCTCCCCGGACTGTCGTCTGGTAATGGCTTTGCGTGGCCGCACCGGCGGCTCGCGGCCGGTTTCTGCTGAACTACCGGGGCCGGGCCTGGCCCGGCTTCCCGGATTCAGCCTGGCCAGGAGGTGCCCTCGTGCGGCAGCCGGCGCAGCGGGTCAGACCGCAGACCTAGGATGCTGTGCTCGATCACTCCCTCCAGGGGCGCCGGGCCCTCCGAGGGCAAGGAGAGCCTCACCAGCTCGGCGCGCAGGCCGACGGCCGGCTCACCGAGGATGATCGCGCAGAGCACCAACTCGAGCAGGACTCGGTTGAGCTCTGCGGACACCGTACGCGCACGGCTGGAGCCGACGACCGCGCCTGAAATGCGCCAGCCGCCGCCGGCCGGGGAGAACGTGGCCTCGAACACCCCGTTTCCCGTCCAGCTGCGGTGCAGGAACGCGACATGGTTCTCGACGAAGACATCCCACTTCTCGTCCATGTCCTGCGCCAGGTAACCGCGCTTGATGAGGTCCCACTGCTGCCGAGACCACACTCGAGCCGGCAGCTGCGTCATGGGCACCGGGGCGATGACCGGAGACAGCCTTCCTACCGAGGCCCTGGTCACCAGCGCGGTTCCGCTCACGGGCTGATCCTACGCACCCGATATTCACCAGAGCCTATTCGGGCGCTCTGGTGCAGACTGGCATGATCACGTGGGCCGGAGCGTTCCGCGGGCAGCCGCCATACCCCCGAACTGGTGGATCTGTAAGCTCTCGTGCACCACAGATACGTAATCCTCCATCGCACCTAGTCGGCGATCCGGCGCTGGGGCGGGACATCTGCTGTGTTACGTTCCGTGGTCAATGGTGGTTACTGCCTTGGGTCTGTCTCCGCCTGATTGTAGGCTCGGCAGCCGCTGCTGCCGGCGGTGACGAGGCGGATGGGGCGGAGAGGGAACGCAACCGCTGAGGTGAGTTGCCGGTATTACCCCGGCGGGTTCAGCAGGTCAGGTGCAAGATGGCGTTGGTGTCCGCTGTGGCCTTGGTCAGCGCGCTGATCGCCTCCGCCGTGGGCAGGACGACGAGGTCGATCTTGCGGCGGCGGGCCTCGTCCCGGACCTGCTGCATCACCGGCAGCGCGCCGTCGGCGCCGCTGCCGACCACCAGCCGGCGGCATCGCCACGGGATGTTCTCCGCGATCGACAGCGGGGTATGCCCGTACGCGCCGCGGAACTTGCGCGACGCGGCCTTCTTGCGCTTGCGGACCTTCCCCCGGTCGATGATCAGGTCGTGATCATAAGTCACGCCGTCAACCCGCACTGAACCGAAGGAGTAGCCGGTGAATCGCATGCTGACGCTCCTTACCCGCACCGGGATCGTATGGCCGGTACCGGCGGCCGGTCCAGCTCCGTCAGCGATCAGATTGCCCGGGGGGGGGCGATCACGGGCCGCGAGCGGCCATTCAGCGGGCGCGGAACCTGGCCAGGTCCGCGCCGGCCGTTACCTGCGCCAGGGATAACCCGCCTGGGGAATGGCGGTTGAATAGCCGGAGAGAGTCAGGCGGGTGTCACGTGATCGCCTCGCACATTCCGGTACAGGCCCAAGCCGGCCCGGCCGCCATCGTGACCGCGGCGGTCCGGGAGGTGCCGGGCGTCTGGGAGACGGCAAGCGTGGCCGGGCCCGGCGACGTCATCATCTGGGCGGGGACGCGGGATACTGGCAAGCTGGCCAGGCTGGTGACTTCCCGCGCCCGGGCTCCCGGCGGCGGGACGCGGGCGGGCGGCTGCCCGGTCGTTTCCCGGTAGGAGACCCGATCGCCGTGGAGCACTGCACCACTATCGAGCAGCTGGGCGAGGGCGGCGTCCAGGCGGTCTGCTCGTGCGGCTGGCGCAGTCCGGTGTTCGGCTCGGACAAGGCAACCGGCACGATGGACCCGCTGCAGCACGCGGCCGAAGCTGCCGATCTGCACGAGTGGGAGATGTCCCTGCGGTGAGCGGTACCGAAGCCGGGCCCGGACGTCGCTGCGACGCCCGGCAAGCTGATTGCGGCATTCCGGCCGCAACATCGAGGAGCCCGGGGTATCTCGCCCCGGTCGCCTGTCCTGCTTGCCATCTCCCGCCGGAAGGCCCGGCCGCCATACCCGGATCACGCCATCGACGGCATAAACGCGGCCGTGCTCGCTGCCGCGCCAGGCGGCCGCTGCTCCGCCGCCCGCGCTGCGCAACCTCGATCGCCCGAGGGCCGGGACAGGCGGCCTGGTCGTGGGCGCGCACCGTGGGAGGGCCCGGGCCGGCCGGTGATCCGACGGCGGTTATGCCGGGGGAGGACGTGCTCGCCCGGTGGCGCGTACCGAAGTCAGGCAGGCACCAGCGGAGTCAGGATGGGTACAGGAACTCGCGCTGCCCGCCCGGCCGGCTGGCCCGCTCCCGGCCGGCCGTCGTCTTGAGCGGAGTCCCGCGCGATGCGCTTGGCCAGTCTCGTCCGTACTGCCGCTGACCGGATCTGGAGGTAAGACAGTGAACGGTTCCAGTCAGGGAAATCCCTCCCCGCTCATGGTTACAAGCCCTGACCTTGCGGGGGGCACATTCCCGCGCGAGTTCACCTGCGACGGCGCGAACCGGCTCCCTCGCCTGCAGTGGAGCACTCCGCCGTCCGGGACCCGGGAGGTGGCCATTGAGATGCTCGACCCCGACGCGCCGGGCGGCACCTTCACGCACTGGCTGGCCTACGGGTTGTCTCCTGGCATGTCCAGCCTGGCGGCTATGCCGGCCAACGCGGCCGAAGGCGTCAACGACTTCGGCCGGCGCGGCTACGGGGGCCCGTGCCCGCCGCGCGGCGCTGCGCATCACTACCGCTTCGTGGTCCTTGCGCTGGACGCCCGGCTGGGCCTGGCCGCCGGGGCGAGGAGGTCCGATCTGGAATCACGCATGCGCGGTCACGTGCTAGGCAGGGGCGAACTGGTCGCGACCTACCAGCGGGGCTGACCGGGTCCCCGCCAGCGCGGCAAGCCCGATCACTTGCCGGCCAGGGTCCCGCCAGCATGACGCCCGCGGGCGACGCCGCGCCCGGAGCCGACTACGCGTTGCGTGCCGGGGTGCCGCCGTGCCCAGCCCGCCCTGCGGGCGTCCGCGCTGGGTGCCTGGCCTGGCTGGTCATTGTCGCGCTGGCGGTTGAGAGCCGGCAGGAAGTCTGGACCTGAACCGGCGGAGGAGCCGGCGCAGGCCTGCCAAGACCCTGGGCGTGCGAGGACCCGCCAGACGGATTGTTCTAGTTCATCAGCGGGAACGCGAGCGCACGCGGCCAAGACGGCAAGTCGGCGGCTCATGCCGCCAGGAGGGACCTCCGGGACCACCAAGCGCGCCGGCGGACTTCGGCGAGCAAGAGCGCGGCTGCAGTCTTAACTCGGACGCTGATCACACAATGTGGTCAACCAGCCGGCGCCAGCCGCGCATGTAACCGCCTTTCGTTATGCATGCTTTGGTTACGGAGCGGCATTGCTATGACGGCGCACTGGAAGAGATGTTCTGCACCCTCCGGACAGTTGGCGCTCACGTGGTTTCCGGGGTGAGCTCCTTTGGCCGCGGACGGCGCTCTGGCAGACTGCGGTGTGATGAGCGACCGCCCGCCCGACCTGCACATGCTCAACCTGGTGGTTGGTGACATGTCAGCCAGCCTCGATTTCTATCGCCGGCTGGGGATCGCGG
>WNGE01028048.1_pt1 | contig 11958 bp, 13 predicted proteins | sample 5400651 | NCBI WGS metagenome assembly WNGE01 (sample SAMN13153370, study PRJNA577476) | soil metagenome | isolation source: 60 cm soil or saprolite under grassland replicate 2 | place: USA:California | collected 2016-06-15 | reverse complement strand
TTCGCTTGTCACGTTGCACCTGAACCCGCCCCAGGGGTGCGCCGTCGAGGCCCGAGCGATCGTATTGCGAACGGATCACGACGGTGCCGTCTTCCTCTTCCTCAAGAAAACGCCCGCAGTCCTTTTCGCAAGCAATGACAATCACCCACCGGCGCCGCGTGTTCTCACGATCCTGGTTGTCGACGATGATCCCAGCGTAGGCTCTTTGGTGCAAGACATGCTCGGGTCTACGGAACATCTCGTCCTCTTCACTGCCGACCCGGTCGCAGCCATCCGGCTGGCCAATCAACGATCGGGAGACATTGATCTCCTGCTCGTAGACGTGGTGATGCCCTTGATGGACGGTCGAGAGCTCGCTCGACGTGTGCTCGACCTTCGCCCCACGGTGAAGATCTTGCTCATGTCGGGATTCGAGATGTCCAGTCTCCGAGACACGGGATGGCCGGTGATCGCGAAGCCCTTCGGCATTACGGAGCTCATCGGGAAGATCGAGGAATGTACCACCGCAAAGAGACGCTCCTCGGTATTCGCGGCTCCGACGCGACCCGCTCGACGGCCGACGCTTCGGACGACCCGCCCGGACACCCCGTGATGTCCCCACTCTCGGCATGGCCTTCCCAAACGTAGGGCCGAGGACCGCGGGGAATCCCGAGCGGGCGCCTGAAGCTGCGCTCGGGCCTCCGGCCGCGCGGTGCCGGTTGGGCGAGATTCTTCTCGCCAACGACGCCATCACCGAGCAGCAGCTCGAGCATGCCCTGGCGCAGCAGGCGAGCCTGCATCTCCCGCTCGGCGCGGTGCTGGTCAAGCTCGACTACGTCACGGACGACACCATGCGGCAGGCGCTGAGCAAGCAGCTCAACGTGCCCTTTATCGACCTCGAGAAGGTGACGATCGATCGCCGGCTTGCCCACGTGATCAACCGGAGCTACGCGCGGCGCCATGCAGTGCTGCCGATCGCCCACGTCGGCCGGACCCTCACCGTCGCCATGGACGATCCGACGGACGGGGCTGTGATCGATGAGCTGACGCGGCTCACGGGTTTCAGCATCACGGTCGTCACGTCCTCGAGCCGGGCGATCCAGCGGGCGTTCCGGCGCCTGTATGAAGAGCCGCCGGAAGCACCCGGGACACTTGATGCCCATCTGATTACGTCGGTGGACCCTCCTGCCGACGTGGGCCAGAGTTCGTCGACCACCGGCGACGAGCGGGCGACCAGGCGCGCGGATGAGCTCTTTCGGCAGATCCTCTTTCGCGCGCTCGAAAGCCGCTGCAGTGACATCCACCTGGAGATGTTGCGATCGGGGCTGCACGTGCGGTACCGGATTGACGGCGTCCTCCGCAAGGCGCACTTCGGGGAGCTTCAGGACAACCTCGATCAGAACATGCGCGAGATCACGTCGCGCATCCGGATTCTCTCCAAGCTCGACATCGCCGAGCGGCGTCGCCCGCAAGACGGCAGCTTCCAGGTGTCGGTCAACCGCGGCGCGAGCACGGTCACGATCGACCTGCGCGTCTCGGTCATCCCGAGCTACTCGGGCGAAAGCGTGGTCATCCGGATACTGGATCAGGCGCGGGCGCCGCGCTCCATTGCCGAGCTCGATCTGTCGCCCATCGTCTCGTCCCGCCTCGAAGAGCTGCTCCAGCGCACCACCGGTATCTTCCTGGTCACCGGACCCACGGGGTCTGGCAAATCGACGACACTGTACGCCTGTTTGATGAGTCTTCACCGCCCGGAGATCCGCATCCTCACCGCGGAGGACCCGGTGGAGTACGTCTACGACGAACTGAGTCAGTCGGAAGTCAACGACGACATCGGCAACACGTTCGCGGAGTATCTCCGGGCGTTTCTCCGGCATGACCCGGAAATCATCATGGTGGGCGAGATTCGCGACCAGGAAACCGCGGAAATGGCGTTCCGCGCTGCGCAGACCGGGCACCTCCTCCTCAGCACGCTGCACACCAACAGCGCGATTGCCGCGCTCCCGCGGCTGCTCGATCTCAAGATCGAGTCTTCGCTGATCGGCTCGTCGCTCATCGGCGTCTTGTCGCAGCGACTCGCTCGCCGGATCTGCCCGTCCTGCCGGCAGGAATGGGTGCCATCGCCCGAGATGCTCAACGAGTTCTGGGAGACCGTGCCGGCCCACGTGAAGCTCTTCCGAGGGGTGGGCTGCACCGACTGCGGTTTCAGTGGCTACAAAGGCCGGATGATGGTCGCCGATCTCTGGGTGCCCGACGAGCAAGATGCGGGGCTCATCACCAGGCAGGCTCCCTTCGACCAAATATGCCAGAGCGCACAGCGCACTACGTGCAGCATGGCTCAGGATGCCCACGAGCGGCTGGTGGCGGGCACCACGACCGTCGAGGAACTGCTACGCGTGCTCCCGTACGGCGCCATCGCCGAGCATCGCCGACGATGGTCTCGCTGACGTTGGTGATGGTCAACACGTACGACGGCTTCGTGACCCTCCAGCCGAACGAGGCTCTTCTGGTCACGCCAAACCTGATGGCCCTCCCGGCATCGAGCATGCGTCCAGAGGGCGCAGGACCGAGAAGTGACGACATATCCGAAAGGGAATCATGACCTATGAAACGCATTTCATCCGGCACCACGCCGCGCCGCCGCACCATCGACGAGCTCGACACCGATCTCCTCACGACCCTCGAAGAACTGGACAAGCGACTCTATGCCGTACTGAGCAAGACTACTCGCTATCGGAACATTCTCGGCAATGAGATCAAGCGCCTGCGCTCCGGAAGCGCCCCGGAGGTGGTTCGCGCAAACCTGCTCCAATGGGAACCCCTCCGCCGGGAGATCATACGGCTCGCCCACGACCGGTGATTTTCACTGTCCCTGGTGATGAGGAGAGCCATAGCTCGCCCGCGTCGATCGTCAGCGGAGAAAACGGATCACGGAGCGTAGCTAATGCGGTAGATCAGGCCCAAGCCCTGGACGGAAAGGTAGAGCGCGCCGTCGCTTCCGACGATGATATCGACGAGCTTGCCCCAGGCGCGCGAGCCCTCGAGCCAGCCCGTGGCGAAATCTTCGACGCCCGCGACCTTGCCGTCGCGGAACGTCATGCGCACGACCTTGTAGCCCGTGGGCACCGAGCGGTTCCACGAGCCCTGATAGGCGACGAAGAGGCTGCCGCGGTATTCGGACGGGAACTGCTTCCCCGTGTAAAAGGTGAGGCCGATGGGCGCCGAGTGAGCCTGGATCTCGAGGGTCGGCACGGTGACCGTCGGGCAACGGTCGCCGCGCGTGAAGCGGTCGTCCGGCACCGCCTTTCCCCCCACGACCATGCAGTCCGGCCAGCCGTAGAAGCCGCCCTCCTTGACCTCGGTGATGTAGTCGGGCGGCCTGTCGTCGCCGCGCCAGTCGCGCTCGTTGATGGTGGCCCACAGCGCGCCCGTGATCGGGTGAAAGGCGATGCCCACGGCGTTGCGGATTCCGGAGGCGTAGACGCGCTCGCCCGAGCCGTCGGCTTCGTACCGCGTGATGGCCGCTCGCCGCGGGTCCTGCTCCCGGCACACGTTGCACGAAGAGCCAACCGAGACGTAGAGGCGCCCGTCGGGCCCGAAGGCGATGGTGCGCGTCCAGTGCTGGCCCCCCGCGGGCAGGTTGGTCACGAGCACCGTGGGCTGGGTGGCTTTCATCGACTGGGCGTCATAGTGGAAGCGCAGCACCCGGCCGGTCTCCGCGACGTACAGATTACCGTTGCGGAAGGCCAGTCCGTGAGGCCGGTCGAGCCCGCCGACCACGGTCACCTCGGCGTCGCTGCGGCCGTCGCCGTCGCGATCGGGCAGAGCGACGACGCGCCCCTGGCCCGGGACCGAGACGAGCAACGTGCCGGCGGGATCGACCGTCATGAAGCGCGGGACATCCAAGTTCCGGGCGAAGACGCCGGCGCGGAAGCCGGGCGGGACCGTTATCCTCGGCTCCTCGGCCGCCGCCGGAGGCGCGAGCGCGATGAGCCCGAGCAGCCCCACCAGCCGGAGCCGGCGGGTGGAGATCAGGGCCAGACCTCGGTCACTTCGGCACGTATGTCACTTGCTGCCCGCCGACGGATGCTTCAGCCATCGCCCCCCCGATCGGCCGGACGAAGACCGCGACGCCATTGACGAAGCGAGCGTTCGCGGCGGCTCCCGTCTTGAGGATAACCGCCGAGGCGTCCGCTACGAAGTCGAGCCTGCTCGTATACGACGCCGCGGCCATAGCCGCCGCCGATGACCAGGCCACCCTTGGCAATCTCGGGGAAGAGAGCATAGGCATAGGCCCCTTCCGGGTCAGCTCGTCGAGCCCGGGATCCTCCTTGCTCATTTCGGCCATCGCGGCGGTGGCCTGCTGCCGCAGCTCGTCTCGTCCTCCGGAGGTCGACCCCCCTTGGCCATGCGATCCCGGCTTATGGGGTATATTGCCTTCGATTCTGCTCCGGCTGAAAGAGATCAACGTCAACACATCCTCCCGGGTCGGGGCACTGCTCACGTAAGCCTTTATCCGACCATCACCCAGCCAGCGCGTACGTAGCATACGGCCTATTCTTGGAAACGGCGGCCCTGGTTGCCAGATGACGCGCGGATTAGGACAGCTTCATCGCCCGATACCGAGCCTCCATGGCCGACGTCCTCCGGCGCTGATTACGCCACCCCGATCTCGCGCAGGAAATCGCGAACGGAAAATATCGCGGCCCCAGCCTTATATCTGTGAACGTCTCACGAAGTTCCTGATCCCCGGTAACAAAGATGTCAGCAAAAACCGCGCTCACGCAGTGGCGTAAGTCATCCCATCGATCGTGAGGCATCCTTCTTCCGGTAAGAAGCCTATACGTGATGTAGAGTTGGGCTCGGCTTACCGCACAAAGGACCGGACACTTCTCCACCCTCTTTGCCCCAAAGCGAACGATTTTTTGCAAATCTCGGGGCGTGTGGCATCGATCCGAAAGAGCGATCTTCAGCTCAGTTTCGGCCAGGGCCCTGACTGCCTGTCGATTCGCAGAGAGGAACTGATCGAAGTTCTTTACGTTCCGATTGAGTCCACCAGTAAATCCCGATGTGCGAACCTGCTCGAACTCGCGCACTGCCTTCTCCTTCTCATGCCACTTCTTGAGCATTTTCTCTTGCTCCAGCACCCCAACGCCATGAATCGATAAGTTTGAGATCAGCTGTTCCGCATTGTCCCGATCGATACCAGCGAGAAATGGCGAGATCTGTCTCTTTTGCAGTTTTGACTCAGCCTCTCTTGCCAAGAGCTCCTGGGTGGGCGCCAAGAATTGTCTTGGCCGAAGATCGCGTGCATAAGAGGTGAGTCGCCGACCTCTTTCTGCCTTCTCTGGTGTTCCACTTTTCCAGCATGCCGCCCATTCCTGCATGTTGTCTTCGCTCAGAAACATTTGATAGCCACGAAGTTCCATGGCATCGGCGATTTCGCCTGAAGGAAAGCCGGCATCCATCAAGTGGTCAAACGGATTCTGATCAAAGTAGACAAGTTGCAGGGGCGGTACCAATCTGTCACCTCGATATCCGGGCGCCACCAGGCGACAAGCGCCGACTAGGGAATTCCAGTATCCCCCGGCTTGAATGAGCTGGAGTGTGCTGGAATGCGCCTGAGTTGGGAACAAATCTGGGCACAATCGCAACTCGGAAAGAATTCAGTGACGGGCAACTTATTGAAAAGAGTGGTGGGCAGGGACGGGATTGAACCGCCGACATCAGGATTTTCAGTCCTATCCCCTAGTCCGTCTAAGTGCGCGTAACTGTTTGATGTGGAACAACAGGGTCACGACGGCGTCGTGCGCTGGAGTGCGCTGGAATGATCAGGAATGAACCCGAGTCGGTCACAATTTGATCACAAACAGGTCGCGGGCGCCTACTGAATCGGCTCATCGGATGAGGCATGCCCCCGTTCGAAGAGCACCCCTACCCCAGAGCCCCCAAGCCTCACCAGGTTCGACCTTGAATAGCAGCCAGTATAGATCGGAGTACTTTTCTCGAGCCCGCGCGCGGCGCTGCGCCGGCTCCCGCCCGCCGGGTGGAGCCCGATGATCCGGATTACGGGAGGGTAAGGCGGTCCTATTCCTGCATCCCGGCCTGCAAGCGGTAGAGCGAGGCGAATGCGCCCGGGCCCTCCATGAGGGTCTCGAAACTGCCCTGCTCGACGATGCGGCCGTCGCGCAGGACCACGATCAAGTCAGCCTTTCGGACGGTGGCCAAGCGGTGCGCGATGACGAACGTGGTACGCCCTGCCGTCAAGCGCTCGAGACCTTGCATGATGAGGGCCTCGGTCTCCGAGTCGAGCGCCGAGGTGGGCTCGTCGAGGATCAGGATAGGGGAGTCTCGGAGGATGGCGCGCGCGATGGTGAGGCGCTGCTTTTCGCCTTCCGACAGCGTGAGCCCCTGCTCTCCCACGATGGAGTCGTATCCCTCGGGCAGTCTGATGATCGTCTCGTGGATGCCCGCGAGCCGCGCGGCCGCCGCGATCTCGTCACGCCGGGCGCTCGATCGGCCGAAGGCGATGTTGTCGTGCACGCTCGCGTTGAACACTAGAGGGGGTTGCAGCACCATGGCGATCTGCTGGCGGAGCGCGCCGAGCTGATACTCACGAGCATCCACTCCGTCCACGAGTACCCGGCCCGCCCAGGGGTCGTAAAAGCGTGGCAGCAGGCTCAGGAGCGTGGACTTGCCCGCCCCCGTGGGGCCGACCACGGCCACCTTCTGTCCCGGTCGGACATGAAGCGTCACCCCGCTCAAGACGGGTTGACCCCGCACGTAGCCGAAGGAAACGTCTTCCCATGCCACCTCGCCCCGCGCACTCTTTTCCGGGAACTCGCGCCGACTGTCGTTGAGATCCCGCTCGATGTCCAGCACGTCGAAGACACGTTGCACGGCGGCTCGAGACCCTTGGGCGAGCCCGTAGGTCTGACCACGCTCGAGTAAACGGTCTGGAGCGTGTAGAGGCGCAGGCCGGCGGCGAGGCTCTGCCCGCTCACGTCCATGAACCGCCGGTGCTCCTCGTCCTCCCGCGTGAAGGCCTGGGTGACCCGCATCATCGACATGCTCTGCTGGACCACGGCGTAGACCTCGCTCTCGCGCCGCCGCACGTCGCTGGCCAGCCAGGTGATCCGACTATTGAGCCGCGCGATGACCACGAACAGGGCCGGGCAGACCCCGAGAGCGACCAATGTCAGCTTCCAGTCCAGCCGGAGCATGATGACGCCCATGCCGGCCAGGAGCGTCAACGCGGTCACGGCAGGGAACAGACAGTTCATGGTGAGGCTCTGGAGGGCGAAGGTATCGGCGGTGACGCGGTAGATAAGGTCACCGACCTGCGCGCGGCTGTGGAAGGCCAGGGACAGTCGGTGCAGGTGACCGTAGAGGTCGCTGCGTAGCCTGCTGACCATCCGCTGGCCGATGCCGATCGTCGTGTAGTTGTTCAGCACCACGAGGGCGCCCAACGCAGCATAGGTGAGCACCAGGACTGCGCATGCCGCGAGGAGCAGGGTCTCAGGGGACCAACCGCTGGGCCACCCCCAGGGCGGTGGATGTCCTCCCAACACGGAGTCGATGATGATCTTGAGCGGCCAGGGCTTGAGCATCTCGAGGGCGCCGATGAGCAGCACCTGAACGAGAGCCCAGAGCAGTGTCTGACGGTAAGGCGGGAGGTAAGAGAGGACCCGGACCGCGAATCCTCTCACGTTCCTTGAACCTCAGCCCGGAGAGGCGGCGCGTAGTGAAGCTTGGCTCGACGGGCCACGGCGGTGAGTTCACGATCGATCGTGCGGGCGAGACTCAGCGCCTCTCGCGCGAACGCCCCCGCGCCGATCATGGCCCCCCCAAGCCGGCCAAGAGCAGAGGCACCCAACCGAGCGCCATCCCGAGAAGGCCGACCAGGGCGAATCCGGACACGGCCAGCCGGGTGAACAGCAAGCTGCGCAGAGCGTACTTCGCGCGGAGGACCCGCCGCTCCGCGCCGTGGTATTCGGTCGCCACCTTCACGCGCCCTCTCGACCAGAGGCCACCGTAGACCTCCAGGTCCCAGTCGCTCCATCCGCGATCCACCACGACCAAGTACTTCCGGGCCGCGATGGCTGCATGAAGACCTTGGAGCAGCACTTCTTTCTCCAGCCCATTCTCCGTCCAGAAGGCGATGGACCGCGCCTGATGCCGCCAGGAGACGGCTGCCCGGGCCGGACCCTCGTGTCTGATCGGCTCGACCGCCGACAGCCCGCGCGCCAGCCACCGATACCGCTCAAGACAGCGAAGAAGGGGATCCAGATAGGTGAGCAACGCGATGAGCAGGCGGCCACGCAGGCTGTCCGCCCGCGGGTCCACGCGGGCGCGAAGCGCCGCCGCAAGGCAGCATGTCCAGGTCAGGAGCAGCGGGGTCGTCCCCAGCCAGGCCCCGCCGCCGTGAACGAGAACGTAGGCGAAGAGCACGGCCGCCACCAAGCTCCACTCGAGCGTGAAGGGCACGTAGGAAAAGAAGCTCGAGGGCGGTTGGTAAAGAGTCTGAAACAGACCGCGACCGAAGACTCCACCGTAGATGACGGGACGCCGCAGCGAGAGCAGCGAGGTGAAGAGAGAATAGATGCCGCCGTAGATCCGGCCGCGCCACCGCGAGTATCCGAGGGCGTTGAACCGCTGCGGGTGCTTGAAGTAGAGGAGGCCTTCGGCCTTGCCGTAGCCTCGCTGCTGCCCGACGTAGGCCTTGACGGTGTTTCGGCGGAAGTGCCACACCATGGCCGCGGGACTGAAGGCGATGCGGTGGCCGAGCTCCTGAAGGCGCCAGCAGACGTCCACGTCGTCGCCGGCAGCGCGGTAGATGGGATCGAACCCTCCGATCTCCTCGAGCACCTCGCGGCGGAACGCCATGTTGCAACCAGGGATGTGCTCCTCCTCCTCGTCGTTCAGGAGCACGTGCAGGGGCCCGCCCGGAGAGGCGGCCACGCAACTGGCCACCAGCGAATCTTCGGGCGGCGGCAAGTTGGGCCCCCCGACCGCCGCCTTCCCGGAGGCGAGAAACGTGGCGACCAGATAGTGCAGCCAATCCGGATCCACCACACAGTCGGAATCGGTGAAAGCAATGATGTCGCCCGTGGAGGCGGCGATGCCGACGTTCCGGGCGGCGCTCAGGCCCTTGTTCTCCTGATGGATCACGTGGAAGTCGTCGTATTCGTCGACGATATGCCCCGTGCGGTCGGTGGAACCGTCATCGACCACGACGACCTCATACGTCGGGTAGCGGAGGTCGCGCAGCGAATCGAGGCAGGAAGCCATGGTGCTCTCGGCATTGTAGGCACAGATCACCACGGACACTTTCGGATATTCGGAGAGAGCGGACAGCTCTTCCGTATCGTAGCAGCGCTGCACCGAGCCGAAGGCCGGCTTCGCGCGCCGATCACGGTCGACCAGCCCGAAGCCCCAGTCCCGAACGTCCTCACCGCCCGTGAACCACTCGTCGGTGAAGGAGAAGATGCAGGTCCCCGCCACCCCCATCTCGAGGGCCGTCTGCACCTGCCAGGAGAGCGTCGCCGCCTGGGTCTGCTCGCCCTCGCGAAGGGAATCCAAGCCGAACTCCGTGAGGACGAGCGGTCGGTCGCCCGCCAGCGTATGGAGCCGGTAGAGATACCGCCGGAGATCCTCCTCGCGATGCAGATAGACGTTGAAGGCGAGGAATTCGGTGAAGTCGATCTCCAGGTATTCGGTGGAGGGAAAGTTGGCGTAGCCAACAAGAGTCGCGGGATCGATGCTCTTGGTGATGTCCACCAGCTCACGCAGGAAAGCGCTGACCCGTGGCGCGCCGTACCAGCGAACGATGTCCGGCGGGATCTCGTTCCCTACGAGATACGCCGCCACGGCCGGATGCCCCCCCGCACGCTTTGACCGCTTCGGCGACCGTGCGCCGGATGCCTTGGGTCAGCTCCTTCGAGTCGAGGAAACAGACGTGCTCGGCCCAGGGAATCCCCGCGAGCACGCGCAGGTTGTGGTCGCCGGCCAGGTCCAGTAGCCAGCGCGGCGGGATCGTGAAGGTCCGCAGGGTGTTCGCGCCGAGCTCAGCCATGAGGTCCAGATCTGCGGCAACGATTTGCGGGCTGTGGAACTGGGAGCCGAAGGCATCGGGCGCGAACGGGCCATAGGTCACGCCCTTGAGTAGAATCTTCTCGGTGCCGGTGAAGAAAAATTTTCCGCGTGCCTCGAGCTTGCCGCGCCATTTCGGCAGCCCCTGGTCTCCTACCGACGGCGGGGCAGCGATCGAACGAGGCCGCACGACGAGACCCTCCTCGAAAGAATCGGGGTGATGACTTCTAACTGGGGTAGAAGCGGGTGCGCAATTGACGTGCCATTGTTTGCAGTGGTCAGACGGCCGCTAACTCCATCGCATTCAGTGCTTAACCCATGAATCAGGCCGAGGTGCTCACTTCGACAGCCAGTCGCTACATCTGGACTACTGGACTACGCACGCCCTTGGTAGTTTTTACACGAACGCACTGGGCACGTGCCCCGGCTGTTGATGGCAGCAGCGGTGGTGATCTCTAGATCAAGCTCTGGAGGAACCTCATAGGGACCGTCGGAAAGGGTACAAAGCCCACGCCGCGGGAACGCCGCTAGGGTCGCGCGGGCTCAGAGTCGTTGCCCGCGCGCGCGCTCTCCTGCATCTCGCTCTCGCTGCTCGCGTTCTCGCGCCCGGGCGGCCCGCTCGCGCTCCCAGCGGGCAGCGAGCCGGGCTCCCGCTTCCTTCGCGGTGGTCTCCAGATGTGCCGTCTTCTCGAGCAGCTCGGACTGTCGTATCCGGGTTGACATCGCGTCGGCGGCCTCGGTGGCTATCGTCAAGGAGGAGTTGATTCGCTCGATGTTCCTCTGCAGCAGGCTGCTGGCTTCTTGCAGCTTCTTTCGTTCCCCCCCATCGCGCCACTCGCGAGCAGCGCGGTCGACGTACCCCTCCTGCATTCGGTACAGCTCGGCCAATGCCCGGGGGTCAGTGCTCGCCTTCTCGGCCATCTCCGCGAGCCTCTTGCCCATGCCACCACCACTTTCCCACTCGCTCGAGTCGGCCCAGACGGGGCTCGAGCCAAGCGACAGCAAGAGGAAGGACATCGTGGCGTGGAGACGTTGCCGGCGGGTCTTCACTTGACGTTACTGATCCTCTCCTGAATCGCATCAAGCCGGCCCGCAAGCTCTTTGAGCTGGCTGGCGAGATTGTCCGATAGCTGGCGCATGGTGTCGGCCAGCTTGGCTGAATTTGCGCTCACTTCCTGGCTTGCCGCCGCGACCTTGCGTAAGCCATTCGCGTTCGCGACGTTCATCTCGTGATTCAGCGACCCCAGCTGCGCAGTCTGAAGCATGAATTTACGTGCCGCCGCCAGATCTCCCGCCAGGGAGTCCAAGGCTTTCTGTATGTCCTCTCTCGACGTCTGCGTTTCCCGTCTGGTCGCCACGACCGAATCGGAGAGCTTGCGGAACTCGGCGTCGAGTGCGGCGAGCGTGGTCCGAAGCGTCTCTTGCTGTTCAAGGGAGCGGTAGGTGACGCTTTCTGGCGCCCTGGGCACGTCCGTCCTGTGCACGAAGCTGACCACCGGCGGCACGGACACGCGGCCGGTCGGGCCACCGGAAGGGGACGCGATGTAGCGTGCCCAGGCGTCCGCCGGGCTGTCACCGGGCAGGACGACTAGCTGGCCATCCCCGGCATCGAGAAAGGCCAGCGCTCCCCCGTTGCCCGATTGCCGAATGGCGTCCTGGATAGCTGCGGAGTGCGGTGCCAGAGCGCGTTCACGATTCTCGATCGCCTCCGCCTGCTCCCTCGGCACGAGTGGGTGGCCCGCACAACCGACCACCGCCACCGCCAGACTCAGAACCAGCAGCAACTGACGCATCGTCAAGTCCTCCGACCCAGGCTTCGCCGGCGCCGCCGCGCCACTGCACATACTGACCGGACTCTATCACTTCGGAGGGCTGTGGTCTCTCTCC
>WNGE01007396.1_pt1 | contig 11962 bp, 13 predicted proteins | sample 5400651 | NCBI WGS metagenome assembly WNGE01 (sample SAMN13153370, study PRJNA577476) | soil metagenome | isolation source: 60 cm soil or saprolite under grassland replicate 2 | place: USA:California | collected 2016-06-15 | reverse complement strand
CGCCTATGCGAAAGCGAACCAGGCGAAAATGCAGCAGCGGTCGCCGGCCGCGCTCGGCGCCTACCACAAGGCGGAGATCGAGAAGTGGTGGCCGATCATCAAGGCGGCGAACATCAAGGCGGAATGACGATCGCCCGAAACCTCCGCATTCAGGAATCGCCCGCGCCGAGAATCGCGGGGATCGTCAAGCGCCGGAATATCGCATTGGCCTCGGCCGGCGACAGCTTCGACTTTTCCTCGATCCACCACGTGAGTACGGACATCAAGGCGCCCACGACGAACTGAACCGCGGCGCTTCTTGGAACGTCCGCAGTTCCCTCGTACAGCGAGTAGGCTTTGAGCTCGTTCCGCACCAGCTCGGCGAGCAGGGCGCGCATCGCGTCCATCACCACGGCTCCGCTGTGCTTCCCGACGATCGCATGGTAGGTGTCGCGGTGGCCGTTCGCGTGCTCGAAGAGGACCAGGGCGAACGCGAAGCCGCGTTCCTTGAAGCTCCCCTTCAGGGCAAGCGCGGCGCGCTGGTACCCGAGCAGTTGCTTGCTCAGGTTTTTCATGCCGCTGCGCAAGAGATCTTCCTTGCCGTCGTAGTGCGCGTAGAAGGTCGATCTGCCGACGTTGGCGCGGTCGATGATGTGCTGGACGGTGACGGCGTCGTAGCCCTTCTCGACCATCAGCGAGATCAGGGCCCGATGCAGCACTTCCCGCGTTCGTTGCACACGGCGATCCACGCGCCCCCCCGGGTTTTCCGGACAGATCGGCAGGAAATGTCCGCTAACGGACAAACCGGCGCCGGCATTCCTTTTCTCATTGTAGGCCATCGCCTAACTTGGCGGCCGCGATCTCATTTCGGGATCGGTGCAGAAAGAGGAGCGGAAAAATGGAAAACGCAATTGCGGGCGACGCACGGAGCGCCCTGATGGAACCGGGACAATCGACCGTGCCGTGGGCCGCGGCCTGGCTCACCTGGCCGATGATGTTCATCACCAATATCGGCGTGGCCCTGCACGCGATCGCGCGGCACTGGGACACATCGAGCGTCCTGACGGCGCTGCTGCTCGCGAACGTGGCGGTTCTGATCGCGCTCGAGTCCCTGTATCCGGTCGAGCGCAAGTGGAAGATGACCGCGCGGTCTTTCCTGCGCGATCTCAAGTATTTCGCCGTCTCGGGCGCAACCATCGCGGCGACCAACGGCGTTTTCGGCCTGGCGTCGATCCGGCTCAACGCGGGTCACTCAGGACCGATCACCGACTGGCCGCTGTGGCTCGCCGTCCCGGCGGCGCTGCTGGTCGTCGACTTCTTCAGCTACTGGCAGCACCGCTGGAGCCATGAATTGGAGGGAAAGCTCGGGCGCTTCCTGTGGCGGACCCACGTGGCGCATCATCTCCCGCAGCAGGTGTACGTGCTGATGCACGTGGCGGCCCATCCGATCAACATTTTCCTCGTCCGGGGTTTCGTGAACCTCCTGCCGCTCTACCTTCTCGGCGCGAATGCGGAGACGCTGCTCCTGGCCAACATCATCGTCACCCTCCAGGGCCTGGTATCGCACTGCAATCTCGATCTGCGCGCCGGATGGTTCAACTACCTCTTCGTCGGCACCGAGCTGCACCGCTATCACCACAGCGCGAACCTCGCCGAGTCGAAGAACTACGCCGCCACGCTGTCCCTCCTCGACCTCGCATTCGGTACCTTCTATTACCGGCTGGGGCGCGTGCCGGAGCGGCTCGGCGTGCTCGACCCGGGCGCGTATCCCGACTCGAACGAGCTGTGGAAGGTCATGAAGCTTCCGTTCGTTGCGCGCGATTGAATCCCCGTTTTTGTGCTGCACCGCATTATGCGCCGCGGGGTAGTGGCAAACGGAAAACTTTGGTTCATACTTCGCGTCAGCGCCCACGGTGGCCGGCGCCGGCGAAACGATCCTGGCCACATGCCCATCACGAAGAGAGAACACCATGCGCCTAACAATCAACGGCAAGTCTCACGAGGTCGACGTCGACCCCACCACGCCTCTGCTGTGGGTGATCCGCGAGCAGGTCGGCCTCACCGGCACCAAGTACGGCTGCGGTATCGCCCAGTGCGGCGCCTGCACCGTGCACGTCAACGGCGTCCCGATGCGCTCGTGCTCCGTACCGGTCAGCGCAGTGGGCGACGGCAAGATCACCACGATCGAAGGCCTGGCCTCGGGCAAAGTCCTGCACAAGGTGCAGAAGGCGTGGATCGATCACGACGTGCCGCAATGCGGCTACTGCCAGTCCGGAATGATCATGGCGGTGGCGGCGCTCCTCAAGGCGAAGCCCAAGCCGACCGACGCCGACATCGACGCGAGCATCACCAATATCTGCCGCTGCGGCACCTTCCAGCAGGTGCGCGAAGCGATCCACATGGCCGCCAAGGCCTGAGGGGGCGGACATGACATTCATGAACAAGATCGATCGTCGTACCTTCCTCATCGGCAGCGCCGCCCTCGGCGGCGGCCTCGCGCTCGGCCTGCGCCTTCCCCCCTTCGGTCCCGCCGTGGTGCGCGCGGCCGACGGCTCGCCCGAGATCACCGTCTGGGTGGCGATCCGCCCGGACAACACCACCCTGATCCGCGCCGTGCGCGCCGAGATGGGCCAGGGCACGATCACCGGCCTCGCACAGCTCATAGCCGAGGAGCTCGACTGCGACTGGAGCAAGGTCGAGATCGAGTATCCGACCCCGGGCCAGAGCGTCGCGCGCAAGCGCGCTTGGGGCGACTTCTCCACCGGCGGCAGCCGAGGCGTGCGCGCGTCGAACGAGTACGTGCGCAAGGGCGGAGCCGCGGCGCGAATGATGCTGGTGCAGGCCGCCGCGAACCAGTGGAAGGTGCCCGCCTCCGAGTGCACGGCCTCCAACAGCGTCATTACGCACCAGCCTTCCGGACGCAAGACGACCTTCGGCAAGGTGGCCGAAGCCGCCGCCCGGCTCGAGCAGCCCAAGGACGTGCCGCTCAAGGATCCCAAGACCTGGAAGATCGCGGGCAAGCCGCTGAAGCGCCTCGACACCGCGACGAAAGTGAACGGAAGGATGATCTACGGCGTCGACCTCAAGCTGCCCGGGATGCTGAATGCTGCGATCAAGGATTGCCCGGTGTTCGGCGGCAAGGTGAAGATCTTCGACGCCGCGAGGGTCAGCGGCATGAAAGGCGTGCGCAAGGTACTGCAGGTCGGCGACTCCGGAGTCGCGGTGATCGCGGACACGTGGTGGCACGCCAAGACCGCGCTCGAGCAGCTGCCGATCGTCTGGGACGAGGGCGAGAACGCCAAGGTGTCGAGCGCGAGCATCGCGGAGATCCTCAAGGCGGGACTGGACGCGGAACAGGCCTTCGTCGGCAACCAGGCGGGCGGCGACGTGAAGGCCGCGCTCGCCGGCGCGGTGAAAAAGATCGAGGCGGTCTACGCCTACCCGTACCAGAACCACGCCTGCATGGAGCCGATGAACGCGACCGTGCGCTACACGCCCGACAAGTGCGAGCTGTGGGGTCCGACGCAGAACGGCGAAGGCGCCTTTGCGCAGGTGCTCGAGGCCTCGGGCCTCGCGGCCGACAAGGTCGACGTGCACAACGTCATGCTGGGCGGCGGCTTCGGCCGGCGCGGCACCTACCCGGACGACTACGTCAGGCAGGCGGTGCTGATCGCCAGGCAGATGCCCGGAACGCCGGTGAAGATGATCTGGTCGCGCGAGGAGGACATGGCGCACGGCAAGTATCACCCGGTGATGCAGTGCAAGCTCACCGGGGGCCTGGACACGAGCGGCAACCTCGCCGCGCTGCACATGCGGCTCTCGGGGCAGTCGATCCTCGCTTCGGTCCGTCCGGAAGTCGTTCAGGCGCAGAAGGGGCGCGATCCCTTGAGCTTCCAGGGCGTGTTCGAGTCGGGCGAGCACTCGTTCAGCTACACGGTGCCGAACCTGCTGATCGACCACGCGATGCGCAACACGCATGTGCCGCCCGGTTTCTGGCGCGGCGTCAACATCAACCAGAACGCGCTGTTCATCGAGTGCTTCATGGACGAGCTCGCGGAAGCCGCGGGCCAGGACGCGCTCGAATTCAGGCGCAAGCTGATGGCCAAGCACCCGAGGAACCTCGGCGTCTTGAACGCGGTGGCCGAGAGGATCGGCTGGAGCAAGCCCGCGCCTGGCGGCGTCTACCGCGGCCTTGCGCACCTGCATTGCTTCGACAGCTTCGTTGCGGCCGCCTGCGAGATCTCGGTCAAGGACGGCAACAAGGTCAAGGTGCACCGCATCGTCGCCGCGACCGACCCGGGCTACGCGGTGAACCCGGCGCAGATCGAGCGCCAGGTCGCGGGCTCGTTCGTCTACGGCCTGTCGGCGCTCTTTTTCCAGGAGTGCACGGTGAAGGACGGCCGCATCGAGCAGACCAACTTCCACCAGTACAACTCGATGCGCATCGCGCAGATGCCGAAAGTGGAAACCATCCTGATGCCGACCGGTGGAACCGTCTGGGGCGGGATCGGCGAGCCGACGATCTGCGTCGCGGCGCCGGCGGTGCTGAACGCGTTCTACCGGGCGACCGGCAAGCGCATCCGCTCGGTGCCGCTGAAGAACCACGGCATTGAACTGGTGTGAGGTTTGCGCGCTGGCGTTTTCGTTTTTCGTCGGGAATGCTTTTGCGGGCGACTCGATCCCGGCCTCGCTGACCGGCGCGAAGGGCGATCCGGCGCGGGGCCGGGCGATCGTGGCGAACCGGCAGGTCGGCTTGTGCCTCTTGTGCCACAGCGGGCCGTTCCCCGAGGAGCGCTTTCAGGGCGACCTCGCGCCGGATCTCACGGGCGTCGGCGCGCGGTTCTCCGAAGGCCAGATCCGGCTGCGGATCGTCGATTCGACGAAGCTCAACCCGCAAAGCATCATGCCCGCGTACTACAAGAGCGAAGGCCTCGCGCGCGTCGCGCCCGCGTTTCGCGGCAAGACGGTGCTGACGCCGGAACAGATCGAGGACATCGTTGCCTACCTGACTACGCTCAAATGACGCAGCCCGGATGACAAGCCGCCGCGAATTTCTGATTCTTGCCTGTGGTGCCTCGTCCCTTACTGCGGCAAGGACGGTCGAGGCCCAGATCGATCCCAACCAGGCGGCGCTGCGCAAGGCCGCCTATGGGGAAGCGCTGCGCAAGGTGGTGGGCGACGCCCAGGTGCGCCGCGGCCGGGTAAAGCTGCAACTGCCGCCCTTGATCGACAACGGCAACTCGGTGCCGCTCTCGGTCGCGGTCGAGAGCCCGATGACCGCCGCCGACCACGTCAAGGCGATCCACGTCTTCACCGAGAAAAACCCGCTGCCGGACGTGGTGAGCGTCACTCTCGGCCCGCGCGCCGGACGCGCCGGCATATCGACCCGCGTCCGCCTCGCCGACACGCAAACCGTGCTCGCGGTCGCGCAGTTGAGCGACGGCTCGTTCTGGTCCGACAGCGCGGACGTGGTCGTCACGCTCTCGGCCTGTCTCGAGGAAGGCTTGATCTGAATGGCGCGCGCAGTCGTCACCTTGCCCGCGCAAGCGAGGCGCGGCGAGATCATCGAGATCAAGACGCTGGCCGCGCACCCGATGGAAACCGGTTTTCGCCGCACCCAGCTCGGCGAGCTGATCCCGCGCGACATCATCAGGCGGTTCGTCTGCGCTTACAACGGTACCGAGGTCTTCCGCGTCGATCTACATCCCGCGGTGGCCGCGAACCCCCTGATCGCGTTTACCACCGTGGCGACCGAGAGCGGCACGATCGCGTTCCAGTGGGTCGGCGACAACGGCTATTCCGTGACCGAGACCGCTTCGATCCGCGTCGAGTGAGCATCTGTACGCGTCCTTGTCTGGTTCTGGCGGTCGCTTGCGTTCTTCTCGATTTGAGAGCCGCCGGCGCCGCCGCCGAGATTCCGCCCGCCGAGCGCCGCTCCGGCTATGAATTCATGGGCCGCGAGACGCGCGCCATGCAGGACGACGACGCCACCAATCCAGGCCTGCTGTGGGTGCTCGACGGCGAGGCGCTGTGGAAGCGCAAGGCGGGTGCCGCGGATCGCGCGTGCGCCGATTGCCACGGCGACGCCCGCGCGAGCATGAAAGGCGTGGCGGCGCGCTATCCGGCCTTCGACGCCGCGCTCGGCCGCCCGGTGAACCTCGAGCAGCGCATCAACGCCTGCCGCACCGGGCGGCAGAAGGCGGCGCCGCTCGCTTTCGAGAGCCGGGATTTGCTGGCGCTCACCGCCTACGTCGCGCGGCAATCGCGCGGGCTGCCCATCGACATCGCGATCGACGAGCCGACCCGGCCGTTTCTCCAGGCCGGCCGCGAAACGTTTTACCGCCGCCAGGGCCAGCTCAATCTCGCCTGCGCCCAGTGCCACGACGACCACTGGGGCGCGAAGCTTGCCGGAAGCCCGATCACGCAGGCTCATCCGACCGGCTACCCGCTGTACCGGCTCGAGTGGCAGGGTCTCGGTTCGCTCGAGCGCCGGCTGCGCAGCTGCCTCGCCGGCATGCGCGCGGAACCCTACGCGTATGGAGCGCCGGAATTCGTGGATCTCGAGCTCTACCTGATGTGGCGCGCACGCGGGATGAAGATCGAGACGCCCGCCGTGCGGCCCTAGCAGTGCTAAACTGGAATTTCGACGCGAGCCTGCCCGAAGAAGCGCAGATCACGTCGTGTCCACCGGAGGGCGCGCCCTGAAGCTCCGCGGCGCGCCGCGGTATCGCAACTCTCACTTCCGAGGGGGAAACCAAGATGTGCAAACTGTGCGACGAAGGAAACCCGCAGGACCATTCCGGTTCGCGGCGCGATTTTCTGAAGGCCGCGACGGCGACCGGGGTCGCCGCCGCAGGTCTCAATCTGTTCGCCGCGCGCCCCGCCGCCGCGGACGTCGGCGACCCGCCCCAGGACAGCGGCGTGCCGGGCCGGCGCTACGTCATCCGCGGCGGCGCCGTGATGTCGATGGACCCGAAGGTGGGCGACTTCGCCCAGGCCGACGTGCTGGTCGAGGGCAAGAAGATCCTCAAGGTCGGACCGAATCTGAGCGCAGGCGGCGCCGACGTGATCGACGCCCGCGGCCGCATCGTGATGCCGGGCTTCATCGATACGCACCACCACCAGTTCGAGACGGCGCTGCGCAGCTTCCTCGCCGACGGGATACTGATCAACGATGGGTCGAACACGCCGAGCGGGAACACCACTTACTTCGAATTCATTCTCCTCACGTTCGCCCCCAAATACCGTCCGCAGGACGTGTACATCAACGAGCTGTTCGGGGGCTTGAGTCAGCTCGACGACGGCGTCACGACGGTGCACGACGTCTCGCAGATCCATCACTCGCCGCAGCACTCGGACGCCGCCATCCAGGCACTGTTCGATACCGGGCGCCGTGCCGCCTTCGGCTATTTCGAGAGCGCGGGTGCCGCCATTCTCGGCACCAATCCCGGCAACCAATATCCGGACGACGCGGTCCGCATCAAGAAGCAGTGGTTCTCCTCGACCGACCAGCTCGTCACCATGATCATGGGCGGCGAGGTCTACCTTCCGGGCTACGAGAAGGCTTGGAAGATCGGGCGCCAGCTCGGGCTCCAGGTTGCGGCGCATATCCTCTCTCCGTTCAGCATTCGCCCCACGCTGGACCTGCTCGCCCAGGGCAAGGGCGGCGACAGCGGCACCCTCGGGCTCGGGCCCGACAACCTGTTCATCCACATGACCGGGATGTCGGACATGGGCTGGCAGGGGGTCAAGGACGCAGGCGCCCAGGTCTCGCTCGCCGTCCCGATCGAAATGAACATGCGCCACGGCATGCCGCCCATCCTCAAGATGGAGAGCCTGGGCATGGAGCCGTCGCTGAGCGTGGACGTGGAGTGCACGCTGACGGCGGACTTCTTCACCCAGATGCGCTCCACGATGAATGTGCAGCGCGCGCTCGTGAACCAGATGGTCCTCGATCAAGGAACATTCACGCCACCCAACCAGTACCCGACGCCGGCCGCCGGGACGCCGGCGCTGCTCACGACCCGCGACGTGCTGCGCTACGGCACCATGAACGGCGCGAAGCACCTGCGACTGGATGGCAAGGTCGGTTCGCTTACCCCGGGCAAGGAGGCCGATATCATCATCCTCGACGCGACCGCGATCAACGTGGCGCCGCTCAACCAAGTGCCGGGGGCGGTGGTATCGCTGATGGATCGCACCAACGTCGAGACGGTGATCGTCGCGGGCAAGGTGCGCAAGTGGAAGGGAAAGCTGCTCGACGTCGATATTCCGAGTCTGCGCCAGCAGCTCGAGAATTCGCGCGACTACATCTTCGCCGCGGCGGGCATCCAGCAGAACCTGTTCAGCAGCCAATAAAGGCGAATCGTCGGAAGGACGCGGGGCGGCTCCGGCTCGCGGGACCGCCCCGCTCACCGCGCCTCCATCGCGCGGATGAAATCCGCGAGCCGCCGCCCGGCCTCGTCCGGGTAGCGGCGCTCGAGCGCCTCGAGCCCCGCGATCCGGTCGACGCGGAAATTGCGGAAGTCCTCGCGCCGCTCGCACCAGGCGCCGATCGTCCAGGTGCGGCCCCAGTAGTAGAGCGCGAGCGGCCAGACGTCGCGCCCGCTCGGCTTTCCGCCGGCGTCGCGGTAATCGAAGCGCAGCACGCGCCGCGAGCCGATCGCATCGCGCACCGATTCCAATTGCTGCATCGACCGGCCGTCGACGTGGAACGCCGGCGCGTAGAGGCGCGTCTTCTCGACCGCGAGGCGCCGGTCGGCGGGCAGCGCCGCGACGATCTTCTCGATCGCGGTGCGGGCCGAGTCGGCGAGCACCGGCCCGCCCCAGGCCTCCACCATGCGCGCGCCGACCGCGAGCGCTTCGATCTCGTTCAGCGTGAACATGAGCGGCGGAACGTCGAAGCCCGCGCGCAGCCGGTAGCCGACGCCCGCCTCGCCCTCGACCGGGACGCCGGAGAGCGACAGGTCGCGCACGTCGCGATAGACCGTGCGCAGCGACACGCCGAGCCGGCCCGCCAGAAACGCGGCCGTCGTGAGACGCCGGCCGCGCAGGAACTGGACGATCTGGAAGAGGCGATCGGCGCGCCGCATGGACCTCTAGCTCATCGCGTGCAGCCCGATGCGGTTGCCCTCGCAGTCCGACACATGGGCGATGAAGCCCTGGTTGCCGGGCAGCGCCATCTTCGGCATGAGCACCTTCGCGCCCGCTGCGGCCGCGCGCTTGAGCGCCGCGTCGATCCCGGGCTCGGCCGCGAGATAGGTCACCGTCCCCTTCCCCGAGGGCTCGTAGCCTTCGCCCTTCATCAGGCAGCCGCCGACGCCTCCATCGGCGTGCGGGAACAGCGCGAGCTCATACGGGCCGAAGGTCTCGGCCTTCAGCTTGCCGTCGAGCAGCTTTTCATAGAAGGCGGTCGCGCGCCTGAGATCGGACACCGCGATTTCGCTCCAGACCACTGCGTTCTTCATTTCAGTCTCCTTCTAGGTGAAGTGCGGGATTCGCACGCCTGAAAGGATGAATCCGCCCTGCTGACAGCGTTGTGTCAGCAGGGGTCATGCGGCTAAAACCCGCTACTCGGCCTTGATGTTGTTGGCCCTGACCACCTTGGCCCAGCGCTCGGATTCGCTCCTGATCTGCTCGCCCAGCCGCTCGGGTGCGCCGCCGATCAGGCGCAGCCCGGCCTCTTCCAGGCGCTTCGCGATGCGCGGATTGCGGATGGCCGCGTTGAACGCCGCGTTCAGTGTCTCGACCGCCGCGCGCGGCGTGCCCTGCGGCGCCATGAAGCCGTACCAGGGCTCGACGACGAAGCCCTTGTAGCCCAGCTCCTCCATGGTCGGAACGTCGGGGAGATAGGTCGAGCGCCTCGGGCCCGTCACGGCGAGCGGCCGCGCCTTGCCCGCCCTGATCTGCGGGAGGATCGAGGGCTCGTTGTCCACGAACATCAGCACCTGGGCGCCCAAGAGCGCGGTGATCGCGTCTCCAGCGCCCTTGAACGGCACCCACAGCATGTCGATGCCCGCGATGGAGGCGAACCACACCGGCGTCAGGTGGTTCGAGCTGCCCACGGCGCCGATCGCCGCCGGCAGCCTGCCGGGATTGGCCCTGGCGTAGGCGACCAGGTCCGCGATCGACTTGATGCCCGTGGAAGGATGCACGGTGAAAATATTCATCACTCCGCCGACGAGAAACACCGGGACGAAGTCCTTGTGCAGGTCGTAGCCGGTATTCGGGTAGATGCTCGGATTGATCGCGCAGGTGCCGATGGTGCACTCGACGAGCGTGTAGCCGTCGGGCGCGGCCTTGGCGGTGCGCGCGGTGCCGATGTTGCCGCCCGCCCCCGGCACGTTCTCGATCAGCACCGGCTGCCCGAGCGCCTCGCCCGCGCCGTCGGCGACGATGCGCGCGACCACGTCGGAGGAGCCGCCCGGGCCGAACGGCACGACCAGCCTGACCGGCTTCCCCGGGAACGTTTGCGCGTGGACCGCGCCGGCAAGCGCGAGGCCCGCGGTGAACGCCGTCGCCAGCGCGCGGATAAAAAGCAAACGAACGAGGCTGTAAGCCATGGTCTCCTCCCGTGGTTCTCTTCGATAATAAACTCTAACCGCTATTCGGGCGAGCCGCCGCCGTATACTTCGCGCTTGATGGCGTTGCTTGAGGACATCATGACGGGCAGGTTCGCAGCGATTTTCAGGATTCCGCGCGCCCTCGTGATGGCGGCCGCCGCCTGCACGGGAATTCCGTCGCCCGCCGATGCGAGCCCCGGGCTGGTGAACGCGTTGAACGCCGTGCGCGCCAACGGCTGCGGCGGCCGATCCGGCGCCGCGCCCCGGCTGCAGGAAAACGCGCAGCTCACGGAAGCGGCGAAGCATGCCGGGCGCCTGCCCTTGCAGGACGCGCTGGCGAAAACGGGCTATCGCGCGAGCCGATCGGCGCTGATCCGGGTGCAAAGCGATCCCGGCGCGACGTCGGTTGCCGATGTCGTGGCCGGCAGCTCCTGCGCGTATCTGGCCGAACCCGGCTTCAGGGAAATAGGCGTCCACCAGCTGATGCGGGAGACCTGGATCATTCTCGCCGCGCCGTTTTCGCCGCCGGCCGCCGAAGCGTCGAACACTGTCGCAAAGCGCGTTCTGGAGCTGGTCAACGAGGCTCGCACCCGGGCGAGGGTGTGCGGCGACAAGCGCTTCGCTGCCGCCGGCCGGCTCAAGCTGAACGCCACTCTGAGCAAGACATCGCTCGCGCACGCCGCGGACATGGCACGGCACAGCAATATGGCCCACACGGGGAGCGACGGCAGCACGCCCGCGGACCGGGCGACGCGCGCGGGATACAGGTGGCGCTCGGTGGGCGAGAACGTCGCCGCCGGGCAGACCACCCCGGAGGCAGCGGTCGAGAGCTGGATAAAGAGCCCGCCGCATTGCGCCAACCTGATGGCCCCGCAGTTCACCGAGATGGGCGTGGCCTACTCGGTCGACAGGGCCAGCAAGGCGGGCATCTACTGGGCGCAGCTCTTCGGCACGCCCCGCTAGGTACAGGTCCGGCGAAAATTGTTTCCGGCCCTGCGGGACTACTGCTCCACCCTGATCCCGCTCGCGCGGATGAGCTCGGTCCATCTGCGCGTGTCTTCCTTCAGGAAGCGCGCGAATTCCTCGGGAGTGAAGCTCGACGGTGCTTTCCGACGAACGGGTTTAACCTATTTCTGAAAGGGAACCGTATGGATACGGATGTGCTGATCGTGGGAGGCGGCCCCACCGGGCTGATGCTCGCCAACCAGCTCGGACGGCGCGGCGTGCGCGCCATGATCATAGACCGGCATTCCGGGCCGGCGCAGCAGACGCGGGCGATGGCGGTGCATGCGCGCACGCTCGAGATCTACTCCAAGCTCGGGATCGCGGAGCGCGCGCTCGAGCTCGGCCGCCGCGGCAACGGCGCCAACATGTGGGCGGAAGGAAAGTGGGCCGCGCGCATCCCGCTGGGCGAAATCGGG
>WNGE01007394.1_pt1 | contig 11962 bp, 12 predicted proteins | sample 5400651 | NCBI WGS metagenome assembly WNGE01 (sample SAMN13153370, study PRJNA577476) | soil metagenome | isolation source: 60 cm soil or saprolite under grassland replicate 2 | place: USA:California | collected 2016-06-15 | reverse complement strand
CGCGCCGGCGCGTCGCCAACGCGAAGCACCTCAAGGGACGGACGGACCGGCGCGATCAGAAGTCGACCAGAGCCGCTCCGGCGTCCGGCCCGTCCTCTGCGAACCGTACCGGTAAGACGACGGAGAGAGTCGCGTGATGACCTTGACTTCCCTTAGGAACTCATTCCTGAACGCTGGCCCACAACGGGATCCTGTTCCTCGACGAGCTCACCGAGTTCCGGCGCGACGCCGTCGAGGGTCTGCGCCAGCCGTTCGAGGACGGACGCGTCGTGGTGACCCGGGCCATGGGGTCCGTGCAGTTCACAGGCCGTTTCACTCGGCGCCGCGAACCCGTGCCCGCAGCGACGCCCCCTACTGCTCCGGGGCGTGCCGGATGGCGGGGCTCAGGTCCCGGGCGGCGTGAGACTCGTCCCGTCGCCGTCCCGTCGTCGTCCCGTGGAAGACCGCCAAACGACCGGAAATGATGGGTAGAGACCGGTAACGGCCCGGAGCCGAATCCGGCCCTTGACCTGCGGAAACGGTCTCTGACCTGTTGAGCGGGCGAAGGGAATCGAACCCTCACCACCAGCTTGGAAGGCTGGAGCTCTACCATTGAGCTACGCCCGCGGCAGGGAGCAAGTGTACCGAGCGGGCTGCTGGGATACTGCCCGCCATGCGCGTTCCCTTCGTCATCGCCGACGTGTTCACCGAGCGCACGCTCGCCGGCAACCAGCTGTGCGTGGTGCCCGACGCGGGCGAGCTGGACGGGCGGCTGATGCTCGCGCTGGCCCGCGAGATGGGGTTCAGCGAGTCCACGTTCGTGCTCGAGGCTGAAGGTAACCGGTACCGGATGCGGATCTTCACGCCGGAACGGGAGATGCCGTTCGCCGGCCACCCCTCGGTGGGGACCGCGTTCGTCCTTGCCGAGGCCGGGCGGATCGGTTCGCCGGCCACACAGGTGGTTCCGGCGGGGGAGTTCGCGGTCGAGGCCGACGTGGACGCCCGGCGCCGCCAGCGTCCGCCAGCATCCGCCGGCGTTCGGCGATGAGCTCACCGACCTCGACCGGGTCGCCTCCACGATCGGCCTCGGGCCGGAGGACCTCGACCCGGCGACGCCGCCCCAGCCCGTTTCCACCGGGCTGGTCCACCTGATGGTCCCGGTGCGGACCCCGGACGCCGTGGCCCGCGCCGAGATGCGTCCTCACGATGTGGCCACCCTGGTCGAGGAGCGCGGCTGCGACGCGCTGTACTGCTTCGCGCTGACCGAGGAGGGTGCGAAGGCCCGCCTGTTCGCGCCGGGCGTGGTCCTGGCCGAGGACCCGGCCACAGGCTCGGCGGCCGGCCCGTGCGGCGCCTACCTCGCCGAACGCGGATTGGGGCCGATGCCCGGGTCGATGGTTATCCGCCAGGGAGAGGAGGCGGGCCGGCCCAGCGCGCTGAAAGTCACCGTGGAACGCGAAGGGGACAGCTGGTCGGTCGTCGTCGGCGGAGGCGTCCGGATCGTGGCCCGCGGCGAGTTCGACCTGCCCGACGCTTAGGACTCCGCGTCGGAAGTACGGCCGAATGCGAATGTATTTCCGAGGCGGTGCACTTAGTCCGGGGCAGGCGAGTCCTCGCGGATCAGGTCCTGCCGGAGTCGCTGGGGGGACGGCATCAGGTCCCGCCAGGGGTCGCCGTCGCCGATCAGCTTCGGCACGTTCCGGATGGTGAAGTCCTGCGGCGCAACCCGTTCGAGGTCTTTCCACGGCACCGGGAACGACACCGTCCCGCCGGGCCGGGCCCGCGGTGAGTACGCCGCGACCACGTGCTTGCCCGGCCCGATGCGCGTCGCGTCCAGGAACACCCGGTCCCCGCGTTCCTTCTTCCGGAACTCGATCGTGATCAGGTCGGGATCCATCTCGGCGGCCTGTGCGGCCAGCGCGAAGGCGGCCCTGGCCACCTCCCCATAGCTGTGCCGGCGCTCGAGTGGAACGTAGAGGTGCACGCCCTTCGCCCCGGACGTCTTCGCGGCCGACTCCATTCCGTTGCGCTCCAGGACCTCCCGGACCACGAGCGCGGTCCGCACCGCCAGGTCGAAATGCCCGGCCGGCGGGTCGATGTCCATGATCAGGAACTCCGGACGCTCGATGCGGTCCACGCGCGACAGCCAGGGGTGGAACTCGATCGAGGCCTGGTTCGCCAGCCAGACGAGCGTCCGCTGGTCGTTGCATAGCGCGTAGCGGACCTCCTTGCGCTTGCCCCGCCCGGAGTCAGCCGGAAGCGACACGGTGCGGACCCACCTCGGCGCGTAGTCGGGCGTCTGCTTCTGGTAGAAGGACCCGCGCTCGATGCCGTCCGGATAGCGGATGACCGTGAGCGGCCGGTTCCGGAGGTTCCGAAGGAACTGTGGGGTGACGGCCCGGACGTAGTCGATCAGGTCGCCCTTGGTCAGACCATCGTCGGGCCAGAACACCTTGTCGAGTCGCGACAGCTCCACGCCGCCCGGCATGGGCAGGTCATACCCGCTACCTCCGATCGGGGCAAGCCGGCATCGGTGTTTCCCGGCCGCGCCCCCGGGTAGGACACCAACGCGTCGCGCCGCTTTCGCCGTGCCGCCAGGGTTCGGCCCTCCCCCCTCCTACCCTCGGCGCGGCGCTGCCCGAAACCGCAGAGCCAGTGGCGCATCCGTTGCGCCTACAATTCGCTGCAGCGGGGCGTAGCGCAGCTTGGTAGCGCGCTGCCTTTGGGAGGCAGAGGTCGCGGGTTCAAATCCCGCCGCCCCGACTCGGTTCCGCCGAAACCCGCTCGTCTCAGGCGCGCTGGGTGACATCGGAGGGCGAGCACTGCTCGGCGCCGTGCGCGTGAGTGACCTTGCGCAGCGACGCGGCCACGACCTCGATCTCCGCGTCGTCCAGGTGCCCGGTGAAGTGCCGGTCGACGGCGGCGAGGAACGACGGAGTGGCGTCGGCGAGCGCCCTCCGGCCCCGGTCGGTGATCACCGCGTTCGTTCCCCGGCGGTCCGAGGGGCACGCGGTCCGCTCGATGAGCCTCGCGGCCTCCATCCGGTCGGCCAGCCGCGTCAGCCCGCTCTTGGAGAGCAGGACCGAACGCGCCAGCTCCTGCATCCGCATGGAACCGTCCTCCGCCCTGGCCAGCCGGGCCAGCACCTCGTGCCAGGAGAGGGGGAGCCCCGCGTCACGGACCAGGTCCGCCTCGACGCTCTCCACGGCGGCCGCGTGCGCCTCGATGAGCGCAATCCAGGCGGTCAGGCCGTTCTCCGAGCTTCGCTCTCCGATCACGAGGGAAGTCTACCAGCGGAAGTTGACGCCGCAACGACTTTGCCGTATCCTTTGCCTGCGCAACGATTGCATTAACAACAGGTTTTCGGCGAGGCGCCTCTGGTTCCGCCGGTGAAGCGGCATTCGAGGCCCAAGGAGGCGGGAGTCATGGCAGAGGGAATGCGGGTGCTGGACGGGATCGAGATCCCGGCCCCGGGGGTCTGGGAGCTCGACCGGGCCCACACGCGGCTGGGATTCGTGGCCCGACACCTGATGGTGACGAGGGTACGGGGCAACTTCGGCGTGTTCGGCGGGGCCATCACGGTCGGCGAGCGCCCGGAGGACTCGAAGGTGGAGGTGCGCATCGACGCGGCCAGCATCGACACCGGCACGAAGGACCGGGACACGCATCTGCGCTCTCCGGACTTCCTCGACGTGGAGAAGTACCCCGAGCTCACGTTCCGGTCGACCAAGGTGGAGCGGGTCGGAACGAACTCGCTGCAGGTGGAGGGCGACCTGACGATCCGCGAGGTGACGCGCCCGGTCGTCCTCGAGGCCGAGTTCGAGGGCCTGACCGACGACCCGTGGGGCAACAAGCGGATCGGGTTCACCGCCACCACGGAGATCGACCGCGAGGACTGGGGGATGACCTGGAACGTGGCCCTTGAGAAGGGCGGGCTCCTGGTCAGCAAGAAGGTCCAGATCGAGCTCGACGTGGAGGCGGCCTTCAAGTCCGAGGCCGGAGACGCGGCCGCGTAGCGCGCCGTCGTAGATTTCGAGTCGATTCGCAACACCGCCCGGGCCCCCACACGGCCCGGGCGGTTTCGCGTCGCGGCTCACCCCGCCGAGAACAGCGCCAGGACCCGGTCGTGCAGGACGCCGTTGGTGGTGAGCACGCTCCCGCCGTCCGACAACGGGCTGCCGTCCAACCGGGTCATCCGGCCGCCGGCCTCCCGCACGATCACCGCCAGCGCCGCCCAGTCCCACGTGCGCAGGCTCTCCTCGATCATCACGTCCGCGGCGCCCCGGGCGACCAGTGTGTGGCCCCAGAAGTCCCCGAACCCCCGGGTGCGCGCGGCCGCGGAAGTCAGCGCGTCGAATCCGGCCGCATGCGGCCCCGTCCGCCAGTCGCCGAGCCCGCCCAACGACACCAGGGCCTCCTCGAGCGAGGAGCGGCTGGCCGCGTGGATCGGCTCGCCGTTCAGCGTGGCGCCCGCACCGGCCGCCGCGCCGTAGCGCTCGCCGATCGCCGGCGCCCCGACCACCCCGACCACGGGCTCGTCGTCGACGACCAGCGCGAGCAGCGTTCCCCAGATCTGAATCCCAGCCGCGAAGTTCTTGGTGCCGTCGATGGGGTCGACCACCCACAACCGGCCGCCGGAACCCCTGCGCCCGTGCTCCTCGCCGAGCACCGCGTCGGCGGGGAACTCCTCCGCCAGCCGGTCCCGGACCATGGCCTCGACGGCCAAATCGGCCTCGGTGACCGGCGTCGAATCGGGCTTCCGGCGGACCTCGAACCCGCCCTCGTAGAACCCCATGGCGATCTCGGCGGCCCGGTCGGCCAGCGAGTGGGCGAACTCCAGCTCCCGCTCGTACATCGCGCCCGAGGGTAGCAACGCCGCCCAGGTGGGGTTCCCGTGATTTGCATTACGCTCGATCTCATCATGGAGAGCACCGTCGAGGAGTCGGGCCGGCACACCGTCGTGTTGACCGTGGAGGTTCCGCCGGAGGAGTTCGCCCGGGACCTCGACCGCGCCTACCGGCGCATCGGCCAGCAGATCAAGGTTCCCGGGTTCCGCAAGGGCCACGTGCCGCGGAAGATCATCGACGCCCAGATCGGGCGCGACGCCGTGATGCAGGAGTTCATCGATGACGCGCTGCCGCAGTACTACTCGGAGGCCGTCCGGGAGCACGAGCTGGCGCCGATCGCCGACCCCGAGATCTCGCTCGAGAAGTCGGACGAGGGCCAGCCGCTGGTGTTCTCGGCCACCGTCGAGGTCCGGCCCCGCCTGCAGCTCGAGGGGTGGCGCGAGGACATCGCCGACGTCGAGCCGCCGGACGCGACCGTCACCGACTCAGACGTCGACCAGTTCGTCGACCGGCTCCGCGACCGGTTCGCCGAGGTCGAGACCGTCGGCCGCCCGGCGCAACGCGGCGACTACGTCCTGGCCGACATCCGGGGCACCGTCCACGGCGAGGAGATCCCCGAGCTGACCCTGCCCGACCAGCTGTACGAGGTCGGGAGCGGGCAGCTCGTGCCGAGGCTCGACGAGGAACTGGAGAGCACGACCGCGGGGCAGATCCTCAAGTTCAACGCGGTCCTTCCCGAGCGATTCGGTGAACGCGTCGGCGAGGAGGTCACCTTCCAGGTGCTGGTGAAAGAGGTCAAGGCCAAGAAGCTCCCCGCCGTCGACGACGAGTTCGCCAAGATGGCGAGCGAGTTCGACACCCTGCAGGAGCTTCGCGACGACCTCCGGGAGAAGCTCGGCGAGGCCAAGGCGGCCGAGGCGCGCGGCGAGTTCCGCGACCGGCTGCTGCGGGCGCTGGTCGACCAGGTCGACATCGAGCTGCCCGAGCGGCTGGTCGACCACGAGACCGAGCACCGGGTGCAGGAGGCCACCCGCCGAGCCGAGCGGGCCGGGCTGACCCTGGAGCAGGTGCTCGAGGCCCAGGAGTGGGACGAGCTGCGGTTCCGCAGCGACGCACGCGCCCACGCCACGCGGGCCATCAAGTCGGACCTGGTGCTCGAGGCGATCGCCCGCCAGGAGAACGTCACGGTCACGGCCGAGGAGATCGCCTCGGCCGTCCAGGACCTGGCCCAGGCCCTCGGGCGGGACCCGAAGGAGGTGGCCAAGACCATCGAGCGGACCGGACAGGTCACCTCACTGGCCGGTGATATCATCCGATCCAAGGCCCTCGACCTCCTGGTCGAGGCCGCAGAGGGGGACAGGGGGCCCACCTCGGAGGAGCCCGCCGACACACGACCGGAAGGGACCGAGGCACCCGACCATTCCACCGGAAACAACCAGGGAGCGACGAAATGAAGGACTATCTGGTTCCCGTCGTCGTCGAGCAGACGAACCGCGGCGAGCGCTCGTTCGACATCTACAGCCGGCTCCTCAAGGAGCGGATCGTGTTCCTCGGGACACCGATCGACGACCAGGTCGGCAACCTGATCATGGCCCAGCTCCTGTTCCTCGAGTCCGAGGACCCGGACAAGGACATCAACCTGTACATCAACTCGCCGGGCGGGGACATCACGTCGCTGTTCGCGGTGTACGACACCATGAAGTACGTGCGGTGCGACGTGTCGACCATCGTGATGGGCCAGGCCGCCTCGGCGGCCGCGGTGGTCCTGGCGGCGGGGACCAGGGGCAAGCGCTTCGCCCTCCCGCACGCGCGCGTGCTGATCCACCAGCCCCACGGCGGCGCGCAGGGCCAGGCCGTCGACATCGAGATCCAGGCGAAGGAGATCCTGCGGTACCGGAAGCTCCTCGACGAGATCCTCGCCGAGCACACGGGCCAGCCGATCGAGAAGATCAGCCACGACACCGACCGCGACTTCATCATGACGGCCGAGCAGGCCAAGGAGTACGGCGTGATCGACGAGGTCTTCACGAGCCGGAAGATTCGTCCGGAACTGGCTGCGGCGGCGGCCGGAGCCTCGTAGGATTCGACGGTGATCCGCCGCCGGCCGATGCCCGGGGCCGGCGGGGGGGACGAACGTAGCCGGGAGGAACGGGCGGGAGCCGGGATAGATGGCGAAGTTCGGGGACTCGGATCTGCTGAAGTGCTCCTTCTGCGGCAAATCGCAGAAGCAGGTCAAGAAGCTCATCGCCGGACCCGGCGTGTACATCTGCGACGAGTGCATCGACCTGTGCAACGAGATCATCGAGGAGGAGCTCTCCGAGACCTCCGAGCTCAAGCTCGAGGAGCTCCCCAAGCCCCGCGAGATCTACCAGTTCCTCGACGACTACGTGATCGGCCAGGAGCAGGCCAAGAAGGTCATGGCCGTCGCCGTCTACAACCACTACAAGCGGATCCAGGTCGGCCAGAAGAACGACGAGGTCGAGCTCCAGAAGTCGAACATCCTGATCCTCGGGCCGACCGGCTGCGGCAAGACGCTGCTGGCGCAGACGCTGGCCAAGATGCTCAACGTGCCGTTCGCCATCGCGGACGCCACCGCGCTGACCGAGGCCGGCTACGTCGGTGAGGACGTCGAGAACATCCTGCTGAAGCTGATCCAGGCCGCCGACTTCGACGTGAAGAAGGCCGAGACCGGGATCATCTACATCGACGAGATCGACAAGATCGCCCGGAAGTCCGAGAACCCCTCGATCACCCGAGACGTCAGCGGCGAGGGCGTACAGCAGGCCCTGCTGAAGATCCTGGAGGGGACGACGGCGTCGGTCCCGCCCCAGGGCGGACGCAAGCACCCCCACCAGGAGTTCATCCAGATCGACACCACGAACGTCCTGTTCATCTGCGGCGGCGCGTTCGCCGGCCTCGAGAAGGTCATCGAATCCCGGATCGGGAAGAAGGGCGTCGGGTTCGGCGCCGAGATCCGCCCGGCGGGGGAGAAGGACGTCGGCGAGATCCTGTCCCACGTGCTGCCCGAGGACCTGTTGAAGTACGGGCTGATCCCGGAGTTCGTCGGCAGGCTGCCGGTGCTCACCCACGTGCACAACCTGGACAAGCAGGCGCTGGTGGACATCCTCACCAAGCCGAAGAACGCGCTGGTCCGGCAGTACCACAAGTTCTTCGAGTTCGACGGCGTGGAGCTCGACTTCGCCGACGACGCGCTGGTGGCCATCGCCGACCAATGCCTCCTCCGCGGCACCGGTGCCCGCGGGTTGCGGGCGATCATGGAGGAGGTGCTGCTCAACGTGATGTACGAGCTGCCCTCCCGCAAGGACGTCACCCGCTGCGAGATCAACGCCGAGGTCGTCCTGTCCGGCGTGAACCCCACGCTCATCCCCCGCGAGACGGCCACCAAGACCCGCACCCCCAAGGAACGCACGGCGTAGCGACGCCTGATCCAGCGGAACTCCCCGCCCGAACGACACGTCGAAGCGACGTGCCCCGGACGCGCACCGCCTTGCTCCTCCTTCTCGTGGCCGTGTTCGCTGCCGCCTGCGGCGGGAGAACGGGTTCCTCCGGCGCCACGGGAACCCCGAGTCCGACTGGGTCCTCGCTGCCGGTCGTCGAGCTGAAGCTTCGTGTGGTCGACGCGGTCGGCGGCGCCATCGACTGGTGCGATCCCGACATCTATCCCGTCGGGCGCGGTACCGAGTTGCAGCGGGCGCGTCAGGCGCTCGACGAGATGCAGGCCAACCCCGACGTCTACGACGCGGTCCTGGGGCACGAGGGGATCGACCCGGACGCCGAGCTGACGGACCGGCAGCTCGTCCGCGTCTACGGCGACTACAAGCTCGTCGCGAACGACACCCCGGTGCCGCTCGTGCCCGACGGCGACGGCTACCGGTTCACCCTCATCGTCTACGCCCAGCAGGCGGGCTACGACGACAAGGTCGAGGGCCGGGTGACCGACGATGGGACGGTCACGATCGAGCGCACGATCCCCGGAGACGGGTCGCCGGGCCACTTCTTCAATCCGAACTGCCCGATCTGCCTCGCCCGGGGCACGCGAATCGCCTCGCCGCACGGATTCGTGGGAGTCGAGGACGTCCGGGTCGGCATGCCCGTGTGGTCGACCGATCGGTCGGGCGACCGGATCTCCGCGGTCGTCATCGCCGTCGGTCACACGCCGGTGCCGCCGACGCACCGGGTGGTCCGGCTGGCGCTGGCGGACGGGCGGCGGGTGCTGGTCTCTCCCGGCCATCCCACGCCCGATGGTGGAACCGTGGGTGGGCTGAGGATCGGCGATCCCTTCGAGGGAACGCGCGTCGTGTCGGTCGAGCGGATTCCCTACGGGGGCGGATTCACCTACGACCTGCTGCCGTCCGGACCCACGGGAACCTACTTCGCGAACGGCGTGGTGCTCGGATCCACGCTGGCGCGGGCGACCGAGCGGTCAGCCTGACCCCGGGGGCGCGTGGGCATCTCATTCCTCAGCGTGGCTCTCGCGTTCCTCCGCCCGGTCCCGGATCTCCTCGACGACCAGCGCCGGGACCAGCGCGCAGGAGACGCCGATGAGGGTGCCGGCCACCGCGTCGGACAGCCAGTGGGCGGCGAGGTAGGCGCGCGACAGCGCCATCAAGAAGGCGAACACGGCCGCCGCGGTTCCCCAGATCGCTCGCTGGCGGCCGGTCGGGAGGAACGCGATCACCAGCGCCACGGCGGTGACGGCGGTGGCGAGCGCGTGCCCCGACGGGAACGATGACCCGCTCGTGTGCACCAGCGCATGCGGAGGGCGAGCGCGATCGAAGATCGACTTCAGCGTCCCGGTCAGCGCCTCGGCCAGGATGATGGCCGACGTGAACGCGATGAGGTGCCACCACCGCCTGCGGAGCGCCAGGTACACGGCGGCGAGGGCCCGGACGGGGAGCGTCACCTTGACGGACCCCAGCACGTTGAGGACCTTGGCCACCGCGGTCAGCCATCCCGCGCGGTGCGACTCGACCGTGCGCAGGAAGGCGTCGTCGAGGTGCTGGAGGTTGTCCCGGGTCGACGAGATCGCCATGAGCAGACAGATCGCGACGGCCAGGGCCACCAGCACGCCGGCCGTCGCCCAGTCGGCGGACTCATTGTCGAGCAGTCGGTGCTCGTGCTCCTTGCGTGGCATCCTGACGAATCGCTCCTCGGTCGGAGGGTGCGAATCAGGCGGGCATCGTATCTGGCCGCCTCTGGCCTCCGAGCCCCGACCGGCGTACTGTCGGTCGGAATGGGGGGGTTCGTGGGAACTCGCGTAGGCCGGGCCGCGGCCGCAGCCGTGCTGCTCCTCCTCGCGGCGTGCGAGGGCTCGGGTCCCTCACCCCCCCCGCGCACCGCGCCGGGGACGATCATCGTGGGCTCCTTCGACTTCCCGGAGTCCGAGGTGCTCGCGGAGGTCTACGGACAGGCCCTCGAGTCGAAGGGGCTTCCGGTTCGGCTGGCCCTGAATCTCGGGCCGCGGGAGCTGGTGGAGCCGGCGTTGCTTCGAGGGCTGGTGCACCTGGTGCCGGAGTACCAGGGCTCGGCCCTCGACTTCCTCAGCGGGCCGCAGACGGCCGTCGCCGACCCCGCGACCACCCACGCGGCGCTCGACCGGCGGCTGGCCCGGACGTCGGCACTCGCGCTGCGCAGCGCACCGGCGCAGGACGCGAACGCGTTCGCGGTCACGGGTGCGACGGCTCGCCGCTACCACCTGGAGAAGATCTCGGACCTCGTGCCGATCGCCGACCGGCTGGTCTTCGGGGGACCGCGCGAGTGCCCTCACCGACCCCTGTGCCTGCAAGGGCTGCGTGACGTGTACGAGCTGAGCTTCCGGCACTTCTCCCCGCTCGATACCGGAGGCTCGCTCACCTACGCTGCACTGACCTCGGGAGACGTCGACGTCGCGGAGGTCTTCTCGAGCGACCCGGTGGTGGCCGAGCGGGGGTTCGTGCTGCTCCGTGACGATCTCGGTCTGGAGCCGGCCGAAAACGTCACGCCGGTCGTCAGCCGAGCTCTGGTTCGCCGGTATCGCGATCGGCTCACCGCCACGATCGATGCCGTGTCGGCCCGGCTGACCTCCCGACAGCTGGTGTCGATCAACCGCTCGGTCGCGGGAGGCCTCTCGCCCGCGGCGGTCGCCGCGCGGTGGCTGGCAGGGCAGGGGCTGACGCCGTGACCACGGAGGTCGGTGGGGTGACGACGCCGGCGGAGGAGACGCTTCCGGGCGACCACGCCCGGTGGCGGGACCCGGTCGCGCTCCCGGGAATCCGCTCGACTCGCCGCCGCCGCCGGCCGTCAGGGAAACCGCCGCCGCTGCCCCGAGAGCTCGGCGCCAGCGGCAAGCTGTGGATCGCCGCCATCGTTGCCCTGATCGCGGTCATGGTGGTGATCTTCACCGTGCCGATCGGCAGCTCGATCGAGCGCGCCGAGGATCAGTTCCTCGCCTGGTTCTCGGGGATCCGTACCGGATGGCTGACCCACCTTGCCAAGGCGGTCGCGGGCATCGGGGCCGAGTGGCCGAATCGCGTCGCGCGGTGGGCGGTGATCGTGCTGCTCATCGTGTTCAAGCGGTGGCGGCACCTGTTCGTCTTCCTGGGGACGGTGCTGTTCGTCACGTGGCTCGTGGGCCAGCTGCCGTTGGCCGGGCCCAGGGCCCGGCCGATGGGGGTCGAGATCATCGGTCACTGGGAGGGCTTCTCGCTCCCGTCGTCGACGGTCGCCGCGGCAGCGATCACGGGCCTCGGCATCATCTACACGCTGCTCGAGGCCGGAAGGATCCGCCGGATCGGGAAGTGGGTGCTCTGGACCCTGCTCGGGTTGCTGGTCCTGGCGAACTGGTACCTCGCCGTGGACCATCCGTTCGACGACCTCGTGGCCGTGGTACTGGGTGTCGCGATCCCCCTGCTCGCATACCGCATGCTGTTGCCGAACTCCGTGTTCCCGGTCGCCTACCAGCGGGGCCGCTCGGCGCATCTCGACCTGGGCGGTCCGAGGGGGGAGGCGATCCGCCAGGCAGTTTCGGAGCAGCTGGGCCTCACCGTGACCGGCGTCAAGCCGTTCGGGCTCCGGGGTTCCGGCGGCTCGACGCCGATGCGCATCACGGTCGAGGGGAACCCCGACCGCGTGCTGTT
>WNGE01021638.1_pt1 | contig 11963 bp, 10 predicted proteins | sample 5400651 | NCBI WGS metagenome assembly WNGE01 (sample SAMN13153370, study PRJNA577476) | soil metagenome | isolation source: 60 cm soil or saprolite under grassland replicate 2 | place: USA:California | collected 2016-06-15 | reverse complement strand
GGCCTGCCCACAAGCGATAAACTCATCTGAAAGAGGATCCGCGCGCAGCGCATCCGAACAGATGCCGCGAAGCTTCCGCAAGATCGCTTACTCATCGAGTGATATGCGGCCTTGCGCTCTTTGATAATAAGCCTGTTCAAACTCCTCCGGGCTCAAATAGCCCAATGACGAGCGCAGCCGGACTCGATTGTAATAACCTTCGATGTAAGCGAAGGTTTCCGATCTCGCCTGCTCGACATCAGCAAACGCGACATCTTCGAGCAACTCCGCTTTGTATCGCGAAAAGAGGCTCTCGGCGTGCGCATTGTCGTAGGTCTCATCAGCACGGCTCATACTTTGCTCAAACCCGTGTTGATTGAGCATCTCTCGGAACTCTGTGTCCACGTACTGCCCGCCGCGGTCGGAATGCACGATCATTCCAGTCGGAAGACGCTCGCGGAGAACCGCTTTCTTGAGCGCTTCGATGACCAATTCCGCCGCCATTGAATCGGCGAGATGCCAGCCGACGATCTTGCGGGAAAAAAGGTCCATCCAGGTCGCCAAATACGCCCAGGCCGCGGTTTGTAGCGGTAAGTAGGTGATGTCACCAACAATCACTTGCCGTGGGCGATCAACTTTGATCGCTCGTTCCAGGAGCAGATTCGGGCTCATCCGCTGACCATGCCGGGAATCGGTCGTGCGTGGCACAAAGCGGCGCGGTTGAATGGCCTGCAAATCCTGCTCGAGCATCAGCCGCCGCACCCGATGTCGTCCGATGACGGCTTTACGCCGCAACTCGGCGGCGATCCGCCGCGAACCGTAGCGACGCGAGTGGAACCAAAAGACCTCTTCTACCTTTGGCGCGAGTTGATCTTGCCGTTCGGGCCGCTCTTTCCAGGCGTAGTAACCGCTACGACTCACTCTGAGCAGTTGACACAAAATGACTGCCGGGTGATTGATCGCCTATGCCGAGAGCGAAGCAGCCGCCGGATTTGGGAGCCGTAATTGAGATCGCCGAAGTCGGCGGACTACATCACCGCTACGAGCGACGAGCAGCTTGATGAAGTTATTGAAAATACAGGCCGGACGGAGTTTTGGCGAAGCACAGGCGCCTCAAGCTTGCCCTGCGTGTAAACGCCCGATGATTTAGTCCGTCTATCCATGGCGAATCGGGCAGTTATTTTCTCTGGCTCTACGCTTACAATGCGGGAATGATGCTGACGACTGTAAAGAACACTTTGCTCCAAAACCGACGAACTCTTGCGTGCTGGGGCAAACTGTTGCTTATTTTTTGTCTACAAGCGATGGCGCCACTTTTCGTTCGGGGACAGGATACGACGACCACGGCGACACTCACCGGCTACGTTCAGGACGTGGCGGGAGCAACCATCCCAGGCGCACAAGTCACCCTGCGCAACCTCGCTACTAATCAATCCAGACGCGTGACAAGTGAGACGGACGGCAGTTACCGCCTTGCGGCTCTGCCGGTCGGTGATTATGAGGTGCGTGTAGAAGCCCAAGGCTTCAGAACCTATGTAAACCCGATTATCACGCTCGTCCTCGGCCAGACGGCTGCGCTTGATATCACCCTCCAGGCGGGTGGAGTGAGTGGTGAGGTGACTGTCACTGAGAAGCCTCCGGCGCTGGACCCGAGTTCGACGGCCTCTACGACTTCCATAGACCCGGAGCGCATCGCGGAGCTTCCAGTCAACAGCCGGAACTATCTTGAATTTACGCTGCTAGCCCCGGGCGTCGCCCCATCCGGAGGGCAGGCGACTGTCGGCGGCATTGGGTCCCCGGGGTCGCCACTCGCCGATAGCGGGTTTACCTTTGGCGGCCTGCGACCGCGCAGCAACGCGATCGCGATTGACGGGCTCGATAATACGGACGAGATGACCGGAGCCGCGCGGGTAGCGCTCTCGCCGGAGATCGTGCGTGAGTTTCAAATCGTGAACAGTGGCGCCTCTGCCGAAGTCGGCGGCGCGGCGGGCGGCGCCATCAACGTAGTAACAAGAACCGGCTCGAACGATTTTCACGGCGGCGGCCTCTTTTTCCTTCAAAACGAAGGGCTCAACGCCCGTAGCCCGCTTTTACCCGGCGCTGACGCCGTTCCCCGGTTTCGACGTTATCAATTCGGCGGCTCGCTCGGCGGCCCGATTAAAAGAGACCGGCTCTTTTTCTACACGGCGCTCGAGGGCGAACATTTTTCTGGTGAAGACGAATCCGAAATAGCCCCGTTGACGCTCTCTCGTGTCAACGCTGCGCTCAACTCTGGCATTGCCCCACGTAGTTTTGTGCGCTCGCTCACTTCAAAGTTATTTCCCACCGGGCAAGATGAAACCGAAGCTGCCGGAAAACTTACATATCTTCAGAGTTCTCGGCACACGTTCAACTTACGTTTCGCTTTCAGTAATGAGCGAATGCGCGGCGACGCTTTCAGCTCGGACGATTTAAGCGACCGATCCTCGCGCGGCAGTTCCTACACGAAGGACTATCAGTTGACCGGTTCGGCCGTCTCTCTCCTTTCAGACCGGTTGATAAACGACTTTCGATTTCAGGCCAGCGCGCGCCGCGTCATTACACGAGCCTCAAGCGCCGAAGGGCCGGGCATCGAAATCACAGGTGTGGCGCGATTCGGTCGGCCCTATGACGCGGACGCCGGTCGCCGCGAAACACGCAAGCAACTGGTCGAGAGCGTCGCTCTTGCCCGCCCGCATTCTGAATGGAAGGCGGGCGCGACAGTCAACGACGTGTCATTAACGAGTGATGTGCAAGGGGGCTTCAGCGGGCTCTATGTCTTTCGCTCGCTCGATGACTTCGTCGCAGGCAGACCTGCCGTTTGGCGTCAGGCGTTCGGAGAGCCGAGGACACGGCAGGGCGTGACGAGCTTCGGCGCATTTCTTCAAAACCAGTGGCGGGCGATGTCCCGATTGACGTTCAATCTGGGCGCGCGGTACGACGTTGAGCGGCTGCCTGCGCTTTTCCGCACAGACACAAACAATATCAGCCCGCGCCTTGGCATCGCTTGGAATCCGTCAACAGATTGGGTGGTGCGAGCCGGATTCGGATTGTTCTATGATCGGTTGCCGCTCGCGTACCTTAACCGCGCGATCCAAAAAGATGGCGCGCAGGCCTTTGAGCAGGTAGCTACTGGGGAAGATGCGGCGGGAGTGTTTGCCACGTCTGGGGGCGGACTCCCGCCCCATTCTCCGGCATCGCGCCGTCGGTCTTTCGCGCCGACCCGAACTTTGTCACGCCCTACAGCGCGCAGGCGAATGTCGGTATTGAGCGACTCCTTGCGCCCAATTTGACGGCGCGCGCTGAATATCTCTTCACGCGCGGCATTCATCTTCCGCGCACTCGCAATATAAACCTGCTTCCTCCAGTCAAACTGACTCCGGCTAACGCCGCATCGCTCGGCGTCCCTACGCCAACCGCCCAGCAGATGGGCCGCATGGTCTTCCCGCGGCAAAGGATTGACCCGCGTTTTGATTCCGTCTACCAGCTCGAAGACTCGGCGAGTTCCACTTACAACGGCTTCACGCTGTCGCTCAACCAGAGATTGAGCCACGATGTACAATTTCTCGCCGCCTACACGTATTCAAAAACCATAGACACGGCCTCCGACTTCGACGAACAGCCGGAAAACCCTTACGACCTGCGCGCAGAACGGGCGCTCTCGCGCAACCACGTCGGGCAGCGTCTTGTGTTCAACGGCATCTTTGAACTCCTCGGTGATGAAGATGAGGGCGGGAAAGGCGGTCAGAAGAAGAAGGGAGTTCTAAACAAGCTATTCGGTAATATTGAGATGGCGCCGATCATCACACTGAGCAGCGGGCGCCCAGTAAATCTACTGACGGGAGCCGACGAGAATCAAGGCCAGGCCTTTCCATTAACTACGCGGCCTCTCGGTCTCCCGTGAAACTCCTTACACACGCCACGCTTCGTCAACGTCGACCTGCGGATCGTGAAGTATTTCCCCCTTGGCGGACTCACTCCGTATAGCGCGAGCGGGCATCGAAGGGTTGACCTTGTAATCGAGTTCTTTAACCTGTTCAACCATCCGAATGTGGTAGGAGTTAACCCATTCTATGGGTCTAGCTCAAATCCGATCCCAGGCTTTGGCAATCCGCTTATCTTTGGGAAGCCACGACAAGCCCGCTTCTCAATAGACTTTGAATTTTAGCGCTGGCGACGCTTGGCGTATGATTATTCAAAAAGTGATGCAAAGACTCCTTGCCGGCGCCACGCGTTCTCCCTCCTGGGGTGAACAGAACTTTCAGCAAGTTATCCCCGATGAGACCACTTCAACAACATCAATTCCAACTGCCTGTTTACCTTATCGAACACACACCATTTGCTGCGCCGCTATTCGACATCGTATGAGGCGGCGGCCAATTGTTGATGAGCCGGCCGATCGCTGAACGCGTATCCCCTGTCCCTTCAACCATTTCACTTTTTTCGTGGACGAGCGTCGAAAAGGAACGCCGCATGCCAAATCAGCTTCAGCTTCAGTTCTCGAAGATGTTCTGTGAGTGTGGATCACCCCGTCTGCGCCGTCGGATCAGACCAACGACATGGAGGATTTATGTCATATTCGGGATTTTCCAAATTGATCGGCGGGGCCGCTCTCGCAATAGCTTTCGTCGTCCTTCCGGCCATCGCCGGCAGCTCGGTCGCTTCGGCGCAAGACAGGTTCTACCGTGGCCGCGACTTCGGCCGTGAGCGTGGATACTGTGACGATGATCTTCGTGACCATCAGAGGCGCGAAAAGTTTCGCCAGAAACGCCACGAGCGGAATGAGAGAGAAGCCCTCAGAGACCATCAGGAGGAAGAGTATTATCGCTACGGCGATTCCGACGAGTTGCGCCATCACCAGCAACACGAGCGCCAAGAGTTGAGGGGGCATCAGCGCGATGAGAAAGAGGACTTGAAGGATCACCATCACGACGAGCGGCACGACGAATATCGCGATAGCCGGTATTCACGTGATAGATATTACGACAATGACGGACGTCGCTATCGCCGTCGGTACTGACGAATGAAAAACCGTTTCAGACGGCCGGGGAGGGGTTGGCATGAGAGGCTGGCCCTTCCCCTTTTTCATCCTCGTCCAGGCAAACAACATGTCGCCGGCAAAACAAATAATCTTGTGTTTGTTTTCAGATTCCACCTGCGAATCGCAGTCTGCTTTTGCACTAGTAATTGATGATTTCGGCCGGCGCGCCAATTGCCAGGGACGTTACCACGCGCGGTGTGATGCGACTTAGCATCCTATGTTATCGCGCGTAGAAAAGAACATTAACTTAAGGAGTCAATTGCATGAAAAAGCAGGCAATCATTTTGATCGCGCTCGCCGCGTCAGTCATCACCACCTCCACCGTATCGGCCCACGAGAAGGTCAAGCTGTCAGGTTACGTTGTTGACGTGATGTGCTTTGCCGAACACGCCAAAGACGCCACGAACGTCGCCAAGAAAGCCGCCGCGGAGCACACCAGAGATTGCGCTTTGATGGAGGAGTGCGTCAAAAGCGGCTACGGCATCTACGCCGACGGCAAGTGGTATCCGTTCGACGCCAAAGGCAACGAACTGGCGAAAGCGATGTTTGAGAAGGCCAAGAGGAAAGACAACATCAAAGTGACCGTCGAAGGCATGAACCACGATGGAAAGATTCTCGTCGATAAGATCGTGTACTTGCCGCAAACGAGCGTGACAAAGGCTAAAAAAGGCCCCATCGCTCACGCCTCCAAGCGGCGCGCCGCGTAGAATCGGCGCCGTCGCCGATGAAGTAAGATCTGGACCACAATTCGACTGATCCCGCAGAGATCGAGGCGCTTATTACACGGCTCGAGCGGGGACGGCTTCGCGAATGAGATGCGCAGTCGCCGGGCCGACGGAATAGGGTTGCGAACAGCTAAAAAATTTGATGATAAATGCGCCTATCTGTGATTAAATGCGTATGCGAGAAATCGCCGGTGGTAAGAGGACGGCGACCGTTCCGGGGCAGACTTTAGAACGCGGCAAAGGCCGAAACCAAGTCGCCGCGTCAATCAAAGAGCGAAACTGCGACCGGCAAATCAACAAAATCGGTCGCGATAAGATGATGGCATATTTGTCATCATCTTATGGAACGGATTCCCGAATTCCCTGTTTTATCGTCGTCGAAGCGACGAAGATGCGCGCATTCATCTCCATCCAGATCGCCCAAGATGGCGACTCTGGATGGAGCATTCTTTCGCGGAAGAGGTAAACATGAACTCACGAAACTCGAGGCGCGCGTTTATCCGAGTGTCGGCTGCTGTCGGAACCGAGTTCGTGCTCTCCGCGTGCGGCGGGGGGAAAGATTAGCGTCGTCAATGTGTTGTTTGCGAGAAAGAGCCTACGAAGCAAGCTCCCCGGCCTCGAAATATACTTCCACACCCGGCCGTATCTTGATGGTTTGAGCGGCGGGGCCTTTCATTTGGCCGGTCACCTGTTGCGTGTTTCTGATCCGCTTTTGCGGCGAGTTTGCAATGCCGGGAAAGATGATCGGCGCCCCCTTACTCAGCTCTTCGTCGGTGAACTTCCTATCGGTCTGCTTGACGGGTAACACCTGGTCAAAATCCGGCGGTGTAGTAATCAGATGGGCCAGGAACATTTCGGGGGCTTTGCCGAAGAGGATGTATTCGAGTTGCGGAAGCTTGGCGGCTTGCGGATCGAACTTGCGAAAATGAATCACCCTGGTGACGCTCGCCGTCACGTCGCGATTGATGCCCACTCCGCCTCGCTCGAAGTGGCCGCGAAAGATATTGCCTTTGAAAGAAGTGCGCTGCGAATGCCGCGGGTCCAACTCCGGCAGGACGAACGGTTCCGGCTCGAAAGTGTAGATTTTCGTGTTCGAATGCTGGCGGCGATCCTGCGCGTAAGCGGCTTGCGCGTCGCTTCCGGTCTTCGTCAAGGTGACCTCCAAAATGACCTGATAACGATGCACTCCCATGCTGAACAGCGGGAGGTGAGACAGGTAGGCCGTCTTTTCGCCGAATAACAGCATCCCATGGACGGATGGCGAATCCGCCGCGCCGGCGTGACGATGCCTGGCGCCCGCTGTGATCTCGGAACCGCGACTGGTAATTCCGAGAGCCGCGATGGCGCCGCCGATGAAGAACTCTCTGCGTCCGATGTGATGAAGATGTGTCTTGTTCATTGTTCTTGGCTCCATGATGCGCTTCTGCGTTGCCAGAAGAGGGAATGCGGCCAGCGATGCTCGCGGCCGTAGTAGTTTTCGTAAAGGCGGCCGTATTCGCTGAACGACGCCTGCGTATGCGCGGCATACCGCCCCAGCGCGTGAGCATCGCCGGCCAAACAGCGGTCGAGCGCCTGGCCTGCGCCTGCGCCTGACGTCAGCGCCTGTAACACTCCTTGAGAAGAGAGCGGGTCGAAAGCCTGCGCGGCATCGCCAACCGCCAGCCAACCGCTGCCGGTCACGCTGTCGAGCCGCGAGCTATTGGCGACGACCACGCGAGGAGCAGAGGCCGGATTGAAGGAACGCAGACGCGCCCGCGTGTGGTTGGCGCGCTCGAGCTGCGTTTGCCAGAAGGCGGGAAATTGCCGGCGGCCACGCGGCAACAGATCAGCGTCGGTCATGTAAACGGCGATGAGTTGTTGGCCGGGCAGCAGAGCGGAATACCACCAGCCGGTTTCAGTGGCTTCGACCAGTGTGTAAAACTCCGGCTTAACGCGCGAGGAAACGGGTTCGAGGAAAACGACGACGCCGATCAGAGCATCGTGCGCTCGCCTGATCGCTCCGCGCCGCCGCGCAAATGAAGCGACGCGCCCCGTAGCGTCTACGATGAATGAAGCGCGGAATTGGCGATGCCCGTCCTGATCCTCCAGCCTGATTCGCCATTCGACATCCGACTCGCGCGTAATCTCGGTCACGCGGCTGCCGCGACAGATTGTCGCGCCTGCGTCCGCCGCCGCTTCGGCCAACATCGTGTCGAACAACCGCCGGTCAACGTGCCAGCCCGATCCGTAAGGATGAAACCCGAAGTCCTGCTCATAAAGTTGCGGCCGCCCCCAGGCTGAGCGGATGGCGTAGGACGGCGCGTGACCCTGACGCTCGAACCGCTCCCACAGTCCCAGGCCCGCCAGGGTGGGCTGAGCGACGGGCGGCAGCGTCTCGCCGATGCGCGCTTGCTCATAGCGCGAGCGTTCGGCCAGCGCCACTGCGCGCCCCGCGCGAGCGAGTTTCAATGCGGCGGCGCTGCCTGCAGGTCCTCCACCAATGACGAACACGTCAATGCTCTGCATAGTCGCAAGTGTCAAGATGAGGCGACTGACAATCCACACCGTGTCAGGCGCAATTATTCGCTGCGTGAGCTTCAGCTACTCGTTTCGCTCAGTCTCAACGATCTGCGGCTCGCCATTCAACAGCAGCGGCGTGCCGTCTTCCATTTGATTGACGAGGAATCCAAGGCGCGGCCATTCTGTCACCATCGCGTTGTCGCCTTCCGGCGAACTGTCCGGCAACCCCCGCGCCCAAGGCGCCCGATCGCGCCAGAGCGCGTCACGTTGCGCTTTCAGTCTCGCAAACTTTTTGCTCTTCGGATTGAGTTTCGATAGAGCGGAATCGAGTTGTTGGATCTGCTCGTAAGTGGCGAACGTCAACACCTCGTCGGGCCGCTGCGCAGGCCACCAGTGTTCGCGGCATTCAAAGAAGTCCGCTTGCCAGGGCACGGCGCTGTGTTTGGTGATGTCGCCGGGCGTGAGCTGCTGATGATCGAGCCGAAACGGCTCGGCATAGAGCGTGGAGTCGCGCATCACCCAACTCGCCTCGAGGCCCGGAAAGAAAGGGCCGCCGGCGCAGTTTTCGAGCGCCGCGCGATCTAAGCCTTGCGGCGTCACTTTGGTCGAGGGCGCCGGCGGGCCTTGCCAGTCAGCTTCGAATTCTCCTTCGGCCCACTGACGCATCATCGCGTATTGCGTTTTGGTTAGCGTGAACCAGGTTCCGGGCCGCCCCGGAATCTTGTCGCCGTCATCGCCCGACAGCAGCGGCATGAAAGCCTCGTTGGCGGTCTTTTTGGCGGCGGCGCCTTTCGCGTTGGGGTCACGCAGATGCTCGAAGACGTGGTGGCGGAGTTCCTCTTGCTCCGGCTGATTGTTCGCCAGCTCATCAAGAATAAGAAAGAAGTTGGCGTGCTCTTCAGCGTCCGGGCCGTGTCCGTCCAGAGTGCGTTGCTGGACCCATTGTAAGAGCGCTACGCGGGCAAAGATCGGATAGATGTGCTCGGTAAACGACGGGCGCTCCGGCGGCTGCATCCAGCCTCGCGCGATGGCGGCCTCGATGGCGATGTCATAAAGCGTGACGAGATTAGTCGTGGCGGGCGCGAAATCCGGCGGGCCGACAATCACCCAGGACGGCGTGACTGGCAACAGTCTGCCGTCTTTCAAGGTGACGCGCGCCGTGACGAGACCGTCAGAAACGTCATCGTACCAGCGATCATTGTTGGCATAGGTGGTGATCAGTCGCTTGGGGTCTGACGTCCCCGATTTGCCGAAGCCGCCGAGCACCAGTAAACGACCCGCCCGGTCAGTGCGTATCTCGCCGAGCGGAACCGGGATGCCCATAAATTTGCCGCCGGTGAACTGGGCTGACTGATTGGGGCCGGTGATCGTCCGCTCTCCCGGATCAATGCTCAGCGAGTTGCGATCCTTAACGGTGCGATTGCGACGCGGCGCTTTGGGCGGTCTGCTCTCTCCATCGCGACCTCGGAACTCAAACCACTCCGCCTTCTCGTTGGCGAGGTGAACCGTCCACGTGATCTCGACTTCACTGGCTTTCATCTCGCGCACCATTTGGCCGGCGCTGTTGTAGCCGAAGATGCGGAAGCGGGCGCCCTGACGCTTGACGCGCGGCGGGACGCCTCGACTCGGATCTCCGGCGTCTTTGTACCCCCCACGCGGCGGATTATTGACGCCCGGCGCTTCCGGGCTGATGAAATAGTGATTCGGGCTATTGCCAACACGCGCAATGCCGATTCCCGGGTGAATTTTGCAAGCGACGATTTCCTGATGGGCAGGCATTTGTTCTCTCCTTATTACAGTGTTCTTTAACCACGAAGTGCACGGCAAAGACTGACTAACCACGGGGGACACGGGGATCACTGGGACAAGCAAAAAGGTAGCGAGACATCGGGGTGAATCGCCCGGAGCGCTTGCTCGAATTTGAGCAGGTAGATGCGATGCCAGGGCAGGAAACGCTGCGTCGTGTGAGGCTGATGACTTGGGTCGCCGTGAATGTCCACGAGCGCGCCCAGCGTGCCGTCGCTGTTGATCACGTTGAAGGCGCAGAGAAATCGTTGGCGTTCGGTCTCCGTCAAACTGGCTTGATCTTTCCGCGCATAAGGGAGCTTGAATGTCAGCCATGGGGGGAGTTTCAACTGCCGCCTGATGGCCGGTTGCGCTTTGAGCATTTCAGCGAATGTCATCACAGACGCGAGCATGGCCTCATGTTCGGCGTCTTTATTTTGCCTGGCTTTATTTGTTCTGGCGTGACTCTCGGTCCCTCTGCCCTTCTTTGATTGAGCTTTTCGATTCATGTCGATCTCCATAGTGTTGAGTTCATTCCTTCGACTGCGCTGATGGCGGGCGAGCCACACCGCGGTCCGCCCGCCATCGCCGTTGGATCAGGTTGACAGGTCCGTTGAGCGCTCAAGTCAGGTGGATCACGCCTGACATCGAAGCGCCGTGAATCCCGCACTGGTAGCTGATCTGTCCGCCGGCGCTGCCGTTGATCGTGACCGTTCTCTGTTGGCCCGCAGGCACGGCGTCAAAATTGCCCCCGCCGTTGTTGATGTTGATGGCGGTAGCATTGTTCGTTGAAACAGTTTGGACGGTGTGCGTGCCTTGCTGAAAGTCGAAAGTGACTTGAGATCCCGCCGCTACCGAGACCGACGACGGCGTAAAGGTGAAGTCTCTGACGGTGATTATTGTGGGTCCATTGCCCATCCCATTCATGCCGTCGCCCATCTGCTGGTCACACGGCACGCCCTTCGGAAGCGGCGTAACCAGTTCGCCGCCATTGATCACCAACAGCGACCCCATCATGCCGCTCATCATGTGAGCGAGTACGTGACAATGCATATGCCATTCACCGATGGGTGGCGAAGCGCGCATGAATCCGTTGCCTTCATCAACGGTGAAGACGAAGGAGTTGGCAGGGCCGAAAGTCCGCGTATCTTCGAATTGCGAGACCGCCTTCACCTGAGGGCTATTCTGGATCGCGGTTGGATTGTTGCCGTCCGGGCCGGGGATAATCCAGCGGTGGCCGTGAATGTGGAAGGTATGGAACTCGCTGCCCATGCCCACCACGCCGAACCGCATGCGGGTATTTGGCCCGGCCACTATCGTCGGCGTGTTGCCCAGGTATTGACGCCCATTGATGCAAGTGGCGCCGCCCTGCAAGGTATGGAACAACTGCAAGTAAAGCGCCTTGGCTGGCGGCGTGCGGTAAACGCGAAAACAGATGTTCCGGATCAGTTGCAATTTCTCGTCCAAACCTAATATCAGGTCTCCTCGCATGAGCGCGCGCTCCGCTTTGGGCGGCTTGGCTTCCGGCTTGGGTTTGTGCGCAGGCTCAGCTATCGGCTCGGCGCCTTCATGCGAGACGGACATCTCGTGTCCTTGAGGCGGGGGAGCTGGGGCATTTAGCGACCCGACCATTTCAAGGTCGTGAGGCAGGATGCCCACATCAAAACCGCGAGGCAGAGGGAAACAGTTCAGAGTAATAGGACTGCCATTGGGCGAGCCGCCCGGAAGGAAGGCTGGATCCAGCTTGCTTGGGTCTTGCGGATCGCCCGCGCGGATATCAACCTCCTGTTGGGTATCGGCGGGGTTGTGGATGACGATGATGCCGACCGCGCCCAATTCCACGTTCTCCATATCGCAGATCGAGTGGTCGTGGTAGAGCCACACTCCGGCGGTCGTCGGCCAGCCAAGCGTGTTCC
>WNGE01014266.1_pt1 | contig 11963 bp, 8 predicted proteins | sample 5400651 | NCBI WGS metagenome assembly WNGE01 (sample SAMN13153370, study PRJNA577476) | soil metagenome | isolation source: 60 cm soil or saprolite under grassland replicate 2 | place: USA:California | collected 2016-06-15 | reverse complement strand
GCCGCCACGACCAGGCCGAACGCGGTGAGCATGAACGACAGCAGGATCTGCAGTCCGAAGACAGCCAGCACCAGGCTGGGCGCGTACGGCACGCCGACGAGACCTGCCATCGCGATCATCAGCACGCCCTGCGTCGTCGCGACCGTGGCGCCGCCGAGGCACTTGCCGATGACGATCGAGCTGCGCCGGACGGGCGCCACGAGCATCTCGCGCAGGAAGCCGAATTCGCGGTCCCACACCACCGACGCGGCGGAGAAGATCGCCGTGAACAGCACGGTCATGCCGAGGATGCCGGGATAGAGGAACGTCCGCAGGTTGAGCCCGCCGGTGCCTTCCGACGCGAGCCTCGACAGGCCGGTGCCGAGCACGAACAGGAACAGGACGGGCTGCAACAATGACGTGCCGATACGCACCCGATCGCTGAAGTAGCGGATCAGCTCGCGCTGCCACACGATCTTGATCGCCCGCAGCTCGCTGGCCGCCGACCGCGACGGCACCCGCACCCGAGCCAAGCCCGAGACAGTCACGGCGCTCATCTGCGTCGGCCCCGTCCGAAGATCGTCGCGCCGGCGCGCAACTGGTCAGGCTCGTTCGTCTCGGCGTCGCGGATCGTCGTCCCGGTATATGACATGAAGACGTCGTCGAGCGACGGGCGCGAGACGTTCACCGAACGGATGCCCGTCGGGAAGTCGGCGAACAGCTTGGGGATGAACTGCTCGCCCTCCTCGACGGCGAACGTCACCCCGCCCTCGGCGATCGTCGCGCGGATGCCGAACTGGCCGTGCAGGGCGTCGATGGCCACCTCGTCGTCGTCGGTGTGCATCCGCACGCGATCCTCGCCGATGCTCGCCTTGAGCGCCTGCGGGGTGTTCAGGGCGATGATCTTGCCCTGGTCGATGATCGCGATGCGGTCGCAGTACTCGGCCTCGTCCATGTAATGCGTGGTCATGAAGATCGTGATGTGCTCAGCCTCGCGCAGCTCGTTGATGTAGCTCCAGATCGAGCTGCGCGTCTGCGGGTCGAGGCCGATGGTCGGCTCGTCGAGGAACAGCACGCGTGGCGAGTGCAGCAGGCCACGGGCGATCTCGAGGCGTCGCTTCATGCCGCCGGAGAACGTGCTGACCTTGCTGGCGCGCCGGTCCCACAGCCCGACCATGTCGAGCACCTGGCGCAGCCGCGCGTCGATGACGCCGCGCGGCATGCCGTACAGCTCCGCATGCAGTCGCAGGTTGCGCTCGGCAGTGAGGTAGGCGTCGAGGGTGGTGTCCTGAAAGACCAGGCCGATGTTGCGGCGTACCTCGTCGCGTTCAGTGACTACGTCGTAGCCGGCAACCTGCGCAGAGCCCGCGGTCGGGCGGATCAGGGTGCACAGGACGTTGATCGTGGTGGACTTGCCGGCGCCGTTGGGGCCGAGGAATCCGAACGTCTCGCCCGCGTCAACGGTCAGGTCGATTCCGCGCACGGCATGAACCTCGCCGAAGCGCTTCACCAGACCGGTGACCGAGACTGCCGGCCCCTCCATCCCCGTCCCTACCTGCCAATCTGTGCTCCGAGCGGCGACCCGCGCACCACAAGTCGGGTATGTCGCTATGTCAGTATTCAACAACTATCCCGTGAAGCGCCGTGCACTGGACTCGTGAATACCTGCATGGCCGATACTGCCTGTAGCTCGATGGCGGGGGCGCTACCGTGTCAGCCGTGCCCACATCGCAACCCACATCGCATCCGGCCGAATTCACTACAGAACACATTATCTCGGCTCCCAAGGTGGTCCTGCACGACCATCTCGACGGTGGCCTGCGACCACAGACCATAATCGACCTTGCGGCACAAAATGGTTACGGAGCGTTGCCGGCGACCGAGGCCGGCAAGCTCGGTCAGTGGTTTCGCGACAGTGCGGATTCCGGCTCGCTGGAGCGTTATCTCGCGACGTTCGCGCACACCGTCGGCGTGATGCAGACCGCCGAGGGAATCAGCCGCGTGGCCCGCGAGGCAACCGAGGACTTCGCCGACGACGGGGTCGTCTACGCCGAGATCCGCTGGGCGCCGGAGCAGCACGTCGACGCGGGGCTGTCCCTCGAACAGGTCGTCGACGCCGTCCTCGACGGGTTCCGGCAGGGCGAGGCGGCCGCGGCAGAGCGCGGCAAGCGGATCCGGGTGGGCGCGCTGGTGACCGCGATGCGGCATGCGGCCCGGTCGTCGGAGATCGCCGAGCTCGCCGTCGCCTATCGCGACCAGGGCGTCGTCGGCTTCGACATCGCCGGAGCCGAGGCCGGCTTCCCGCCGACCCGGCACCTGGACGCGTTCGAGTACCTGCGCCGGGAGAACTTCCACTTCACGATCCATGCGGGCGAGGCGTTCGGGCTGCCGTCGATCTGGGAGGCGATCCAGTGGTGCGGCGCGGATCGCCTCGGCCATGGCGTGCGGATTGCCGACGACATAGCCGATGTTTCCGGCGGCCCGGTGCTCGGGCGGCTCGCGCAGTACGTCAGGGACAAGCGCATCCCGCTGGAGATGTGCCCGTCGTCGAACGTGCAGACCGGCGCGGCGCGCTCGATCGCCGAGCACCCGATCGGCCTGCTGCGCAAGCTGTACTTCCGGGTCACTGTCAACACCGACAACCGGCTGATGAGCGGGACGTCGATGAGCCGCGAGATGGCGCTGCTCGCCGACGCGTTCGGCTACGGCTGGGACGACCTGCAGTGGTTCACGATCAACGCGATGAAGAGTGCCTTCATCCCGTTCGACGAGCGCCTGGACGTCATCAACAAGGTGATCAAACCCGGGTACGCGGCCCTCACGGGGTAAGCAGGCCGCGTGCCTTCTTGGCGGTGAGCACGCGCAGGGCGGCCACGTCGACCAGCGCGTGGAACCCGGCGTCGGACCTCGCCCATGCCAGCACGGCCGCGGCCATCTGCCCGATCAGCGACGAGTCGACGGTCAGCACCATGTCGCCGCCTGCCGCGATGAAGTCCACGGCCCGCGCTCCGGGCGCGAACGCCGCCACCTGCGCGGCGCTGCCTACGTCGTCGCTGATCACCACGCCGCGAAAGTGCAGGTCGCCGCGCAGCATCCCGGTGACGATCGTGGGCGAGAACGCGGCCGGCCGACCCGGGTCGATGCGGCTGTAGTAGGCAGTCGACATCATCACGAACGGCGCGCCGGCTTTCACGGCGGTGGCGAAGGGTGCGAGGTACCCGTCGTGACGCGTGGTCGTCCGGTCGGTGACGCCCGCCGTCGTGTCGGTGTTGCCGGTGACCCGGCCCAGGCCGGGGAAGTGCTTGAGCGTCGCGTCGACGCCGGCGTCGGCCAGGCCCTGCGCGAACGCGGTGGCGTGCCTGGCGACGGTGCCCGGATCGAAGCCGAACTCGCGGTCGAGGGCACCGATCGGCGGATTCGCCGGCGCGAAGTTGGCGCTGGGCACGGTGTCCGCCACCGGCGCGAGGTCGAGGTTGACGCCGGCGGCTCTTAACTGGGCGGCCCAGCGCTTCGCGCCGTTGCGCAGGCTTGCCGGAGATTCGGCGCCCTGGCGCAGGGCGCTGGGAATAGATGAGAAGCCGTCGCCGTGCAGCCGCTGGACCTGGCCGCCCTCCTGATCGGTCGCCACAAAAAGCTTGATCGGGCCTGCGTGGCGCTGCAGCCCGGACGCGGTGTCTGCGGTCCGCGCGATGGTTGTCGGGCCTTGGCCCATCAGGATCATCGAGCCGACGTGATACCGGGTGATCGCCGTTATCGCGGCCTGGTCGGTGCCCGTCGACGCCACGCCGACCATGAACAATTGCCCGATGCGCTCGGCCTCGCTCATCCCGGCAAGAATCTGCTGGACGGTTCGCGACGGGGCCGAGGTCGTCAGCTGGGTGGACGCGGCCGAGCTGGCCGTCGGAGACATGCTGGGCGGCGTCGCGGGCGCAGTTGACTCCACCGGAGACGTCGTCGGCGCCGTCGTAGCGGTCGGGGCCGTTAGCTCGCCGCCCGACGTGCATCCCGCCAGCGCGACCACGATCACCGCCGCGGCCACGCCGATGGACCTCACCGGGCCACTATCGCAGTCTGCCGGTGCTCGGCGCAGCGCGACCACGATCACCGCCGCGGCCACGCCGATGGACCTCACCGGGCCACTATCGCAGTCTGCCGGTGCTCGGCGGCGTGCTTGTGCTCTACTCACATTGATGTAGGCACAGCACAAGCACGTCATGTTGCAGGTCGTCCGCGACCCGCCGCGGCGCTGCCCGTAACGGGCAGCGCCGCCCTTACTCGTCAGGGCGTGACGTCGCCGTATATGTTCTGGTCGAGGCCTCCGTTCCACGGGCAGGTGTCGGGCCCGAAGCCGCCGGCTGGCAGCGCGGCCCGGCATTGCAGGACATCGGCGTTATCCAGGTCGGAGTCGCCCCCCTCGCGCGGGTCCGAGCCTGGAACGACATCACGCCAGTCGGTCCACACGCCGTAGGAGAACGAACCGACCGAACTGATGTAGAGATAGTCGCCGCCGAACGGCACGGTCCGACCACCGAATTGCTCCCAGTTGGGGTTGCTCGACACGTCACTGAGTCGCGTCGCCGGCGCCCAGGCAAGCGTGCTTGCCGCACCGACCGTTGCGAACGCGTCGAGTGAGGGCACCGTCGAGCGGTTCGCGCAGTTGCCGAGCGGACGGGTTGGGCTGTAGCACGGGTCTCGGCGGCTGTCCCACCACAACGCGTGCATGGTGCCCGCGTCCACCGAGATGTCGGGGAAGCGTTGCAGCCCGCCGTGCGTGCGTGGATCGTTGATCAGTGCCGGGGCCGTGTGCGCGCCCGTAACGCCGTTGAGCCGGAAGAAGTAGATACCCGACTGGCTCCCGATGTCCTGGTGGAAGTTCGCCGGCAGGTCCGCCGACACCACCGAGCCGTAGGTGGAACCGCTCGGCACTTCCGTGCCGGGGATCGACGGGTCGTAGACGAGGTACACGTAGTCGTTCTTCGTGTCGGTCTGGTCGGCGGTCGCGCGCACCTGGGTACCACCGCGCATGAACGTGTAGCCGGACACGCAAGCCTCGGCGAAGTCACCGCATTCGCCAGTCGTGCCACCCGATACCAGGACATCGATCGGGTCGTACGGCTCGAACGTCTGGATCACGTGCGGGGCTGAGAACGTCTGTCCGCAGTTGGTCGACGCGTTGTAGGCGATCGCGTCGCTCATCTGGTGGCTGCGGACGTCGGCGAACTGCCGGTAGGTGACGTAGACGTGCCCGTCACCGGTCACCGAGATGTCGGGGAACTGGATGTCGTGCACCGTCTGGCTGATCTTCATCGGTGACGAGAACGTGCGCCCGTGGTCGGTCGACCTCACCAGATAGACCGAGGAGTTGAAGCCGTTCGGGGTGTTGCCGGTGAATCGGGCCCAGGCGAAATACACGGTGCCGTCGCACGGCCCGCCGGTGCGGTCGACCTCGATGGCGGTCTTGTCGTGGAACTTGCCGAGCAGGTTCGGAGCCGCAGACCCGGATGCGACCGTGACCGTCCGGATGAACTTCTTGCCGTCGTTGGTCGCCGCTCCGGTGGTTCCTGCCGGATTCTCGTAGGTCGCGACCCACACGTCACCGAAGGTCTTCGCCGTGCCCGCGATGTCGCCGGAACTCTCCGACCCGGCGTAGAGGCGGCCGTGCGAGTCCCACGCGAGCACCGGATCGCCTGCGCCAGCCGTGCGCACCGCGGCGTTCGCGGCATACGGCGACGTGTCGCCCGGGTACCCCGGCACGAGCGACGAGACGAAACTCGCGCCGCCGTTCTCGGACCGGTAGTAGCCGAGCCAGACGATGCCCAAGCCCAGGACGAACGTTCCGTCGGAGTTGAACACGCCGCAGTAGTCGTTCGAGCTCCCCACGATCACTTTCGGGTTGCGCGGATCCACCGCGACCGCGGGTTCGTTCTGGCGCCCGCGGCTGTTCGAGCACGCGGTCAGAACGGGGTCGGTGTACGGCGTCCCAGTGACGAGCGTGTAGTCGCTCGTATAGCCACCGAGAGCCGCCGCGTCGTTGGTGAGACGAGTGTTGAGTGGGTTGGCTTGTGCCGGCGTCGTCGCGATGACCGCTGAGGTGAACAGGGCCGTCGCGGCGGCGACGATGGCAAGCCTTCGTCGGGGCGCCATCGCTCCTCCTTCGCCGAAGGCCGCGGACACTACGCCGCTTTTCCCTTGCCGTATATGGGCAAACGGCATTACGGCCGCTACTCCAAACGCGTCGCGTTATGCCTTGGCACGGTTGTGGGGAACACTTGCCGATCGTTCGTCCACGCGCCGTAGCGCTTCGACGAATCGCGTCATGCAACCGGCGGTAGCGGCAGAGCGGATTATCGTGGACGGCGGTTGACGACCCCGCAGGGCGGCGATCGGCGCAGGGTAGGGATCTGACGATGAGCACCCCGATCGGGTTCGACGATCCGAACACGGTGGCGACGCGCTACTGGCATCTGCTGGGCGACGGCCGCGTTCAGTGTGACGTGTGTCCGCGGGCGTGCCGGCTGCATGAGGGTCAGCGCGGGCTGTGTTTTGTGCGTGGCCGGGTCGATGACCAGATCGTGTTGACGTCTTACGGGCGGTCCAGCGGCTTCTGTGTCGACCCGGTGGAGAAGAAGCCGTTGAACCACTTTCTGCCGGGCACACCGGTGCTTTCCTTCGGTACCGCAGGCTGCAACCTGGCGTGTAAGTTCTGCCAGAACTGGGACATCTCCAAGTCGAGAGAGATCGACACACTGGCCGATGCGGCGTCACCGGGCGCCCTCGCCGAGGCTGCGCAGAGGCTCGGCTGTCGCAGCGTGGCATTCACCTACAACGATCCGACGATCTTCCTCGAGTATGCCAGCGACGTCGCCGACGCCTGTCACGAGCGCGGGATCAAGGCGATCGCGGTCACTGCCGGCTATATCTGTGCTGAGCCGCGTCGTGATCTTTACGCGCACATGGACGCGGCGAACGTCGACCTCAAGGCGTTCACGCAGGACTTCTACCACCGGGTGTGCGCCGGCCACCTCGAGGACGTGCTGCAGACACTGGTGTACCTGCGACACGACACAGAGGTGTGGTTCGAGATCACCACGCTGCTCATCCCCGGACGCAACGACTCCGACACCGAGATCGACGCGGAGACCCGGTGGATCGCCGAGCACCTCGGGCCGGATGTGCCCGTGCACTTCACCGCGTTCCACCCCGACTACAAGATGCGCGACGTGCCCCACACGCCGCCGGCGACGCTGCGCAGAGCCCGCCGGATCGCACTCGCGAACGGCCTGTGGTTCGTCTACACCGGCAACGTCCACGATCCGGAGGGTGGCACGACGCACTGCCCTACCTGTGGCGCGGCCGTCATCGAGCGGGACTGGTACGTCATCAACCGCTACCAACTCACCGACAACGGATCCTGCCGCTCCTGTGGCACGCCGCTGCCCGGGGTCTACGACGGGCAGGCCGGGCGGTGGGGCGCACGCAGAATGGCGGTGTCGTTGGCGCCCACCCGGCAATGACCCGGCCTACCGCCATTCGACCGCCTTGCGCCGCGGGCAGTTTCTACCCGGACGATCCGCAGCGGCTGCTGGCCGAACTCGACGCGCTACTGGCCGCAGCGCCGCTTGGTGAGGACGCGTCAGGGGCTCTGGCGATCGTGTCGCCGCACGCTGGCTACCGGTACAGCGGGCCGGTCGCGGCCAGCGCCTTCAGGCAGCTGATGCCGTGGCGCGCAATGGTGCGGCGAGTCGTAGTTCTCGGGCCGGCGCATTTCACCCGGTTGGGCGGCATGGCGCTACCCCGCTTCGACGCCTTCGAGACGCCGCTCGGCGCGGTCCGGGTCGACGAACATGCCCGCACGGCGGCGGCGGCCCTGCCCTGTGTCGTCCTCTCCGACCCGGCCCATCACGGTGAGCACTCCATCGAAGTGCAGCTACCGTTCCTGCAGCGGGCGCTCGGTTCCGAGGTCGAGATCGTCCCGGTCGTCGTCGGGCAAGTCGAGGCGCACCGGGTCGCTGACCTCATCGATGCACTGTGGCCAGACGAGTCGACCGCCGTCGTCGTCAGCACCGATCTGAGCCACTATCACGACCAGGCGACCGCGTCACGCCTCGATCAGCGCACCGCCGACGCGATCGTCCGGCGCGATCCGGCAGCGATCGGGGACTACGACGCGTGCGGCCGCCATGCACTACGAGGCCTGCTCGAGTTCACCCGTCGCCGAGACCTCCGCGTGCGACAGATCGACCTACGCACCTCCAGCGACACCGCTGGCGGCAAGTCCCGCGTCGTCGGCTACGGCGCCTTCGGCATCTACCCGACTTAACCCGCCGCGCCATGGTCCGCGACCTCACCCGGCCAGCGGCGGCCGCGGCGATAGGGCTGGCAACGGCGTGCCTGGCAACGGTCTGATCCCGCCGTCCCGCGATGGACGTGCACGGTCAGATCGCCCAGTCGAACGTCTTTGTGACGGCCTTCTTCCACTGGGCGTAGAACTCGTCGCGTTGCGAGGCCTGCATGGACGGCTGCCACGAGCGATCGGCGGTCCAGTTGGCGCGGATCTCGTCGGTGCTCTGCCAGAAGCCGACAGCCAGACCGGCGGCGTACGCGGCGCCCAGTGCCGTCGTCTCGGCCACGACGGGACGCACGACCGGAACGCCGAGGATGTCGGCCTGGAACTGCATGAGCAGCTCATTGCCTACCATGCCGCCATCCACCTTGAGGGTTGACAACGCGACGCCGGAATCGGCGTTCATCGCGTCGAGCACCTCGCGGCTCTGGAACGCGGTCGCCTCCAGCGCGGCGCGCGCGATGTGCCCGCGGTTGACGTACCGGGTCAGCCCGACCAGGGCGCCGCGTGCCTCGGGTCGCCAGTACGGCGCGAACAGCCCGGAGAATGCCGGGACGAAGTAGGCGCCGCCGTTGTCGTCGACGGTCCGGGCCAGCGCCTCGACCTCGCCCGCCGAGGAGATCAGGCCGAGGTTGTCGCGCAGCCACTGCACGAGCGCGCCGGTGACGGCGATCGAGCCTTCGAGGGCGTAGACGGGTGCCGCGCCGGCAAGTGCGTAGCAGACGGTGGTGAGCAGCCCGTGCGAGCTCTGCACGCGATCGGTGCCCGTGTTGAGCAGCATGAAGTTGCCGGTGCCGTAGGTGTTCTTGGCCTCGCCCGGCGACAGGCAGGCCTGCCCGAACGTGGACGCGTGCTGGTCGCCCAGGATGCCGGCGATCGGCACGCCTCGCAGCGCGTCCAGGCCGGTGACCTCGGCGAAGACCTCCGACGACGAGCGGATCTCCGGCAGCATCGGTGTCGGAACGCCCACCTCGGCGGCGATGCCCGGATCCCAGGCGAGGGTGTCGAGATCCATCAGCATCGTCCTGGACGCGTTGGTCGCATCCGTGGCGTGTAGGGCGCCGGCGGTCAGCTTCCACAGCAGCCAGCTGTCGATCGTGCCGAATGCGAGCTCGCCGTTCTCGGCCCGGGCGCGCGCCCCGTCCACGGAATCGAGGATCCAGCGCGCCTTCGGCCCGGCGAAATACGTCGCCAGCGGCAGCCCGACCCGTGAGCGGTACCGGTCCGCACCGCCGCCGAGCGCGCCGAGCGAGTCGCAGATCGCCTGGGTGCGGGTGTCCTGCCAGACAACGGCCGGGGCGATCGGCTCGCCGGTCGCGTGGTCCCACACGACAGTGGTCTCCCGTTGGTTGGTGATGCCCAACGCGGCGACGTCGCCGGCGCCGAGCCCGGCCTGATCAAGTGCGTCCGAGACGACGCGCGCGACATTCGTCCAGATTTCGACCGCGTCGTGCTCCACCCAGCCAGGCCGCGGAAAGTGCTGGGCGTGCTCGACCTGCGCGACGGACACCACGCGGGCGTCGTGGTCGAAGATCATGCAGCGGCTCGACGTCGTGCCCTGGTCGATCGCCGCGACGACGTGTGGCATTGCGCTAGCGTGCCAGGTGTGGAGGGGAGTCCGCCGTCGATCCCGCGGGGCGGTGCCGCGTCGCGACTCGATGCCGGCTATCGCGAAGCGGCGTGGCTGCGGATGGCCGGCGAGACGTTCGACGTGGTCGTCATCGGCGGCGGCGTGACCGGCGCCGGGGCGGCACTGGACGCAGCCACGCGCGGCCTCACGGTGGCGCTGATCGAGGCCCGCGACTTCGCGTCCGGCACGTCGAGCCGCTCGTCGAAGCTCTTCCACGGCGGGCTGCGCTACCTCGAACAGCTCGAGTTCGGCCTGGTCCGAGAGGCGCTGCGCGAGCGCGAGCTGACAACCAGCTACCTGGCCCCGCACCTGGTCAAGCCCGTGCCGTTCCTGTACCCGCTGACGCACCGGGCCTGGGAGCGCCCGTACGTCGCGTCCGGCCTCGCGCTGTACGACACGATGGCCGGGCCGACGAGCGCCGGCCAGAAGCACCTGACCCGCGCGGCCGCGCTGCGGCTGTTCCCCGGGCTGCGCCGCGACGCCCTGATCGGTGCGGTGCGCTACTACGACGCGCAGGTGGACGACGCCCGGCACACACTCACGATCGCCCGGACTGCGGCGCGGTACGGCGCAGTCGTCCGGTCCTCGTCGCAGGCGGTCGGGTTCGCCCGCGAGTCCGACCGCGTCGTGGGCGTCCGGGTGCGTGACGTCGAGGACGGGCGCGAGATGACGGTCGGCGCCGGCGTGGTGCTCAACTGCACCGGCGTCTGGACCGACGAGATCCAGGCGCTGTCCGGCGCGCAGGGACGCTTCAAGGTGCGAGCGTCCAAGGGCGTGCACGTCGTCGTGTCACGGGAGAAGATCACCGGCGACGCCGGGCTGATCCTGCGCACCGAGACGTCGGTGCTGTTCGTGATCCCGTGGAAGAACCACTGGCTGATCGGCACCACCGATACCGACTGGACGCTCGACCTCGCCCACCCGGCCGCCACCCGCAGCGACATCGACTACCTGCTCGAGCGCGTCAACGCCGTCCTGGTCACGCCGCTCACGAACGACGACATCGAGGGCGTGTACGCCGGGCTGCGGCCGCTGCTGGCTGGCGAGTCGGAGGAGACGTCCAAGCTGTCGCGAGAGCACGACGTGGCCCGCGTCGTGCCCGGCCTGATCTCGATCGCCGGCGGCAAGTACACGACCTACCGGGTCATGGCGGCCGACGCGGTCGACGCCGGGGTCGGCGACCTGCCCAAGCTCGTCCCGCCGTCGTGCACGGACAAGGTGCCGCTGCTCGGCGCGGACGGCTACTTCGCGATGCGCAACCAGGTCGACGCGCTCGCCGCCGAGTACGGGTTGCATCCTTACCGCGTCCGGCACGTGCTCGACCGCTACGGGTCGATGATCCGCGACGTGCTGGAGCCAGGCCTCGCCGCGCCGGAATTGCTGCAGACCGTGCCGGGCGCCCCCGACTACCTGATGGCCGAGATCCGCTACGCGGTGACCCACGAGGGCGCGCTGCACCTCGAGGATGTGCTGACCAGGCGCACCCGGATCTCCATCGAGTATCCGCATCGCGGTATCGAGTCCGCGCAGGCGGTGGCCGATCTCGCCGGCGACATCCTCGGCTGGGACGCCGCGCGGCGCGAGGACGAGATCCAGCACTACGCGGCGCGCGTCGAGGCAGAACGTTCCTCGCAGGAGAAGGCCGCCGACGCCGACGCCGATGCGGCACGCTCAGCCGCGGGCGAGATCCGGCCCGACCTGTTCGATCTCGATCAGCCGGCGCCCGCACGGTAGGTAGGCGCGCGGCGCGCCGGCACGGCCTGCTCGAACGCATAGGCCAGCCGCCACAGGTCGGCATCTTTGCCCGCGCGCCCGATCAGGCTCAGCCCGACCGGCAGCAGGCCGGTGAATCCGGCCGGGACGCTGATCGGCGGGTAGCCCGCGACGGCGGCCGGCGTGGTCGTCTCGACGTGGTAGATGTCGCCCGCGGCGTAGTCGATCGGCCAGGCCGGGTCGTTGCTGGGCGTGAGGATCGCGTGCACGCCGGCGAGTGCACGGTCGAGCACGGCG
>WNGE01007389.1_pt1 | contig 11965 bp, 9 predicted proteins | sample 5400651 | NCBI WGS metagenome assembly WNGE01 (sample SAMN13153370, study PRJNA577476) | soil metagenome | isolation source: 60 cm soil or saprolite under grassland replicate 2 | place: USA:California | collected 2016-06-15 | reverse complement strand
TTGTTGCGGGTAGGGACTTTGCTGCGGGTGGGGCGGCGGGGGTGGGTACTGCCCGGGCTGCGAGGATGGGCCGGGCTGTTGAGGGTACGGCGGGACCCACGGCTGCGGCTGGCTACCTGGGGGCGGCGAATCCTGCGGGCGCGGTTCGCCTTGTTGCGGGTCCATGACTGGACTCTAGAAGATCGGGACAACTAGCTGTCCTGCAACGCGGAGGAGAACGAAGTGGTGACTGATCCGACACCTGGACCAACCGCCTCGACGCGGGCGCTGCCGCAGTCGGTCTTGATGCCTCTGACCGGTTCGGCGATCTTCCTGGTGGTTCTGATCGAGCCCGGAGGTGAGGAGACGGCCCGCGACCTGCTCGAGCGGGTCAGCGGTCTTACCCGATCGGTCGGCTTCCGGGTGCCGGCCGGCAACCTGTCCTGCGTCACGAGCATCGGCTCGGACGCCTGGGACCGGCTGTTCGGCGGCCCGCGACCTGCCGAGCTGCACCCGTTCGTGGAACTGCAGGGCGCCAAGCACCGAGCGGTCTCGACCCCGGGCGACCTGCTGTTCCACATCCGCGCGGCCCACCTCGACCAGTGCTTCGAGCTCGCGAGCCAGATCATGAAGATCCTCGACGGCGCCGCGACGGTGGTCGACGAGGTCCATGGTTTCAAGTACTTCGAGATGCGGGACCTGCTCGGCTTCGTCGACGGCACCGAGAACCCGACCGGCGCCGAGGCGGAGGACGCCGTACTGATCGGGGCGGAGGATCCGGATTTCGCGGGTGGCAGCTATGTGATCGTGCAGAAGTACGTGCACGACATGTTGGCGTGGAACGCGTTGACCGTCGAGCAGCAGGAGCACGTGATCGGCCGGACCAAGCTCGAGGACATCGAACTGCCCGACGACGTCAAGCCCGGCAACGCGCACGTCGCGCTGAACGTGATCGAGGACGAGGACGGCAACGAGTTGCAGATCCTGCGTGACAACATGCCGTTCGGCGAGATCGGCACGCAGGAGTTCGGCACCTACTTCATCGGCTATGCCAAGTCGCCGGCGGTCACCGAGCTGATGCTGAAGCGGATGTTCATCGGCGAACCAGACGGCAACTACGACCGCATCCTCGACTTCTCCACCGCGGTCACCGGCGCGCTGTTCTTCACCCCGTCGGCCGCCTTCCTCGACGACCTGCCGAAGGCTCCCTGACGCACTGCGGCGCCAGGGAGCCACCAGCGGCTCATTCGCCGAACAGCGGCTGGTCGGCGTCCGCGTTCTGCAACCGGAATGCCGAGGGGTAATAGCTTCCCGGCACCTGACCGAGGCTCTTGATGACCGTGGCGGTGCCGTTCGCGTGTCCGACGGCGTACAGGTAACCCCAGATGTAATCCGGGTTGTACGTCTTGTCGATGCCGAGCAGCAGTGTCCCGTACCGTCCGCAGCGGGCCGCGATCAGCGTGTCGAGACCCTGCCAGGTCGAGCCGCGGACCTTCTTGACAACCGGCGTCGTCGGCTGGCTGTGCGGGATCCGCACGGTGTAGAGCCCGCCGCCGCGGGTGGTCACCAGCAGCGTGTCGTAACTGGTCGTCCGGCTGAACAAGGCCATCGTCTTGACCGCACCGAACCCGGAGAAGACACCGTTGCGGGTCCACACCGGCTTGTTGTCGACCATCCGAGCCACCCAGCGATGCAGTGTGCCGTCTGACTTGAGACCGCCTGCACGTACGTTCGCCAGTGGTTCCCGCGGGCGGTCGCGGAGCCCGACTCGATGTCGCAGGGCACACTCGCGGTGTCGGCCCTTGCCAAGGGCGCGGCTGTCGGCATCGCGGACGTGGCTGTCGCAGATGTGGTCAGTGTGCCCGCCAGGACAAGCCCAGCGGCTGCAACGAGTTTGCCTCTCATGATGACCTCCTTATTCGCCGTTGAGCGGTGGGTTGGCGAAGGCGGCGCCGGTCCAGCGGAAGTAGATCGGGTCGTTCAAGACACTCGGGACCTTGCCGAGGCCCTTGATCACTGTCGCGGTGCCGTTCGAGTGGCCGACGGCGTACAGGTAGCCGCTCGAGGTGTCCTTGTCGACACCGAGCAGCAGTACGCCGTACTGACCGCACAGCTCGGCGATCAGGCTCTCGAAGCCCTGCCAGGTGGGCCGCCAGTGCTGCTCTTACGGGCATCCTTCCTCCCCAGATAGGTTGTTCTGCCTTTCTGATGCGGGGACGGCGGGGAAAGTTACGCCGCCGGAAAGTGTCGGTGGGATGGGTGAGACTGGAAGCATGTTGCTCACCGATGTGGCCGAGACCTCGACCGCCCTGGCCGGGACGCGGTCGCGCCTGAAGAAGGCCGAGCTGATCGCCGGGCTGCTGTCCACCGCGACCGATCCGGTGGAGACCGAGATCGTGGTGACGTACCTGTCCGGTGAGCTGCGACAACGCCGTACCGGGGTGGGTTGGCGGAGCCTGATGGAGGTGCCAGAGCCGGCCACGTCGCCGTCGCTGACGGTCGAGGAGGTCGACCGGACGTTCGGGGAGCTGGCCGAGATCGCCGGCGCCGGATCGCAGGCCCGGCGGCGGGAAATGGTCGGCGCGATGTTCGGCCGGGCGACCGAGGCGGAGCAGCGGTTCCTGCGGTTCCTCGTCGCCGGCGAGTTGCGGCAGGGCGCGCTCGACGGGGTGATGGCTGACGCGGTGGCCCGAGCGACCGGGATCTCGCTGGAGAAGATCCGTACGGCGACCATGTTGCGTGGTGCGGCTGCGCCGGTGGCGGTCGCCGTACTGACCGAGGGCGAGGCCGGGCTTGCGCAGTTCGGGCTCGAGGTCGGGCGCGGGGTGCAGCCGATGCTCGCGCAGTCCGCGACCACCGTGGCGGAGGCGTTCGGTAAGACCGGTACGCCGGCCGCACTCGAATGGAAGCTGGACGGGATCCGGATCCAGGTCCACCGCGACGGCGACAAGGTCGTGGTCTACACCCGGACGCTCGATGACATCACCAGCCGCGTGCCGGAAGTGGTGAGCGCCGTACTCGAGCTGGATGCGCAGCAGGTGGTGCTCGACGGTGAGCTGATTGCACTGCGGCCAGATGGGCGACCGGAGGCCTTCCAGGTCACCGGTTCGCGTACGGCGACCCGCGCGGCGACCGGGCCGGACACGGTGCCGTTGACGCCGTACTTCTTCGACATCCTGCATCAAGACGGGCAGGACCTGCTCGGACTCGACGGCGCCGCGCGGCACGAGTGGTTGAGCAAGCTGATCCCCGAGGAACGGCGGATCCCGCGACCGGTGACCGATGATCCGGAGGAGGGCCATGCGTTCTTCGTCGACGCCGTGAAGCGCGGGCACGAGGGCGTGATGGTGAAGTCGTTGACCGTGCCGTACGAGGCCGGTCGGCGCGGATCCGGTTGGGTGAAGGTGAAGCAGACCCACACCCTCGACCTGCTCGTACTCGCGGCCGAGTGGGGTCACGGGCGGCGGACCGGCTGGCTGTCGAACCTGCATCTGGGTGCGCGGGACGAGGCGACCGGTGAGTTCGTCATGCTCGGCAAGACCTTCAAGGGGCTGACGGACGAGCTGCTGCGATGGCAGACCGAGCGCTTCCAGGAGCTCGAAGCACGACGGGACGGGTACGCCGTCTATCTGCGGCCGCAGGTGGTGGTGGAGATCGCCTTCGACGGGGTCCAGACATCGCCGCGCTACCCGGCCGGGATGGCGCTGCGGTTCGCCCGGGTGCTGCGGTATCGCGAGGACAAGACGCCGGATCAGGTTGATACCGTGCAAACGGTGCGCGCGATCCACGAAGGAATGGCCACCGAGCCGGCCGCCGAGGTGGGTGCGGAGACCGATCAGGAAGGAGCGCCGTCGGATGAGTGAGCCGAAGGAGGATCCGGACGTCGTGTCCCGGCGGATCGCTCGCGAGTCGCTGGACCAGGACGATCCGACCGGCTGGTTCGAGCGGCTCTATTCGGCCGCATCGGAAGGCGCCGCGGTCGTGCCGTGGGACCGCGGTACGGCGCACCAGCTGCTGACCGAATGGATCGACGAATCCCATCCCGACGGCAACGGCAAGACCGCACTTGTGGTCGGCGCCGGGACCGGGTGGGACGCGGAGCTGATCGCGGACCTCGGCTACGACACGACCGCCTTCGACATCTCTCCCAGCGCGATCGCTGCAGCGCGACGGAACCATCCGGACTCCAAAGCGCAGTACGCCGTCGCGGACCTCCTCGCCCCACCGGCCGAGTGGCATCGCGCGTTCGACCTGGTCGTCGAGATCTACACGGTTCAGTCGCTGCCGATCGAGTTGCAGCCGGCCGCGATCAAGCAGGTCGGCGAGCAGGTCGGCCCTGGCGGCACGCTTCTCGTCATCGCGATCGCGCGACCGGACGACGTACCCGATGCCGACGTCGGGGGTCCGCCCTGGCCGCTGACCCGTGCCGCGATCGACTCCTTCACCACGCCGGAGCTTCACCTCATCCAGCTCATCCAGTCCCCCAGCCCTCTCGACCCCACCATCCTTCGCTGGCGAGCCGAGTACCTCCGCGACTGAATGACGTTCGCCGGCGCAAAGGGAGGTCCGAAGGAGGAGCGATCGACTAGAACGTATGTTCGATAGTGATGTAGACTCGGTCGCATGGCGGGGAACCGTGAGGTTGGGCCGACAGCGCTGCGGATGATGCTGGGTAGTCATCTGCGGCGGCTGCGCGAGCGAGCGGGGGTGAGCCGGACGGACGCCGGGTGGGCGATCCGGGCATCGGAGTCGAAGATCAGCCGGCTGGAGCTCGGGCGGGTCGGCTTCAAGGAGCGCGATGTCGAGGATCTGCTCACCTTGTACGGCGTCACCGAGCCGCACGAACGGCAGCGGTTGCTGGAGCTGGCCCGGGAGGCGAACAACCGCGGCTGGTGGCATCGGTACGGCGATGTCACGCCGGACTGGTTCGACGCGTATCTCGGGCTCGAGGCGGCGGCCGAGCTGATCCGGACCTATGAGATCCAGTTCGTGCCGGGTTTGTTGCAGACGGCGGAGTATGCGCGGGCCGTCGCGCGACTGACGCCGGGGAACATGCGGGCCGAGGACGAGGTCGAGCGGGTCGTCGCGCTCCGGACCAGGCGCCAGCGGGTGCTCGATCGCGAACCGCCGTTGAAGTTGTGGGCCGTCATCGAGGAGTCGGTCCTGCTCCGGCCGATCGGCGGCCGGGAGGTTCTCCGCGATCAACTCGATGCGCTTCGGTCGGCGATCCAGCGGCCGAACGTCACGCTGCAGATCATCCCGCTCAGCAGCCCGGGCCACGCGGCCACCGGCGGCGCGTTCAGCATCCTCCGCTTCCCCCAACGCGACCTGCCCGACATCGTCTACCTGGAGCACCTCACCAGCGCCCTCTACCTGGACAAGCGCGAAGACGTCGAGACCTACACCCAAACCCTCGACATGCTAGCCGCCACCGGCCCTGCACCCCAAGAAGCCGACCACCAACTAGCCGCCCTCCTCAACCGCCTGACCGGCTGACGCCGTCTACGGGTGGGGCCTGGGTGGGGTGTCGGGGTCTTGGGAGTCGGCTTGGGCTTGGAGGTGTTCTACCCGGGCGTGGTCTTCGCCGGCGTCGAGCAGGCTGCCGTGGACAGCGTGCGAGGCGGTGTATTCGGCGAGGGCTATGTCCGGGTGGTGCAGGTCGAAGGCCGGGCTCTCGGAGCGGATGCGTGGCAGGGAGAGGAAGTTGTGCCGTGGAGGTGGTGAACTCGTCGCCCACTCCAGCGAACGGCCCCAGCCCCAGGGGTCGTCGACGCCGACCAGCGGCGAGCGGCGGGACTTGTAGACGTTGTAGAGGAACGGCAGCGTCGACACCCCCAGCAGCATCGCGCCGACCGTCGACACCTGGTGCAGCGTCGTGAAGCCCTCATCCGCCCGGTACGTCGCATACCGCCGAGGCATGCCCTCTACGCCCAGCCAGTGCTGCACCAGGAACGTGGTGTGGAAGCCGATGAACAGCAGCCAGAAATGGAACTTCCCCAGCCGTTCGTCGAGCATCCGGCCGGTCATCTTCGGCCACCAGAAGTAGAACCCGGCGAACATCGCGAACGCGACCGTCCCGAACACCACGTAGTGGAAGTGCGCGACCACGAAGTACGTGTCCTGCAACTGATAGTCCAGCGCCGGCGACGCCAGGATGATCCCGGTCAGCCCACCGAGCAGGAACGTCACCAGGAAGCCGACGCTGAACAGCATCGGCGTGTCCATCGACACGGAACCGCCCCACATGGTGCCGATCCAGTTGAAGAACTTCACCCCCGTCGGTACCGCGATCAGGAACGTCATGAACGAGAAGAACGGCTGACTCACCGCGCCGGTGGTGAACATGTGGTGTGCCCAGACCGCGATGGACAGTGCGCCGATCGACAGTGTCGCCGCGACGAGTCCGTAGTACCCGAAGATCGGCTTGCGGCTGAACACCGGCAGGACTTCGGTGATGATGCCGAAGAACGGCAGCGCGATGATGTACACCTCGGGATGGCCGAAGAACCAGAACAGGTGCTGCCACAGTATCGGCCCGCCGTTGGCCGCGTTGAACACCTGCGCCCCGAGCCGGCGGTCGGCTTCGAGCATCAGCAAGGTGGCGGCCAGGATCGGGAATGCGATCAGCACCAGCATCGACGTGATCAGGATGTTCCAGCAGAAGATCGGCATCCGGAACATCGTCATGCCGGGAGCGCGCATGGTGATGATCGTGGTGACGAAGTTGACGCCACCGAGGATGGTGCCCGTACCCGACATCCACAGGCCCATGATCCACAGGTCACCGCCGACACCGGGCGAGTGGGCGAGCGTGGACAGCGGAGCGTACCCGGTCCAGCCGAAGTCGGCCGCCCCGCCTGGCGTCAGGAAGGACGACAGCGCGATCAACCCGCCGAACAGGAACATCCAGTAACTGAGCATGTTCAGCCGCGGGAACGACACGTCGGGGGCGCCGATCTGTACCGGCATGACGACGTTCGCGAAGCCGACGAACAGCGGCGTCGCGAACAGCAGCAGCATGATCGTGCCGTGCATCGTGAAGAGCTGGTTGTACACCTCTTCGTTCACGATCTGGAGGCCGGGTTCGGCGAGTTCGGCGCGCATGACGAGGGCCATCACCCCGCCGATCAGGAAGAACACGAAGGACGTGACGAGATAGAGCTGACCGATCACCTTGTGGTCGGTTGTCGACACCAGTCGCCCGATCACCTGCCCCAACGGCCGCCGGACTGTTCCGACGACCATCGGCGGGCTGGTGCGTTCGATGATTCCGGTGCGTTCGCTGACGCTCGCCATACGGCCCTCCCGTGTGGACACGCTCCGCGCGCGGAGCACCCACCTGCCATTCGATTACACACCCGTCCGCCGCTGGGCAACAGATGCCGCGCTGTGGCGACGGGTGTCACGGCCTCAGTGGCGGGCGTTACGCTCTGTGGCCACCACCTGGTCGACAGGCCGCTTCTCCGACGGCGTCCGGGTGTTCGACGGAACATCCGCCGGGTACCCGTCTCCCCCAGGCAGCACACCTGCTCACCGTCCGTTCCTCGCGGTGTGCTGAGCGAGCGCATCGACGAAGTCGTCCCACAGCGCGGCCGGCACCCCGTGCCCAGCACCCTTCAATACGGTCAGCGATGCACCGGGCGCCGCGTCACGGATCGCTTCACCGTGCGCGAGCGGAAGCAACGGGTCGAGGTCGCCATGGACCACCAGCACGGGCATCGAAAGATCGCCGAACCCGCCGTGCCGCGGCCCGTCGAACTCCATCGCGTAGTGATTCGTCAACGACGCCTCGAAGTCACGCGCTCGCGCCATGTCCCGTCGTACCAGGTCTCGCGCCGCTTCCTCGTCGAAGTACCGGCCCGCCTCGGCCTCGATCGACCGTACGACGTACCCCTCCACCGCGGCCTGGTCGGTCAAGTCGGGGCGAACGAGCCGCGGCATGTCCGCGGACGGCGGCGGTAGATCGTCGGCACCGGTCGAGGCGGACACGAACGTCACGGAGCGAACGCGTTCGGGATAGTCGACGCCGAGCACGAGCGCGATGCCGCCGGACATCGACAGACCGACCACGTGCGCACGATCGATGCCCAAGGCATCGAGTAGCTCGACCGCGTCGGCAGCGAGATCGCGCATCGAGTACCCGGGCTTCCCGGGCGGGTACGACGTGGACCGGCCGGTGTCGCGCTGGTCGTAGCGGATCACATACCGCCCGCGGTCGGCCAGCCGCTCGCACAACTCGGCCTCCCACCAGAGCATGGAGGCCGACGCGCCATGCACGAGCAACACGGCCTGGTCGGCCGGATCACCAAAGGTCTCGGCACACAACTCGACGCCGTTGACCGGGTAGAGCTTCTCTGTCATACCTCCGACGCTAACCGCGCCGACAGGCCGGCCGCGCACACACTCGCCAACGCGGCCGGCCTGGAGCAGGTCAGCTGACGGTCAGGACCTTCGACGCTGTCTGGGTTCCCTGGTGGTCGGCGTCAGCCAGCCACACGACGCGGTACGTGTACGTGCCACGTGCCGTCGGCTTGATGCTGAAGGCGAACTTCCCGTTCGTCGCCAGCTTGCCTGTCGTCACCGCGACCCAGCTCGTGCCGGACCGGCGCTGCAGGTAGACGGTCTGGCCGGCATGTGGCGGGTTCTGGTACCCGTACAGCACCGCCGACTGGCCAAGAAGGATCGCCGAGGGAGTCAGGTACGCCGACATCGCCGGCTGCACCTGGACGAGCAGAGCCGTGCTCCGCGTGCCCAGCAACCCGGTCCCGCCGTTGTAGCCCCACATGTAGTACGTCGACACGCTCGGCTTCTGCGCCGAACTCACCACGCCGTTGGCGTCAGACGTGAACGATCCGACCAGCGACCACTTGCTCGCGGTCTTCGCCTTCGAGTACAGCACGACCGGTACGCCGGGCAGTTTCGCGCCGGTGTCGATCCGCGTCACCGTCGTGGTCAGTGTTGACGCGCGGGTGTACATGATCGAGGTCGGACTAGCCGCGATGGTGGCCTTCGTACCAACCAACCGGACGTCCGCACCGGGACTGATCTTGCCGGTGCTGTCCTGCACCCAGGCGCGGTAGGTGTAGCTGGCAGAGTTGGCCAGGCCCGTGTGGGTGGCGGTGCTGCCGGTGCCGGTGTAGATCGCCGTACCGGTGTTTGGCAGCGCGGGTGGTGTGTTGCCTGCGGCTGCTCGGACGATGATCTGGCCGAGCGTGGTGCCGGCCGGAGCGGTCCAGCGCAGAGTGGCGGAGCCCACTGCGCCCGTGACGCTGAAGCTGCTGACAGGCGGTGGCGGCGGGGTGAGGTCAGCCCAGTTCTTGTCGATGTTCAGGCTCACCCCACCGTGAGCCTCGGTGACGTTGCCCGCGTACTGGTGGACCCGCTGGTGGTTCGTCCAGTAAGTGCTGGTGATGTACTTGTCATCGGTGACGGCCGCGACGTTGTTCCAGCGGGCGAACCACAGGTTGTCGGGCCGCGTGTACGCCGTACTGGTGTAGGCGCTGTTCAGATCCACACCGCCCGACGCCGCGCCGACGTAGGCGCCGCCGAGGTAGCCGCGGGAGTTGAGCTCCTGCGTCCATCCGCTCAGGTAGGACAGCACGGAGGCCTTGCAGGCGGCTGTCGAGGTGTAGGTCTCGATGTCGCTGTAGATGGCGCTGCGCTGGGCGAATCCGAGTGCCTGCGCGGAGGCGACGGCGTTGGCGGCGGAAGTCTTGCCCTGCGCCAGTGCGGTGGCCGGGTCGGTCGACATCTTGCTGTTGAAGTTGGTGCAGGGCGCCTGCATGCCGACGTCGATCAGCAGGAACTGCCAGCCCTTACTCGCGTTGGTCGACACCCAGTCCGCGGTCAGGTTCGGCTGGTCGCAGCCACGCAGACCGCCGCTGATGTAGATGCCGAGGGCCTGGTAATCCGGCAGCCACGCGTCCATCGTCGCCTGGCTCGGCGCCGTGCAGGCGTCGAACGCCGCCCCGTTGAAGTTGCCCGTAGCAACCACCGAGGGTGTGACCGCGGCCGGCGTGGCGACCTGAGCCGACTGGGTAGTCGAGACGACGCGCCCGGTCGCCAGTACGTCGCTTGCCTGCTGCTCCTCGCCCGGTGCGTAGTACGCGGTCGCCAGTACGCCGGCGTCCTTGACCGCGCGGCGCATCAGCCCGGGCGTGGATCGTGGTTCGTTGGTCAGCGGCTCGAGGACGACTCCCTCGCTCCGGCCAACGAGATGGGCGGGGCAGTCGGGCTGGGCGGTACTGCGGCCGACGTACACGGCGGGGCGGTCGAAACGGACACAGGCGGTCGGGTTCGCGGCCAGGTCGACCACCGGCCAGTCGGCCGGGACCTTGACCTGATAACCGCGATACGACACGGTCTTTGTCTCATCGGCAGCGGCCGGGCGACTGATGGTCACCACGGCGGCCACTCCGGCAACCAGTCCGAGGGCAGGCAACAGCGCCCAGGGTCTGTACAGCCTCACAGAAGCTCCTCACGTTCGGCGGAAGGCTGGCCCAGGAATGGCGGCCCGGTCCAACCCGTGAATCCCCGAGTTAAAGCGACTGCCCAGCCCTCTGTCGAAGACCTTCCGGCACTCGCCACGATCGCCAGATGCTATCGATTCACCTCAGCCCCGATTCGGGAGGCCCTGTCAGCGAGCAAAGGAGAGGGCAAGCTCGATGGTCGGGCGGTACCTGTCGAGGTGGTCGGGGGTCCAGTGGCCGCGCACGGCGTCGTCCGTGGTGACGCGGTAAATCAGGGCTCGGAGCAACATCTGGCCCCACTCGGGGAGATGTGACCACCGCGTCGCGAGATCTGGCTTGGCGTCGTACCAGCACAACGCGTCGACCACCGCCACAGCCGAGGCCCAGGACGATGGCCGCCAGTACACAGGCCAGTCGATGATCGCGGGTGGCAGTCCGTCGGCGAACAGGACGTTGCCCAGCAGGTCGCCGTGCACAGCCTGGTCCCGCAGTTCCACCGGCCGGCGGGCCTCCACGAGGCCTGCCACGAGTTGTCGGTACGGCGGGCTGCCTTCGACCGGGGCTTCCTCCCAGGCGACGCGATCGCCGTACGTCCACGGGTCGTCGCGGACATCCAGGAATTCCGGTCGGGGCAGTTCCGCAATGGCTTCGTGGAAGGCGATCCCGGCCGGCAGTACGTGATCCGGCCGGCTCGCGTCCGTCTGCCCGGCCAGGAGTTCATGCGCCTCCCAGCCGTCGGCCACCCACCCGCCTTCACGGCTGCGAACCGGCCGCGCCACGCGGAACTCCGACGACTCGGACAAGCCGCTGAGCACGTCTGCCCGCCACAGCGTCTCAGGCAGGAAATCCACTGGCTTCAGCACCACCTGGCCCGCACGCCAGGTCCGCCCTTGTCCGCCAGGCAGAATCACAGGGTCGTCAGAGACCCCGAAGGCGGCGAGTACAGCTTCCGACGGGACCGAGCGAGCGGAGTTCACCCGGCCGATCCTAGGCAAGGTTCCGCCGACTCCGCCCCAGGTTTTCGGCTCGCGTAAGTTCAGTAGTTCGCACCGGCGAGTTCGGCGGCCAGGGACTCGATGTGGTCGCGCCAGGTCGTGAGGTGGTCGGCGGCGGGACCGGTCTGGGTCAGGACCAGGCGGGCGCCGCCGTTGCCGTCGCGGAGGGTCCACGTGACCTCGCCGTCCGACGAGGTGTAGGTCAGCCGTTCCGGCACGACGACATCCGTGACCGGTCCGGGGTCGATGCCCTTAGCAACGAAACCTGCCGGCGGCGCGGCGCCTACAGCCGCCGTCGCGGCGCCGGTGAGCAGCTCCCACACTGCTTCCTTCGGGCGAACCAGTTGCCGCTCGAACCGAATGCCACCGTCGTCGAGGACGACACCCTCGTCCAGTCCATAGACCTTGACGAAGTGCTCATGCAGTACGGCGTACTCCTTCTCCTGCACCGCCGACCCGCCGAGGACCCGCTCCAGCGCGTCGAAGCACAGGATCCAGCCGCTGGTGAAGCTCGCCGAACCC
>WNGE01026891.1_pt1 | contig 11970 bp, 9 predicted proteins | sample 5400651 | NCBI WGS metagenome assembly WNGE01 (sample SAMN13153370, study PRJNA577476) | soil metagenome | isolation source: 60 cm soil or saprolite under grassland replicate 2 | place: USA:California | collected 2016-06-15 | reverse complement strand
GACGTCGCCGATGTATCTGCAGCACTATCCAACCTGGGTGCGGAAGCCGGCCTGGTCTCTACCGCAGTGAAGACGGACCCGTATACGGCGACCGCGAACCAGCTTGTCCCGGCGGATGCAACGTCGGGTGCGTTTTCGATAACGTTGCCGAGTGCGCCGCCAGACAAGACTCGCGTGATGGTAAAGAAGGTCGACTCCTCGTCCAACGTAGTCACCGTTGCCGCGTCTGGTAGCGACGTCTTCGATGAGGCGGGTGGTGCTACGAGTGTGTCGCTATCCCTGCACAGCGAAACGGTAACCGTGCTGTACGCGGCACAGTTTGGAATTTGGTACGTCGTAGCGGATGACATTTCGTTGTCGCAGTTGGATGCTCACTACAATGCTACTTATGCCCGGCAAGCGGCGAACCTGTGCGACCTGACGGACCCTGCTGCGGCGCGGGTCCACCTCGACGCCGCAAAGGCCTCAACGCTGGCCGTCGATGCCACGGTCGGGGTAAATGCAGTTGCGTGGGACGGCGCTACTGACGACACGGCAAAGTTGGCAGCGCTTGCAACCGAAGCCGTCGCCGCGAAGCTCCCGCTCCGCCTCCCGCCAGGGACCGGCATGATCTCCAACTGGACGCCGCCCAGCGGACTTACTGTAATCGGCGCCGGGCCAGGCGCGACGACCGTCAAAATGCATCCGTCGGCTACCGGATCGCATGTGCGAACCATCGACGTGTCGAACACATCGGATGTGACCTTCCAGGACTTAACGATCGACGGAAATATGCCGGCGTTCTCTGCGGTGACGACAGAACAGAAGCATGGCATAGTCGCGAAGAATGTCAAGAACCTGCATTTTCGGGATGCGGTGATCGCCAATTGCAAGGGCGATGGTCTGTACGTCGGAAAAGGTGCAGGTCATTCTACCGGCGTGTCCGCATATCGACTGCGCTGCCTCGCCAACTACCGCAACAACTTAACGATTGCCGACCTGACTGACGGGAAGTTCATTGACTGCGACTTCAAGAACGCCAGCGGCACAGCGCCCCAGGCGGGTGTGGACATCGAGCCGAACGACAACACCTATGCCGTATCTGATATCCGGTTTACCAACTGTAGCATGTCCGGTAATGCACAATATGGGGTAGCCATCACGTCTTTCTCGGGCGGCGAGCCGCAGGAGGGCATCAAGTTCATCGGCTGCTCTATATCGAACAATGGGTTCCAGGGCGTCTACTTGTACGGCGTCACCGGCGCGGAGTTCATCGGCGCCGACATTATTGGCAACTCGCTGGACGGGGTAATCTTCCAGTCAGGAACAATCCTCGACGTGTCATTCCTCGGGGGCCGGATTATCCGCAACGGCCATCATGGTATCAACTGCCAGCCGACCACCGGTTCAACGGTGAAGAATACGAAGGTCGTTGGTACGACAATCCTCGACAACGGCATCGCGGCACCAAACACGTACCACGGCATGCTGTGGGATGTCGCCGGATCGGCTGCAAACGCCGTCAGCGGGCTGATCATCAGTGGAGTCACAACGAGTAACCGAGCGGGCCCCACGCAGAAGTACGGGTGCTACTGCTCCAAGGCCGTGAGCAACCTGATAATCGATAGCAATGACTTCAGCGGTAATGTCTCCGGCGCGGTCATCTTCAATGACGACGCAAATACTCGCAAGCGCGGCTCGAACACCAACGTCGGCGTCAACGATGTTGCGGGAATCACCACTTCGGCCACCCTGGGATCTGCGCAAACGAAGGCGTCCTGCACTGTGACTAGCCCGATCAGGCTCACCCTCCCCGCGGCCCCGGAGCCCACAATAGAATACATTGTGTACGACGCAGCCGGGAACGCGGGAGCCAACAAGATCACTATCGTGCCGAATCAGGGGCATTCCTGGGCTAACGTCACTAGCCTTGTACTGAACGCGAATTTCGGCATAGTGAAATTGTACTTTCGCGCAAGCAAGTGGTTCGTCGTCTCAAAAATGCCATAGCAGCCCGCGCATTCACAACGACACAGGATCTGCCTCGTCGGTTCAACGACCCGGCTGGCGGTGCATTGCTCAGGGGTGCTGGCGGCTGGGGAGCGGCGCGCCGTATGTGAAGAGGGCGCTATCGCTGATTGTGCCGACCATGCGATTGTGCCGACCTCGCGAGCGAATCGGCTGACTGGCAAGGGGATCGGCGTCGGCAGGTCGGCACAACCACGAGAGAAGATCTTGAGCTGCGCGAGTTCGGCGTCGTGCGTGAGGTCCCGGGTTATGCCGACCCGCTACACGCAGATCCCCTTACCCAGCAGGCAATCCAGCCCGCAGGTCGGCATAACCACGAGGTCGGCATAGTCGGCGTTCTCTTGATTATCTGCCTGGTAACCCCCGTGTCAGCGGGGTGTCTGTTGTTGTGGACATGTCGTCGACGGGGTTCATGATCGGGTCGCGACGGCGGCGGCGCGGGCGGTGCCGAGGTGGCGCGCCAGCTGCTCGTTGAGCGCCTGATTCTCGGCGCGTAGCCGTGCGACCTCTTCGCGGTAGGCGTGCAGTTGTTGGCGGAGGGACTCGATGCTGGCCCGTTGGTTGGCGGGCACGCCGCGGCTTGCGGTGGACCGGTGTTGACGGAGCCGGTCGATCTCGGCGAGCAGCTTGGGCTGGCGGTAGAGCCAGGAACGGGACACGCCTGCTGCGTCGGCCACGCCGCGCACGGTGATCGGCTCACCGCGGCGGGCGAGGGCACGCAGCGTGGACCGGGCGCGGCGCAGCGTGTCCTCGTGGCGAGCTTGCGCTGCCTGACGGAGCCGCTCGATGCGGTCAGGCATCGCCGGTCTCTTGTGGGCGCAGTGCCTTGAGCGAGGCGGTGATCTTGTCGAGGTTGATCAGCACCTTGCGGTGGTTGGCGGCGAGTCGTTCGCGTCCGGCGGCTTCGGCGGCGGTGAGCAGTTCGCGGGTCAGCTGCGCCTGCTGACGGTGCACGGGCAGGAACTCGACGGTGGTCTGGAAGTCCGGGCAGGTCAGACACGCGTTGGGGTGCGGGCAGTCCTGCTGGGGCGGTCGGCCGCAGTAGCCGTTGGGCAGCGTGTCGGCCGCTTGGGAGAGTCGATGTTTGATCCACTCGGCGTCCGCGGTCACCGCCTGTGGGTCGAAGCCGAGCCGGCGGCCCTCGACGTCGACGCGGGTCTGGCAGTAGCGCTCGAATTCGGTGCGGATGGTGCTGTCGTGCAGCTGGGCGTAGACCGCCGTCATGGTTGGGCTGGCGTGGCAGAGCAGGCGCTGGATGACATGCTGTGGAACCCCGGCGTTGATCAATCTGGTGCCCAGCGAGTGCCTGAGTTGGTGGATGGTGACCCGGGTGGCGCGGCCGGCCTCGTCGTGCAGGCCGATGCGCTGCTGCCAGAGCGAGAAGGCCTTGCGCAGCGTGTCGTAGGCCATCGGCAGGCTCGGGTCAAAGCGGGACGGGAACAGCCAGGCCGACCCGTCCGGCCAGGCTCGGGTGACCTCGCCCTGCTGGGATCGGATCGCGTCGACGGCCTTGGCCGACAGCGGCAGCAGGTGCTCGGCGCGGACCTTGCTGCTGTGGAAACGCAGGCAGGGCCAGCCGGCGCTGTCGACCAGCAGCGGGTCGAACGGCAGTGTGCAGGCGTCGATGGCGCGCAGCCCGGTCTCGGTGATCAGCATGAGCAGGTGCCGATGCGGCGCTCGCAACTGGGCGAGGTTGTCCTCGGCCTCGAGCTGGTTCATGACGAACTCGTCGATGAACCGCGGCAGCGACCTGCGGCGGCTGGACAGCTCATCGGGGTAAATCACCGCCGCGGCCGGGATGGCGGGCAGCCAACCGTAGCGGCGGTTCTCCTCGAGGAAGGCGCGCAGGAACACCCGCGCCAGCGCCTTGGTGGACTCGGCGAGCGGCAGTGGCGTGAGCCAGGCCAGGTAGCGTTCGAGCAGCCCCCGATCGACCTGCCGCGGGCGCCGCACCGGGGGTTGGCAGCCGGCGAGGAACCCCGAGAAGCGTCTGAACGCGAGCGCACCACCCCGGATCGTGCTGAACACGCAGCCGATCGCCAGCCGCTGCCGAGCCCAGCGTTTGGCCGCCTCACGCAGCCAGGGCGGCTCGATCCCGGCGAAGCTGACCGCACCCCGACCGCGGGCGGTGGGCACCCCCAGCTCGGCGGCCTGCCAGGCATCGGCGGCGTAACGGCGCTCAAGCTCATCGCCGCCAGCCGGGGCCGCCCGCAGCACGCCGGCGTCGATGCCGGCCGCCGCGCGCTCACGACCGCACCTGCTCATCCCAGACGCCGCACCGGTTCAGCTCGGTCCGCAGATCATCCACGTCGAGATGGACGTAGGTCTGCGAGGTGGTCGTCGAGGACCGGTGGGTGAGCAGCCGGGCCACCACGTCCACGCCGACACCGCGGCGCAGCAGGTCGGTCGCTCGCGAGTGGCGCAGCATGTGCAGGCTGAAGTTGATCCCGGTGCGCGCCCGCAACCGACGCACCAGTTGGTGCACCGCCTGGTAGCGCAGCGGCGCACCGTAGGGCTCGGCGAACAAGTTCACGAACACGTAGTCCGACTCGCACTCGCCGTACTCGTCGAACATGTACGCGCTGTAGAGACGCACCAGCCCCGCCGAGATCGGAATGGTGTGCACCTCGAGGGTCTTGGCCCGCGCGCCGTTGGCGTTGTCGCGGCGCGGCACGATGCGCACCTCGCGGCGGTGCGAGACGAAATCCGCGTGCCGCAGGCCGAGGGCCTGGCCCACCCGCATGCCCGTCTCGGCAAGCAACACCAGCAAGAAGCGGTCCCGCAGATGCTCGCACGCCTCGATCAGCGTGAGCACCTGCTCGTCGGTCAGGGTGCGCGGCAGCCGGCGTTCCTGACGCAACCGCAGCGGCCGAGTCCGGCTCGGCCGCCCCGCGGTGACGTGATGCAGGAACGGGCGGTAGCCACCCCGGTTGACCCGCCGCCACGCCACCAGCGACTGCGCCAGCGGAACGCCGCTGCGAGCCCGGTAGTCATAGAAACTGAACAACGCCGCCAGATGCCGGTTCACCGTCGCCGGACAGCAGCGGCCGATGCCGCCATCCAGCACGCTCACGTTCTCCGCCGGGGCGCGCAGCCACGCCACGAACCGGGACACATGATCGACGTTCGCCTCGTCGACGGCCACCCCGAGCCGGGCCAGAAATCCCAACCACAGCTGCAGGCTCGTCGCATAGGTCCGCACCGTCGTCGGCGCGCGATCCATCGCTTCCAGGTGCGCGAGGAACGCCTCCACCTCGGGCACCGGGTCGCCGTCGTCAGCGAGCACCGTCCACGACTCGGTTCCGTCTGGCATCACCACCCGCTGAACACGCATGCCGACCTCCTGACGATCAAGTCACGAAGACGGTAGAAGACAGCACCGACAGTTTCGAACGCACGTACGAAGCAGACTGAGCGTCCGCCGGGCCGACGAGCATCCCTGTCTCGTCGAGGACAGATCCAGAGAAGATGTCTACGACGAACCACTACGCGCAAGAAAGCGACGTCGTGGACACGTCAAAGACGCTCCAGAGAATCGGCGTTGTGCCGACGTCGGCACAACGCCGAGTCGGCGCGCCAGTCGGTGGCCGCCGTGCGCGCGGCGCAGCGTCCCAGAGCCGCCGGTTTTGTCCCTGGAACCGAGGCGCATCGGGTTGGCGTCGAGCCTCGTTGTCGGCTTCGGTCGCGTCGGGTCGTCGCATAGCTATTCATGGCGAGCGCCTCAGCGCGGTCAGTCCAGGGCACGGAGGACAGGAGAGTCGCTTATCGCCGACCTGAGCCGGAGGAATTGCTGACGCCGCCCGCCAGGGCATCCGCGAGCGTAACGGCTACGTACCGGCGTGGTACACGAGCACGACGATCTGGGAGTCCAGAGCACGGTGGCGTGTGACGCGGCGCTTGCCACGATGGGCTCATCGTTGGTCAGGTGCGCCGAGGTCTTGCCGTTGAGGTCCGATCTGTCAGCCTGGGTAACTGCGACAACGCCGGCGGCGTTGGTCACTGGCCCGCGTACAGCAGCGCGCCGAGCGGCGCCTGCAGCCTTCTCTCGATCGCGGCGTAGCCGGTGTCGTTGGGATCGGCCAGGTCAGCCATCCAGCTCGGGTGTCCTCGCAGCGGATCGTTGACAGCCAGGTAGGCACCGCCGGCCGCCCGCACCGCTGTGCTGATCGACCTGGCGATGGTCGCGAGCAGGGGCGGCGGCGGGCTGTCTCCCCAGAGCGGACTGATCGCTATCAGCCTTGCGTGCGGCAGGCCCCTGCGCAGCTTGGCGAACAGCTGGAGCGCATTCGCCGCGATCGTGTCAGGGTCGTCGATGATGTCGTTGCGACCTCCGCTGACGAGGACGGCATCTGGTCTCGCCGCAATGACGCGGGCAATGCGCGATCGGTAGTCGGTGCCTCCGCGGGTGTCCGCGTACCCGGTGCGGGGCACGCCGAAGTTGCGCTCGCTGAGGTGGAGCGCGGCGCACAGGAGGGTGCTGAACCGTCTCGATGGGGTGGATGCACGGGTGCCGGCCGTGTAGTCGTCGCCGAGAAAGGCCACGACCAGGGTGGGCGGCGAGCTGGTTCGTCGCGGTCCTGTGGACGATTGATGCGGGCTGGGGGGCGGGGAGTAGCCGAGCACCTGCCCTGCATTCGGCACCGAATCGTGCTGCTCGATCACGTACCCAGCCGCGGCGAATGCGGCGGCTGCGAGAATGACGGCGGCCACCGGCCGCAGCCTGGACACGTTCAGATCCTAAGCGCGATCAGGCTAATCGGTACATTCGAGGATCGTCTGGCATAGTCGCAGGGTGACCTTCGCGGTGCTGTTCGTGTGCACCGGCAACATCTGCCGCTCGCCGATCGCGGAGCGCCTGTTCCGCGCCCGGGTCAACGGCGCCGCGCAGGTCGCCGCCGCAAGCGCCGGGGTCGCCGGATTGGTCGGCCACCCCATGGACGCACTGTCGGCGCTGGCACTGCGGGAACTCGGCGGCGATCCGGACGGTCACGTCGGCCGCGAGCTCACCGAGCAGTTGATCGGCGAGGCCGATTTGATCCTGACTGCCGGGACTGCCCACCGCTCGGCGATCGTGCGGTTGGACCCGCCTGTCTTTCGCTGGACGTTCACCTTGCGCGAGTTCGGGCGGCTCGGCGCGGGCCTCGATCCGTTGCCCAATACCGCGACCCCGGATCTGCTGCGGGTCCGGGTCGCGCATGTCGCGAGCCGGCGCGGGACGGCCGAGCCCGTGGCTCCCGACGCGGACGACATCGCCGACCCGTTCGGCGCGCCTGTGGACGTGGCCCGCCGGTGTGCCCAGCAGGTCGCACGCGCCGTCGACGCGGCCATTGCTGGATGAGCCGCCCTCGACGGTCCCGGATCGACCGCTCGTACCGCAGGTTGCGCCGGTGGGCGCGGCACACGCCTAACGGCACGATCGCGCTGAATATGATGTCGGCGGGCATCGCGCTGATCGTGCTCGCGATCATTCTGGCCGTAATCGTCTTCTGACGTTATCCGGCGCGCGGGACGGGCCGCCCCGGCTGGCTGCGTTCGAGCGGTTGCTCGTCGTGCGGGCGCTCAGGCGGCTCTTCTGGCCCATTCGGGGCAGCCGGCTGGACGTGGCGGTGCTGCGAGCGGTAGGCGGCGTAGTAGTAGCCGTACTCGTAGTCGTAGTGGCCACGTCCCCGGGTGATCATGTTGAGGATCACGCCAACCGGCTTCTCGCCGACCTTGGCAAGGGCCTCGACGGAGCGCTCCGCCTGGTCACGGGTGGTCTTCCCGGCGCGGTGCACTACCAGCGTGGCGTCGGCCTGCGCGGCGATCTCCGCGCCGTCGGCGACCGGCAGCAGCGGAGCGGTGTCGATGATCGTGTAGTCGACCTGGTCCGCGACCTGGCGGATCAGGCTCTTGGCCTGCTCGGAGATCAGCACCTCGCTCGGGTTCGGCGGCACCGGTCCGGAGGTGAGCACGGAGAGGTTGCGGCCGGCGTTCTGCAGCACCGTCTCGACTGGCGCTTTGCCGATCAGCGCGGTCGTGAAGCCGACCTCGCTGAGCAACCCGAGCGCCTGCGCGAGGCTGGGACGGCGCAGGTCAGCCTCAATTAGGCAGACCCGGAAGCCACCCTCGGCGAGGGCGGCGGCCAGGTTCAACGCTGTCGTGGTCTTGCCTTCGCCCGGGACGGCGCTCGTCACGGCAATGACGCGAGGGGCGTGGTCGACGTTGACGAACTGCAGGTTAGTGCGCACCTGGCGGTACGCCTCGGACCGGGCGCTGTGGGCATCGCCGCGGAACGCGATCGGCGTCCGGATGGTGCGCTTGTCGAAGGGCACGAAGCCGAGAACCGGAACGCCGAGCGGTTCGAAGTCGGCCGGGGACTTGACCGTGTTGTCGAGGACGTCACGGAGCACGACGAGGCCGAGCCCGACTAGTACACCGACGAGGAGACCGAGGCCGATGTCGATGAGCTTGCTCGGCTTGGTCGGCGAACCGGGCACGGTGGCCGGGTGGATCACGGTGAGCTTGACCACCGGCTTGCCGTCGGCGCCGGTCTGCTCGGTGTTCTGGACGACCGTGTTGAACTGCGCGGCGACGGCGTTGGCGAGCCGGGCCGCCTGCTGCGGGTTGTGGTCGGTGACGTGCAGGTTGATGAGCACCTTGTTCTGCGGTGCGTCAGCGTTGATCTTGCCGGCCAACTGGGGCTGCGTGAGGTGCAGGCCGAGGCGGTCGATGACCGGGCCGACCACCGCCGGGCTGTTCGCGATGCTCGTGTAGGACTGCACCCGGTCCTGGGTGAACGTGTTGCCCTGCTCGAGTTGCGTGGCGCTGTCGGTGCTCGAGGTGGCGACGAAGACCTGGACGTTGGCCTGGTACACCGTCGTCGTCGTGGCGGTGAGGATGACGCCGATAGTCGTGCCGAGGACGATGCACGCCAGCACGAGCGGCCAGCCCTTCCGCAGAATGCGAATGAAGTCGCGCAGCTCCAACGCGTCGCCTCTCAATCGGAGCCCATCGGCCCGGCTAACGGTCAACGTGCCGATTTGTGCTCGTCTAGACGATAGCGGCTTTTTGCATCATCCTTGCTACGTTCCGTTGATGTGACCACGCCAGACAGTAGCGACTCGGCCCGGTGCCCGCCACCGCGCGATGCGGCGGAGGCCATGCGGAGCCCAGGAAGGAGCACGCGTGGAGATCCTCGTGACGGGCGGCGCCGGGTTCGTCGGCGCAAACCTGTGCCGGGCGCTCGTCGGTCGGGGGCATCGCGTGCGAGTGCTCGACGACCTCTCCACCGGCTACCGCTCGAACCTCGTCGGCGTGCCGGTGGCGCTCAAGGTGGGATCCATGCTCGACACCGCGGTGCTCGACCGGGCGGCCGAGGGTGCCGGCACGATCGTTCACCTGGCGGCGCGGGGCTCCGTACCGCGGTCGATCGCCGATCCGGGCAGAACCAATGAGGTCAACGTGACCGGCAGCGTCAACGTGCTGCAGGCCGCGCGACGGCACGGCGCCCAGGTCATCGTCGCCTCGTCCTCGTCGGTCTACGGCGCCAACCCTGAGTTGCCCAAGCACGAGGGGTTGTTGCCGATGCCGATGAGCCCCTACGCCGCGAGCAAGCTCGCGGTGGAGTCATACAGCCTCGCCTTCCAGGAGGTGTACGGCCTCGACGGGCTGGTCTTTCGGTTCTTCAACATCTTCGGTCCAATGCAGTCCTCGCGACACGACTACGCAGCGGTCATCCCGTCGTTTGTCGCCGCGCTGCACGACGGCACGGCGCTGAAGGTGTACGGCGACGGCAAGCAGTCTCGTGACTTCACCTCGGTGGCGAGCGTGACGCGGGTGCTCGTCGAGGCTGTCGAGCGGCGAGTCACGCACGATCGCCCGGTGAATCTCGCGTTCGGGACGCAGACGACGCTAGTCGACCTGATCGGGGTGCTCGAGGAGCTCACCGGTGTGGTTGCGGCGGTCGAATGGTGCCCGGCGCGGGTCGGCGACGTGCGCGCGTCCCGGGCGGATGGCACGACGCTGCGATCGCTGTTCCCGGACGTCGTTCCCCTGTCGCTGCGTGACGGGCTGCAGGACACGCTGGCCTGGTTCGCCGACACGGGCGGTCGCCAGTCGTGAGACGGCTGGTGGTCGCCACGACCGTCCCGGTCACCGCCTGGACGCTCATGCGGGGGCAGTTGTGGTACCTGCGCGAGCACGGATTCGATGTGGTGCTCGTGTCGTCTCCCGGCGAACTGCTCGACGCCACCGGCCGGCGCGAGGGTGTGCGTACGCGGGCGGTGCCGATGGCCCGGGAGGTGCGCCCGCTGACGGACCTGCATGCGCTGGGCCTGCTCATCCGGACGTTCCGCGCGGAGCGGCCTGATGTTTCCTTGGTCAGCACACCGAAAGCGGGCCTGCTGGCCGGTCTCGTCGCGTTTGTGACGCGGGTGCCGCTGCGGATCTACCTGTTGCGGGGTTTGCGGTTGGAGACCGCTCGGCCGGCGCAGCGCCGGGTGCTCTGGCTGATGGAGTGGATCTCCTTGCACGTCGCGCACGACGTGATCGCGGTAAGCCCGAGCTTGCTTCGGCGCGCCCGCGAGCTGCGGCTGATCGGGCGGGGCCGGGGCGTCGTGCTGGGGCGCGGTGCGAGCAACGGCGTCGACCTGGAACGGTTCGCGACCACCGCGGCACGCCAGGCGGCGGGGCTTGCCCTTCGGCGCCGGCTGGGGATCCCAGATGACGCGTTCGTCTTCGGGTTCGTCGGACGGATGAGCCTCGACAAGGGACTCGCGGAACTCGCCGACGCCTTCGCCCGGGTGACCGCAGCCTGCTCTACAGCCTGGCTGATGATCGTCGGCGAGGAGGACGGGGCCGCCGTCTCGACGCGCCTGCTGTCGCTGGACCGCGTCCGGTCTACGGGCTGGCTGACCGAGCCGGATACCGCGTATCACGCGATGGACGCGCTCGTCCTGCCGACGCATCGCGAGGGCTTTCCCAACGCCTGCCTCGAGGCGGCCGCGGCGGGCAAGCCGGTGATCACCACGACCGCCACCGGCGCCGTCGACTCCGTCGTCGACGGCGTGTCGGGGATCCTGGTTCCTCCAAGGAATGCCGACGCGCTGTGCGCCGCACTGTGTCGACTCGCGACGGATCGACACTGCGCGGTGTCCATGGGCCGCGCCGGCATCGACTTCGTCAGCCGCCACTACAGCAATGACATCGTCTGGCGGGACCTGACCGAATTCATCGAGGGCCGGTCGTGAAGGTCTACCCGGCGCCATTGGCAGCGTTCCTCTACATCCTGTTCCGGCCGGTCTCCAACGGCAGCATCCTGCTCTCGATCCTCGTCGGGCTCGCCGTGCTCGGCCTCGCGGCGGGCATAGCAGGAGGGCACCGCATCGCAACACCCCTGTTGCAGCTTTTCGGAATACAGCTGCTATTCGGCATCACGTTCGGCCTGGTCGGCGTCGGTAATCCCGGTCTGCCCGATCAGCTGCTGACGTTTCTCGGCTTTCCAGTCGTCTTCTGGCTCATGATCTACGGCATAAGCGAGGTGATCCTCGGCCGGATCATGTGGACGCTCGCGATCGGCTGCACGGCCGTCGCCCTGACGATCATCAGCTATGTGGGCAGCCAGCAAGGAGTGCTGCCGCAGATCATCCCGACTCACTTCCTGCAAGCACAGACCGGAGCCGTCTTCGCGAACGCCCGCATCGGCAACCAGACGGCGATCCAGTTCTACGGGCTGGCCACACTGGCGGCGGGCGCTCCGTTGCTGGTGGCCTCGCTGCTGGTGCCCAATGCGCGGCTGCTGCCGTCCAGGCGTATGTGCCTGATCGCGGCGGTGACTTGTACCGTCGCCGCGCTGGTCGCCGGACGGCGGGCGATCGTTATCACGACCATGCTTGCCCCGGCGTTACTGTGGATCGCGTCGAAGGTCATCGGCCGGGCGCGGGCCGACCGGAGCGTCCTCTCCCCGCGTGAGCTCGCGGTTGTCCA
>WNGE01023864.1_pt1 | contig 11970 bp, 11 predicted proteins | sample 5400651 | NCBI WGS metagenome assembly WNGE01 (sample SAMN13153370, study PRJNA577476) | soil metagenome | isolation source: 60 cm soil or saprolite under grassland replicate 2 | place: USA:California | collected 2016-06-15 | reverse complement strand
CCACTCGCGGCGGGAGGCGTGCCGGCTGGCGGCGCCGAGAAAGCTGAGCTCAGCCTCGCGTTTCGGGGAGACCACGTAGACAGGAACGCCGATGACATCGGCCGCCTTGCGCGCGAAGGCCTTGCCGTCCGACGCCTGCCGCACCGCCTGGGTGGCGCAGGCGATGAGCTCGTCGTAACCGTGTCTCCTGGCGTCGGCCAGCACCTTGCGCACCGCCCGCAGGGCGACCGCAGCGCGGCTCCCGATGACGCCGGTCCGCGCCACCCGCGCTCCGAGCTCGGGCATCTCGACGTAGTGGGCGACGTCCTCCAGCTTGCCGCGCACGACGTCGGCGACCAGGACATGGACGGTGTTGGAGCCGATGTCGAGTGCGGCCAGACGCATCGACCTTGAACTCTAGAATCACGGCGTGGCCAAACGTACGCGCGTCGAGCGCGATTCCATGGGCGAGATGGAGGTCCCGGCCGACGCGTACTACGGCGCCTCGACGCAGCGCGCCGTGCTCAACTTCCCGATCTCCGGCCAGCCGTTTCCCCGGCGTTTCATCCGCGCCCTGGGCATGGTCAAGCGAGCCGCCGCGCAGACCAACCGCGAGCTCGGCCTCCTGCCGCGCCGGCGGGCGCGCGCCATCGCGACCGCGGCGCAGGAGGTGATCGACGGCAAGCTGGACGACCAGTTCCCGATCGACGTCTACCAGACCGGGTCCGGCACCTCGACCAACACGAACGCCAACGAGGTCATCGCCAACCGAGCCACAGAGATCCTCGGTGGGGAGCGCGGCTCGCGACTCGTGCACCCGAACGACCACGTCAACCTGTGCCAGTCGTCGAACGATGTCATCCCGACCGCCATGCAGCTCGCGGCCGCGATGGCGGTCCAGGACGAGCTCATCCCTGCTCTCGAGCGCCTGCAGCGTGCGCTGGAGGTGAAGAGCCGGGAGTTCTGGCCCGTGGTCAAGACCGGCCGCACCCACCTTCAGGACGCGACACCGATCCGCCTCGGCCAGGAGTTCAGGGGCTACGCCGGGCAGCTTGAAGAGTCGGTCCGCCGGGCACGTGCCGCCGTCGACGAGCTTGCCCGGGTGCCGCTCGGAGGAACGGCCGTCGGAACGGGGCTCAACTCACACCCGCAGTACGCGCGCATGGCCGCGGCCCGCCTCGCCAAGGCGACCCGGCTCCAGGTCCGCGAGACCCCCAATCACTTCCACGCCCAGGCGACGCTCGACGCCGTGGTCGCCGCGCACGGCGCGCTGCGCACGATAGGGACGAGTCTGTGGAAGATCGGCTCCGACATCCGGCTTATGGGCACCGGTCCCGTCGCGGGCTTCGGCGAGCTGCGGCTGCCGGAGACGCAGCCCGGCTCGAGCATCATGCCGGGCAAGGTCAACCCGGTGATCATCGAGTCCCTGCTCATGGTCATCGCCCGCGTCTATGGGAACGACGCCACCGTGGTCGTGTCAGGCCAGGCAGGGAGCCTGTTCGAGCTGAACGTGATGATGCCCGTGGCCGCGGTCGCGACGCTCGAGTCGATCACGCTACTCGCGGCGGCGGTGCGCAATTTCAGCGAGCGATGCGTCGAGGGGCTGCAGGCCACCGACCGAGGGCCGGAGCTCGTCGAGCGAAGCCCCATGCTGGCGACCGCGCTCAACCCCGTGACCGGCTATGACGAGGCGGCCAAGCTGGCCAAGGAGTCGATGCGAACCGGCAAGTCGATCCGCCAGCTCGCGCGCGCCCACGGGGTCGCCGAGAAGCAGCTGAACAAGGTGCTCGACCTCGGTAAGATGACCAGGCCCGGCCTGGAAGGCCCGGGCGGCGGCGGGGGCTAGGTCCCTGCCCTGATGCGAGTGGAGCACCCGCTCCTCAGGTTTCGCCTTGCGTTCACCCTGCTCGCGATCGTCATCGTCATCGGCGTCGCCGGCTACATGCTCATCGAGGGCTGGGACCTCCTCGACTCCTTCTTCATGGTGATCATCACCATCAGCACCGTCGGCTACACCGAGGTCCATCCCCAGGGCGCGGCGGGAAGGCTGTTCAGCTCGGGTCTCATCGTCGTCGGCGTGGCCACGATGCTTTACGGCTTCGGTGTTTTCGCGGAGACGCTGACCGACAATGCATTCGGCAGGTATCGGAGGGCCAGGCAGTTGCAGCGAGATCTCGACCACTTGAGCGCCCACTTCATCATCTGCGGCTACGGCCGCATCGGCACGCAGATCGTCGCCGAATTCGAGACCCACAAAGTCCCGTACGTGGTCATCGACCAGACGGAGGAAGCACTGGAGCGCATCCGCGCCGAAGGGCGCCTGCACATCGAAGGCGATGCTTCGAGAGAGGAGATCCTCAAGCAGGCCGGCATCGAGCGAGCCCGAGGGTTGGTTTCCGCGGTCGACTCCGACGAACGCGCCGTCTACATCGTGCTGGCGGCGAGGGCCCTGAATCCCAACATCTACATCGTGGCCCGCGCCGGTCGACCCGAGTCCATCCGCCGCATGGAGCTCGCCGGAGCGACCCGGACGATCTCCCCATATCTGATGGCGGGGCACCGCATGGCCGAGCTGGCGATCCGGCCGGCCATGGTCGACGTCCTCGACACGCTGCACCACGGGGAGGCGGGCATCGGCGTCGAGGAGATGCTGGTCACGGGGGGGACGAACGCGGCCGGCAAGACGCTGGAAGAAGGACGTCTCCTATCCACGGACGCGGCCAGGGTGCTCGCGGTGCGGCGCTCGGACGGGACCGTCAGCGTCAACCCGCCATCCAGCATGCGGCTGGAAGAGGGCGACATGATCATCGCGCTAGGCACCGAAGACCAGCTGTTCGCGACCGCATCGCTGCTGCGGTAAGGAGGCCGGGGGGACACGGAAAGCTCCGCTTAAAGTTGTGTCGTGAACCGGCTGGCTGAGCGTCCGGCCCTTGTCGCGCTCGGCTCTGTCGTCATCGGAGTCGCGCTTGTGCTCGCCAAGCTGGTCGTGGGCCTGCTCACCGGCAGCCTCGGCATCCTCAGCGAGGCGGTGCACTCGATGTTCGACCTCGCGGCAAGCACGTTCACGCTGCTCGCGGTTCGCACAGCGCGAAAGCCCGCCGACCAGGAGCACCCGTACGGGCACGGACGCGCCGAGAACCTGGCGGCGTTCGCGGAGGGGATTCTCCTCATCATCACTGCCGGCGTGATCGCGTTCGAGGCGGTGCGGCGGCTGGTCGAGGGAGGTCCCCCGGTGGATCCGGCGCCCTACGCCTTCGCCCTCTTGATCGTCTCGCTCCTGATCGAGGCGGGCCGCGCGGTGGTCCTGCGCCGGGTTGGGCGGCTCGCGTCGAGCGAGGCCATGCTTGCGGACGCGACGGATCGCACCGCCGACGTGCTCGCCAACATCGGCGTCCTGGTCGGTCTGCTTGGAGTCCGCATGGGCCTGTTGTGGGCCGACGCGGCAGCCGCGCTGCTCGTCGCCCTGGTCATCCTCCGCGCGGCGGGATTTCTGGCCTGGCGTTCGGGTGACATCCTCATCGACCGCGCGGCCGCCGGTGCGGAAAGGCAGCTGCGCGAGGCGATCCAGGACGTCGACGGTGTGCGAGAGGTGCGGTCGGTGCGGGTGCGCCGATCGGGCCCCAACCTGATCGGCGACATCAGCATCGCCACCCGCCGCATGCTCCCGGTCGAGGCGGCGAGCGCCCTGGTCGACGGCGTCAAGGCTCGTGCGGGGTCCGTCCTGCCCGGGCTCGACCTCGCAGTCGCGGTGGAAGGACAGGAGCGGAGCAGCGACCTCGTGGAGCGGATCCATGCCGCGGCCGCGCGCAACGGCGGATTCCGCGACCTGCACAACGTCACAGTCGAGCGGGAGGCCGATGGCTCGCTCCACCTGACGATGCATGCCAAGCTTCCCGGCGACCAGACGCTGGACAGCGCATCGCGAACCAGCCGCGCCCTGGAGCGCTCGATCCGCGCCGAGCTCCCCGAGGTGAACCGCATCGACATCCACCTCGAGCCGATCGAGCCCGACGTGGTGCCGGGCCAGGACGTGACCGCCCGCAACGAACAGCTGGCGGCCCGTGTGCGCCAGATCGTGGAGTCGCACCCCGAGGTCCTGCGGTGCGTCGACGTCGAGCTGAGCAGCCGGCACAGCCGGATCCACGCCCACGTCGTGGCCGAGGTCGCCGGTGACATGAGCCTGGAGCAGGCACACCGTATCGAGAGCGAGCTCGAGGAGATGATCCGCAGCCAGGTTCCCGAGCTGCAAGAGGTCGTGACCCGGGTGACCGCCTGACTCGGGCGGCATGGAACTTGGATACGACGTCATTTTCGATGCGGCGGTCTGGGAAGCTACGCACCCGTGAACTTCCGGATGGCCGTGGCCGCGATCGCGTTCCTGGCTCTCGCGATTACGGCCTGCCAGAGTCCGCTCCCTGACCCTCCCCGGCAGGCGGGGAGGGAAAGTGCGGCGCCGATGCCGGTTCCCAAGCCGCCGCCGACGCTGGCGAGCGCCATCCGGACGGCGATCGACCTCGGGCCCACGGATGCGGCGACCACAGTCAACCTCAGCTTCGGCCTGAAGGCGCGCCGCCAGGACGAGCTCGCCGCGCTGCTCGGCGAGGGCAGAGTCATCTCGGCCGCCGACTACGCACTCAGGTTCGGCCCCGACCCCGTTCGGGTCGACGGCGCGCTTCGCTTCCTCGAGGCGGCCGGCCTTCGCGCTTCCTGGCGCCCCGGTTCGAGCGTGATCGCGGCCGACGGCCCGGCTCCGGCCGCGGCGGCCGTGCTCGAGGTCGGCTTCGAGACGTACAGGCTCCCCAGCGGGGCCACGTTCTATGCCGCGCTCGAAGAGCCGCGCCTGCCCGCGGCGCTGGCCGCGGTGAGCGCGAGCGTCGCCGGCCTCGACGACTACCACCGCGCGAGGGGCTACGCGGTGCAACCAGGGGGGCTAGTGCCGACGGACGTCCTCGCCTTCTACAACCTGAAGCCGCTGCGCGACAGCGGCCTCGACGGCAAGGGCCAGACCATCGTGCTGCCGGAGATCGACGACCTGCCGAACCTGAGCGACCTCAACAAGTTCGCCGCCAAGTTCAAGCTGCCGCCCTTCGACGGCGTGCTCACGGTGAAACGCGACCCGAGCTGGGGCACGCCCATGAAACCCGAGGGCGAGACGGTCCTGGACCTCGAGATCATCCATGCGGTCGCTCCCGCCGCCCAGCTCGTGGTCTACCTCTCGGCGCCCGACTTCGGCCACAGCGACCGCGCCTTCGACCAGATGGTCACCGACCATCTCGGCTCGATCATCTCCGAGAGCCTCGGCTCGTGCGAACCCGACACGCCCGGCGGCGCCCGCAACGTGTACGCATCGATCCAGGATCGGGCGCTGGCGCTCGGCATGTCGCACTTCGTCGCCAGCGGCGACAGCGGGGCGTTCACGTGCGGGTTCGACCAGGAGCCGGCCGGCAGCTTCCCGGCGACGCTGCCGACCGTCACCGCAGTCGGGGGCACCACGGTCTTCGAGTCGAAGGAAGGGCTCTACTTCAGGGAATACGCGTGGGGCAGCCCGCTCGACCAGAGCGGCGGCGGCGGCGGCGGGGCCAGCGCCAGGTGCCCGACGTGGCCGCCAACGGCGACCCCTCGACCGGCTTCCACATCGTGTTCAAAGGCCGCGACGGCCAGGCGGGCGGGACCTCGGCCGCAGCGCCTCTGTGGGCCGGCACCATCGCCCTGGTCAACCAGGACCTGAAGCAGAAGGGCCTGCGCGAGGTCGGGTTTGCCAACCCGGCCATCTACTGGATGGGCGAGAACTCCTCGAAGCTGGAGCCGAAGCCGTTCCACGACGTGACGGCCGGGAACATCCTGGGCTACGCCGCCACCTCCGGATGGGACTTCGCGACGGGGTGGGGCAGCATGGACGCGGTGGGCCTGGACGCGGCCTGGGTCCGCTACATCAAGTCGGGTGGTGGATGAGCGAGGTCGCAGAGGTCGAGCGCCCACCTCTTCGCTCCCGCGACGGTCGCCGCGATGTTCGTGCTGCCGGTACTCTACCTCCTGTACCTCTACGAGGTCGAGATCTACGAGAGCGAGCCGTGGCTCGTCATCGGCGCGACGCTGGTGATCGGCGCCCTGCTCGGCATCGCGTTCACCAACGTCGCCGGCGCATCGCTTTCGCAGCTCATCCTCACCGGTGACCGCGAGTCGGCGTTCGTGCTCGCCGCGATCGCTATCCCGGTCATCGCCCAGGTCCTCATGCTCGCCGGACCCGCGTTCCTGTACCTGCTCCGCGACCGTTTTCGAGAGCCACTCGACGGCCTCGCGTTCGGCGCCGCGTCGGCTTTCGGCTTCACGCTGGCAAGCTCGCTGACGGCTTTCTGGCCGCTGATCACGGGACCGCTGGTGGCGGGCGGCTCACCCATCGACTGGGCGGTGCGCCTCACGCGCGCGGGACTGCTCATCGCCCTGATCAACGCATGCACCACCGCGCTGATCACGGCTTCGGTGTGGCTGCAGCGCTACGACCGCCGTCGCTACGGCCGCCCGGCGACGAGCGGCATCCTCGTCGCGCTCGTCGTCGCGTTTGGCGTGCAGATCGCGGTCGGCGTCATCGGATTCGTGGTCGACGACCTGATCGTCGACCTGGTGATCGTCGGGACGATCACGGCCTTGCTCCTTCTTTTCCTCCGTGTGATCACCCACGACGCGTTGCTGGTCGAATCCGCCGAGCTCGAAATCGGTCCCGACGCGCCGTGTCCGGAATGCCACCGCGTGGTCCCGACCATGCGGTTCTGCCCGGCCTGCGGTGCCGCGCGTGCCGCCATGCCGAAACAGGGCCGCCGGCCCGTCGCGGTGAAAGCCTGATGGCGACCACCGTGGCGCGCTACTGCGGGCGGTGTGGCGCCCCGATCTCTCCAGGCGTCAGCTTCTGCGGCAGGTGCGGAACGCCGGTCGTGGCCGCCGCCGTGGCGCCGGCTCCGGTCTACAGCTACGCGCCGGCGCGACCGGGCAGATACCCGAGCGCGGGGCAGGCCAAGCTCGCCGGGCCGCTGGTCGCGGGCGGGCTCGTCCTGATCGTTCTGGTCGTCGCCGTGGCCGTGGGCCTGGTCGCGATCGCGCAATTCACTGGAGGCAATCACCCGCCATGCACGGTGAACTGCGCGCCGAAGATCGTCACGCCGCTGCCCGAGGAAGCCTCATACCGAAGCTCGGCGTACAACTTCGCCGTCAACTACTCGTCTTCCTGGACGGTTCGCGATCAAACCGACGCCGGCATCACGCTCGGGACGCGGATCGGATCGGTCCAGATCGCCGGCATCAAGGGGACCACGCCCGAGCAGGCCATCGACACGGCGGTCGGCAGGCTGCCGTCGTCGAAATGGCAGGACGTCACCCGCGTCTCGTTCCTGCGCGGCGCCCACATCGGCGACCAGGACGGCGTGGGGGCTGTTTACTCGGCCAACCTGATCAACGCCTCGCAGACCGCGACCAGGGTCCGCTTTGCCGTGATCGCGGCCAGCCGCGGCGGCGTCACCGTCGTCGTCTTCGCGGTCGATCCAGCGGACCCGAAGGACTCGCCGAACGGGATGCCCGAAGGTCAGGCGTTCGACTACCTGTGCACGGAGTTCGCCTGGAGCTAGAGGCGCGGCCTCGGGCTAAACCTTCTCGAGCGCGAGACGTGCTCCAAAGCCCAGGAGCACGACACCGGTCACCCGCTCCATCCACTGCCGGACGCGCGGGGCGGTGATGACCTCGCGCACCCTGGTGACGAACAGGCCGTAGACGTTCATCCAGGTCCAGCCGATCAGCGCGAAGACCACACCGAGCTCGAGCAATCGGGGCAGCACCTCCTGGCCGGGCAGCACGAACTGGGGCAGGAAGGTGACGAAGAACACGCCCAGCTTGGGGTTGCTGATGGCCGAAAGAAAGCCCTGCCGGAAGACCGCGTGAGCCGGCGGTGCGGCGGGAGCGCCCGCAAGCAGGTCGGCCGGCCGCCGCCGCGACTCGATGAGCGTCCGGATGCCGAGGTACGCGAGGTAGCCCGCGCCGAGGACCTTGAGGACGAACAGCACCTCGCTCGAAGTCCGCAGAAGCGCGGACAGTCCGACCGCGGTCGCGGTCACCCAGAGGACCAGGGCCAGCGCGATGCCGCTCGTCGTCAGCACCACTCCGCGACGGCCGTGGGCCAGCGCGTTCCTGGTCACCACCGCCATGTCCGGCCCTGGCGTGACCGAAAGCAGCAGCGACACGCCGGCGAACGCAAGCAGCGTGGTGTCCATCAGGCGAGCTCCGGAAGCTCGAACGAGATCTCGTAGACGCCGCCGACGAGCTTGGCCTGGTGGATCCATCCCATCTTGCGCAGGAGTCCCAGCATCTCCTGGTTTTCCGGCAGCACGATGAGCTGGAAGGTCCGGATCCCGTGCGTCCTGGCCACCCGGGCCAGCTCGGCGAGGAGCACGCTTCCCAGTCCGCGACGCTGGAACTCGTCGATCACGGCCACGGCGACCTCCGCCATCTCGGTCTGGGCTGCGCGGTCGTAGCGGGCGACACCCACGATCCTCTCCTTGCCGGCGGGTCGGTGGGTCGTGGCGACCAGGGCGAAGCGGTCGTTGTAGTCGACGACCGCAAGGCGGTGGGCCAGGGCGTCGGACATCCGCTTGATCGGCGAGAAGAAGCGGAAGTAGACCGTGCGCTCGGACATCGCCGCCACCGCCTCGTGGAGGAGCGGCTCGTCCTCCGGGGCGATCGGGCGCAGGTGGACCCTGGTCCGATCCTTCAGCTCGATGACACGGGACTCAAAACCGGAGGAAACCACCGCGTTAAACGCTAACCTCCCGGCGTGATCGAGAGTTCCAGCCGGTGGCGCAACCTGGGCGCGGCCGCCGGCGCGGCCACCGCCACCCTGTTCGCCGTCTACGACCTGTACCAGTGGGCCGCCGCCTACGCCGCCGACCGGTTTCACAACGACCTCACCTTCTACCTGGCCGGCGCCAGGATCGGGCTCGCGCACGGCTGGTCCTCGATGTACGACCTGGCCCTGCAGCAGGGCGAGCTGGACGCCATGGGCTCAGGCATCCACATCGCCGAGCTCGCGCGCTACATCAGCCCGCCCCCTGTCGCCTGGCTGGCCATCCCGTTCACGCTGCTGCCCTACCCGGTCGCCGCCCGCTCTGGGCCGGCATCGCGCTCGGTGCGCTCGCGCTGAAGCCGCAGCTCGCGTTCCTCGTCCCCGTCGCCCTTCTCGTGACTCGGAACGACCGCGCATTCGCCGGCAGCGTGCTGGCGCTCGGCTTGCTGGCCGCCGCCTCCGCGACAGCTCTCGGCGGCGGTGGATTGAGCGACTACCTGGCCCGGCTGAACTTTGCCGCCGGCGTCCCCGTGAACCGAGAGCTCACCCTCGCCTACTTCCTTGGCCCAGGGTTGCTGACCCGCGCGGTCCAGGTGGCGATCGGCGCCTGGTCGCTTTTTCTCGCGTACCGGACGCGACGGTGGGGAGTCGAGTGGCCGTACGCCTGCGCGCTGGCCGGCGGCATGCTTGCCACCCCGTACGTGCATCTCGACGATCTCGCGATGCTCGGGCTCGCCTCGTGGCTCATCCTTCGCGCACCGCACCCGCGCGGCACGTGGGCCTACCTGCTCGCCGTGGTCCTGGCAGTGGAGGGTGAGCCGATCTGGGGTCCGGCACCGGTCATCGTCGCTGAGCTGGTCTCGCTCGGACTTCTTTCAGTGGTGGCGCTGACGAGCGCTACGCCGGCCTGGAGGCCGGTTGTTGCAGCGCGGGCTGCGCCGGGTGATGGCCGTTTGCCTCGTCCGACCACGCTTCGGTGAACTGGCTGTTGTAGAGCCCGTAGTAGAAGCCTTGCCGTCTCAGCAGCTCGGCGTGCGTGCCCTGTTCGACGATCCTGCCCTCGTCCATCACCACGATGGCGTCGGCGTTGCGGATCGTCGACAGGCGGTGCGCGATGACGAAGCTCGTGCGGCCATGCCGAAGCTGAGCCATCGCCTTCTGGATCAGCACCTCCGTCCTGGTGTCGACGTTGCTCGTCGCCTCATCGAGGATCAGGATGCTGGGGTCGGCGAGGAAGGCGCGCGCGATGGTGAGCAGCTGGCGCTGTCCGGACGAGAGCTCCGACGCATCCTCGTCGAGCACGGTGTCATAGCCCATGGGCAGCGTGCGGACGAACGAGTCGACATGCGCCGCCTGCGCCGCCGCAACGACCTCGTCCTCCGTCGCCCCGTCCTTCCCATAGGCGATGTTGTCGCGAATGGTGCCCGCGAACAACCACGTGTCCTGGAGAACCATGCCGAACGCCCTGCGCACCTCGTCGCGCGGGATCTCGCCCGTGTTGACCTCGTCCAGGCAGATGTCTCCCGAATCGATGTCGTAGAACCGCATCAGCAGGTTGACGATCGTCGTCTTGCCGGCGCCGGTCGGACCGACGATGGCGATCGTCTGCCCGGGCCGGACCTGCAGGTTGAAGTCCGTGATCAGCGGCTTGGCGGGCTCGTAGCGGAAGTTGACGCGCTCGAGCGCCACCCGTCCGGAAGGCTCTCCGAGCGAGGCGCCGGTCTCGACGTCAGGTGTCTCTTCTTCGGCGCCCAGCAGCTCGAAGACTCGCTCCGACGAGGCCAGGCCGGACTGCAGCAGGTTCATCTGGCCGGCGATCTGCATGATCGGCATCGTGAACTGGCGCGAGTACTGGATGAAGGCCTGCACGTCGCCCAGCGTCATGCTCCCTGACGCCACCCGGTAGGCGCCCACCACAGCGACCGCCACGTAGTTGAGGTTGGACAGAAACTGGATCGCCGGCTGGATGATGCCGGACAGGAACTGGGCGCGGAAGCTGGCCTCGTAGAGGCGCCGGTTGTGGACGTCGAAGATCTCCTGCGCCTTTGCCCGCCGGCCGAACACCTGCACCAGCGCATGGCCGGTGTGCATCTCCTCGACGTGACCGTTGAGCGTGCCGGTCCATTTCCACTGCGCGGCGAACTGCTTCTGGGAGCGCCGCGCAATGACGAGCGTCACCACCACCGAGAGCGGGATGGTGACGAGCGCGATCAGGGCGAGCAGCGGGCTGATCCACACCATCATCACCAGCACCCCGACAACGGTCAGCACCGAGGTCACGATCTGGCTCAGCCCCTGCTGCAGGGTCGTCGAGATGTTGTCCACGTCGTTGGTGACCCGGCTGAGGATGTCGCCATGCGAATGGCTGTCGAAGTACTTCAGTGGCAGGCGCCCGAGCTTTGCCTCGACGTCGCGCCGCATCCCGTAGACGGTGCGTTGGGCGACGCCGGCCATGATGTAGCCCTGGGCCCACATCAGGATCGAAGAGAAGACATACAGCCCGACGGCCAGGAGCAGCGTCGCCGCGAGGGCGTTGAAGTCGATGCCCAGGCCTGGTGTGACATCCATGGCCGACAGCATCTGGGCGATCTGACCCTGGCCGTGCGCCTGGAGAAGCGCGATCGCCTGGTCCTTGGTCAGACCGGCGGGCAGCATCTTGCCGACGACGCCGTTGAAGATGATGTTCGTCGCGTTGCCGATGATCTTCGGTCCGATCACCGAGAACGCGACGCTGCCGATGCCCAGCAGCACGACGACGATGATGAGAGGCAGCTCCGGGCGAAGCCGGCCGAGCAGCTGACGCAACGTCTTGCCCGGGTCGCTCACCTTGGGCGCCGGCGGGCCGCTCATCCCGCCCATCCACCCACCTGGTCCCCGGCGCGGCGCGGCGGCAGGGCCGCCACCTGCTCCTGGGCGGTTGATCATGCGACCGCCTCCGCGCCGAGCTGGGAGTCGACGATCTCCCGGTACGGTTCGCAGGACGCCATCAGCACGTCGTGGGAACCGATGCCGACGACGCGGCCTTCGTCGAGAACGATGATCCGGTCGGCGTGCATGACGGTGCTGACGCGCTGGGCGACGATGAGCACTGTCGCCTCCCTCGTCATCGACCGCAGGGCCGCGCGAAGCCTTGCGTCGGTGCCGGCGTCGAGGGCCGAGAAGCAGTC
>WNGE01007387.1_pt1 | contig 11971 bp, 6 predicted proteins | sample 5400651 | NCBI WGS metagenome assembly WNGE01 (sample SAMN13153370, study PRJNA577476) | soil metagenome | isolation source: 60 cm soil or saprolite under grassland replicate 2 | place: USA:California | collected 2016-06-15 | reverse complement strand
AACGCCTTGATAACTACTACATACTTGCTGAAATTAGTAGCGGCCCAACCAGTAGCGTCTTCCTGGCTGAACATCCTCATTACACACAAAATAGCCTTGCCCTAAAACTCTTCCACAGAAAGCTCGTTACTAAACAGCAGCGCGAACTGTTCCTCCAAGAAGTTCAGCTCTTGAAAAAGATCAAACGCACTCATATTCTTCCCATACTCGATGCCGGAATCTTTGAGGATATGCCATACTATATCACTGATTATATTGCAAAAGGCTCCCTGCGGAATCTTCTTGACTCGCAATCTTCCCAGCTACTCCCCATACAGGAGGCGCTCACTATCATTCACATGGTAGGACAAGCCCTGCAATATACACACCAGATGAATATTTTCCACGGAAATCTCAAACCTGAGAATATTCTCTTGCGTAATACAGGAGATGTGCTCCTGACTAACTTTAGTTTTGTTTCCCTCCAGGATACGTTCAATACAGAACACGATCACAATCGTAGCAGCCTTCCCTATATGGCGCCTGAACAATTTCTGGGCCGTATGAAAAAGGAAAGCGACCAATACGCCCTGGGGTGTATTGCCTACGAACTGTTGACTGGCGTGGTTCCATTTATCGCCGCAGGCTACGCCGGGTTTAAGGAAAAACACTTAGCGGAAAAAGCTATCGCTCCCACGCAACACAATTTATTGTTGCCTGTCTCCTGTGAAGAAGCAATTCTTAAAGCTTTGCAGAAAAAAAGCGCCGACCGTTATCCAGCCATCAAGGACTTTGTAACAGCATTACGTTCATCCACGTCGTTTCAACCGCATGGGGCCATGACTCCTCGAAGTCCTGCTCCCACAGCAACAACTACACCTCCACTGCTTGTCGCATCCCAAAAGATCGGAGAAACACAGCGTTTCGAAGAGCTTCAAGAAGAGCAGAAAGGAAGCGACATCCCCCACATGCCGGAAGTCGCGATTCTTACTCTCCCCACTGAGCAAAGCAATCTGAAGCAAGAGAATCATGCTAATGCTCCTGCTGATGAACAGAGTTCTAACCCCCAGGAATCGAGAGCATCCCAACCAGGCGGGATCAATATTCAACAACAGGCATCCACCGTAAGCTTATTAATGGAACCAGAATCAGCGTTTCTCGCTGAGACCACCACTAAGGTGGTCAAGATTGTAGCACCATTGGATCGCAACAATCTTGTGAGAAATACTCCTCCCGAAAACAGGCGAGCAGCCAGACCCATCTGGGTCATAGCATCAGGGTTGCTGGTAGTTTTATTTGTCATCACTTCCAGCCTCCTGTTCTTTACTTTACGTACCACTCACTCACAAAAATCAAGCCCAACTGCTATTTCCCATAAAAATATACATACAGTTCTGCTAACACCAACTCCTGTACTGACGCCAACCGCAGAAATAACTCCCACGCCTACCCGTGCGCCAGCATCAAAGGGAGCGCCTATCACAATACCCTCACCTACTGCGACTCCTTCACCAACCCCTACATCAGGGCTGGATGTAACGCCATCAAGTTTCCAGTTAAGCCAGGATTGTTTCAAACAAAGGACCCACTTCGACTGCACGGCCAACTTGCATTTACCAGATACTTATCAGGATAACCTGGCATGGTCCACCTCGGGCAGCGGCGCCAATATCACTTTTTACCCTCCAAACGGTACCCTATCTCCTGGACAGGATCAACAGGTCTATATTTATATACCACGTGTCTGTTCGCTTTCAGGAACTCTCTCTTTCTCAACCATTAACGGTGTGATTACGATACCTTGGAGTTGTTAAAAAATGGCGACGAGTTCGCATACACCTGGCGACGACGAAAACGCACTGGCTCAACCTTCCCATAGCAGTGTGGTGCGCCTGTCATATGGGCCCGAAACATTGCAATTTGGCGAACTGCACCTGCCCGCTGGTTCAGGACCTTTCCCCACTGTGATTCTGATTCACGGCGGCTTCTGGCGCAATCCCTATGGCTATACGCTGATGACCAGCCTGGCCGAAGATCTCGCGAAACAAGGCATCGCTGCCTGGAACATCGAGTACCGCCGCGTTGGGGATGCAGGTGGAGGCTGGCCCTCAACCTTGTTAGACGTGGCCAGGGCCGCCGACTATCTACGCAGCACTGCTCACAGCTATTCCCTGGATGTGCAGCGTGTCGTTTCTGTTGGCCACTCCGCTGGCGGGCACCTGGCATTGTGGCTGGCCGCACGTCCACGCATTCCTGAAGACAGCATACTAGCAGTGAGCAGCCATGCCGGGAAAGAAGAGGAAAGTGCAATGCCTTTACCGTTGGTGGGAGTGGTAAGTCAGGCTGGTGTTACTGACCTAGAGATGGCCAGGATACGTAATCTAGGAAGCGGTGCCGTCGCAGAATTGCTTGGAGGCAGCTTGCAAGACGTTCCAGAACGCTATGCAGCAGCTTCTCCCGCCGCGTTGCTCCCATTAGGAGTACCACAGGTACTGATCCACGGGACTGAAGACGACCGCGTTCCTTACATCATGAGCGAGGAGTACGCGCAGGCAGCGAGAGCTGCCGGGGACCAGGTAACGCTGATAAAGTTGGAAGGCGCCGACCATTTTGTGCTCATAAACGTCTACTCAGATGCCTGGGCCAGAACCGTTCAATCGGTGAGGCAACTCGTCCACCTGGAATAAGGGAAAGGCTCTCAGATCTATCTGGCTGGTTCGGCGAAAAGATCGGTTTGGGAGACAACGACGCTTGTTTTGTCTGCGGCAAATTGCCTCATAGATTACTACTCCCTATGAGCTAGCTGCTCAATCTCGGTGACAACCCGTCGCAATTCATCGATAAGTGGAGTTCTACCCGAATCTCGCAGCGCATCCGCAACTGAACGATAATACCAGAGAGTCCCTTCCTTACCACCGTGAAAGCGCAGCCAGAGAGACTCGCCCACCACACGATAATCGGCAAGGACCGCCCGCGCATTATGCAATTTATCGGCGGCAGCAACCAGGCGCACTGATTGCGATGCGCCGCGCAAATGGGCAATATATGCTTCCTTGCGCGCTCGCCAGGGTGGCTTGGGAAAGACGTCGCTATCGGTGCAGCCATCCACTATCGCGACAACAGTATCACCGAAGCGGCGACGGATCTCTTGCCGCGTAAAATCTCCACCCTGATCTTCTATGGCATCGTGGAGCAATGCCGCGATAGCCTCGTCCTCGTTGCCCCCATTTTCAAGTACTATGGCGGTCACCGCCAGCAGATGAGCAATGTAGGGGATAGTTGTTCCCTTGCGCCACTGCCCAGCGTGTAGTTTGGTCGCAAACAGTAGCGCTTCCTCAAAACGGGTTGAGAGTATCATAGAATGTACCTCATATAACTATTGCCAGATTTCCGGAATTATAGCATACTTTAAGGTGTTCTAAGAAAGAGATAGAATAACCATTGGAGTAATGTTATTAAGGAGCAACCATTTCATGCCCCAACAACTCCCTACTGCTATAGTTGACGCACCAAAAGTACCTCCACAGTACAGGCCTGCGAGTAGTGTCCCCCTGCGCATTTTTGCGGCCTGCTTGACTTCGGTTCTCGTCGCCGTACACTACACAAACTTCGGCCCTTTGATTCCTACCTTAATTACCAGTTTGCATATTAATAGCGCTCAGACGGGCCTCTTTTCGACATTCTTATTTTTAGGCCTGGCCGCCATGTATATCCCCGGCGGTATGCTGGCCGACCGCTATGGTGAGCGTCCGGTTTTAATCGGCTCATCCATTCTCCTGGTCATCGGCGCAACACTGCTTCCGCTCTTCCCCAACCTGACCTGGGTACTCGCGTGTCGTTTCATTGTCGGCCTTGGCTCAGGCGCAGCTTTCGTGGCAGGAGCAGGAGTAGCAGCAGGTCTCGGCAAACATGCATCATTAGGGCAAGGCATGTATGGTGGTTCAGTACAGGTCGGGTCTGGATTGGGGCTATTGCTCACTCCGTTCCTCCTGGCCCACTTCGGCTGGCGTGGCTCGTTTCTGGTTTGGGGTTTACTAGGTATTCCATTAATCATTACCTGGATATTTGTCAACGATGCATATGAAGCTCCTGAAACAGAAAACGCGTCTGCCGTGGCAGGCATACGTTCTCCGGCAGTCTGGACATTAGGACTCTCGCACATGGGGACCTTTGGCCTCGGCAATGCTATAGCTGCATGGATAGCCGTCTATCTCGCATTTCAATACGGCCTACCATTAGCACTGGCGGCTACCCTCGGTTCACTTGCTCTTTTGTCTGGAATGTTTTTCCGTCCATTAGGAGGCATCTTAATCGATCGCAAAGTTATTGGAGCTATTCCTTTGTTGCGCTTTGGAACAATCCTGGGGTGCCTGGGAGTAGGCTTGCTTGCCCTCCCACTGCACTTTTCTCCTTTCGCTGTAATCGGTATAACCTGTATCGCCATTGGAGCTACCATTCCCTACACTTCCGTTTTCAACGAGGCCGCGCGCCTGCGCACTGTCAGCAAAGGTATAGCACAGGGCCTGGTGAGTGTGATCTCATCTCCTACTGTGTTACTCGGCCCTCCACTCATTGGTTTTCTATTTCAACAGACCCACAATTTTACCTCCGCCTTTGGCTCAATAATGTTATTTGGCTTTGTTGCCATTACCGCTTCATTCCTGGCCGGGCCCGCAGTGAAGCGTGAAACGTCTATATCATAGAAAGGAAAGGCTTACGATGTTGAAACAACCAAAAGCTATCATTTTCGACCTGGATGGAGTACTTACCGACACGTCTGAATACCATTATCAGGCCTGGAAGCGCCTGGCCGACGAAGAAGGTATTCCATTTACTCCCGAAGAAAACGACCAGCATCTTCGAGGTGTGGGTCGCCGCGAATCATTGATGTATATCATCAGAGGGCGGCAATACTCCGAAGAGCAAATCCAGGAAATGCTGGATCGGAAGAATCGTTACTATCATGACCTGATTAAAAACATGACTCCCGTCGACGTAACACCTGGTGGGCGAACATTGTTACAGGAGATCAGAAACGCAGGCATCAAAGCTGCCATCGCCTCAGGGAGCAAAAATTGCCGCATGGTGCTTGATCTGCTGAAAATTACCGACTTACTTGACGGCATAGCTGATGGGAATAGTGTGGTCAATGGGAAACCCGCTGCGGATCTGTTCGTCTTTGCAGCAGGGTTAGTCGACATTCCCACGGCAGATTGCCTGGGAGTTGAAGATGCCGACGCAGGGATTGAAGCTATAAAAACCGCCGGGATGCAGGCCCTTGCTGTTGGTCCACAAGAGCGTTTCCATAGGGCAGATAAAATTCTGCCGACGCTAGCCAATAAGCATTTACAGGACCTCCTCGATTAGAAGAAAGAAAGGGTAGCCCGTGAATCTCTGGCACATAACTGAAGATAGCTTTAACAGTAAAGCGTTACTCGCTCAGGAAACGGTATTTACCATTGGAAACGGCTATTTTGGCACACGCGGCGCATTTGAGGAAGGATATCCTGGAGCAACGCCTGCAACGCTCCTATTCGGCGTTTTTGATACCATTGCCGTGGGCAAAGAGGAACTTGCTAATGCTCCCGACTGGCTTCCGCTACAACTATTCGTCAATGGTGAACGCTTCCGCCTCGATCTTGGCAAAGTGCTAGCCTACGAGCGCACCCTGGACATGCAGAATGGTATCCTCAGCCGCTCTGTGCGCTGGGAGACGCCGAGCGGCATTCGCGTGAAGATTGCCATCGAACGTTTTGCCAGCTTAGCGGATGAGCACGTTGCATGCATTCGCTATAGTGTAACCGTCGAAGAGCAACAAACACCGGCGGGAAATAGTGGGGAAGATGAGTTCGACATAGTTTTGCGAGCTTCACTCAATACTGCTGTGGGAAACCATGATCTTATGCACTGGGAAACCATCGACCAGGGGAGTGCCGGCGAATTGCTGTGGCTACATACGCAGACTCGCCACTCCTCAGTCCAGCTTGCACAGTCAATGAGCTTTACAAGCCGCTCACCAGGCTTCCAGCAAGAGAAATTCGATTCAGATTTTGCCCCTGGCATCACTCTCAGCGGAAAATTGGCCCCTGGAGCTATGGTGACGGTAGAAAAAATTGTCGTCTTGCACACTTCCCGCGATGCAGATGATCCAGTCATGAGCGCCGTCACACAGCATAAAACGATACTCCATAAAAGCAGCTTTGGCGCGCTACTCGCCAGCCATCAACAGGCATGGCGGGATTTCTGGCAACTGGCGGATATGATTATCGAAGGTGACGAAACAGCACAGCGAGCCATGCGCTACAATGTCTATCAATTACGCATAAGTGCATCTACTCATGATAGCCGTTACAGCATCGCGGCTAAGGGGCTGACAGGGTTTGGTTATCTTGGTCATATATTCCACGATACTGAAATCTTTATGCTCCCTTATTTCACGTATACCCATCCTACTATTGCGCGTAATCTCTTACTCTACCGCTATCATTTGTTGCCCGGAGCGCGTGCGAAAGCAAAACACAATGGTTATGAGGGTGCCCAGTATCCATGGGAAAGTACCTTAGATGGCAATGAAGCGACACCTGAGTCAATGATCCACCCCGAAAGTGGTGAGTTAATCACCATGCTCAATGGCACTATTGAGTTGCATATCACTTCCAGTATTGCGCTCGCAGTCTGGAAGTACTGGAACATCACCGACGACGACCAATTTATGCAAGAATACGGCGCGGAAATGCTACTCAGTACTGCAATGTTCTGGGCCAGTAGAGCAGAGAATCATCCAGAGCATAATGATTTCGAGATCAACAACGTCGAAGGACCTGATGAATGGCACGAACATGTCAACAACAATGCCTACACCAACTATCTGGCGAAATGGAATATCCTGACCGCGCTCGACACATTCAATTGGCTGCAAACCAGCGCTCCTGACAAAGCCAGGGCATTGGCCCAACAATTAGATTTGACCGAGCAGCGCCTGCAGCACTGGCAAACAGTGACCGCAATGATGCGCATCCCGCAGGACAAAGAGACTGGCTTATTCGAACAGTTCGATGGCTTTTTCAAACTCGCACCACTCAACCAGGATGCATATGCGGGGCGCAAAAAGTCCTACCAGGCGCTGTTAGGTATGAAGCCAGTACAAGAGTACCAGATCATTAAACAGGCCGATGTATTAATGCTCATCACTGTGCTAGACCAGCAGTTCGACCTGAAAACAAAGCGAGTAAACTGGGACTATTATTACCCCATCACCGACCACGATTATGGCTCTTCGCTGACGCCAGCGCTGCATACCATTTTAGCGTGTGAATTGGGCCACATAGATGTTGCCTACAACATGTTTATGAAGGGGGCCCTCGTTGACCTGGAAAACTTACGGAGAAATACCCCGGAGGGTATTCACAACGCCTGCTCAGGGGCCGTCTGGCAAGCGTTGGTTCTGGGTTTCGCGGGTCTCCGCTTGACCGACAACGGCTATACGACCAACCCCTCCTGGCCAGATGGCTGGACCCGCATCGCCTTCAAATGCTATCACAAAGGCAAATTGCTCTCCATTGATTTACGCAAAGAGTAGTAGCAAGCGTCAACCGTACTAAAGCAAGCATCGAGAGAGCGAGGCATTTCTAACATGTCTCGCTCTCTCAGTCTTTGAGAGAATGCGTGAAAGCCAAAAACGCACTTGACAAATAGCAGCAGCGGGATTATGATAGAGTCCGCAGCAAGGCGCATTCGTCTAGTGGCCAAGGACGCCGCCCTCTCAAGGCGGAGATCACGGGTTCGACTCCCGTATGCGCTACCATTCATCGCTTTATACCCGTCTCAGGCCGCTTAAATACTTGCTTGAGACGTTTCTATTTTTGGGAAATATGCCTCTGTACAGCAACGCAACATTTTATAATTTGCTTAGATCATGGACCCTTATTTTATATGCATTACAAAGCCAACGTAAGACTTTGAGGTAGCAGAAGTATGGATGACGACGATTCGACTTTTCAATTCAAAGATGAGCAAGAGAGACGCATTTATGAGCGCATGTTTCTCGTGGGAGTTGGCTCAGCAGCCTTTTATCGTGACGCCTGCCGCATACTGACATTAGATCCTCCTTTGACGACGACGACTCATCTGGTCAGACATTGTTTGCGTGAAATTGAGAGCGCCATGCGTGATGTGCTCAGTCCAATCGCTCAACATCTACAGCCACCCGTAGCTGAGGAGACATCATCGCAAACGAAGAAAAAGAAGCAAAGCGGATCGAAAGATAACCACCTAGACGAAATACGTTTTATATTGCAGACGCTTTCCATTGACGAAACGGATCCTGCTGCGCAAATTTGGCTCCGTTTGGTGCTCCAAAAAGAGGACTTTGGGCTTAACCTCGCGCACCGTAATAATCTCGCAGAACCGCGACCACTCAATGCAGGGTTTCTTCAACAATGGCGAGATATGAACTTGGTATTTGATCGCCTCTTAGATGCTTTTGAAACCTTGTATTTAACATCGCATGAGCTTATCGACAAAAACCTGTTGTCGGCAAATTCATCTCTCGAAGAGAAGATGAAATTTCTAGTGCTTCACGTACCAATGAACGAAGTCTCCATGAGCTACTTTTTTGAGAGGATAGGAGCGCTACAAGCGATAGAATGGCTGCAACCTCTGCGAGACAAAGGCTTTTTTACGCTACCGCCACCACCTGAATATGACTATGAGAAGGAGACTACTCGCCTACCGTCATGGCCTGCGATGCAATATCTTATCCAAGTTGCCCCTGTTGCGCCAATGGAGGTAATGGATATTTTGCTAGCTCTCCCACGGACGGAGAACATATCAGTTTATGAGGATTGCGTAAGTGCTGCTTGCCGTATGCCGGGTGAGTTCGCGCAACTGCTAGCCCCTAAAGTAGTGGAATGGTTGCGCAGTTCATATCTGCGATTTTTGCCGGATAAAGTAGAAGAATTGATCGCTAGGCTCGCAGATGGCGGACAAAATGACGCAGTCCTTACCCTGGTACGTGCGTTCTTGGTGATTTACCCAGCCATGCATGCGTCATTTGATCGATGGAAAACACAGGAAATCCTCATGAGGCAAGTTCCATTGTTGGTGCCACGCATGGGAGAACAACTACTTACGCTCTTCTTCGCTGTGTTGATAACAGAAGTAGAATCCCTGGAGACCAATTATAGTGGATGGTCTTCGATATGGCGGCCTGTTATTCTAACACATGACACAAAAGAGCTTGATTTGTCTTCTGGGCGGACACATCTTGTACTCACACTAGCAACAAGGGCAGCCGAACTTGCAATTCAACAGCAGATCATGTCCTTGCGAGATATAGTAGTTCTACTGGACGAACATTCAAACTCCATATTTCGGCGTCTGTCACTCTATTTGCTCAGTCGCTTTCCCGACCTTGCACCGGATATCGTTGCAAATCGCTTAACCAACCGAGATAATTTCGAGGATATGGACTCGCAGAATGAATACACACTTTTGTTGCAAGCAGCATTTCCTAATTTGATATCTAGCGACCAGGAAACAATCCTGCATTGGATTGAGCAAGGGCCAACTGATCTTGACGCTGTGAGGACCCACTACGAACAAAAAGAGGGTACTCCCTTCACTGATGAATTACAGGCTGAATACACGCAACGATGGCAGCGAGATCAACTTACTCGCTTTGGTCCTGCACTACCTGTTGCATGGAAAGAGCGTCTCGTGGAGGCTGTTGAGTCATTTGGCCCGGCTCCTGCAATGCGCGGTCCCTTGAGCTTCAGTGCTAGCTGGACCGGGAATGTCAGTCCTAAATCAGCAAGCGAGTTACGAAACATGGGGATAAGGGCGCTCGTGCGTTTCCTTAAAACATGGCAACCATCACCGCAGGAAGGCATTACAGAACCGACACCATCGTACCAGGGATTACATGCTGCATTGAAGCAGGCGGTGATACAAGATCCTGACTTTTTCGCACGCAATGCCCTGCATTTTCGAGCGCTGCCCATATCCTACGTAGAAACATTGCTCCAGGGCTGGATTCCTACTGTAAAGCAGCATACTGCTCTCCACTGGAGACCTGTGTTGGGCTTTTGTCTCTCAATAGTCCGCAAGCGACGCAGAATTTCCAAAGGGAAGTCTGGTCAGATTCGCTATCTCCCTGAATGGCGAGAGGCATGCCGATTAGTAGGTGAACTCATTGAATTCGGATGCCTCGAGACTGTGGCTCCCATTGCTCTTGAACTGCGTCAGCAAATCTGGAATGTACTCTCATTGCTTTTGAATGATCCTTGTCCCACAACTAAAGAGGAGCGGCCTTTTCGGGACGATGATTATGAAGGGGCCACCCCGGCATGGGCGACTGTCCGAGGGATGGCACTCTTTGGTGTCCGGGCTTATTCTGCCTGGGTGATGCGTGGATTAGGCCAGCCATCAAGCGAAAATGGTCAACAGGGACTAGATCTGGTACCAGAAGCAAAAGCCGTACTTGAAAAACATATGGACAGCACTTACGATCCGTCGCTAACTATTCGTGCCTGGTATGGACAGCAGTTACCTTCTTTGGCTGAACTCGACAAGAATTGGGTAAGCCAACATTTTGACAATATCTTTCCTCTCGATGAGAAAAAGCGTGCGCTTCGGCATGCAGCGTGGACATCTTACTGTCTTTTTTGTCGTCCATACCTGCCTCTCCTACCTCTTTTAGAACGGGAATATCGCCACGCTATTGGTGAATTAGAAGAGAGGGATCTATCGCGACAAGCGTTCGCGCCGAATGTACGCTTGCCCGAGCATATCATGCAACTTTACTGTTGGGGAATTATCCGTATTGACGATTCGGATGGGCTGCTCACCTACTTTTTTACCCATACGCCAATAACCGTACGCCCCTTAATATTGGAAGACATTGGACATCAACTGACGAATCAAGAAGAACCACTTTCACTTACGCTTCAGGAGCGATTGCAGGCCCTATGGGAGTGGCGCATCCAGACATTGGAACACGCTCCACAAAACGAGCGCGAGGAACTGGCAGCCTTTCGGTGGTGGTTCAATTCATTAAAGTTTCCCTATGACTGGTCGTTAGCTCAATTGGAACGAACGCTTCGACTGTGTGGAAAAATGAAGCATGCCAGCAGCATTGTAGAGCACCTTGCCCAGCTCAGTGAAACATTTCCCTTTCAAGCTGTCCAGTGTTTTGCACTTCTTCTTGAAAGTACCGATGACGATTGGAAGCCATCAACCTGGCACGGACTTGTTGAAACAATTCTCAAAAATGCGATAACTTTCGGTCAGAACGGTGCGATACAGATAGTAAAAGAACTTATTAATCGTCTAGGAGCGCGAGGAGAGGATTATACGTCTGTGCTAATGTCATCTGAATAGAGAACAACAATAAAGCCCTGCGCTGTTGATAAGGGCAGGGCTTTAATAGCAATGGCAAACTCCCACACCCACTCTATAGTAATCAGGTTCAATTTGTAGTTCCATTGGTGTTCGGTTTCAATTGGGAATGTCACTTGCTACCAAAAGACTTTCCCTCATCGCTATCATTGTTTTCGCGCTTTATAAGCAGTTCATTCAGTTTGCTCACAGCGTCCTGCTGCATACTCGGTAAAACATGTGAGTAGATATGAAACCTCGCCAATGATCTGTCCGATAGAGTTGGAGTATCATTGTCACTTCTTTACCCCCCAAGCTCTCCGATTTGAACAGACGTTTGATTGCTTTTCCCTCAAAAACTCAGTAGAATATGAGGCACTATCGGCAGGAGTGTTATGTCGAGGAGCGTCGCTCATGGGTAAGTCAAAGAAACACCGTTCTCCTTCTCCAGAGTGGAAAAATTTGGAGGCTCAGTGTCTCTGGCCAGAACAGATTGCCTACGAGATCATCCGGCCTTGTCAACTCGAAAAGCAATCGATCACACAACGCGCTGTGGAAGTCGGATTGCATCCGCGGACCATTGCCCGCAAATTGGAGCGGTTTCAACAACTCGGTC
>WNGE01007385.1_pt1 | contig 11972 bp, 16 predicted proteins | sample 5400651 | NCBI WGS metagenome assembly WNGE01 (sample SAMN13153370, study PRJNA577476) | soil metagenome | isolation source: 60 cm soil or saprolite under grassland replicate 2 | place: USA:California | collected 2016-06-15 | reverse complement strand
ACGACGGCGTGCTCGTACAGGTTCACGACTCCGGCCCCGGCGTCGACGCGAGCCTCGTCGACGAGATCTTCCGCGACGGGTTCACGACGAAGGTCGCGACCGGCACGGGGCGGCGCGGTCTCGGGCTCGCGCTCGTCGCGCAGGCGGCGCGGCGTCTCGGCGGCCACGTCTCGGTCGAGAACGACGACGGAGCCCGCTTCACCGTCTTCCTGCCGCACGCTCGGGTTCCCGCGGAGGTCGCGGCCGGGTGATCCGCACGCTCGTCGTCGACGACGACGCGATGACCGCGTCGATCCACCGCTCGTATGTCGAGCGTGTTCCCGGCTACGAGGTCGTCGCCGAGGCGCACACCGGTCGCGCCGCGCTCGACGCGGTCCGAAGGCTACGGCCCGACCTCGTGCTGCTCGACATCTACCTGCCCGACATCAGCGGCCTCGAGGTGCTGCGGCAGCTTCGCGAGACGGACGCGCCGCACGTCGACGTGATCGCGGTGACGGCGGCGAAGGACGTTGAGACCCTGCGGACGGCGATCCACGGCGGCGTCATCCACTACCTCGTGAAGCCCTTCTTCTTCGACACGCTCCGCGAGCGACTGGAGTCGTACGCGGCGCTGCGCGGCCGCCTCGACCGGCTGCGCGACCCCGACCAGCACGACATCGACCACGTGTTCTCGCTGCTGCGGGCGCAGGGCCGGCGGTCGCTGCCGAAAGGGATCTCACCGCTCACGCTGGAGCTCGTCTCGGACGCGCTCGGCACCGCGCAGAGAGAGGTGACCGCGACGGAGGTCGCCGCAAAGGCGGGAGTCAGCCGCGGTACCGCTCGCAGGTACCTCGAGTACCTGGCTGCGATCGGCGCGATCCAGCTCTCGCTGCGCTACGGCGTCACCGGCAGGCCCGAGCACCTGTACCGGTGGGCTGAGCACACGCCGCTGCCGCACCGCTGACGGCGCGTGCTGCCGGCCGCGCGCTTCGCGCGGCTACTCGTTGCCGTGGTCGCGCTCGCAGAAGTCCGGGCACGTGCACTCGGCGACGTCCGCGGTGCAGAGGACGTTCGCGGCGGGTGCCGGCTCGGGCCACTCGAGAGCGGTATCGGCAGCGTCCGAGGTCAGGCTCGGTGTGAGGATCGCATCCATTCTCGGATCCTAGATGCCCATACGGACGATTGTCTAATCCTGTTTTCCCCTTTCTCGGATCCAATAGTGCTCATTCGGGATGACGGAACCCCTCTGATGGGGGAGTGACGCCCGGCTCGGCTCCTGCTCCAATGGGGCGCACCCGACGACAGAGCGGCCGCCGTGAGCGGCTGCGCCCGTGCCGAAGGGAACCCCGCATGCGGACACCACGCCTCCTCGTCCTGCTGCTCGTGCTCGCACTCGCGCTCGCTCCGGCGGCCGCCGCCTTCGTCAAGCCGCCGCAGGCCCGGGCCGAGGCGAAGACGGTGCGGCACGTGCCGCTCGGCAAGCGGGTCGTCCGCTACGCGCGCAACCTCGTCGGCGTCCCCTACCGCTACGGCGGCGGCTCGCCGCGCAGCGGCTTCGACTGCTCGGGCCTCGTGCGCTACGTGTACGGGCACTTCGGCATCTCGCTCGCGCACTCGAGCTTCGCGCAGTTCGGGCGTGGCCGCCTCGTCGTCCGCCGGGCGCTGAAGCCGGGCGACCTCGTCTTCTTCGCCGGCGCCGGACACGTCGGCATCTACGTCGGCCACGGCCGCTTCATCCACGCGCCGCACACGGGTGCGGTCGTCAGCGTCGACAGGCTCACCGGCTGGTACAGCTCGAGCTTCGACGGCGCGCGCCGCCTGCACCCGGCGTAACGGCCGGACCGCACGCGCCGCCGGGTGCCACACTTGACGGCGTGACGACCGTCGCCGCCGTCGGCCTCACCCAGCACGAGGCGGAGCGCAAGCTCGCCGCGCACCCGCCGGCTCCACCGGAGTCGAGCCGCTCCTACCGCGGCATCGTCGTCGCGAACGTCTTCACCGTCTTCAACCTGATCCTGCTCGTCTTCGGCGTGCTGACGCTCGCGTTCGGCGACGCGCAGGACGCGTTGTTCCTCGCCGTCCTCGTCGGGAACGCCGGCATCGGCATCGCGCAGGAGGTGCGCGCGAAGCAGACGCTCGACCGGCTGGCCGCGCTCGTCGCGCCGACCGCCACCGTGCTGCGCGACGGCCGGCCGCGGCGCGTCGGCGTCGACGAGGTGGTCGCGGACGACGTCGTCGTGGTCGAGGCCGGCGACCAGGTGGTCGCCGACGGGCGGCTGCGCCGCAGCGACGGGCTCGCCCTCGACGAGTCGATCCTCACCGGCGAGTCCGAGCCGACGCCCCGGTACGACGGCGACGAGGTGCGCTCGGGCTCGTTCGCGGTCGAGGGCGCGGGCACCTACGTCGTCACCGCCGTCGGCCAGGGGAGCTACGCGGCGCGCGTCGCGGGCGAGGCGCGGGAGTTCCGCCACCCGCGCTCGCCGCTCGAGCGCGCGATCAACCGGCTGCTGTTCATCCTCGTCGGCGTGCTCGTGCCGCTCGGCGTCGCGCTCGGCTGGGCGCTCTGGCGCCGGCACACCTCGCTGCACGACGCTGTGCCGACCACGGTCGCCGCCGTCGTCACGCTCGTGCCCGAGGGGCTGATCCTGCTCACGAGCCTCACCTACGCGGTCGCCGCGATCCGGATGGCGCGGCGCGGCGCGCTCGCCCAGCAGCTGAACGCGATCGAGTCGCTCGCATCGGTCGACACGATCTGCCTCGACAAGACGGGCACCCTCACCGACGCGCGGCTGCGGGTCGAGTCGCTCGTGCCGGCGCGGGGCGTCAACGAGGGCGCGCTCGCGCACGAGCTCGGACGCTTCGCCGCGAGCTCGCCCGCGCGCAACGCGACGCTCGCGGCCATCTTCGACCACTGCGGCGGCGAGCCGGACACTGCGCGGGCAACGGTTCCCTTCTCGTCGCGCCGCCGCTGGAGCGCCCTCCAGCTCGGGTCGACGACGTACGTGCTCGGCGCACCGGAGCTGTTCCCGCTCGGTGAGCTCGAGGCGCGCTCGGCTCAGGAGGCGGGCGCGGGCCGGCGCGTGATCGCGTTCGGCACGGCAGACGCACCGGTCGAGCCGGAGTCGCCCCTGCGAGGCCTCCGGCTGCGAGGGCTTGCAGTGCTCGGCGAGCGACTTCGCGCCGACGCTCCCGAGACGATCGCGTTTCTGCGCGCGCAGGGCATCCGCATGATCGTCCTCTCGGGCGACCGTCCGGACACGGTCGCGGCCGTCGCGGCGGACGCGGGCGTCGAGGTGACCGCGCCGCCGCTCGACGGTCGCGAGCTCCCGCGCGACGCGGCGTCGCTGCGCCGGCTCTTCGACGAGCACTCGGTCGTCGGCCGCATCGCTCCCGAGGACAAGAAGCGCGTGGTCGAGGCGCTCACCGCGGCGGGCCGCTACGTGGCGATGGTCGGAGACGGCGTCAATGACGTGCCGGCGCTGAAGGCGGCGCGGCTCGCGATCGCCCCCGGCAGCGCCACCCAGATCGCCAAGGGCGTCGCTGACCTCGTGCTCGTGAAGGGCGACTTCGCGAGCGTGCCCGCGCTCGTCGCCGAGGGGCGGAAGGTGCTGCGGAACCTCCAGCGCGTGGCCAAGCTCTTCGTGGCGAAGTCCGCGTTCGCGATGTTCCTCGCCCTGTCGATCGGCCTGACGCCGCAGGCATATCCGTTGCTGCCGCGCCACCTGACGCTGGCCGCCGGCCTGACGATCGGAATCCCGTCGTTCTTCCTCGCGCTCGGCCCGAGCGAGGGCCGGTTCCGCTCCGAGCGCTTCCTCTTCGACGTCGGCCGCTTCGCCGTCCCCGCCGGGACCGCCGCCGGCCTCGGCGTGCTCGCCAGCTTCGTGTTCGCGCGCAACGTCGGCCGGCTGCCGCTCGCCGAGTCGCGCACGATCGCGACGACGGTGCTCGTGCTCGTCGGCCTCTACCTGATCCTCGCGCTCGAGGCGACGAGCCGGCACCGGGCGGCCGCGATCGGCGCGCTCGCCGGGCTGATGCTCTTCCTCTACGCGCTCGTCCTGGCCGCTCCGTTCGCGCGCCAGTTCTTCGCGCTCACCGTGCCGGGGCCGGGCGGCATCTTCGTCGCGCTCGCGGGGGCCGCCCTCGCGGTGACCGGGCTCTGGCTGACGGACGACCGGTTCGTCCCGGGCGCGCTCCGCGAGATCACGTAGCGGAGGCGGCGCAGCGACCTAGCGAAGCTTCTCGGCCATCGCCGTGAGCAGCTTCCAGGCGATGACCGAGTTGCTCTCGACGAGCGGCCGGAAGTCCCAGGGCGTCATCCCGTAACAGACCATGTCCGTCTTGGCGGTGATCGTGGCCGTGCGCTCGGAGCCGGTGAGAAGGGCGATCTCGCCGAAGTAGTCGCCGGGGCCGATCGTGCCGCGTGGCTGGCCGTCCACGGTCACGTCGCCCTGGCCGTCCTCGACGACGAAGAAGCCGGCACCCCCCACGCCCTCCTTCGTGACGGTGTCCCCGGCCGCGAAGCGCCGCTCCCGCATCGAGCTGGCGATCTGCTCGAGCTCACGGCCCTCGAGACCGGAGAAGAGCGGCACCTTCTTCAGCAGCTCTGACGAGGCCCTGGCCACGGCGGAGTTATACACCCGAACGCCTCCCCCGCACGCCGCTCGCGCGCTTCGGGCAGGATTGGTGCGTTGAAGCTCACCGTCGTCGGCTGCTCGCCCGCATGGCCCAACCCGGGCGGGGCGCAGTCCGGGTATCTCGTCGAGGGCGCCGGCCGGCTCCTGCTCGACTGTGGCCCGGGCGTTCTCGCGCGCCTGCGGGAGCGCGAGGGGTGGCCGCGCGTCGACGCGGTCGTCCTGACGCACTTCCACCTCGACCACTGGGGCGACCTGGTGCCGTGGATCTTCGGAGCCAGCTTCGGCGCCGGCCGCGGCGGCGAGCGAGCCGAGCTGTGGCTGCCGCCGGGCGGCAGCGAGATGCTGCGCTCGTTTGGCGCGAAGCTCGCGTTCGGACCGCAGATCGACGGCGTCTTCCACGTGCGCGAGTACGCAGACGGCGAGCCCTTCAAGGCGGCCGGCTTCGACGTGACGCCGCTGCGGCTGCTCCACTACAACGTGCGGACCTTCGGCCTCCGCGTCACCGACGGGCACGCGACTGTCGCCTATTCGGGCGACACGGCGCCGAACGACAACCTCCAGGAGCTCGCCCGTGACGCGGACGTCTTCCTCTGCGAGGCGACGCTGGCGGCACCCGAGCCGCCCGAGGAGCGCGGCCACCTCACGGCCGAGGAGGCGGTCGCGGCCTTCGAGTCGTCGGGCGCTCGACGCCTGCTGGTGATCCACCGCCCCGACGAGCTGCCGCTCAACGGCCAGGTCGAGCGCGCGCGCGACGGGCAAGAGCTGACGCTCTGAGCTCGATGGCCGAGCGGATCCTCGTCGTCGAGGACGAGACGACGATCGCGGACGCCGTGAGCTATGCGCTGCACGAGGCGGGCTACGAGGTCGACGCGGTGGGCAACGGCGACGAGGCCCTCGCGGCTGCGCGGGGCCGCCGCTACTCCCTGATGATCCTCGACCTGATGCTCCCCGGCGTCTCGGGCCTCGACGTCTGCCGCGAGCTGCGGGCCGAGAGCGACCTGCCGATCGTGATGCTGACCGCGCGCGACGCCGAGCCCGACCGCGTGCTCGGACTCGACCTCGGCGCGGACGACTACGTGACCAAGCCCTTCTCGGTCGCCGAGCTGGTCAGCCGGGTGCGGGCGCTCCTGCGCCGGCGTGAGCTCGACCGCCGCCGCAGCGAGCTGGTGCGCCGGGCGGGCAGGCTGGAGGTCGACGTGGGCCGCCACGCGGCCGCGCTCCGCGGCAAGCCGCTGCAGCTCACGCGCCTGGAGTTCAGGCTGCTGGCGCTGCTCGCATCGGAGCCCGGTCGTGCCTTCACCCGCGAGGAGCTCGTGCGGCACCTGTGGCCCGGCGAGCCCTCCGACGACCGCCGTGCGATCGACGTGCACGTGTCCAACCTGCGCCGGAAACTCGAGGACGACCCACGCGAGCCGCGCCTCCTCCAGACCGTGCGCGGCACGGGCTACCGGCTCGTCGCGGATTAGAGGGCCGGGGGCAGCCGGAAGGCGCGCTCGCCGAGCAGTCGGTGCCCCTCGACCGAAGGGTGGTCGCCGTCGTCCGTCCACTCGTCGCGCATACGGTCGGGCCGCTGCGGGTCGACGAGCGTGTCGTGGAACGGGAGGAGGGTGACGCCGAGCCCGTCGGCGAGCGCGCGGATCAGGACGTTCAGGCGTGGGATGTCGTTCGCGGTGCGGCCGTCGCCGTTGTTCCAGGGCAGGACGTCGGCGAGCGCGAGCGCGAGGCCGAGCCGGCGGCCCCGCTCGACCATGCCGGCGAGGTTGCGCGCGGCCTGCTCGACCGGGCAGCTCTGCACGACGTCGTTGATCCCGCCCTGCACGACGAGCACGCCGGCGCCGTCGGTCGCGCCGTCGAGGCGCGCCGCGATCTGGTCGGTGCGCTCGCCGTAGACGCCGTGGTTCCGCAGCTCGAGCCGCAGGTCGCGGCGCGCCGCCCACCACGGCCACTGGCTCCGCTCGTCCGCCGCGCCGCCGATCCGGGCCCGCACCGCCGGGTCGGGATCCCAGAGCGGCGAGCCCGCGGTGATCGAGTCGCCGAGGCACGCAACGACGACGCGCTCCACGAAGCGGGACCCTACTGTCGTACGACCAGGTCGTGAGCCATGGCCCCGGCGGCCACGAACTCGTGGTAGGCGGCCGCGCCCGCCCGAGAATCGTTGCCGAACATCGCGCGGGTGAAATCGACAACCAGGTACGGCGGGCGGTGCTCGAGGCCCGCCGTCGCGCGGAAGCTGCTCCACGGCCAGTCGGCGGGGTCGACGCAGAGGCCGGCTCGAACCGGATTCAGGACGATGTAGCGACTCGCCGCGAGGAAATGCTCGTCGCTCTCCACGAGGTCAGCGCTGTACGGGCCCTCGAACACATGCCCTGTCCTGTCGTAGCGCGTGTTGATCCGCTGCGCATACGAGCCGTTCAGATGACGCATTCCGGCCGCCAGCGTGGCCTCGGTCAGCTCGAGCAAGAGGTGGAAGTGGTTCGGCATCAGGCAGTAGGCGTGGCAGCGCCATTCGAAGCGTTCGACGGCTCGGCTCAGGATGCGAAGCCAGGCGGCGTAGTCGATGCCGTCGAAATACAGCCGCGCCCGGTTGTTCCCGCGCGTGTTGACGTGCATGAACGCGCCGGCGATGTCGACAGGCTGTCGTCGAGCCACGCGGCGAAGCTAGCGCGTGCATGAGCGAGCCACCAGTTGTCCGAACGGGACCTGGTCACGGGCCGTGGCCCGAAGAGCCACGGCCACCGACCTGGTCGCAAGCCCTGGCCGGAAACGCCACGGCCACCGACCTGGTCCCGAGCCGTGGCCCGAAGAGCCACGGCCCAGGACCTGGTCGCACGCCGTGACCGAAAGCGCCACGGCCACCGACCTAGTCGCGAGCCGTGACCGAAAGCGCCACGGCCACCAACCAGGTCGCGAGCCGTGACCGGAAACGCCACGGCCACCGACCTGGTCGCGAGCCCTGTCCCTTTAGCCGCGCGGGACGAGCTCGACCAGGAGCTCGCAGTCCAGCGCTTCGGCGATCTTCAGCAGCGTGTCGATGCGCGGCGGCCGGCCGCCTCGCTCGAGGCGCGCGATCGCCGACTGCGTCGTGCCCACGAGCTCGGCGAGCTCCCGCTGCGAGAGCCCCATCGCGGCACGGCGGTCTGCGACCTTGTCGGCGATCGCGGCGAAGAACCAGCCGCGGTCGCCCGTGGCGATCCGCTCGCGTAGGCGCTCGAGCGGGTGCTTCGGCTCCGGGCGGGCGGGGGCTGCCACGCCCACGAGCATAGCAGGCGTGCTATGTCGAGGCGAGCAGCGAGCGCTGCAGCGGCCCGACCGGATCGCCGACGCGCACGCGACCCGGCACCGCGACGGCGCCGTAGACGCCGAAGGGCAGGCGCTCCCGGTGGCCCTCGGGTCGGTACTGCGCGAGCGTCCCGAGCGTGTCGAGGTCGGTGACGCCCGTGTCCGGGTCGTGCGACGTGACGACGCAGCGACCGACGTCGCCGACGATCGTGAGCACGGCGTCGCCGACCTGTACCCGCGTGCCGAACCACTCGTCCTCCGTATGCGCGCCGACGCCGTCGATCTCGAACAGCATCCGGAAGCGGCGTCCGTCGACCGACGCCTCGGCGGCCGCCGCCTCACCGAGCCGCTCGAGCGAGGCGCGCGAGACGAGCGAGACCGTGCCGCTCCGGAGGCCGCGGTCGACCGCGCCGCCGTCCGCCCACAGCAGCGTGAGCCGTCGCCCCGCGAAGCGCGAGATCGCCGCCTCCCACGGCCCGTCAACCCGCCGCGACGGAAGCGGCAGGCGATACATCTCGCTGGCCACGGGCTCGCCGAGTTCGACGACGTCCTCGACGCGCCCTCCGTCGGGGAACGTGAGCGCAAGCCGGCGCGTCCGTTCGTCCCACTCGGGCCGAATGCGCACGAGCGAGCCGCAGCGCTTGCCGTTGAACAGGCGGCCGTCCTCGTCGACGAGCCAGAAGCGCCGGTTGCCGGCAACACCGCCCGGCTCGAGCACCACCTCGTCGGGATGGACGAGGCCGAGCGACTTCACCGGAGCGATCGAGATGCGGACGACGTGCGCGTGCACCAAGCGAGCCTACCTCTCGACCGCCTCGGCTCCTGCCGACGCGAAGGCGACCGCTACGTGTAGCTGACCTCGTAGACCGCGGCCGAGACGGCGCACACCACGAGCGAGAACAAGATCCACCATCGGTACGGGTACAGCCGCATCATCCGATCACGCCACCCTTCAACGCCGAAGAGGATGAGCAGGATGGGGTTGGTGAACCATGCGAGGAATACGACCGGCACTGCGCTGACGGCGATGATCGCGAGCCAGACGTATCGCACGGAGCCGATCGTATGTTCAGGCCGGCCCCTCCACGCCGACCTCGCTGCGCCCGCGCGCGCCCTCGAGGTCGAAGATCCAGAAGTCGCGGCCGGTGACGTGCACCGCGACGTTGTAGACCGGGATCTGCCCGATGCGGCCCCGGAACGAGCCGGCGTGCGCGTGCCCGTGCAGGACGAGATCCGCGCCGTACTCGGCGATCGGCGTCGCGAGCCGGTCGCTGCCGAGGAGGAGGTGGATGCCCTCGGGCTCGCCCGCGATCGTCGCCTCGACCGGCGCGTAGTGCAGGAGCACGACGCGCAGGTCGCAGTGGACGATCTCCTGCAGCCCCCGCCCGATCGCCTCCGCCTCGAGCGTCGTCTCCTCGTAGACGCGCCGCAGGAGCGGCTCGCCGAAGTCAGGGAGCACCGAGCCCGGGAAGCCGCCGACGAACCCCTTCGCGCCGACGACGCCGAGCTCGAGGCCCGCGATCTCGCACGTCTTCCACGAGCGGTCGAGCATCAGCACGCCCGCCTCCTCAAGGACGGCCTGGATGTCTGCTCCGCGACCCGCGTGACAGTCGTGGTTGCCGAGCACCGCGAACACCGGAATCGACAGGCCGCGGCACGCGTCGGCGAGCACGCGCGCCTGCCCCGGCTCGCCCGTCGTGGTGAGGTCGCCCGCGAGCAGGATCATGTCGGACTCGGACTCGACCTGCGCGAACGCGCGCTCGACGCGCTCGCGCGTCGCTTCCGATGCGTGCACGTCGCCTGCCGCCGCGATCCGGATCACACCGGCGATGTTGCACAACCTGCGGAAGCGGAAACGGCGCGGTCGGATGCCGGAACCAACCTTCGACGAGCTGCTCGAGGCGATGAAGACCGCGACGGCCGTGCTGAAGGAGTGCGAGATCCCGTTCGTGCTCGGCGGCGGCCTCGCAGCCTGGGCGCGCGGCGGCCCCAAGACCGAGCACGACGTGGACTTCATGGTGCGCCCGCAGGACGCCGACGCCGCTCTCGAAGCGTTCGAGCGCACGGGCATGAAGGTCGAGAAGCCGCCCGAGGGCTGGCTCTACAAGGTGTGGCACCCGAACGGGACGCTGATCGACCTCATCTACAACCCGTCGGGCGGCCCGATCACGGACGAGACGATCGAGCGGGCGCCGCTCCTCGAGGTGGCGGCGCTGCGCCTCCGCGTCTTCACGCTCGAGGACGTGATGGCGACCAAGCTGCTTTCGATCACGGAGCAGGAGCCGGAGTTCGGCGCGGTGCTGGAGCTCGCACGCGCGCTGCGCGAGCAGATCGACTGGGACAACGTCCGGAAGCGGACCGAGTCGTCGCCGTTCGCGCGAGCGTTCTTCACGCTGATCGAGGGGCTCGGAATCGTCGAGCCCGTCTCGGTATGAGCCTTAGAAGTAGAAGCCCGACCAGGCGTCCCACCAGTCGTCGCCGCGGGCGACGACGGTGCGCGGCGCGGTGACCTCGACGCTGCGCCGGTGGCGGAACCGCTCGACCTCGTCCGGAGCGGTGAACTCGATCTCGATCTCGCAGGGCCGCCCGGGATCGTAAGGCTGCACGGCCTTCGGGCCCCGGAGCGCGCGCTTCGCCCCGTCCTCGATCAGCTCGCGCGCCCGCAGCGCGGGCACGTTCCGGGCGCTGTAGCGGCCGAGGCCGACCTTCACCTCGACGGTCGGCAGGCCGTCCCCGAGCAGCGCGCGCGCCTCGCGACAGACGGCGCGGTCGCCGGTGACGAGGAGCACGGGGCAGCCCCAGTGGCCGCACAGCGCGGCGTTGATCCCGGTCTCGCCGACGGGCGTGCCGTTGAAGCGCAGGTTCTGCCACGCCTCGCCGGAGACCGTGTGCGAGAGCACGCCGTCCGGCGTTCCCGCCATCGCGTGCATGCCGACGAGGAGCGCGGCGTCACAGCCCTGCTCGAGGAACTCCGTGTACGCGGTCCACCTGCTCTGGACGACGAACTCGCAGGCGGGGTCGAGCAGGTCGGGCAGGAGCGAGTTGAACGTGTAGTCGCCGCCGGCGCCGTGGCAGTCGACGACTACGATCTCCGTCGCGCCGGCAGCCTTCGCGCCGCGCACGGCGGCGTTGATCTCCTCCGTGTAGAGGACGCGGCCCTCCTGGTAGAGCTTCGACTCGCCGCCCGTCTGCGCCCACTTGACGATGCCCGCGACGCCCTCGATGTCGCTGATGACGTGGACGCGCACGGCGGCAGACTACTCTCCGGCCGTGGACACGGGCCTCGCGGGCAAAGGCGTCGTCGTCACGGGCGCCTCGGGCGGAATCGGCTCCGCGTGCGCGCGCGCCTTCGCGGCCGAGGGCGCGCGGGTCGCCGTCCACTACCACCGAGGTCGCGAGCGCGCCGACGCGGTGGCGGCCGAGCTCGGCGGCGCGCCCGTGCTCGGCGCCGACCTCACGGACGAGACCGAGGCCGACCTGCTGTTCGAGCAGGCCCGCGAGCGGCTGGGCCAGATCGACGTCTGCGCCGCGGTGGCCGGCGCGTGGCCCTCGACGGACGAGCCCGTGTGGACCTTGTCGCTCGAGCGCTGGGAAGCGACGCTACGCTCGAACCTGACGGCCACCTTCCTCACCGCCCGCGCGTTCCTGCGCGAGGTCGGGCGCAACGGCCACGGCAGCCTCGTGCTCGTCGGCTCGACGGCGGGCCGCTTCGGCGAGGCCGGGCACGCCGACTACGCGGCGGCCAAGTCTGCGATCCAGGTCGGGCTGCTGCTCAGTCTCAAGAACGAGATCGTCCGCATCGCGCCGCGGGCGCGCGTGAACGCCGTCGCGCCCGGGTGGACCTACTCGCCGATGACGCGGGGCGTGCTCGACGAGCGCCTCGTCGAGCGCAGCAGCCGGACGATGGCGCTGCGGAAGGTCGCGACGGCAGAGGACATCGCGCGGGCGGTCGTCGTGCTCGCGTCCGACGAGCTGTCCGGCCACATCACCGGCGAGCTCGTCACGGTCGCCGGGGGCATGGAAGGCCGAACTGTCCACGAATAGGAAAACGGCGCCTTTCGGCGCCGCCTCCAAGCTCCT
>WNGE01015289.1_pt1 | contig 11973 bp, 13 predicted proteins | sample 5400651 | NCBI WGS metagenome assembly WNGE01 (sample SAMN13153370, study PRJNA577476) | soil metagenome | isolation source: 60 cm soil or saprolite under grassland replicate 2 | place: USA:California | collected 2016-06-15 | reverse complement strand
CATCGTTACGCTTGACAGGCTGTTGTTTCTGTGGAAATATATAGACTCTATTATTTCTGCAGCATGACTGCCGTGCCCGCGGCCACGCCCCTTCGACATCCGCAGCCGACCGCCAGCGAGGAAGCCGTGCTGAGCAAGGCCGTGGTCCGCGCCGCCCGCCTCCTGGGGCTTACGCAGCGCGAAGTGGCAGAAGTCCTCGGCGTATCGGTGGCGACCGCTTCGAGGCTGTTCGCCGACCGTTATCGACTCTCGTCCGAGCGGACCAAGGAGTGGGAGCTCGCGCGACTCTTCGTCCGGTTCTTTCGCGCGCTCGACGCGCTTTGGGGCCACGAGGAGGCGGCCCGGCGCTGGCTCGCGAGCGAAAACGTTGCGTTGGCGGCGCGGCCCGTCGATCTGATCGGTTCCGTCGAGGGCATCGTCCGTGTCGTCAACTACCTGGACAACGCAAGAGGTCGGCTCTAACGCGGGCCGGCAGCGCCACGCCTTGTGGCGCGCGGTCGAGGCGCAGCACATCGCGTCGACGATGGCGCTCGTCGATTCGATCGAGGAGCAGCATGTCCTGGAGCGCCTTCTCGACGATGCGAAGCCGCCGGTTCCGACGGCCGCCGCGCAACTGCATTGGTTGCTCTTCACGCCATTCCGGTATCTGCCCCCGCCCGGTGGCTCGCGCTTTCGGGGGCCGAACGACCCCGGCGTGTTCTATGGCGCTGACGAGGTGCGCACCGCGTGCGCCGAGCTCGGTTACTGGCGCTGGCGTCACTTGCTGGACTCGCCCGCACTGAACGCAATGCCGACCAAACCGCAGACGGTGTTCCAGGTTCGCGTCGACGCCGCGCGCGTCGAGTTGCGCGCACCGCCGTTTGTGCGCGACCGCGACCGCTGGACCCGCCCGGATGACTATGCGGCTTGCCAGCGATTTGCGCGGACGGCGCGTGAGGCAAGCGTCGGCGTCATCCGCTACGAGTCCGTGCGCGACCCACGTCATGCCGGGTGCGGCGCCATCCTTTCGCCCGCGGCCTTCGCGCGGCCCGCTCCGGTCGCGCAGCAGACGTGGCTGCTTTCGGTGAGTCGGGAGCGGGTCGTCTGGCAGCGTACGCACGTACTCGCCGCCGACGAGCCGCACGCCGCAAGCACCGGCATCGCGATTCGCGCGCTCGGCCGCACCGACTACGCGACGACGTGGCGCGCAATGCAGGAATTTACCGCCGATCGCCTCGCGGCGACGTCGGACGAGATCTGGCTCACCGAACATCCGCCGGTTTACACGCTCGGCCTCGCGGGCCGGCGCGAGCACCTGTTGCGCGACAACGGGATTCCGCTGATCAAGGTCGATCGCGGCGGGCAGATCACCTATCACGGTCCCGGGCAACTCGTTGCCTATCTGCTCTTCGATCTCAGGCGGCGCGGCCTCGGCGTTCGCGGCATGGTCCGGGCCATCGAAGCGAGCGTGATAGACTGGTTTGATTCGATGGGCATTTCTTCTTACGGCAAACCATCGGCCCCGGGCGTGTACGTGAGCGCCGGCGGCGTCGAGGCGAAGATCGCAGCGCTCGGGTTGCGCGTGCGCAATGGCTGCACCTACCACGGCCTCGCGCTCAACGTCGCGATGGATCTCTCGCCATTCGCCGCGATCGATCCCTGCGGCTACAAAGGACTCGCCGTGACGCAACTCAAAGACCTTGGTGTCACGCGAACCGTCGCGGACGCCGGTGCCGAGCTCGCACCGATTCTCGCGGCGCATCTGAGGCAATGAGTGCCGACGCTGCTTCGGGTTCCGCCGCGGGGGTCAAAGAGACCGGCGCGGCGAAGACCGCGCGCATCCCCATCAAGGTCGTCGCGGCCGAGCGCCTGAAAAAACCCGAGTGGATTCGCGTGCGCGCCGCGTCGTCGCCGCGCTTCTACGAAATCAAGGCGATCCTGCGCGAGCACCATCTGCATACGGTGTGCGAGGAAGCCTCCTGCCCGAACATCGGCGAGTGCTTCGGCAAGGGCACCGCGACGTTCATGATCATGGGTGACGTCTGCACGCGGCGTTGCCCGTTCTGCGACGTCGGCCACGGCCGGCCGCTGCCGCTCGATGCCGACGAGCCGGTCAACCTGGCCCGCACGATTGCGGCGCTTCGGCTCCGCTATGTCGTCGTCACGAGCGTGGACCGCGACGACCTGCGTGACGGCGGCGCGCAGCATTTCGTCGACTGCATTCGCGCGGTGCGGGAACACTCTCCGGCGACGCAAATCGAGATCCTCGTGCCGGATTTCCGCGGCCGGCTCGAGCGCGCGCTCGATGTGCTCGCCGCGGCGCCGCCCGACGTCATGAACCACAATCTCGAGACGGTACCGCGTTTGTACAGGGAAGCGCGTCCGGGCTCCGACTACGCGCATTCGCTTCGTCTGCTCGAGGAATTCAAGCGGCGCTTCCCGCACATTCCGACGAAATCCGGGCTGATGGTCGGCCTGGGCGAGACCGACGACGAAATCCTCGCGGTGATGCGCGACATGCGCGCGCACGGTATCGACATGCTGACGATCGGCCAGTATCTGCAGCCCACCGCCGGGCATCTGCCGGTGCGGCGCTACGTGCATCCGGACGGGTTCCTGATGTTCGAACGCGAGGCCTATGCAATGGGATTCCGGCACGCAGCCGTCGGCGCGCTCGTGCGCTCGTCGTATCACGCCGATCACCAGGCGGAGGAAGTGCTCGCTGCGCCGCGCGGCTGATATCAAGTCGCTCTCTCCCGCGCGCGGGAGAGGGTTGGGGTGAGGGCGAGTTAGGGCCCGACGGTCGTCGGTGGCCCCGCGTCCTTCGGCCACAAGAGCCACATCCGGCCGTCCTGTTTCATGCGCCCGGCGTCGCGACCGGCGTCGTCCCCGAAGCCCCAGAAGAAATCCGCACGGATCGCGCCGCGGATCGCGCCGCCGGTGTCCTGCGCCAGCATCAGCCGCTCGAGCGGCGTGGTCGCCAACGGCAACGTCGTCGCGAGAAAGACCGGTGCCCCGAGCGGGATCGAGCGCGTGTCGACGGCGAGCGTGCGACCGGCGGCGAGCGGAACGCCCAGCGTGCCGATCGGGCCATCGATGCGCGCTTCCAGCGATCCGGATGCCGGCGTTGGAACTTCGCGGAAAAACACGTAGCTCGGATTTTCGTCGAGCAGCGCGGGGAGCGCTTCCGGATGGCGCCGGCCCCACTCGCGGATTCCCTGCATCGAGGCACGATTCTGCGTGATCTCGCCGCGGTCGATCAGCACGCGCGCGATCGATCGATAGGGATGCCCATTCTGGTCCGCGTAGCCCACCCGCACCACGCTGCCATCGGCGAGCGCAACGCGGCCCGAGCCCTGAATCTCGAGAAAAAACGCCGCCACCGGATCCTCGACGTAGAGGAGCACCTTGCCGGCGACGGGCGCCTTGCCATTTTCGATTTCGGCGCGCGACCAATAGGGGACGACCTTCTTGCCCTCGACGCGTCCGCGCAGCCGTTTGTCCTTGAGCTCGGGATAGAGTGCAACGAGATCGACAGTCAGCAGGTCGTCGGGCGCAGCGTACAAAGGGACCGTATAACGCGCGGTCTTCGTTCGGCTGCCCGCAAGCAGCGGCTCGTAGTAGCCGGTAATCGTTCCGCTGTCGCGGCCATCGGCGGCGATCACCTGGTATGGGATAAAATGCCGCTCGAAGAATGCGCGGATCGCATTGCCGTCATGCCCATCGACATTTTCCGCCGCCACGCATACGGGCTCCCACACGGCACGTGCCGCCTGCGCGGGTTTGACGAGTGCCGCGCAGCCGACACGGAACGCAGGCCATGCGTCGTCGACACGGTCGGCGGACCAGCCGGGCAGCGCGGTCCAGTCGACCGCGCGGTACGACGCGGGGAGCGACGGTCGCGTCGTCGGTGCGGGCGCCGGCGTTACCTCCGGCGGCCGGGTCGCGCAACCGGCGACGAGCAGGACGAATGCCGCCACAGCGCAGAGGTGACGAGGTGCGCGTGCCGGGCGAAGGAGTCGCGCTGTCATGGGATGGTTTTTTCTGGAAGTGCTCGTGGCGCTCGTGATTGCGGTCGTCATCGTGTGGTGGACGATGGGGCCGAAACGCCGCGAGCCGCCCGCCGATGCCGGCCGGCGCGACAGCGACGCGCGTCGTTAATGGAGGATTCGCGGCACCGACAGCGTGAACGGCGGAATCGGCGCGTCGAACGTGCGGCCGTCCTCGGCGACCATCTGGTAGGTCCCGCGCATCGTGCCGACCGGCGTGGGCAGGTGCGTGCCGCTCGTGTACTCGAAGGACTCGCCGGGTTTCAGGAGCGGCTGCTGACCGACGACCCCGAGCCCGCGCACTTCCTGGACGTGATGATCGCCATCGGTGATGATCCAGTGCCGGCTGATGAGTTGCGCCGCGACGGCGCCCGTGTTGGTGACGGTGATCGTGTAGGCGAACACGTACTGGTTTTTCGACGGATCGGATTGATCGGCGATGTAGGCCGCGTTCGCCGCCACGGTGATGTCGTATTTTTTCGGATCGACCATCGGCCCTGTCCCGCACCATTTTCCTGACGATTATAACGCCATGCCCGACTACCGAATCGCGCCCTCGCTCCTGTCCGCCGACTTCGCGCGGCTGGGCGATGAAGTGCGTGCCGTCACCGCCGCCGGTGCCGATCTCATTCATTTCGATGTGATGGACAACCATTACGTCCCCAATCTGACGATCGGCCCGCTGGTCTGCGAAGCGCTGAAAAAGCACGCGACGATCCCCATCGATGTCCACCTGATGGTGAAGCCCGTGGATCGGATCGTCCCCGATTTCGCGAAAGCGGGCGCAGCGATCATCAGCTTTCATCCCGAAGCGTCCGAGCACGTCGATCGCACGATCGGGCTTATTCACGACTGCGGATGCAAGGCGGGCCTCGTGTTCAATCCCGCCACGCCGCTCGACTGGCTCGACTACACGCTGGAGAAGCTCGACCTCGTACTGATCATGTCGGTGAACCCCGGTTTCGGCGGGCAGTCGTTCATCCCGCTCGCACTCGACAAGCTGCGCGCCGCACGGGCGCGTATCGACGTGCTGGAGAAGAAGTCGGGCCGCAGCGTGATGCTCGAGGTCGACGGCGGCGTGAAGATCGACAACATCGGCGCGGCCGCGAAGGCCGGCGCCGATACCTTCGTCGCGGGATCGGCGATCTTCGGCACGACCGATTACGTGGCGACGATCGCGAAGATGCGCGCGGAGCTCGCGAAGGCTGGATAGGGACGAGAGGCATTACCACAGAGAACACGGTGAAAGATCCGGACGTGGACTTTGACGTGGTCGCGCCCGCGCGCATCTTCGAAGTGAGCGCGGTCGCCTTCGACCTCGACGGGACGCTGCTCGACACGATTCACGATCTCGCCGCGGCGGTGAACGCGCTGTTCGCCGACCTCGATCTGCCGCCGGTTCCGAAGGACATCCTGCGCGCGATGGTTGGCAAGGGCATGGGCAATCTCGTGCGCCGGGCGCTCGCGCACACGATCGGCGTATCGCCGGAGGCAATAGAAGACGGCGAAGTGCGCGACGCGCTCGCCCGCTACCAGGCACACTATGCGGCGCTCCTCGGCCGCGAGACACTGCCGTTCCCGGGGATGATCGAAGGGCTCGACCGACTCGCGGCAATGGGCTTTCCGCTCGCGGTCGTCACCAACAAAGCGACGCGTTTCGTGTGGCCGCATCTCGAGCGTGCGCACATCGCGCATTACTTCACGCTCGCGGTCGGCGGCGACGATCTCCCTACCAGGAAGCCCGATCCCGCGCAGCTGCTGCACGTCGCCGCGATGCTGAAGGTTCCGGCGAGCCGTCTGTTGATGGTCGGCGACTCCGGCAACGATGCGAAGGCCGCGCGCGCGGCGGGCTGTCCGGTGCTGATCCTGCCCTATGGTTACAACGAGGGCGAGCCGGTGCAAAACCTCGATGCCGATGGTATAGTGCCCTCGCTCGTCGCGGTCGCCGATCGCGTCCGCTACGTCTCTCCCGACCCCGCATGAGTGGCGCCGGGCCGCCCCAAGGCGCGAATTGGTCCCCCTCGGGGGGCAGCGCAGCGGCCAAAGCCGCAAGCGTGGGGGCACACCAATGAGCTTCGATCTCTTCGACCGCAACGACCCCGTTCTCCCGACCGGATTGCGGTGCGCGACCGGTTGGCGCCGCTCCCGCCGCTGACCGTTCGTTCGAGCGTCGTTGTCCGGAACCGACGCGCCCGCAACCGTCGCCACCGTTGAAGCCCCTGTCGAAGCGCCATGACCGAAGCCGAATTCCGCGCCCTCGCGGCGCAAGGCTATAACCGCATCCCGCTCATCCTCGAGTCCTTCGCGGACCTCGATACGCCGCTGTCGCTGTACGTCAAGCTTGCCAACGGACGCGACACGTTCCTGCTCGAGTCCGTCGTCGGCGGCGAACGCTTCGGCCGCTACTCGTTCATCGGGCTGCCGGCGAGAATTCGCATTCGTGCACAGGGGACCGCGATTGCAGTCGAGAACGCGGGGACGATCGTCGAGCGACACGATGGCGATCCGCTCGCATTCGCACAAGCGTTCATGCGGCGCTACCGCGTCGCACCGCAGCCGGGGTTGCCGCGCTTCTGCGGCGGCCTTGCCGGCATGTTCGGCTACGACACGGTGCGCCACATCGAGCAAAAGCTTGCGGCCACCGCGCCGCCCGTCGCGCCCGGATTCGCCGACGTCCCCGACATCCTGCTGCTCTTAACCGAGGAGCTCGCGGTCGTCGACAATCTCGCCGGCAAGATCTCGCTCATCGTCTACGCCGACCCCGGCGAGCCCGACGCATTCGCGAAGGCGACCGCGCGCTTGACGGCGTTGCGGCGCCGACTGCGGGAACCGGTGGCGATTCCGTTTCAGACGGCGACCGCGGTGACCGAGGCGACGAGCGAATTCGGCGCGGCCGGATTCCAGGCGGCGGTCGCACGCGCGAAGGAGTACATCGCCGCCGGCGACGTCATGCAGGTCGTGCTTTCGCAACGCCTCCGCCGGCCGTTCACCTCGCCGCCATTGTCGCTCTACCGCGCGCTGCGCTCGCTCAACCCGTCGCCGTACATGTTCTATTACGATTTCGGCGACTTCCATGTCGTGGGCGCTTCGCCGGAGATTCTGGTGCGCAAGGAAGGCACGACTGTCACGTTGCGGCCGATCGCCGGGACGCGTCCGCGAGGCGCGACGCGGGACGCCGATGAAAAGCTCGCGCAGGAGCTCCTCGCCGATCCGAAGGAAATCGCCGAGCACGTGATGCTGGTCGACCTCGGACGCAACGATGTCGGCCGCGTCGCGCAGACGGGCACGGTCGAAGTGACCGACCGGATGGTGGTCGAGCGCTACTCGCACGTGATGCACATCGTGTCCAATGTCGAGGGAACGCTGAAGCCCGGGCTCACGAGCATCGATGTCCTGCGCGCATCGTTTCCCGCGGGCACCGTGAGCGGCGCGCCGAAGGTGCGCGCGATGGAGATCATCGACGAGCTCGAGCCCGCACGGCGCGGCCCGTACGCCGGTGCCGTCGGCTATCTGAGCTTCCAGGACGACATGGACACGGCCATCGCGATCCGCACGGCAGTGGTCAAGGACGGGACGCTCTACGTGCAGGTCGGCGCCGGCATCGTCCATGACTCGGTGCCCACGTCCGAGTGGACCGAGACGCTGAACAAGGCGCGCGCGGTGCTGCGCGCCGCCGACATGGTGCAGCAAGGGCTGGATGCGGAGGCCTAGCCCGTGGGACGACGAAGCGCGGTCGGTCCGTCACGCCCGAGCGTTTGCGCGGGTGCCGTCGTTCGCGCGCCCGAACGCAACCGTTGCCGCTGCGGTGCGTAATGAACTCGATTTCGCACGACCACGTCCTGCGTGCCTATCGTCGCTACGCGCCACACTACGATCGGCTGTTCGGGACCATTCTCGACCCCGGGCGGCGCGCCTTGGCCAACGCCGTGGCCGCTCTGCAACCCGCCTCGGTGCTCGAAGTAGGGGTCGGCACCGGCCTCACCCTGCCCGGCTACCCACCGTCAGCGAAAGTCGTCGGCATCGACATCTCGCCGGAAATGCTCGCGCGCGCGCGAAAGCGCGTCGAAGGACTCCCGAACGGCGATATCCGGCTCGAGCTCATGGATGCCGAGGCACTCACGTTTGCCGACGACGCGTTCGATTGCGTAACAGTGCCCTACGTGCTGTCGGTGACGCCGCATCCGCACCGCCTGGTGGATGAAGTACGTCGCGTCTGCCGCACCGGTGGCATGATCTTCATCCTCAATCACTTCAGCGGCAGCGGCTTGTGGTGGTTTCTCGAGCGCATCGTTCATGCGCATGCCGGCCGCGTCGGCTTCCGCTCCGATTTCAAGCTGGCACAGGAAGTCTCGCGGCACGACTGGAAGGTCGAGTGGATACGCGATGTCAACGTTCTCGGCCTTTCCAAGCTGGTGGCCATTCGCAATGTCTAGCACCTATCATTACCGCAGTCTTCGCGCATTGCGGACTCCGCCATGCTGCTGATGATCGACAACTACGACAGCTTTACCTACAACCTCGTGCAATACCTGGGCGATACGACAGCTTTACCTACAACCTCGTGCAATACCTGGGCGAGCTGGGTGCGGACGTGCACGTGCATCGCAACGATGCGATCACGCTCTCCGAGATCGCCGCGTGGCAACCCGAGGCGATCGTCATCTCGCCCGGGCCCTGCACGCCGAACGAGGCGGGCATCTCGGTGCCGCTGATCCAGCGCTTCGCCGGCAAGATTCCGATCCTCGGCGTGTGCCTCGGCCATCAGGCGATCGGCCAGGCGTTCGGCGGTCGCATCGTCCGCGCGGAACGGGTCATGCACGGCAAGTTATCGTCGGTGACGCACGACAGTCGCGGCGTTTTTGCCGGGGTGCCCTCGCCGTTGACGGTGACCCGCTACCACTCGCTCGCGATCGAGCGGCAGAGCCTGCCGTCCGACCTCGTCGTGACCGCGACCGCCGACGATGGTGAGATCATGGGGGTCCGGCATCGCGAATGGAGGGTCGAAGGCGTGCAGTTCCACCCGGAAGCGATCCTCACCGAGCACGGTCACGCGCTGCTCGGGAATTTTCTCAAAGGGCGGAGATGAAGCCTTTCGCCCGCCGCATCGATCTGGCGCAGGAACGCGTCGAGACCTTCAAGTAATCCAACTCCGGAACGGCCATGCCCATCACCCTCACCGAAGCGTTACAGCGCACGATCGAACACCGCGAGATCTTCCCCGACGAGATGCTGTCGATCATGCGCCGGATCATGGGTGGCGAAGTGACGCCGGTGATGATCGCGGCGCTGACCGTCGGCCTGCGCGTCAAGAAGGAGACGATCGGCGAGATCGCCGCCGCAGCCGAAGTCATGCGCGAGTTTGCAACCCGGGTCGACGTGCCAGACCGCGACCATCTGCTCGACATCGTCGGCACCGGCGGCGACGCGTCGCACACTTTCAACATCTCGACCGCGGCGATGTTCGTTGCGGCTGCGGCCGGCGCACGCGTCGCGAAGCACGGCGGGCGTTCGGTGTCGTCGAAGTCGGGCAGCGCCGACGTCCTCGAGGCACTTGGCGCCAACATCATGCTCAAGCCCGATGCGGTCGCCCGCTCGATCGCGGAGACCGGCATCGGCTTCATGTTCGCGCCGTCGCACCATAGCGCGATGAAGCATGCGGCGCCCGTGCGCAAGGAGCTCGGCGTGCGGACGATCTTCAATATCCTGGGGCCGCTCACCAATCCGGCGGGCGCGAAGAACCAGCTCCTCGGCGTGTTCCACCCGGACCTGGTCGGCATCCAGGTGCGCGTCCTGCAGCGGCTCGGCAGCAAGCACGTGCTGGTCGTCCACGGCAAGGATGGGATGGACGAGGTGTCGCTCGGCGCGGCGACCATGGTCGGCGAACTGAAGGACGACGAAGTGCGCGAATACGAGATCCATCCCGAGGACTTCGGCCTGTCGATGAAATCTCATCGCGGCCTCAAAGTCGAGGGCGCGGCCGAATCGAAGGAGATGGTCCTGGAAGCGCTGTCGAACGTCGAGGGGACGCCGCGCGAGATCGTCGCGCTCAACGCCGGCACTGCCCTTTATGCCGCCGATATTGCCGCGTCGATCGCGGAGGGCATCGAGCGCGCGCGCGCGGCCATCGCCTCGGGCGCCGCGATGAAAAAGCTCACGCAGTTCGTCGCGTTGACGCAAAAGCTCGCGACGTAGGTGTGAAGGTGACGGGCAGCGTATGAGCGACATCCTCGCGCGCATTCTCGCGACCAAGGCGCAGGAAATCGCAGCGGCCAAGCGCGGGGTGAATTCCGTTGCCCTCGAAACGACCGCGCGCGCCGCGGGCACGCCGCGAGACTTCGAAGGTGCGCTCCGCACCAGGATCACCGCCGGCAAGGCGGCGGTCATCGCCGAGATCAAGAAGGCGAGTCCTAGCCGCGGCGTTCTGCGCGCCGATTTCGATCCGGCGGCGATTGCGCGTAGCTACGAGAGGGGCGGGGCCGCTTGTCTGTCGGTGCTGACCGATCGCTCGTATTTCCAGGGCGCGCCCGAGCACCTGACCGAGGCGCGTGCCGCGTGCTCGCTGCCGGTGCTGCGCAAGGATTTCATCGTCGACGAGTGGCAGGTCACCGAGGCGCGCGCGATGGGAGCCGATGCGATCCTGCTGATCGTCGCCGCCCTGGACGATGCGCGGCTCGCGGCGCTCGAAGCCTGTGCCCGCGATTTCGGAATGGCGGTGCTGGTCGAAGTGCACGATGCGCGCGAGCTCGACCGGGCGCTCGAGCTCGCAACCAGGCTCATCGGCATCAACAATCGCAATCTCAGGACGTTCGATGTCTCGCTCGCGACCACGCTCGACATCCTGGAGAGAGTCCCGGCGGAGCGTCTGGTGGTGACGGAGAGCGGCATCCTCGCGCCGGGCGACGTGGCGCTGATGCGCGAGCACGGCGTCCATGCGTTCCTCGTGGGCGAGGCGTTCATGCGGGCCGCCGATCCCGGTACCGCGCTCGCGACGCTGTTTCCCTGATGTCGCAGCGGGTTTTGCGGGCTCCGGCGGCACGCGCGCCGGTGCTATCATGCGCTGCCGTTGCGACGCGGCGCCCGCGAATCCGGCGGCGGTGTCGGATGCGGCTTGGCAGCAAACTAGAACGCTGCGTCGCCGGGGGAGCGCTTCCTTTGTCGGCCATCGCCGCCGAAAACGTCAGCAAGCACTGGACGACCGCCGAAGGGAAGGTGCACGCCGTCGACGGCCTGTCGTTCGCTTTCGAGGCCGGAACGCTCAACGTCCTGCTCGGCCCGTCGGGCTGCGGCAAGTCGACGACGTTGCGCCTGATCGCCGGTCTCGAGGAGGCCGACGGCGGGCGCATCCTCATCGACGGACGCGATGTCACGAACCTGCCGCCATCGCGGCGCAACATCGCGATGGTGTTCCAGTCCTACGCGTTGTTTCCGCATCTTTCCGTCGCCGAAAACATCGCGTTCGGTCTCAAGGTGCGCAAGGTGCCCGCGGCGGAAGTGAGCCGGCGGCTGGCGCGGACCGCCGATCTGCTGGGCCTCTCGACGCTCCTCGACCGCAAGCCCTCGCAGCTTTCCGGCGGCCAGCAGCAGCGCGTCGCGCTCGGCCGCGCGATCATTGCCGAAGCGCCGGTGTGCCTGATGGACGAGCCCTTGTCGAATCTCGATGCGCAACTGCGGCAGGACATGCGCGCGGAGATCCGCCATCTGCAGCGTCAGCTCGGCATCACGATGGTCTATGTCACGCACGATCAGGTCGAGGCGATGTCGATGGCCGACCGCGTCGTGCTCCTGAATGGCGGCCGGATCGAGCAGAATGCGACGCCGCCCGAGCTCTACGAACGTCCGGCCAACACGTTCGTCGCGCGCTTCATCGGCACCCCGCCGATGAATCTGCTGCCGCTCGAAGCAGGATCCGACGGCGCGGTCGTCGCCGGCACTGCGGGCCCCGTCG
>WNGE01007383.1_pt1 | contig 11973 bp, 13 predicted proteins | sample 5400651 | NCBI WGS metagenome assembly WNGE01 (sample SAMN13153370, study PRJNA577476) | soil metagenome | isolation source: 60 cm soil or saprolite under grassland replicate 2 | place: USA:California | collected 2016-06-15 | reverse complement strand
AGGGTCAGCAGCGCCGCCGCTCCGGCCAGCCGGCGCCGCGTTGCCAGCACCGCGAGTACCCGCAGCAGCGCCACGATCACGGCGTAGCCCCACAGCGACCAGGCGAGCAGGCCCAGCGCGTGCAGGATCGGGTCGACCGGGAGGTACTGGTCGCGGAGCCCGTCGCGCAGCCACTGCCAGGTCGGCAGCCCGGCAAGGCTGGGCGGCCCGGCCGCTGCGCGCAGGATGACCGGTAGGCCCGCCAGGCTCGCCGTCAGTCCCAGCGTCGAGGCCAGTCGTCGCAGCACGGCTCGCTCCCTCCTCCCTGGCTACTGGCCGACGACGCTTTGACTCTGGGCGACTTCAAAGGTGGCGGTGGCGGAGCGCGAGATCGGCGCCATCGGCACCCATGGCCCGCCCGGCACCCGCCAGCGCACCGCGAAGTCGAAGGTGCACCGCACCGTCACCTGGTCGCGGGCGGCCTGGTAGCTGTGGATGATCGTGGAGCGCTGCGGGAACGGGCGGCCAAGGTCGGCGCTGGTCATCGTGGCCCCGTCTCCGAAGTCCCAGCGAAACGCCGTCGGGATGGCCTGCACTTGGACGGTCACGCCGAGGGCGCTGATGGTCTTGGTCAGCGGGCGGCCGTCGTAACCTTGATACCAGTACCAGGTCGGCAGCCCGACCAGCGCGCGGGTGGGGTTGACGCGAAGCCGCCCAGCCGGCACCGGGAGCCGATCACGCGCTGATAGGGCGAGCTGGACGGGGTCCACGGTCGCACGGGGCAATGCCGGGTTGCCGTTTGGGCCGAGCCGCAGGAAGCGCACATCCACGAACGAGCCGCACTGGATGGTGAACAGGCCCACGTCGGCTGGCTGGCCCACGTAGGGGCTGCTGTCGAGATTGCCGACACTGGCCAGGGTGTACGCACACGGCGTCCCACTGACCCGGCGTCCACCGCTGCCAGTAGCGCCGCCCGCGCCGGTAGCACGGGCGTCGATCTGCACCGGGACCCCTTTGGGGTCCACCCCGACGGTGATGGTGCGCTTCCACTTGTACGCAAACGCCGGGCTGACCTGGAGGAGCAGCAGCGCGGCGACAAGGCCCGCCAGGATGGCGCTTCTGCGGCGTATCACGGCGACCTCTCTTCGATGATCTCGACGACCTTCCAGGTGCCTCCGGTGAGCTTGAAGCTGCGGTGCTCGCTGAACCGCTCGTTGGGATCGGGCTCTGCGGGCTTGCCGGTGGTGGGGTCAAGCACGACGCTGTGGTTGACGCCCTGGTCGGCGACGACCCCGTCGGTGGCGTTGACCATCAGCACCTCGGGGTGGTGCTGCACGCTGATGCGGACCGGCTGGTGCTTGGCCTTCTGCTCGCCAACTTCGGACTGCACCGCCCGCAGCGCGTTGCCCGCGAACGCGGTGGACAGCTTGCTCGCATCCAGGCGGCGCAGCGCGTCGGCGTACACCTGCCAGGAGCGGGTGAAGGCACCAAGCAGGGTCGCCGATGGTGAGCGTGTCGTCTGCGGGGTGGTCGGCAGGACCGCCGAGGTCGTCGGACCGCCCGCAGCGGTCGTGCTGGGCGGCGCGGCTGTCCTGTCGCCCTGGCAGCCGGCCAGCACCACAGCGGCTAGGGTGAACGGGATCAGGCGTCGGAGCGTGGGCATCGGGTCAGGGTCCTTGGGCTTGGGGTTGGGTGATGCCGGTCCGCGGTCGGGCGAGCGAGCGGACCGCGAGCTGGACATTGCCGCCGCGGAACGCGCCGAAGACCGGCGGGCGCATGCTCTGCGTGAGCGAGACCGTCACCGAGGCGGCATCCGCGCTCACCTCGGCTTGGCCGTCGAACGCGGATGCTTGGAGGTACGATCGGGCGGCTTGGCGGGCGTGGGCGGGGTTGAGCTGGGCGGTGCGGCCGTTGCTGGCCCGATAGACGGCCTCGTCGAGCTGGGCGGCACCGGCGCGGGCGGCGGCGTCCGCTGCGGCTTGCAGCTCGCGGTGGCGGGCGAACACCAGCCCTCCGTCGGCGACCAGGCCGAGGACCGCCAGCAGCCCCAGCACCATGACCAAGGTGAGCACCAGGATCTGCCCCTCCTCACCCTTACCCCGGGGGTGGTGGGCGAGGGCGGCTCGGGCGCGCTGAACGAGGCGGGTCATGGGCTGGTTCGGCTCCTGAACGGGTCGATCGGCTCAAGCTGGCGGGCGCGCAGCGTGACCTCGCCGGGCAGCAGCCGCAGGGTGGGCAGGTCGCCGAGCCGTACCCGGTAACTGGCCGTCACCAGCAGCGTGCCACCACGGGCGAAGCCTTGGGGGTCGACCGAGACGGCCAGGCGGGCGGGGTCCAGGCCGTAGCCGCTGGCGGTCTGCCGCGCGGCGGCCTGGCCGAGGCGGACGGCCTGGCTGGCGCTTGGCGCGTCGGCGGCGGCGCGGGCGGCCTCACGCGTTACTCCGGCAAGGGCGGTGCGGGTGTCGGTGAGCCGCCCGATCCCGATCAGCCCGGCGGCAAACACCAGCAGCCCCAGCGCCACCACGGTCAGCTCCACCATGGCCGTGCCACGCTCACCGTGGCGCCTGCGGTGCTGCGGTGGCGGACAGGTGCCGGTCATGGGGTGGCTCCGCCGGGCGCTTGAGTCGCGGGAGGTTGACTTGCTGTCGTAGGGCGGAAGTGCTCCGCAAACGCGCGAGCTGAGGCCCGAAGCGTAATACCGTTCCCGATCGGCAACAGCGGACGCAGCCGGGCGGTGACAGTCGCGCGGGCGACCTCGGGCTCCCGGCGCACATCCACGGTTCCGGTGGCCGCGTCGCGGCCCAGGCCGACCCGGAGCAGCTCCAGCGCGCGTGCGCGTCCGGCCTGGGTGGTGCCGTCCTCGACGGCGGCCAGGCGGGCGGCGTCCTGGGCGGCGCCGAGCACCACGTGCTGGGCGTTCCACCACAGCCCGAACTGCAACCCGCCCAGCACCATGACCATGAACAACCAGGCGACCAGCACGAACTCGATCATGGTCACACCGCGTTCGTCGGCAAGGCGGAGACGGCCGAGCCAGCTCACCGGGGGGCCTCCTGGTCAGCCGCCGTTGACGGTGTTGGTCAACTCGTCGAACTTGCCCGCGACCGCGCCGAAGAAGCCTTTGAGTGCGGCGAACACCACGACCGCGACCACGGCGACGATGAGGATGTACTCCACCGAGGTGATGCCCTCTTGGCGGCGCTGGAGCGGGGCGAGCTGGGCGCGGGTGAGCAGGTGGAGCAGGCGGGTGTGGATCGTCTGGGACCATCTGGTGAGGTTGGCCATCGGGACCTCCAGCAAGCGGCGGGTGCGGTGGGTGGTGGGAGGAGCCGGTCGGGACGGGTGGCGTCAGCTGTTGGACAGGCGCAGCAGGGCGACGCTTGCGGGCCAGAGGATCACCAGGAAGAACGCGGGGAAGATCAGCGTGGCCACGGGCACGATCATGGTGACCTGGGCGCGTTCGCCGGCCTCCAGCAACCCCAGACGGCGCCGCTCCCTGGCGGCATGGGCTTGCGCGCGGAGGGTCTGGAGCACCGGGGTGCCTTGGCGTGCGCCTGCCTGGAGGGCGCCGGCGAGGGCGGCCAGCTCGGGCAGGTCGATCTCTTGGGCCATGGCGCTGATGGCGTCCACGCCCTGCTGGCCTTGTAGGCGGGCCAGCGACAGCCGCCGGGACAGCTCCGCGAAGAACGAGCCGCTGCCCGCCTGGGCGGCCTCGGCCAGCGCCTGCTCCAGCCCGCAGCCGGCCGACACGGCCAGGGCGAGGAACTCGCTGGCGGCACCGAGGCCGACCAGCAGCTCGCGGCGGCGCCTGGCGGTCTTGCGGGCAAGCTCCACGTCGGGGGTCAGGAAGCCGGCCACGGCGGCAGCCAGCCACAGCCAGGCGGGCCAGCGGCCAAAGGGGGTGATCTCAAGCTGGTTGAAGGCGGGCAGCAGGCCGAGGCCGACCAGCGCACCGAAGACCTTCTGCCCGACGTGGAGCGCCGGGCCGCCGGGCTCGCCGGCCAGCCGCAGCCGGCGGGCCAGCCGGTCGGTGGGAACGCCCAGGAGTTCGGCCAGCCGCAGCCCGGCACTGCCGGCCGCGCGCAGGGGTGGGGCCAGCAGCCGCTCCAGGGTCGGGCTGGAAAACGAGGTCTGCTCCGGCTCGGCGGGTGGGGTGTCGGGGCGCAGGGCGGCCAGCCTGCTGGCCAGGCTCGGGCGGGGGCGGCCGATCGGCTGGGCGGTCAGCAACAGCAGCAGCCCGACACCCCCGAGCAGCGGCCACAGGACCACCTCCACAGTCGAGATCACCGCGGCGCACCTCCCGAGGTGGGGGTGCCGGTCGCGCCGGACCCGGAGGGCAGCAGCCTGGTCCCTGCGGGTGGGCGGGCCAGCGCTGTCATCGCGGCGTAGCCGGCCACCACCAGCAGCACCGCCAGCGCGAGCACGCCCTGGCCGATGACCGAGCCGAAGGGGGTCAGATAGTCGGGATTGGTCTGGCGAATGAGCAGCAAGATCGCAAACGGCGCGGCGGCCACCAGCCGGGCCGACAGGCGCTGCTGCGCCTGCCGTGCCCGCATCTCCCGCAGGGTTTGGGCCTCGGCGCGGATCGCGGCGGCCAGATCATCCAGCACCTCGGCGAGGTTGCGGCCCCCCAGCCGGTGGTTGAGCGCCAGGGTGGTGGCCAGCAGGTCGGCCAGCGGGTCGCCGAGCCGCCGCGCGAAGTTGCCCAGCGCATCGGGCAGGCCGAGCACGCTGGCCTCGGCGGCAAGCTCCGAAAGCTCGCGGCGCAGCGCGGGCGGCCCCCACGCGGCCAGCCCACCAAGCGCCTCGGTCACGCCCAGCCCGCCGCGGACCGCATCCCGCAGGCTGGCGGCCAGCTCGGCGACCGCCTCGGAGCGCGCCGCCTGGGCCTGCACGTCGCCGCGTGAGAACCAGGCGTGGGGCAGCAGGAACCCACCCACCGCAGCGGCCAGGGTGAGCACGGGCCAGCCGGTCAGCAGCCACACCCCGACCCCACCAAGCAGGCCAGTGACCGTCCCCGCCAGCAGCACGGCGAGCCGACCCGGCTCGATGCGAAGCGGACGGGAGGCCGGACGGGTGAGCCCGTCAACCAGCAGCACCAGGCCCAGCCCGGTCAGGCAGGCAAACAGCAGCGCCGTCATGGTTGGCCTCCCAGCATCACCATCGGGTCCCAGCCGGCCCCGACCAGCCGGTCGATCGCCCTGGGCCGCACGCCAGTGAACGCCGAGCTGCCGTCCGGGCCGGGGCGCAGCAGCTCGTTGGTCAGCAGCCGCCCGCCCTCGACCCCGGCCACCTCGACAATCTCGGTCAGCACCCGGCGGCCGTCGCCGAGCTGGCGGAGCTGGCAGACCAGGTCGACGGTCTGGGCCAGCATCTCGGTCACCACCTGGTCCGACAGCGCCTCCTCGGCCATCTTGGTGTAGGTGTGCAGCTTGCTGAGCGCTTGGCGGGCGTCGTTGGCGTGGATGGTGCCCATGCTTCCCTCGTGGCCGGAGTTCATGGCGTTGAGCATGTCCAGCGCCTCGGGGCCGCGGACCTCCCCGACGATGATCCGCTGCGGGCGCATCCGCAGCGCGTCGCGGACCAGCTCCCGGATGCGGATCTCGCCCAGCCCCTCCACGTTGGCGAACCGTCCCTCCAACGCGACGCAGTCCTCCAGGTGGCGGTCGAGGGCCAGCTCGCGGGTCTCCTCGATGGTCACCACCCGGTCCAGGCGGGGGATCTCGGAGGCGATGGCGTTCAGGGTGGTGGTCTTGCCGGCACCAGTCCCGCCCGAGATCAGCACGTTCAGCCCGGCCCGCACGACCGCCCGCAGGAACCCGGCGACCGTAGGGGTGAGCGTGCCGAGGGCCAACAGGTCGCGCATCGAGTGGGCCAGCAGCCGGTGGCGGCGGATCGTCAGACACGTGTACGGCGACAAGGGAGGACAGATCACGTGCAACCTGGAGCCGTCCGGCAGGCGCGCGTCCGCGCGGGGGTGGGCCTCGTCCAGGCGCCGCCCAGCCACCGCGACGGTGCGGGCGGCGAAGGCGCGCAGCTCCGTCTCAGAGCCGAACCCGGTGGGGATGCGCTCCTTCGAGCCGCCCGCGCGGAGCACGAACCCATCGGTGTGGCCGTTGACGAGCAGCTCCTCGAGATCGGCTTGGGCCAGGTAGCGCTCCAGCGGCCCCAGCCCCAGCAGCGCGTCGTACACCTCCTGCGCGACCTGCTCGCGCTGCCCGTCGCTCAAGGGGAGACCCCCGCTGACCACGTGGTCGCGGTGGACCTGGGCGAGCTGCTCGCTGATCACCGCCCACACGCGCGCCTCGTCATCCTCGGAGGGGGCGAACAGCCGCCCGGGGCCGAGCACGCGCGCCAGCTCGGTCGCAGCCTGGCCGCGGACCTTGCCCGCGAGCTGCTCGACGGCGGGGTACTGACCGTTGGGATGCGCGAAGTCGGTCATGCCGAGGCCGCCTCACGCTCACTGTGCCCCGCAGCTCTCCGTCCGCGGTGAGCGCGACGACCCTGGGCGGCCCGCCGCGCCGGCCCGCGGTCGTCCGGTGGCCACAGCCCAACGGCCAGGGTCTGGTAGGCACGGCCCAGCCGTCCCGTAGTCGGCGGCTGGCCGGTCTGGATCGCCCGGCCAAGCTGCCGCCGCCAGGCCGGGACCACCCCGCTGACCGGATGCTCCAGCGCCGCCGCCAGCTCGGCCACATCCCCAGACATCCGCCTGCGCACCCCGACCGCCACCAGCACCAGCTCCGTCCCGGCCCTCTCAGCGGCGACCAGCAGGGCGCGCTGGGCCGCCAGCGCGCCCGGCACGTCCGCCCGCGCCGCCAACACCCCCACCGCCCCCGGCAACCCCAGCACGGCCTGCGCGACCGAGCCAGGCAGCAGCCGCCCCGCATCGACAACTACCACCTCGACCCCGCCAACCTGGCGGGCCGCCTGCACCACCGCCACCGCAACCTCCGGGCGCAGCAGCCCCGCAGCGTCCGCACGCGGCAGCCCGATCAGCACCCGAAGCCCCGCCGCGACCTCGACCGCCTCAGCCGCCACACCGCGCGGCTCCACCCGCCCAGCGCCCGCGGCAAGCACCGCCGCCACACCACGCCCGCGGACCTCCCCAACCGAGACGTGGGCCGCCACGTCCCCGCCCGCCGGGTCCAGGTCCACCAGCAGCACCCGGCGCCCAGCCACCGCCCACGCGCCCGCCAGCCCTACCGCCAGCGTGGTCGCCCCAGGCCCGGCCTTGCCGCCGGTCACCACCACCAGCCGCGCCGCCACCGCTACCGCCCCCCGCTCGGGGACAGTAGGGCCAGGTCGAGGGTGCCCTGGGCGGCCCTGGCCAGCAGCGCGGCCTGCTCGGGGCGCACCGCCACGCTCACCAGCAGCTTGCGGTCAGCGCTCGCATCGTCGCCTTGGGGGAGCACCGACAACACCCGGACCGGAGACAGCAGCACCCCCGAAGCCACGCCAGCACCGGGGTCGTCTGGCTTGCCGCTGGCCACCACCGCGACCTGGTCGCCCGCCCGCAACTGCCCCGCCGCCGCATGCTCGGGCGCCAGCGCTAGACTCATCGCCACCTGCCCCGCCCCCAGCGCGGGGCCGTCGGCGACCACCGCCGGGCCGAGCACCTGCCCCGCCTCCAGCGGCACCGCCGCCCTACGGCCCACCACCCGAGCGCGGTCCCCTGCCCCCAAGGTGGCGACCCCAGGCGCGGTGCCAAGTTCGGCCACGCGCACGTCCGCGGCGCTGATCACCTGTCCGGCCTGCACACTGCGGGCCATCACCAGCACCGGGGTGCGCTGCCCGGCCTGCTGCACGATCGCCAGCGTGCCCAACACTCCGGCCAGCAGCAACGCCAGCCCGATCAGCACACGGAGATCGATACGGCGCATGCGCGCCGCCGTCTGAGGGACGACGGTGCTCGTCATCAACCACGCTCCCTTTGCTCAGGCCGGAGCGGCGGCGGTGTGCCGGGAAACGCCGCGTTGGGGGCGCGGGATGTCACGACCATCTGTTGGCCTAACGGCTGGCCCCGGACATCGACCAGTCCGCCACCTCGCTCGGAACCCTCGACCGAGAATGACCGGGCAGGGTTGTACCACCTCGCCGACCCGGCAGTAAAGCCATTTACGGCTGAAGCGGTCTACACCGCTGATAGGGGCAAGCAGAGCAATCAATTTCAACATCGTGCTCGAAGCGCTACAAAGCGATGGATTCGATGATTACCGGGCAAAATTAGAGAAAGGCGCTTACGTGTTGATCGTATTTAACAGACTATATTGCTTCCTCGGGCCGCGATGGCGGGTCGTTGGCTCCGGCTACACTGCCGGCCTGTCACGTGGGAGCTGGAGGATCGGTGCGATGAGGCTGCTGGTGCTGGGTGGGACCTGGTTCCTCGGGCGTGCGTTCGTTGATGAGGCACTGCGACACGGTCACGAGGTCACTACCTTCAACCGTGGCCGGTCCGGCGGCGACATGCTCGGGGTCGAGGTGATCCGTGGCGACCGGGAGGATCACGCCAGCCTTGAGCGCCTGGCCAGCGAGCGGAGCTGGGATGCGGTGGTCGACACCAGCGCCTATGTGCCCCGTGTCGTGGACGATGGCGCCCGCGTGCTGGCCGATCATACCGACCGCTACCTGTTCGTCTCGACCGTCTCGGTGTACGAGGGCTGGCCGGTGGCGCCGTTGACCGAGGAGTCAGCAGTCCTGGAATGCCCAGCAGATGCTGGGCCGGACTTCGGGGCCGACGACCCCCGCGGCTATCCAACGCAATATGGCTTCCAGAAGGCTGGCTGTGAGCGTGCAGTCCACGAGGCGTTCGGTGATCGCGCCTTGGTGCTTCGGCCCGGGGTCATTCTTGGTCCCTACGAGTACGTCGGTCGGCTGCCGTGGTGGCTTCGCAGAATCGCCCGAGGGGGTCGTGTCCTCGCGCCTGGCAGTCCCGATCGGCAAATCCAACCGATCGACGTGCGGGACGTGGCTGGCTTTATGTTGAAGGGGCTGGAGGGCGGCCTTACCGGAACCCTCAACGTCGTCGCGCCCATCGGGCACGCCACCTACGGCTCGTTGTTGTCCGACTGCATCGCGGTGACCGGCTCGGCCGCGGAGCTGGTGTGGGTCGATGACGAGTTCTTGTTGGAGGGTGGTGTGCAGCAGTGGACGGAGATCCCGCTGTGGCGCACGTACGCCGGCACGTGGCGGGTGGCGGCCGATCGCGCGGAGGCTGCGGGGTTGCGATGTCGTCCGCTCGGCGAAACCGTCCGCGACACCTGGGACTGGCTGGTCAAGGGTAGTGGAGCGGTCCTGCATGAGCGACAGGGCGAGCACGGCATCACGCCCGACAAGGAAGCACAGCTCCTGACTGCCTGGGAGTCGTCGGCCGCTTCCTGAATGGCTTCAGTTGGTGTCTATGACGGCAGGGAGGCTCGCTGGCCCGCTGGGAAGCATCCGACCCGCAGCGTGCGCGGTGAAGTCTTCGATCTGCTCCCCGAGCTGGAGCGCCTCGCGGGCAGTGCGGAACGGGCTTCGGACGAGCAGGTGACGCACTCGCCCTAACCGGCGTGTCAATCCCTCGATGCGGTGCTCTTGGGGGATGGCAAAGACTGGGGCAAGCGCCTGCTGCGCCCCGTCGAACTGACTTTCCAATAGGTAGGCACCGGAGAGGTCGGTGTGGGCTTCGGCGTCGACCTTGAGCCATCCTCGGTCGCGCGGCGTCGTGGTGAACAATTCGATCGCCCGCTGCGTCTCCCGAATGGCGGACTTGGCGTCGCCTAATTCGAGGTAGGCGCTGCCGTTGCAGCGGGCCTGCCGTGCCTCGTCGAAACTGAACTCGCCTCCTATCCCGTCGTGCAGCTCGTCGCTACCATTTCCCTGGTCCCGCGCATCGTGGGCCGCTCCGATCGCGCGGGCGGTCTCGGTGGTGTCCCCAAGGTGCGACCAGGCACGGGCCTCGATGCAGCGCAGCCGCACCAGGGCGGTCCCGGGCGGTGCGTACTCCTGGCCGTCCCGCGCCAACGCCAGGGCCTCCAGTGGACGACCCGACCAGTACGCGATGAGGGACTGCATGCCGCGAGCCCAGGCACGGAGACCGTTGTGGCCGACGTGCTCACCGTAGATCCAGGCAGAGCGCGCCTGCTCGGTGGCGGCTTCGCGGCTGCCGAGGTCGAAGGTGAGGCTGGCAAGCAGCCCGCAGCTTTGCCCGACCATCAGGTAGAGGTCGTGTTCTTGCTCGGTCTGCCTTGTTCGGTCCAGCAGTTCAAAGCCTCGGTCCCGCGCACGCTTGGCATCGAGATACAGCAGCAATGGAGAGGTCTGCGCGTAGTTGCGAGCAAGCTGGACGATATCGTCGTGGAGTTGCTCCACGTCGGTCGGATCAATGCTGTGTGAGGCCACGTATTCAGCGTGCTCGCTGGACTCGCGTGCCGCGATGACGAGTTCCCTCTCGATATCTTGGCTGCGCGGCCCCGTCGAACCGTGCTGACCCCGGCCTCCTGGCGCGCCAGCGGCAGGGCCGCCTGGATGCCCAAACGGCGTGGTGTCGCCGATCACGATCGCTGGCGCGGAAGGCTCAGCGCCTAGCTTCACGAGGGCTGAGGTCCGATCGGCCCCGGCTTGGGCTGGCTCGGACGGCTGCGGGGTTGGTGAGAAGAGCTCCTCGACCGTGTGACCAAAGAGGTATTCGAGCACCCGGCAATGATCAGGGTAGGGCCTCGTTTTGAGCGTGCCGGCAAGCCATCGCTCGAACTGGCGCTTGGCAATCGACAGTCCCCGTAGCTTCGGGTCCTGGTCCCTGACCGCCAGCTCGCTTGCGGCGCGTGCGTACTGCGTGGCGAAGGTTTCGTACTTCTGCCAGTGACGCTGGGCGACCAGCATCCTGAGCAGCGTTGGCCTCGCAGGCATCGCCACTCCCCACGCCTCGACGAATGGGTCACGAGGGTAACTCGGGTGTAGTTGCCCCTTCTACTCCATCCGCACCTGTCACCCAAAGAAGACGGTAAGAAGACGCCCCGCCCTTCTTGACTGCGCCAAGAAGGCGGCTCCGCGGACGTAGCCAGGTCATTGGCGGAGCGGACAACCTTCCGACTCTCAAATGCTCACAGAGCGGAACGGTGATGCGCAGACACTCCCTGACCGGCAGAGCGGACGTCGACCGCTGGCGCCCCGTGGGCGCGCGGTTGCGGTCCCGCCCGACGCCCACAAGCGTCGCCATCCCCCGGATGGCGACTGCGGGGAGCCACGACCACGAGTGTGGTCGTGGGAACCCCTTCCCGCAGGGGCCGCCCCTCGGCGGCATGGTTCGAGCCCAGCTCCCATGCCGCCGGGGAACCGCCAACCGTGTCTGCCTCCCCGCAGATGTCCGAGGCCACCGATTTCCCTCTGGCGGCCCACGGACGAGGCGGTCGGCGGCAAGGCCGAGCTATCCCCAGGCGGAATCGGCTCCACGCGCTGACGCGACGAGCGAACCAGCTCCCTTGCCGCCGACCAGCCAGCGCGAAGTCGCTCACTCGGTCCATCGCGGCCAGGGTTGGCGGCCCTCGGAGGCCGCCTGGTCGTCGCACGTATCAGGAGTCCTGATCGCATGAGCACAACCAGAGCTTCGACAGGCGAGCTGAAGGTCTGGACAGCAGCGCAGACGTTGCGAGTGGCGCTGATCGCTTCGCCGACCGCAGCAGTGCCGCCGTCCAGCCTTGGCGGCTTGGACCAGGTCCGGCGGCTTGCCGAGGGCCTGGCCGAGCGGGGCCATGAGGTTGTCCTGATCGGCGCCGGGCTTGGCGAGCTGGTCGGTCCCGGGTACTCGGTGATCGACACCGACCCCACCGGCGGGCAGCGCGCCAACGCGGAGATCGTCGAGCGGCTGCACGCCGAGCAGGCCGGCAAGGCGCTGGAGCAATTGGCCCGTGTGGACGTGGTCAGCGACCACACCCGCACCGGCTGGCAGCCAGCCGACGGGCACAGCCTTGGGGCGCCCACCCTGCAGACCAGCTACCGGCCGGTGGTCGAGCTGTG
>WNGE01012220.1_pt1 | contig 11976 bp, 14 predicted proteins | sample 5400651 | NCBI WGS metagenome assembly WNGE01 (sample SAMN13153370, study PRJNA577476) | soil metagenome | isolation source: 60 cm soil or saprolite under grassland replicate 2 | place: USA:California | collected 2016-06-15 | reverse complement strand
CATGAAGGGATTGAGCGCGCCGAAGATCGAGGGCAAATTCAGCCTGCGCACGTCGGTCACAGGCGAGGTCGTGATGGACGACGTGTTCGTGGCCGAAGAAAACCTGTTGCCGAACGTCCAGGGATTGGCCGGCCCGTTCGGCTGCCTCAACTCGGCACGGTATGGCATCGCGTGGGGAGCGCTCGGTGCCGGCGAGTTCTGCTGGCACGCGGCGCGGCAGTACACGCTCGATCGCACGCAGTTCGGGCGGCCGCTCGCGGCGAACCAGCTGATCCAGAAGAAGCTCGCCGACATGCAGACGGAGATCACGCTCGGGTTGCAGGGCTGCCTGCGGCTCGGCCGCCTCAAGGACGAAGGCAAGGCGGCGCCGGAAATCACGTCGATCATGAAGCGCAACTCATGCGGCAAGGCGCTCGACATCGCCCGGATGGCGCGCGACATGCATGGCGGCAACGGCATCGTCGACGAATTCCACGTGATCCGCCATGTGCTGAACCTCGAGACTGTCAACACCTACGAGGGCACGCACGACATCCACGCGCTGATCCTCGGCCGGGCGCAGACGGGCATTTCGGCGTTTTAAGCAAGGTCGGACGCGCGCTCTGTAGACTCTCCGCCGGACGTTCGCTGAACGGTCGAGCCTGACCCCATGAAGCTCTACGATTACTTCCGGTCGTCGGCGGCGTTTCGGGTCCGGATCGCGCTCAACCTGAAGGGGCTTGCGCCGGAGCGGAGCTTCGTCCATCTGCGCAAGGGAGACCAGCACGCCGACGAATACCTCGCGCTCAATCCGCAGGGTCTCGTGCCCTCGCTCGTGACCGATGCGGGCGAGGTGCTGACGCAATCGCTGGCGATTCTGGAATGGCTCGACGAGACGTACCCGCATCCGCCGCTGCTGCCCGCCGACGCAGGCGGGCGCGCGCGCGTGCGCGCGATCGCGCTGTCGATCGCCTGTGACATCCATCCGATCGACAACCTGCGCGTGCTGAATTATCTGACCGGCACGCTCGGCGTCTCGGAGGAGCAGCGCAAGGGCTGGTACAAATACTGGATCGACGTCGGGCCGCGGCTCGCCCGCGAGAGCGCGACGGGCATCTTCTGCCATGGTGACGCGCCGACGATTGCCGACGTCTGTCTCGTGCCGCAACTCGCCAACGCTCGCCGGATTGCTTTCGACTTCACGCCGTTCCCGACACTCACGCGCATCGAAGCGGCGTGTCTCGCGCTGCCCGCTTTCGCCGATGCCGCGCCGGCAAAGCAGCCCGACGCCGAGAGGTAGTGCCGGGGGCAACGGCAGACCTGGACCACGAAGAGCACGAAGGACACGAGGAAGACAAGGAACATGGCAGAAAAGCGGCGCGATAGCCCCATGTTTCTTCGTGCTCTTCGTGCGGGGTTCTTCGTGTTCTTCGTGTTGAGCCTTTGACGTCCTGAACACCAACGATGACGACCGTGTTCCCTGCCTGGGATGTTCCGACCGTGCCGGTGTCCGGCAGTGCGGACCGCTTTCCGGTTCGCCACATCTATTGCGTCGGCCGCAACTACGCCGAGCACGCGAAGGAAATGGGCGGCGATGCCGCCAAGGAGCCGCCGTTCTTTTTCACCAAACCTGCAGATGCGGTAGTTCCGGTCGTCGCGCCGGCCGTCGGTCGCGTGCATTACCCGCTTGCCACGAAGTTCCTGCATCACGAGATCGAAATGGTCGTGGCGATCGGCGCGCGCGGCGTCAAGCTCGCGCCCGAGGACGCGCTCGCGATCGTCTGGGGTTACGCCGTCGGGCTCGACATGACGCGCCGCGACCTGCAGAACGACATGCGCGAAAAGAAGCGGCCGTGGGACATCGGCAAATCCTTCGCCGAAGCGGCGCCGATCGGGCCGATCCATCCGGTGAGCGCGATCGGGCATCCCGCCAGGGGCGCGATATGGCTCGACGTGAACGGCGCCCGCCGGCAGGAGGGCGACCTCGCCGACATGATCTGGGATGTCGCGCATACGATCCATTTTCTTTCGCAGTACTACGAGCTCTTGCCCGGCGATCTGATTTTCAGCGGCACGCCGGCGGGCGTCGGCGCCGTGGTGCCCGGCGATCGTCTCGACGGTGGCGTCGACCGACTGGGCACCCTGTCGATCGCGATTACGCCGGCGAGCGCCTGACGCCATGATGTCGGCTGCCTTCACGGCCGAGTTCGTCGAGCGCGGCTACAACAATCGCGCCGCCGTCCCCGAGCATCCCGTCTGGCTTGCGCGCTACGCGACGGATTCCGCGGCGGCACGCGCTGAGCTCGCGCCGAAGATCGATCTGCGCTACGGCCCGGGACCCGCTACGGCCCGGGACCGAAGGAAACGCTCGACCTGTTCCTGCCGAAAGTGCGTGCGCGTGGCACGTTCGTGTTCCTGCATGGCGGGTACTGGCGTGCGCTCGACAAGAGCGATTTTTCGTTTATCGCGCGGGCGTTCGTCGCGCAGGGTATCGCGGTGGCCGTCGTCAACTACGATCTTTGTCCCGACGTTTCGATCGCGACGATCGTCGGGCAATGCGCGCGCTCGGTTGCGTGGCTCGCGCGTGAAGGCGCCGCACGCGGTGCGAACGCGGAGCGGATGGTCGTCGGCGGACACTCCGCAGGCGGTCACCTTGCCGCGATGCTCTACGCGAGCGATTGGGCGCAAGCCGGATTCGCGCGCAATCCGATCGCGGGCGGCGTCTCGCTCTCCGGCGTCCACGATCTCGCGCCGATGCTGCTCTTCTCCTTCAACGCCGATTTCAGACTCGATGCGGCAGAAGCGCGGCGGATGTCGCCGGTTCACCTCATGCCGCGGACGACAGCGCCACTGCTGCTTGCCGTCGGTGCGAACGAAACGTCGGAGTTCTTGCGCCAGACGCGCCTCCTCTGGGACGCCTGGCCGTCGTGCCGACCCGCAGGCGCGATCGCCCCGCTGTTCATTCCGGATCGTCACCACTTCAGCGTCGTGGCCGATTACGCTGACCGCGGGAGCGAGCTTACGCGGCAGACGCTCGCGTTGTTTGGGACCGGCCCTTAAACGACGGCGTGCCTCGCCATGCGTATGGATTGCGCGAGCGCGACGACGTGCAGCATGACGAAGATCGGCACGAAGTAGGCAGGGATCAACACGAGCGGCAGCTCCGCCATCGGTCGTGTCGTGATCTCTCCGGCAGCGCCCGTAGCGCTCATCGATCCATACGCCCCCGTCCCGACGGCGACCACGAGATCGAGTATCCCGAGCAAGTTCCAGATCACGAACGCGATCGCGATATCGCCGAGGCCGGCGGGCCAGGCGAAGACCCCCGGCAGCACGCCGTACGCGTACAGCGCGATGAATCCCAAGCCGGCGAAGCGCCACGCCTGAATCGCCGTGAGGAGAGGCAAGTTGGCTTCCAGCGCAAAGTCGCGGACTGACCGCGACATCGCAAGCGCGATGAGGAATACGACGATCGGGGCGGCGACGCCGAGCGCAATCGGACGCGGTAGCTCGCCCGGGGCCGAGACGAAATTCCCGCCTGCGGCCAGGACGGCGACAAGGGCGAGCCAGGCCGCCAGCATGACGCCGATCGCCCACGAGCCCGCCTCAACGAGTTTCGCATCCTGCCGCTGCGTGCCCAGTGTCAAGGTATTCGGCATAGCTATCTCCTTTCGCAAACGACGCACCCCGTAGGCCTTAGATACCGCATGGTCGGCATGCGTTCGAGACCGCCGGGTCAATCCGGTGGGAGCCGCGGCGCGAATCGCCATGTCATGAGATTCGGCGCATTTCCTGGCCGCCATGGGGACCCGGCTGACAAATGACTTGCATTCAGTTACCGTGGCTAGCAAGTGACTCTTGGTCAGTTAGTGACCCGCTTCCCGAGGGCAGACATGGCAATTCGCCAGCGCGCGATCCAGGCCGAAGACAAGCAGGAGCGCGCCGATGCGATCCTCGACGCTGCCGAGCAGCTCTTGCTGCGCTCGCCCCAACGTGTCGCCAATGTCGCGGAGGTCGCCGGCGAGGCGGGGCTCGCGAAAGGCACCGTCTATCTCTATTTTCCGAGCAAGGAAGAGCTGCTGCTCGCGGTGCATGAACGGCGCGTCGACGGGTTCTTCCGTGCGCTCATCGATCTGGTCGAGCGCGATGACCCGGTCGAATTCGACGACGTGATGGCGCTGACCCGCGAGCACATGGTCGAGCGGCCGCTCTTTCTGCCGCTCGCGAGCCGATGCTTCGGGTTGATGGCGCACAGCATTCCACTCGAAGCCGCGGTTGCCTTCAAGCAGCGAATGGCTGGTCGCCTCGAGCGTGCCGGCGCCGGCCTGGAGCGCCATTTCACGCAGCTCGGGCCGGGAGGTGGCTTCGCGCTGCTCCGCTGGAGCTACGCGTTGATCGTCGGCCTGTGGCAGCTCTCGGGCGATGCAGGCGACGGCCGCATCCATGCGTTCACCGGCCCCGATGCATCGCCGGCGCTCGTCTCGCGTTACCCCCAGGAGCTCGAGCGCGCCCTGCGTGCACTGTGGAGCGGGGCTATGGCGGACAAGAGGCAGTAACACGCAAACCCGAAGAAAGGAAACAGAGTGCAGAGACTTCAACAACTCGAAGCACGCTGTGACCTGCCTGATGCGTTTTCCCTGCGCTCTCCGTGTCCTGCGGTTCAGGATTGTGAGTGAATGTGGACAAGAAGCCGCAGCACGGAGAGCACGAGAAAGGAATAGAGCGCCGTGAATTCGACAACTCGAAGCACGCCATGACCCGCGGTAACGCGGTTTCCTCTTGTGCTCTCCGTGTTCTTCGTGGTTCGGGATTGAGGGATAGGTAAAGCCCGAAGACGGCGTGATCAGGGCCGCATCCAGGTATCGGCGCGTGCCCGTCGCGGGTAAAATAAAGGTTTCGCCAGCGCCTCGCCGAACCCATGTCGCTTTCGTCCATCACCGACATCATCGCGGACCTCAAAGCCGGGCGCATGGTCGTGCTTGTCGACGAGGAGGAGCGAGAAAACGAGGGTGACCTCGTGCTCGCGGCCGAGTATGTGACGCCCGAAGCGATCAACTTCATGGCGCGGCACGCGCGCGGCCTCGTCTGTCTCACGCTGACCGAGGAGCGCTGCCGCCAGCTCGAGCTGCCGCCGATGGTGGCGGCAAACCGCTCGTCGCATGGCACCAACTTCACGGTGTCGATCGAGGCGGCCGAAGGTGTGACCACCGGCATTTCGGCCGCGGATCGCGCGCGCACCGTGCAAGCTGCGATGGCACCCGATGCCAAGCCCTCCGACATCGTTCAGCCGGGCCACATCTTCCCGGTGATGGCGCAGGCGGGCGGCGTGCTCGCGCGGGCCGGGCACACCGAAGCCGGATGCGATCTGGCGCGGCTCGCGGGCCGCACCCCCGCGGCGGTGATCTGCGAAATCATGAAGGACGACGGCACGATGGCGCGCCTTCCCGACCTCGTCGAATTCGCACGCACGCACGGGCTGAAGATCGGCGCGATCGCGGACCTCATCCACTACCGCAGTCGCACCGAGCGGCTGGTCGAGCGGATCCACGAGCGACCTTTGACGACATCGCACGGCACGTTCCGTCTCGTCGTCTATCGCGACAAGCTCACCGACGCGACGCACCTCGTTCTCGTTCGCGGGCCGCTTTCCCCGGACACCGAGACATTGGTCCGCGTGCACGAGCCGCTGTCGGTGATGGATCTGCTCGATGCGGGCAGCACGTCGCATTCGTGGACGATTCCCGCGGCGCTCGACGCCATCAACGAGGCGGGGCGCGGCGTGGTCGTGCTGCTGCATCGGCCCGAAAGCGCGCAGGAGCTCCGACGCCGCGCGCTCGCCGACGAGCCGGCCGTGTCCGCGAAAGTGGATCTGCGCAATTACGGGATCGGCGCGCAGATTCTGCGCGATCTCAACGTGCGCAAGATGCGGCTGATGGCGAAGCCGCGCAAGATGCCCAGCATGACCGGCTTCGATCTCGAGGTGACGGGTCATCTCGAGGCGCCGCCGCAGCGCAAGGCTTCGTGATCGATTCCTGACGCCATGCCGACCAGGCGCATTGCCCCGAATGTCAACGGCGAGGGACGCCGCGTGGGTATCGTCGTCTCGCGTTTCAACGGCGCGATAGGCGAGCGCCTCCTCGCAGGTGCGCTGCGCGCGCTCTCCGAAGCGCGTGTCGCCGACGCCGACATCATCATCGTCACGGTCCCGGGGGCGCTCGAGGCTCCACTCGCACTGCAGCGGCTCGCGCAGTCGGCCGATTGCGACGCGCTGGTCGCCCTGGGCGCCGTGATTCGCGGCGACACCTATCACTTCGAGATCGTCGCCAACGAATCGGCTTCCGGGCTTGCGAGCGTCCAGCTCGAGTTCGGCATTCCGATCGGCAACGGGATCCTGACGACGGACACCGACGCGCAGGCGGATGCGCGCGCCGACGCCAAAGGCTACGAGGCAGCGCAGGCGGCGCTCGAGATCGCGAACCTGCTGGATGCGATCGATGAGATCTAGCGGTCAATGTGCTGTCGTTGGACGAGCGATATCTCTCTCGTCATTCCCGCGAAGGCGGGAATCCAGCGTCTTTCCACGAACGCCACCGGGTCCCCGCCTTCGCGGGGACGACCGAAATTATGAAATGGCAGCGCTGATCGCGTATCCACCAAAGAGGTATCGCGTCGGGACATACCAATGAGGTCGACTCCGCGCCGCCGCGCGCGCGAGTTCGTGCTGCAGGGCCTCTATCAGCGGCAGCTATCCGGCAATTCGCCCGAGGCGATCCGCTCGCAGCTCATGGAAGCGGCGGGATTCGGCAAGACCGACGAAGCGTATTTCGGCGAGCTCTGGTCGGGGGTCATCGCGGACTACGATGCGCTGATCGAGCTTGTTTCGCCGTACCTCGACCGCCGCGCCGCGGAGCTCTCGCCCGTCGAGCGCGCGATCCTCGTGATCGGCGCGTGGGAGCTGCGCAACCGGCTCGAAATTCCCTACCGCGTGGCGATCAACGAAGCCGTCGAGCTCGCGAAGTCCTACGGTGGCACCGATGGCCACAAGTTCGTCAACGGCGTGCTCGACAAGCTCGCGGCGTCGCTCCGCGCGGACGAAATTCGCGCGCTCGCGGAAGAGCGCGCCGTCGGCGGCGCGGCCTGAGGTCTCCGTTGCGCGGGTGCCGTCGACGTTCGTGGTGCGCCACGGCGTCCCCCACCATTGTCCTGCCGTGAACGAGTTCGAGCTGATCGCGCGCTTCTTTTCACGTCCGGCGCGCTCCCCGTCGGTCGTGCTGGGCGTCGGCGACGATGCCGCGCTGCTCGCACCGTCACCGGGACACGAGATCGTGGTTTCCGTCGACATGCTGGTCGCGGGTCGGCATTTCTTTGCCGACGCCGATCCCGCAAAGCTCGGCCACAAGACGCTTGCGGTGAACCTTTCCGATCTGGCGGCGATGGGTGCGACACCGCGCTGGGCGCTGCTCGCCGGTGCGTTGCCGGATTCCGATCCCGCGTGGATTGCGGCGTTCGCGCGCGGCTTCTACGCGGAGGCCGAAGCGTATGGCGTGGATCTCGTCGGCGGCGACACGACGCGCGGGCCGCTGAACCTCTGCGTCACGATCCTCGGCGAAGTTCCCGTGGGCCAGGCGTTGACGCGCTCGGGTGCTGCACCCGGCGATGACGTCTATGTGTCGGGACCGCTGGGGGACGCTGCGCTCGCAGTCGCGGCGACGCTGGGCCGCACGACGCTTGCGGCGGACGCGCTGATGGCGTGTCGCGCACGTCTCGACATGCCGGTCCCGCGGATCGCGCTTGGCCTGGCGCTGCGCGGCGTTGCGAGCGCCGCGATCGACGTGTCCGACGGACTTTCCGGCGATCTCGGTCACATCCTCGAGCGCTCGGCGGTCGGTGCGGTCATCGATCTCGCCTCGATTCCGCGCTCGCCGACGCTCGCAGCGATGCTCGCCGGACCGGAACGCGCGACCGGGCTCGCCTGCCTGCTCGCGGGCGGCGACGATTACGAGCTGTGCTTCACCGCGCCGCCGGATGCTGCGACGCGAATCAGGCACATTGCCGCCGAAGTCGCGCTACCGCTCACCCGGATCGGGTCGATCACGACAGGAAGCGGTCTTGTCGTGCGCGACGAGCGCGGCACGCCACTTCCGGAACTGCCGCAGGCTTTCGATCATTTTCGGGCAAGAGGCAACGGGTGACTACTGCGGTCCCGACGTTGCGGTTCCTGTTCGCGCATCCGGCGCATTTCATCGCGCTCGGATTCGGGGCGGGATTGGCACCGGTCGCGCCGGGAACATTCGGCACGCTGGTTGCGATTCCGATGGCGATAGCCTTGCGCGCGTACGCATCCGACGCCGTGTATCTTCTCGTCGTCGCGGCGTTTCTCGGAATTGGCGTCTGGGCTGCTGCAGTCGCGGGGCGGAATCTTGGCGTTCCCGACCACGGCGCGATCGTCTGGGACGAAGTGGTCGCGTTCCTGCTCGTGCTGTTCTTCGTCGACGGTGACGGCGTCGCCGTCGCGCTCGCCTTCCTGCTGTTCCGCCTCTTCGACATCGTGAAGCCGCCGCCAATCCGGCAACTCGACGCCGCGCTGAAAAACGGCTTCGGCGTGATGCTCGACGACCTCCTCGCGGCCGGCTACACGCTGCTCGTGCTTGCATTGGGGCGACGGGTGTGGGAATGGTGGGGTGGGCAATGAGCAGCCTCGACAGCTTCGACCTGAAGCGCATCGAAGAAGCGGGACTGAATGCGCTGCAGACGCAGCGGCAGCTCTTCTACGACGGGTGGCTGCTGCGCATCTCTCCGGGAAAGGCGAAGCGCGCGCGCAGCGTGAATGCCCATTTCGGCTCGACCTTGCCGCTGGCCGAGAAAATCGCGCATTGCGAAAAGATCTATGCGCAGCACGGACTCGCGCCGCTGTTCCGGATGACGCCGTTCAACCAGCCCGCGGACCTCGAGGACGCGCTCGCCGTGCGCGGCTACATCGCGTTCGAGCCGACGCTGGTGCAGGCATTGACGCTGGCGTCCGCGCCTGACCTGCCGGCGCACGACGATGCGGTGACCGTTACGGCGCCGGACGCACGTACGTTCGTCGACGCGGCCGGCGACCTGCGCGGGTCGACACCGCAGCAGCGCGACGCGCATCACGAGCGTTTGTCGAATTCGCCGCTGGGAAAGCGCTTTGTTGCCGTGCATTCGAACGGACAGATTGTCTGCACAGCGCAGGTTGCGGTCGATGGTGCGCTCGCCGGCCTCTTCGACGTTGTCACCGCCGAGGACGCGCGCGGTCGCGGCTATGCGACCCTGGCGTGCGCATCGCTGCTGTCGTGGGCATGGCAGCACGGCGCGCAGGCGGCCTATCTGCAGGTCAGCGCCGACAACACGCCTGCGCTCGCGATCTACCGCAAGTTCGGATTCGCGACGGTCTATGCGTACCACTACCGCGGCCGAGAGGGGGAGTGCGAGTGAGCGCAGCGACCATGGCCCTCGCCGCGGACCTCGGCCACGCGCTGGCCACGCGCGGCTGGAAAGTCGCGACGGCAGAGTCGTGCACGGGCGGGCTCGTCGCCGGGGCGATCACCGACATCTCCGGAAGCTCCGAATGGTTCGATCGAGGCTTCGTCACCTACTCGAACGAGGCGAAGGTCGAATTGCTGGGTGTCCGTCCCGAAACGTTGAGTGCCTTCGGTGCCGTGAGCGAAGAAACGGTCCGCGAGATGGTGGCAGGGGCGCTGGCGCGAAGCGGCGCCAATGTCGCAGTGGCGGTGACCGGCATCGCCGGGCCCACCGGCGGCACGCCGCAAAAGCCGGTGGGCCTGGTCTGGCTCGGCTGCGCGACGGCAGGGTCCGTGGTGGTCGCGAGTCACCACTTTCCGGGGGATCGGGCCGCCGTCCGTGATGCGACCGTCGTCGCGGCGCTCGAGGGCCTCCTTGAGCAAGTTTCGTTGCCCTAAGGAGGGACGCTCAGGGCTTTTTCAGCCAAACAGCCTAGGTCCTCCGGGGGCTTGCGTCGAACGATCGTTCTATGACATCATCCGTGCCATCCGGCTTCCCTGCCGGGCGTGCATCCCACCGAGCCCTGCGCGATACTGAGGAGATTCCCATGCCACTCGACAACACGATGGACGACCAGAAAAACAAAGCCCTCGCCGCGGCGCTGGCGCAGATCGAAAAGCAGTTCGGCAAGGGGTCGATCATGAAAATGGGCGACGCGCAGATCCAGAACGATCTGCAGGTCGTGTCGACGGGCTCGCTCGGCCTCGACATCGCGCTCGGCGTCGGCGGGCTGCCGCGCGGCCGCGTCGTCGAGATCTACGGACCCGAATCATCGGGCAAGACGACTCTTTCGCTGCAGGTAGTCGCGCAGGTGCAAAAAGCGGGCGGCACTGCCGCTTACATCGATGCCGAGAACGCGCTCGATCCGGTCTATGCGGGCAAGCTCGGCGTCAATGTCGGCGAGCTCCTGATTTCCCAGCCCGACACCGGCGAGCAGGGGCTCGAAATCGCCGACATGCTGGTGCGCTCCGGCGGCGTGGACATCATCGTGATCGACTCGGTCGCGGCGTTGGTGCCCAAGGCCGAAATCGAGGGCGAGATGGGCGACCAGCTGCCCGGCCTGCAGGCGCGGCTGATGAGCCAGGCGCTGCGCAAGCTCACCGCCAACATCAAGCGTGCCAACACGCTCGTCATCTTCATCAACCAGATCCGGATGAAGATCGGGGTGATGTTCGGCAATCCGGAAACGACCACCGGCGGCAACGCGCTCAAGTTCTACGCGTCGGTGCGCCTCGACATCCGCCGCATCGGCGCGATCAAGAAGGGTGAGGAAGTGGTCGGCAACGAGACGCGCGTCAAGGTGGTGAAGAACAAGATCGCGCCGCCTTTTCGCGAGGCGCTCTTCGACATCCTTTATGGCGAGGGCATCTCGCGGCATGGCGAGATCATCGAGTTGGGCGTAGCGCACGACATTATCGACAAGTCCGGCGCGTGGTACGCGTACAAGGGCGAAAAGATCGGGCAGGGGAAGGACAACACGCGCGAATTCCTGCGCGAGCATCCGGAGATGGCCGACGAGATCGAAGCGAAGATCCGCAGTGCCGTCGGCGTCCCGTCGCCGGGCGCGTTGCGTGCGCGCGGCGAGCCGTTCATCGACGAATAGGGGCGTCGCGCGACGCCGGCATAGCGGCGGGATTCACGCGGCTCGGCTTTTGATGTGAGCGACGACGCACGCCGGCCGTTCCGGCCCCCGAAGTCGCTGCAGGCGCGCGCCGTCGGCTATCTTGCGCGCCGCGAGTATTCGCGCGCGTACGCATCGTCTTCGTCAGCAAAGAACCACGCGGCGGCCACCGAGCAGTCAATCACGACCGCATTCAATATTTGCGCCCTTCGCGGATCAGCTCCTTGATCGTCGCACCGCGCAGCCTCGCCTTCGGCAACGCGAGCATCCGATCGACAGCGCGGCGGCGCTCGGCGTCCGCCAGCGCACCTCGGCCCCCGTAAGGCACGAGCTGCGCGACCGGCTTGCCGTGCCGCGTGATGGTGACTCGCTCGCCAGCGGCCGCTTGCGCGACGAGCTCGGACAAGCGCGTCTTGGCTTCGAGAACGCCGACCGTGCGCATCACTCCTCCAATCTGGTCAGAATGGTCAGAAGTATAGCACAAACCCACGGGCGGAGCCACATGGTACCGACCGGGCCGCGCCCGGCTGCGCTCCGTCATCCGAGTGGCGGATCCCGCAACAGCTTGAAAATAGCGGACAGCGCGAAGCCGCGGCTTTGCAGAAAGCGAATCTGCCGCGCCTTTTCCCGATCGTTTGCCGGAGCCTTGCCGAACTTGCGCCGCCACAGCGCGACGAGCGCGGCAGCATCGTCGATTTCCCCACCGGACAAAGCTTCGGCTGCCGCGTCCCCGGTAACGCCCTTGGACTTGAGCGCGTGCGCGATCGCGCGCTTGCTGAACGCGCCGCTCTTCTGGTGCACGACGGCCTTGGCAAAGCGCGCATCGG
>WNGE01008816.1_pt1 | contig 11977 bp, 5 predicted proteins | sample 5400651 | NCBI WGS metagenome assembly WNGE01 (sample SAMN13153370, study PRJNA577476) | soil metagenome | isolation source: 60 cm soil or saprolite under grassland replicate 2 | place: USA:California | collected 2016-06-15 | reverse complement strand
TTCCTTCTAAAAAAAGTTTTGAAAATACTTCTTGTGTTGATGCTGCGGATTTTGATGGCGATGGTAATATAGATTTATTTGTTGGTGTAAGAATGAATCCCAACAAATACGGATACCCATGTAAAGGATATATTCTACATAATAATGGCAAGGGAATATTTACAGATATTACGGAACAGGTTGCCCCAGGCTTAGATACAGCAGGAATGATAACAGACGCAAAATGGTTTGATTATGACAGAGACGGCAAACCTGATCTGATAATTGCAGGTGAATATATGCCGATAAAAATGTTTCACAACGAAGGCGGGAAATTGAAAGAGGTAACAGCTGCTATGGGCTTATCAAATAGTAACGGATGGTGGAACAGGTTAGAAATATGTGATCTTAACAATGATGGTTACCCTGATATTGTGGCGGGCAATTATGGATTAAATTCAAGAATAAAAGCAACTGCTGAAAAACCTGTAAGCACGTATGTAAGCGATTTTGACGGTTACGGAACAATAAAACAAATCTTATGCACTTACAATGGAGATAGGCAATATCCAATGATATTGAGACATGATCTTGTAACTGTGCTCCCTTCTTTGAAAAAGAAATTTCTTCGTTATAAAGATTATAGCGAAAAAACTATTCAGAATATTTTTAGTGGGCAACAATTAAGCAAGGCTCTTAAATTAAACGCATATCAAATGCAAACCTGCATACTGATCAACAATAAAAAAGGAGGGTTTACACTAAAGCCGCTACCAACAGAAGCCCAATTTTCATCGGTATATGGAATAGCGGTACAGGATTTCGATGGAGATAATAAAAAAGATATTTTATTGGGTGGAAATTTCTATCAATGTAAGCCTGAAATAGGCATTAATGATGCAAGTTATGGAACCTTGCTAAAAGGTGATGGAGATGGAAATTTTACTACCATGGCTATGTCTCAATCTAATCTATGCATAAAAGGTGCAGTTAGAGATATTCTTGCGCTAAAAAGCCAGGACAAAAAATTGATAATAATTGGGAAGAATAATGATAAAATACAAATTTTGGAATATTAAATTCATCGTAAAGTCTTTACGACTTAAATGGCTATTCTATAAACTGGTTTTGTTTAATGAAAAAATATAATTCTATTACCAAAATCTCATTAAAGATTTTATCAAACAAAAAAGGGTAGAGCTAAGCTCTACCCTTTTTTACAAGAAAAAACATTTGCTTAATATCCAGGATTTTGAGCTAATACAGATTGCCCCCCTGAAGAACTCCTGTCAATTTGGGTCTGGGGAATAGGTAAGTATTCATTTTTGCCCGCGGTCCAATGTGCTCCCACATCAAGAGCATAGCCACTTGCTATCTCACGCGGATAAATCACCGCGTTCAATTCATGATCTGCTATTTCCCAACGGGATATATCAAAGAAACGATGCCCTTCCATAGCCAGTTCAAGCTTACGCTCGAAGTAAATAGCCTTCCTTGCATAATCAGCATTATCAAAAGAGCCAGCAGGATATAAACCAATCTTATAATTAGCAGGAGAGCTCTGAACAAATCCGGCTGGATCAGCTGCCCGACCCCGAACCTGGTTAACGTAGTCTCTCGCTTGTTCAGGACTACCCCCTCCTTCTATTTCTGCTTCTGCAGCCCAAAGCAATACATCGGCATAACGGATAAGGGGAGTGTTAATAGCAGTATAGTTTGAAATCCAGCCTGAATTATCCGTTAAACTGCCTACCTGGCTTCTACGAAAACTGATCTTTTTACCAATATAAGGACCAGCACTTGCCTGGTTACGAATCCAGTCCGCACCAGGGCAAATGCCCCAATCGAGGTAAGGAATTCCCCGGCGGCCTACTGTCCAATCGAGGCGCGGGTCAACTGGTGTAGTGTTATCGGGGGTATAAGGTGCGCTTGAAGCTATACCCTCATCATTTTTCAAATTCGTATTGTTATAGCTGTCATCAAGAAAGGGCAAGCCATTTGCATCTACTTTATAAGCATTTACGAGACTATAAGATGGCTGGAAAAAGCCGCAACAGGTATTAAAAGGACCACCATAAGGATAATTTAATATATCACCCTTATCGGCATTCTCACCGCCAGCGCCATCATTAACAGAATTCTGAACAGAAAATACACTTTCACTATTAATATCTGTTTCCGCATTAAAAAGATCATAAAAATGTGGCACCAACGCATACTTTACATCCCCGGCTGTTTTACCACTGGCTACTATAGTGGTGAGCAGGGTTCTTGCATCCGAGAACTTCTTTTCAAACAGATATGTCTTTGCGAGATAGCAGGCTGCTGCCCATTTGTTGGCTCTGCCCAAATCCGCTTGGGTTTCAGGCAGATTCTGGTAAGCATATGAAAAGTCGGCCTCAATATTTGGAAAAATATCCGTATTATTCGGAATAAGAAAATTCCCGGCGGTATAGGAAACTGTTTCATCGATCCAGGGAACATTTCCAAACATTTTTTTCAATTCAAAATAATAATGTCCGCGCAGAAACCTGGCTTCAGCAGTAACCTCAATAGTATCTTCCGGCGCCATATCGGTAGCCTGCCGCATTATCCTTATTGTTTCGTTACAACGCTGAACACCATCGAACCGGGGGCTCCAAACAACATTCAGATAATCATTAGCCGGATTAACTTGCCATGTTTCAATGGGAGTTATCAGGTTTTGATCACCCGGGTCTGAACCTTTATGGGCATCCCCGCCGCCTATACTGCCATAAATCCAATTACTGGCTGCAGCTTCCCAATTTTGTGTACTACCGACTCCTCCTCCTATACCATCCAGCAATGAATAGGCGCCTATAAGAAGGCCCTCAACGCCAGCTTTATTGGCAACAACTTCGGGATTAAGTGTCCCGGGAGGGGTAATATCCAGGAATGATTTAGAACACGCATATACTATTATGGCAATAGCAAGCAGCAGTGAAATAACTTTATATTTAGTCCTTTTCATATTGATGAAAATTTTTCAGTTTTTTAATTAAAAAGTAATACTTACGCCAACATTATAATTCTTTTGCCCGCTTGGGTAGTTACCCCAATCGATACCAAAGGAATCATTGTTATTTGTACTACTACTATAAGTTGTCAATTCAGGATCCAGCCCAGTGTATTTTGTAATGGTAAACAGGTTGGCAGCCTGTACGTAAATACGAGCTTTGTCAATTCTCAGGCGTTTTAATGCAGAAGCCGGAATATTGTAACCAATCTGCACTTGTTTACAACGCAGATAAGACCCGTCTTCCATGTAAAAATCATTAATAACAGCATTGGTGCTGAAATAAGAGTTATTTTCTACTATGGGGTAAGCAGCATTTGGGTTTACAGCTGTCCACTGATCTCTTGGTAAACTTCTATCAGCAGGGAGCCATGAATCATATAACAAATGTTCACTCTTGGCATTTTGGAATTGAGGATAAAAATCCTGGAAGTACCTTGTATAATTCAGTATATCATTACCCTGAGAACCATATAAAACCATAGAGAAGTCAAACCCTTTATAACTGGCTCCAAGATTTATTCCGTAAGTAAACTTTGGATTTGGATCACCAAAAAATGTTCTGTCCTCAGGACCAATTATACCGTCTGGCTTGCCATCCGGTCCGCTTAAATCTGCATATTTAAACCGGCCGGGAGCAGCATCAGTCTCTGTTGGTGATTTTGCAACATCAGCTGCATCCTGGTATATTCCTATTATATGGTACCCAAAGAAGGCGCCTACGGGGTGACCAGCCTGGTTTCTTACCTGGGGACCGGTATTATGTGTGTAGGCAGTTTCAAAGAAACCGGCAGTTCCGGGAATTCTTACAACAGTATTGTCGTATGAAGTAACATTTGCTCCGATATTAAAGCTAAAATCCTTTCCAACCTTTCCATGATATGCAGCCTGGATATCCACCCCCGTATTTTTCATGTCCCCTATATTTACATTAGGAGGAGTGGCCCCGCCTACAACTGCAGGAGGCTGATCCTGGAAAAGTAGTCCGTTGATCTTTTTCTGGTACCATTCCACTGTAAAGTCCAGTGTATTCTTTAATATAGTTGCATCTATCCCAATATTAGTGATGATATCGGCTTCCCATTTTGTTTTTGGGTTACCAAAGGTTGAATAAGCAAAACCCTGGGCCGTACCTGTATTCGATCCACTAATTGCATAATAAGTTTGTGCCGGATTGCTGAAATAGGTTGTAAATGAATTTACACCTCGTGTATTACTGATAGAACCCAATTCTCCGTAACTTCCACGAATTTTCAGGGAATTAAGCCAGCCAATACTTTTCATAAAATTTTCCCTCGTTATAAGCCAGCCCGCAGAAACAGAACCAAAATAACCGGTTCGCGTTTCTGGTCCGAGTACTGAAGACTGATCCCTTCTTCCGTTTAATCCAACAAAGATTTCGTCATTGTATGCATAGTCTATTCTTGCTAACAGAGAATAAAGTCTTGCCTTAGAGAACCAACTATAATTTGTTTCGCCCGTCGGGCTACCATTTGAGAGATTAAGATAATTGGGATCATCAGAAAAATAATCCTGACGGTGGCCACCAACTTCCCTTCCTCTGTATTCAGCAGATTCAATGCCGACCAACAGCTTTACAGCATGTTTTTGAGCAAAAATATTACTATAATTCAGTGTGCTGCTCCATGTCCAGTTACTGCCATGCCCGGCATATTCATCATAAGTATTAGTGCTATTGTTTTCCTTATTCTCATACTCGTGGAATGAATGATAAAATCCGGCATAATTATCAATATTGCCGCCAAAGCTGGTACGGGCCATAAAATGGCGCAGGAAATCCACTTCAGCCCAAACATTGCCCTGTATGTCCCAGTTATATCCGTGGTTGTCTTTAGCCCTTGCCCTATTAGCTACGGGGCTGGAAGAGTTACCTAATTCATTACCACGGTTACCCGCAAAACCTCCCTTAATATCGTACACCGGGATGATGGGTTGTTCCCATCCTGTTGTATTTACCTCGTTACCTTCAACGTTGTTGGTTACCCTGGGGTTTTCTTTGAAGAAGAGATAGGCGTTTTCCCCGACGCGTATGTTATTTTTAACATTAAACGTTGTATTTATCCTTGTAGCATACCTTTTAAGGTAAGTATTAAGCAATGTACCTTTTTGATCAAAATAATTCACAGAAAAAAGATAACTAGATCTGTCACCGCCACCACTCGCCGTAATTGAATGGCTCATAATACGGGCAGGCTTGAATGCTTCATGAAACCAGTCGGTTCCGGTTTTATTGGCTGGTACGATCTGGTAAATATCTCCTTTCCTATAGTCAATATTATATAGGTCAGGATTTGCAGCCGGATCTCCCTCAAGTACACCAGATTTACTTCCGGCAACGATATAGTCTGGAATTACCGGGGTTTTACCGGTACCATATTGCGCAGATACAACATTACCATTCGAATCAACCTGTGCTGAGTTGAATGCAGCGAGGAAATAGAGATCAGCCATTCCCTGAGTATTCAAATTGTGCCATACATTTCCGCTGAGGGGTCGTTGGGTACCATAATAGGCATCATAGGTAATAGATGCTCTGCCTGATTTACCTCTTTTGGTAGTAATAAGGATAACTCCTGCCGAGCCCCGTGCACCATAAATAGCAGCCTGGGCATCTTTAAGTACTTGCACAGATTCAATATCGTTAGGGCTTAAATCATGGAGTATGGTTAGATCATTAGGTGCAGAACCTATTCCATCCACAACAATTAATGGGTTTGCACCACCAAATGATGTGATGCCCCTGATATAGATATTGCTGTTATCGCCGGGATTACCCGAAGAAATAACATTTACACCGGCTGCCTGTCCCTGCAACATTTGCTCAGGATTACCAGAAGGAACACTTTTCATATCCTTTATACTAACTACTGAAACTGATCCCGTTATTTCTCTCTTTTTCTGAGCAGTATAACCTGTTACTACAATTTCATCAAGGCTGGAAACTTTTTCTACAAGAACTACCGAAACAACGTTTGATTTATCAAATGTTACTTCGGCATCAGCAAAACCAACAGACGAAACAACCAGTGTATTTTTTCCTGCTGGTACATTGATGGTGAAATCTCCTGTTGCAGATGTTGTAGTGGCAACATTTGTACCTTTTACGGTTATAGTCGCAAAAGCAACAGGCTGGTTGTCTTTAGAATTTTTTACATTACCGGTAACTTTTGTTTGAGCGAGAAGAGTACCGGATACAAAGAAGAAAAATAAGACTGTACAGATGCGTACAGCCAGGCAATCGATTTTTTGTCTCATAAGCGGCGAGTTATGGTGTTTGAAAATTTGGGACTGTTAAAATTATGGAAATAAATTTTTCATAACAGAAAAAAAAATAAAAAAAAAATTCTGGTTGTGTTAAACATACACATTAAATGCGTTTAAATGACACAATGAATTCTGTTGAAAATTTTTTTCCCATTTACTTAAACAATGACATGATAAATACTGGATTTGCTGCATCTGCCCAGTAAATACTTTTATCTTTTTTAAACCATGTCATTTGTCTTTTTCCATATTGACGGGTATTATATTTAATTGCATCAACTGCATCCTGCAGATTTATTTTACCCTCCAGGTATGAATACATTTCTTTGTAACCCACTGTTTGCAATGCATTGAGATTTTTAAAAGGCAATAATGATTTTGCTTCTTCTACCAAACCTGCCTGAATCATTTTATCAACACGATTATTGATGTTTTGATGCAACTGTTCTTTAGAGATTTGTAAACCAATCTTTATAATATTAAATGGCCGCTTTCCCACCGCATGCTGTGCATGTTTACGAAAACTTGTTATTGATTTGCCTGTGCTGTACAATACTTCGAGTGCACGCATGAGGCGCTGTGGATTTTTTTTCTCACAAGTTTCCCAGAACAACGGATCTTTTTCTTTCAATTCTTTCTGCAACCAGGCAAGACCATAATCATTATAATTTGCAATAATTTTTTTTCGTATTGCTTCATCACTACCAGGAACAGGATCAAATCCTTCACAAAATGCTTTGATGTACAAGCCAGTGCCACCAGCCATTACAGCATATTTGTTTTTCAGAAATATTTCCTGTACTGATTGCAAAGCATAATGTTCAAAAGTTTGAGCAGTTACATTATCAAATATAGAATGAGAATTAATAAAATAATGTTTAACCCGATGCAGTTCTTCTTCCGTAGGTTTGGCAACACCAATATTCAATTCCTTAAAACACTGGCGTGAATCGGCTGATATGATGCTTGTGTTTAAATATTCAGCTAACTGAAGAGATAGAGATGTTTTGCCCGAAGCAGTAGGGCCAATGATAATGATCACTGTATTTTGAAGGTCGTTCATTTTAGTTGTAAAGACTAAAAAGCATAATAGTAACTACTTCATAGTTTATTCATGTTTCATTCGTATCAAGTGCGTCAATTGACGGACTTGATACGAATATGGTACGAACATGGTACGAACAAGGTAGCCACATAAATTTCATTGTCCTTTATATCTTTTTGGAAAATAAATTACATATTAGAAAGCTACGAGCTCTGAATTATTGTTTCTTGCTCACAGCTAAAAGCTGGTAGCTTTATTCGTGTTTTTAATTATTGTTTCCTGCCCGCAGTTCATAGCTAAAGGCTCGCAGCTTTAAACAAGCATTACATAATTGCTTATATCATCATAAGTTATTGTTTTACCCGAAAGAATAACAAGCCGCTCCACTACATTACGCAATTCACGGATATTTCCCGTCCAGTTATAATTTTGTAATGCCTCCATCGCTTTTTTATCAATTGCTTTTTTGGCCTGGCCATACTCTTCGGCAATGTCTTCAAGAAACCTGTTCACCAATAAAGGAATATCATCTCTTCTTTCATTCAACGACGGCACATGAATAAGAATAACGCTTATCCTGTGATATAAATCAAGACGGAAATTTTTATTCTCTGTTTCTTTTAAAAGGTCTTTATTGGTGGCTGCAATCACTCTTACGTCTACAGGTATTTCTTTATCAGCCCCCACTCTTGTTACCTTGCCTTCCTGTAATGCGCGCAATACTTTCGCCTGTGCATTAGCACTCATATCTCCTATCTCATCAAGAAAAAGTGTGCCACCATTAGCCTGTTCAAATTTTCCTATACGTTGTTTTATTGCCGAGGTAAATGAGCCTTTTTCATGACCAAATAATTCGCTTTCTATCAGTTCACCGGGAATGGCAGCACAATTCACTTCCACCAAAGGTGCAGTTGCCCTGTTACTTTTTTCATGTATCCATCTTGCAACCAGTTCTTTGCCCACACCATTTTCGCCTGTGATTAGGACTCTTGCCTCTGTAGGTGCTACTTTTTCAATCGTTTCTTTTATACGTTGGATAGGTTCACTATCACCAATCATATCCTGCACACGGTTTACCTTACGCTTTAACACTCTTGTTTCTTTGCTTAGTTTATTTCTGTCGAGCGCATTTCTTATCGTTATCAGCAAACGATTAAGATCAGGTGGCTTGGCCACATAATCATAAGCTCCTTTTTTTACAGCATCTACTGCAGTTTCAATAGTGCCATGTCCGCTTATCATAATCACCGGCACATCAGCATTTTTTTCTGATGCCTTTGTAAGAAACTCAAGTCCATCAAGCTTCGGCATTTTTATATCACATAAAACAACATCATAATTTTTATCGTTAAAAAGTTTCCATCCTTCTTCACCATCGGCTGCTTCTTCCACTTTAAAACCTTCGTATGTAAGTATTTCGGAAAGTGTTTTACGTATTGCCCGTTCATCATCAATAATCAGAATATTCGACATACCAAAAATGTTTGCCGCTAAGATAGAGGATTTAAGATTTACGATTTCAGGATTTACGATTTATAATAGAAATAGAATTTGGAAATTGGGAAGCATAGGCAATTAGCAATAGACAATTAGCAATGCGCAATATACAATAGGCAATAAGCAATACGCAATAGGCAATTAGCAGTAATAGAAATAGAATTTGGAATTAAAGCTTGAGCATGGGAACTGAAAAACTGGAGACTGAAAACTGAAGACAAACTTCAAAACCCAACTTTTACTCCTGCATAATAATTTCTTTTGGGTGCAGGATTAAAATAACGAGCATTGGCAGGCACATGATTCGGAATTGGTGCATTAATATCATTGCCCAAACTGTATAATTCATTTAATAAATTATCAACACCGGCAAAAATATTTATGTTGCATTTAGTTAAGATAAACTCTTTTCCAATTTTTAATTGCAATAAATGATAAGACTTTGCATAAACAGTATTTGAATCATTCAACGGTACGGAAGAAGTATAATTGAAAGTAATGTTTGTGTAAAAATTATTTTTTGTTTTTATATCAACACCGCTTACATTAATTGTGCGGGGAACACCAGTTACTTTATTTCCTGAATAAACTGATAAACCAATAACATATTTATCAAACTTATAAGGCTGATAAGAAAAACTGTTCCAAAAATTTAAAGTTGTAATAAATGTTTTTTGATTATTTATGAGATGCGCATTTAACCAAACCTCCACTCCCTTTTGAATAGTACCTCCGGCATTCACGTAATAATCTGCCCCTGATGAATCTTTTCTGCTGACAATTGCATTCCTTAATTCAAAATAATAAAACGATGCATTATACTCCAGCCTGTTTTTTATAAAAGCACCTTTTAAACCCGCTTCGTAATTCCACCCAAATTCCGGTTGAAGCGAAGTTTCAATTATTCCTGTTGATGGTCTTACCTCTGCCAATGTGGGTGGTGAAAATCCTTTGGCTACGATTGCATACATTGTAACATTATTTGTTATTGCGTAAGAAGCAGCAAAACGGGGACTAACTGTTGGTCCCGCTTTTTTAATCAAAGGATATGCATGAAATTGATCTGTTGTTTCATTTAACCAGTAGCGTAATTCATTCCTGCTTACACCTGCCTGCAATAATAATTTTGCTCCAATGTTTGCATTCAATTGTGCAAATAAAAAATATTGTGTTGTATGCACTTTGTCTTTATACTGCACGGCTGCGGTTTCACCTTTATTATTGTCATACACGTTTATATGTGATTCATTGTATTGAATTTCAGCACCGGCATTTGCCCACAGTTTAAAATCATTGCCTTGTATTGCATAATGAAAACCTGTTCTTCCGCTATAATTCCATTCATTTCTTTTTTCATAATTGGTGATAAAAGGATTTTTGAAATCAGTGTGATTAATCACTAAAGAAGTAGTATTACCAAAATTTTTTGTGAATGATGATTGCAATGTTGTTCCTGCAAAAAATGTTTTGTTGTAAACGCCTGCATGTTGCGCAACCGCTCCGGGAAGTGTTCCCGCAGGTTGCCTTGCTAATGCTGGTAATGAATCCATTTGCCTTTGTGTAATTCCACCCGGTGTTTCATAATGCAGGTTTGAATAAAATGCAAGAAAAGAAAGCCAAATGACCTTGCTGAAGATTGCTTACAAATTTTTTATCACTATATTTCCATGATGCCTGTTCATTGAACATACCAAATGACCCACCGCTTAAACCAATATTGAAATTATTTTTTTGAAGAGGCATATTGTTATCACTGTGAAGAATTAAAGTACCTCCCGTATTGGCTCCGTAAAAACTTGCAGATGGGCCTTTGATTATCTCTGCACTGTTTACTGTGTTCATGTCAATTAATTGCAAATAAGTGTTACCTGTTGCATCTGTGAAAGGAATATCATCCCAATAAATTTTTACATTGCGCACACCAAAAGGAGAACGTAACAAACTACCACGAATGGAGAAACGGTAACTGCCCGGTGAACGCTCTTCCATTCTTACACCTGCAACTGTATTCATTGAAGGAACAAGAGAATTATTATCATAACGCAATAAATTATTTTTATTGATAACGGCAACAGAGGCAGGCACATCTTTCCATTTTCCCTGTGAAGCAAATGCAGTCACAGTAACGTTTTGTAAAATTGCTGAATCTGGCATTACATGAGCGGAATCCTGTGTTTGTGCAAAAGATGGTACAAGTTTTAAAGTGCCGCAAATAATAATAGCAACCTTCAATGTTGTGCCGATGTGATTGTTGCAAATGAATAATCTTGTAAGACGGAATTTTGCCGAAGCATAATTTGAAAGTACAAGAGTGCGACGCAACCAAAGATTCATAGTAGCAATTTAGTTTGGTTCAAAATAAAACAAAAAATCCCGATGCTGTTCTATCACCAGGATTTTCTTTATATACTTTAAATACTTTATATACTCTCCCTACTTCTTCATGTACATCACTTCCTTCACAAGTTTTACAGTTCGTGGTATATCAGGTAAATAAGCTGCCACCAAATTAGGCGCGTAATGCATGGGCGCATCAGCACTTGTAATTCTGCGAATGGGTGCATCAAGATAATCAAAACCTTCTTTCTGAATGCGGTAAGCAATTTCAGACGAAACAGAACACATAGGCCATTGCTCTTCAATAATTACAAGACGGTTTGTTTTCTTTACGCTTTCAAGAATTGTTTGCCAGTCAAGAGGACGAATAGTTCTCAGGTCAATTACCTCTGCGCTTACACTTTCCTTTTCGAGTTCTGCTGCGGCACCCAAAGCCACTTTCATCATTTTATTAAACGAAACAATGGTTACATCTTTACCCTGCTTTTTTACATCGGCTTTGCCAAGCGGAATATAATATTCTTCTTCGGGCACTTCACTTTTATCACCATACATCACTTCGCTTTCCATAAATATTACCGGGTCTTCTTCATAACGAATGGATTGTTTTAATAAACCTTTTGCATCATAACCATTAAAAGGAGAAACTACTTTAACGCCGGGAATATTTGCATATAGACTTTCAAAAGCAGTAGAGTGCTGAGCACCTAATTGCCCGGCGCTTCCATTAGGGCCGCGAAATACAATAGGGCAACCAATTTGACCACCACTCATCGCCAGCATTTTTGATGCCGTAT
>WNGE01007377.1_pt1 | contig 11979 bp, 13 predicted proteins | sample 5400651 | NCBI WGS metagenome assembly WNGE01 (sample SAMN13153370, study PRJNA577476) | soil metagenome | isolation source: 60 cm soil or saprolite under grassland replicate 2 | place: USA:California | collected 2016-06-15 | reverse complement strand
GTCGACGGACACGCTCGAGCGGCGAGCCCGGCCGGACGGTGCTGTCGGCGACGAATCGAACGTAAGCCCCGTTCGCCCCGGAACCGAACGCCGCGAACAGCGCGAGGGTTGAGCCGACTTCGAGCCACGGCGGCGGCGCACTCGCTCCGGACGTCGCCCGGTAGTTGCTCCACGGCCAGTCGAGAGGGCGACGTACGAGACCTGCTCGGACCGGGTTCAGGACGATGTATCGATGGAGCTCGAGCAAATGCGGCTGCTTTTGAACGACGATCGCCTGGAAACGACCCTCGAAGACGTGACCAGCGCGGTCGTGCCGCCGGTTGAAGTGCTGGGAATAGCGGGCGTTCAAGGTATGCATCCCCCTCGAGAGCGTCGGACGAGCCGTCTCCAGCAGGAGGTGGTAGTGGTTTCCCATCAGGCAATAGGAGTGGAGGAGCCAGGCCTGATCGGGGATGACGGAGGCGAGAAGATTCAGGAAATGGCGGCGGTCGGCGGCGTCGCGAAAGATCGGTCCCCGTTCATGGCCGCGGCTGGTGACGTGATACAGCGCTCCCGGGAACTCCAAGCGAAGGGGTCTCGACACATGCACTCGCTCCTATGAATTGTCATGTGGCAAGTGGAGACCTGACCCCGGATGTGGCAAGTGGAGACCTGACCCCCAGCAACGCCTCCACGCCTTCCGCGATTGTCTCCTCCGGCACCGAGAAGGAGAAGCGCAGATGGCCTTCCCCTTCCGGGCCGAAGACGAGCCCCGGCACGGTCGCGACACGCGCGGTATCGAGAAGCGTCGTGGCGGCGGCGCGCGAGTCGGCGCCCAGCGACGCCGGGATCTTCGGAAAGAGGTACAGCGCCGCGCGCGGGGTCTCGACCACGAACCCGGCGGCGCGCAACCCCTCCACCAGCCGGTCGCGACGGCGGCGGTATCCGGCCTTCCACTCTTCGAGAAACTCGGGCTCGATCGAGAGCGCCTCGAGAGCGGCCCACTGCGTGGGGGTCGAGACGCCGTTGGTCGAGTACAGAACCGCCGTGCGGATCGGCGACTGATAGCGCTCGGGCGCGATGACGTAACCGGCGCGCCAGCCGGTCATCGAGTAGCTCTTGGACAGCGTGAAGACCGAGACGGTGCGCTCGGACATCCCCGGCAAGGACGCGGGCGACACGTGCGCTTCCCCTTCGTAGATGAGGTCCTCGTACGCCTCGTCGGAGATCATCGCGAGCCCGCTTCCCGCGACGAACGCGGAGACCTCCTCGATTTCGCGGCGCGAAAACACGTCCCCGGTCGGGTTGGTCGGGGAATTCCAGTACAGGACTTTCGTGCGCGGCGTGACGGAGCGCGCGAGCGTTGCCGAGATTCCTCTCTCTCGCGCCCGCTCGGTGGGAACGAGAACGGGAACGCCGCCGTTCCAGGTGACCAGGTCGGTGACCGGCGTCCAGTAGGGAGAGAACATCAGTACTTCGTCGCCCGGATCGAGCAGCGTCGCAAACGCCGCGAAGAGGCCTTGCATCCCGCCGTTGACGACGATCGGGCTCTCCTCGTCCGCCGGGATTCCGTTCTTCGTGCGAACCTTCGCGAGGATCGCGCTTCGCAGCTCCGGGATGCCCGACGAGGGAGCGTAGCGGGTCTGATTCCGGGCGAGCGCGCTCTCCATCGCGCGCTTGATCGATTCGGGCGTCGACATGTACGGCTCGCCCCCCTCGAAGCGGTGGACCTTGTGACCTGCGGCGAGCAGCTCCATCACGCGGTTTCGCACCCGGACGATCTCGGAGAAACCGACGTCGTCGAAGCGGCGGGAGGGACCTGGAATTTGCGCGAACGTCATCGGCCGACGAAGGTCAGATGACTTTCCGGCGGCCGGGCCCCATCAGGAAGTAAAGAATCATGCCGACCACCGGCAACAGGATGATGAGAAGCGCCCAGAGAATCTTCGTTCCGCTGTCGGCCGAGCTCTTCAGAAGCGATACGAGGGCGATGACGTCGAGGACGAGGATGACGAGACCAACGATTCCGAACATGCCTTCTCCTTTCGGATTGCCGGCTAGAGTTTTTCGGAGATCGCCTTCGCCTGCGTGAAGAGGTAGAGATACTCGCGGCCCCCGGCCTTCGAGTCGGTTCCCGACATGTTGAATCCGCCGAACGGGTGCACGCCCACGAGCGCACCCGTGCACTTGCGGTTCAGGTAGAGGTTGCCGCAGAACAGCTCCCGCTTGCCGCGGGCCAGCCGGTCGCGATCGCGCGAATAGAGAGAGCCCGTCAGGCCGTATTCGGTGTCGTTGGCGACCACGATTCCTTCGTCGAAGTCCTTGACGGTGAGGACCGCCAGGACCGGACCGAAAATCTCTTCGCGGGCGAGACGAGCGTCTGGCGCGACGCCGTCCACGATCGTGGGCATCACGAAAAAGCCGTCGCCGGGGCCTGCCTCGCCACCGATGACGATGCGCCCTTCGTGGCGGCCCAGGGCTGCGTATTCCAGGATCTTCTTCTGCGCGGCGGCGTTGATCACCGCGCCGAACGCGTTGTCCGGGTCTCGCACGTCGCCGACGGACAGCATGCGAGTCTTCGCGACGATCTTGTCGAGGAGCGCGTCGTGGACTTTCTCGTGGACGATCAGCCGCGAACAGGCTGAGCACTTCTGCCCCTGGAATCCGAAGGCGGAGGCGACGATCCCGTTTGCGGCCTCCTCGAGATCTGCGGTCTCGTCGACGAGGATGAAGTCCTTGCCGCCCATCTCGAGGATCGCTCGCTTGATCCAGAGCTGGCCGTTCGTGACGCGGCCCGCCTTCTCGCTGATCTGGAGACCCACGTCGCGCGAGCCGGTGAACGCGATCATCCGGGTCTTCGGGTGTTCGACGAGCGTGTTGCCGACGGTCGATCCGGGACCGGTGACGAAGTTCAGAACGCCGTCCGGGATGCCCGCCTCTTCGCACACTTCGAGGAAGAGGGTCGCGATCGCCGCCGCGTCGGAAGAGGGCTTGAGCACGACGGTGTTGCCGGTGACGATCGCGGCCGTCGCCATGCCGGTCAGGATCGCGAGCGGAAAGTTCCACGGCGGGATGACCGCGCACACGCCGAGCGGGATGAACTCGAGCTCGTTCTTCTCGCCGGGATACGGCGTGAGCAGCTGCGGCTGCGCCAGGCGCTCCATCTCGCGCGCATAGAACTCGCAGAAGTCGATCGCCTCCGCGGTATCCGCGTCCCCTTCCGCCCAGGACTTCGACTCTTCGAGCACCATCATCGCGGAGAGCTCGTGCTTGCGTCGGCGGAAGATCGCCGAGATGCGCAGCAGAAGCGCGGCGCGCTCCTCCGGCGCCACGCGCGACCAGGCGGGGAACGCCGCCGCGGCGGCCTCGACAGCGCGCTCGGCATCTTCCTTCGTTCCCTGCGGGAACCGGCCGATGACCTGCTTCTGGTCGCAGGGGTTGACCGAGGTGAAGTGCTTCGCCGCGCCGACGATCTTGCCGCCGATGCGGTTCTTTCCCTCGATCGGGAGGCGCGACTCGACCCGCGCGAGCGCGGCGCGGAAGGCACTGCGGTTCGAGTCGAGAGAGAAATCGGTCAGCGGCTCGTTGCGGAATTCCGGGAGCAAGGAACGTCCTCCGGCGCTGGAATTTACCAGAGGACATCCATGGGGTCAGGTCTCCACTTGCCACATCCGGGGTCAGGTCGCCACCTTGCCCTACTCCACAACCTCCACCGTCGTTGCGGAGCGGTTCGAGCCTTCCGCGAAGATCGACGCCTTCCAGCGATTCTCGGTCTCTCGACTCCGGACCACGAGCCGGTGCGCCACGGCGGCGAACGTGTTCTTCTCGGTGACGTCGAATCGCACCTTGAAGACCAGTCGGCGCACCTCCGTGTGCGTCTGGATCTCCGAAGTGACGGGGTTTCCGCCGCCGTCGATCCAGATCTTTGCGGTCCGCGCGACTTTGAACCCCTTCTCCTGGTCGATTCCCTTCGGCGCGCGGAGCGACAGCTCCAGGACCCGGGCAGCGCCGCCGTCCGCCTTCTCGGAAACGAGCTGCGCGCCGGCCAGATCCTCCAGCAGCTTCTCCGCCGAGCGAAGAAGGTCGAGGACCTTCAGGGCGTCGAGGTCGCGGACCGCGTCCCCCGGCCCTCTCGAATCGCGCCGGCCGGCCTGCTCGTGCGCAGCCTGGGTCAGCACGGCGTCGTCGTAGACGAGCCGGAGCGGCTGACCGGTCCCGCCGTCTTCCGCGACGATCGTCGCGCGCCCCTGCCGGGTGCGTTTCTGCCCGGCGTCGTCGAACTCGCCCTTGTTCTCCTGCGTGATCCGCGCGCGCACGGGCTCCCTCGCCCGGAGCTTCTCGAGCGCGGACCGCAGATCGTCGAGACCGGTCGCCCGCGCGAGGCCCGATCGCAGCAGGATCGCGAGGACGATCCAGCCCGTGCGCCTCACGCCGGCCGCCCCCGTCGCGATGCGAGCGCGTAGAGTCCGAAACCGACCGCGATGAACATCGCCGCTCCGCCGACGAGCAGCCCGACGCGCAGCAGCTTGCGGGTCTCTTCCGGCGGCGGAATGCACGACAGCACGATCGCGAGCAAAGTCATGAGAAAACCCGACACGTTCGCGAGAACGTTCCCCACGCCTCCTCCCGGAATGGGAATCGCTCCCGGCGCCCGCGCAATGGCGGCGGAGAGAGCGATGCACGACGCGAACATGTAAAGGTAGGGAATGAACGCGAGGATGGTCGTCAAGTCGGCAAAGAAGAGGTACGCGTTCTGAACGGAGGTCCCGACCGTCGCGAGGAACGTCAGGAGAACCGCGGCCCCTCCCTGAGCGAGGAGCGCGACGGCGGGAGTGTGCCACCGCGGATGGATCCTCGAGAACGCGGGAGGGAGATACCGGTCGAGGCCGGCCACGAAGAGGAGGCGCCCGCTGCCGGCGAACCAGGCGGCCAGGCCTCCGAGTCCCGCGATCGCCATCAGGAGCGCCGTCGGAGTCCCGAAGAATTCCAGCCCCACCCGAGCGCCGGCGGACGTGACGGCCTGGTTGATGCCGGTGACGATCGAAGTCTGGGCGGTCGGAAGGGCCACGAGGAGGGCGAGCGTTCCGACGATGTAGACGAACGCGATCGACGCCGCGGAAATGAAGATCGCGCGGGGCAGTGTCTTCCTCGGTTCCACGATCTCCTCCGAGACGATCGGCGCGAGCTCGAACCCCGCGAACGCGAAACAAAGCTTGGAAAAGACGAGAATGAGCCCGAGCTCCGAAAAGCGCGGAAAGAGAAGTCCGAGATGGATCGGGTTCGCGGGACCGAAACGAATCCACACGATGACCGCGATGAGAACGAGAAAGACGATCGGGAGCCAGTTGCCGAACCCGCCGATGTTCTGGATCCATTTTCCGGCCTGCCAGCCGATGACGCTCACGAAAATCGCGATCAGGAGGAGCGCGAGAGAGGCAATCAAACCGTACGCATGACTCTGTTCCAGGTGCGCGTAGCGGGTGCCGAAGATGTAGAGGCCCATGCCGGCCGTCGCGAGCGCCAGCGACGGGAAATAGAAGACGTTGCTCATCCAGTACGACCAGCCCGTGACGAACCCGTGGACGTCGCCGAACGCGCGCTTCGACCACGCGTAGAGGCCGCCCTCCTGGGGAAAGGTGGAGGACAGGGCCGTGATGCAGAGAGCGTTCGGCACGAAGAAGAAGACGCTCGCGGCGATCCACAACCCGATGGAGGATGGGCCCGACGCGGCCGCGAACGCCATCCACCGCGGAGAGAGAATCGCCGCGACGTTCATGAGGACCAGATCGCGCGTGCCGAGCTGCCGGCGGAGTTCCGCCATCCCGAGGATCATAGAGAATTCCGCCATATGAACCTGAAAGGCGCGGCGCCCAAGCAGTTCGGCGCGATCAAGAGCTTCTTTTATCGGCTGTGGGCGGAGCCCTCGATCGAGCCGATGCACCGCCGCATCGCCTCCGAGGTCCCGATCGAGAAGGGCAGCCTCTTGGACGTCGGGTGCGGCGGCGGGAAGGTCGCACGCTTGATCGCCGCCGCGCGGCCGAACGTCCGTGTCGTAGGCCTCGACTCTTCCGAGGCGATGTTGCGGTCGGCGCGGAAACGCTTCACGATGTCGAACTTGGAGTTTCGGCTCGGGACGATCGAGCGATCCGGGTTCTCCGGCAAGTTCGACTTCGCACTCTCCGTTCTCTCGTTGCACCACTGGGAGGAGCCGGTCGAGGGCTTGGCCGCGGTACGCCGCGCGCTCGTCCCGGGAGGGCGCTTCTGGATCTACGAGATGGATCCCGAGGCGCCGGCCGATGCGATCCGCCGGGACCGCGGCACGGTCTGGGGATTCCTGCGGATGCCGGTGCGCATGCAGCATGCGATGGCGAGGGAGCACGGCTTCACGGCCGCGGAGGCCGAGACGGTGGTGCGTCCGGTCGTCGAGAAGAGCGGATTCGGAGACTTCCGCGTCCATCGCACCGGTTCGACGCTGCGGATGGAGCTCATCAATGTGGCAAGTGGAGACCTGACCCTCAAAAGGATGACCCCATGAACATCGTCGCGGCAATCGGCCGCACGCCGCTCTTCGAGCTCGAACGGATCGCCACGCGATTTCCGAGCGTGAGGCTTCTCGCGAAGGCCGAGCACCTGAACCCGGGCGGCAGCGTGAAGGACCGGCCCGCGCGCGCGATGATCCTGGACGGCGTCGACTCCGGCCTGCTCACTCCCGGCAAGACGATCCTGGAGGCGACGTCGGGAAACACGGGCATCGCCGACGCGATGATCGGTCGCGCGCTCGGGTTCCGCGTCGCGTTGTGCCTGCCGGCGAACGCGTCGGCGGAGCGGAAAGGAATCCTCGCTGCGTATGGCGCCGAGCTCTTTCTGACCGACCCGCTCGAGGGAACGGACGGCGCCATCCGCAAGGCGCGCCAGCTCGCGGCTGAGCGGCCGGATCTGTACTTCTATCCGGACCAGTACTCGAACGAGGCGAACTGGCGTTCGCACTTCGAGACGACCGGACCGGAGATCTGGGACAAGACCGGCGGCCGCCTGACCCACTTCGTCGCCGGCCTCGGAACTTCCGGAACGTTCGTCGGCGTGACACGCTCCCTGCGGGAGAGAGACCCGTCGGTCCGCTGCGTTTCGGTCGAGCCCGACAGCCCGCTCCACGGCCTCGAAGGAATGAAGCACATGGCATCGGCGATGGTTCCGGCGATCTACGACCCGACGCTCGCGGACTCCAGGCTCTCGGTCGCGACGGACGACGCCTACGAAATGTGCCGCCGGCTCGCCAGAGAGGAAGGTGTCTTCGTCGGACCGTCCGCGGGAGCGAACGTCTTTGCCGCGCTCCAGGTCGCCCGCGAGGCTTCGGAACCGGCGACGATCGTCACGGTTCTCCCGGACGGCGGCAGCAAGTACCTCTCCGGAGAGCTCTGGAGGCAGACGTGATCTCGGTAGCGAAGGTTCTCCTCGAAGAGATCCGCGCGCACGGCCGCGACACCTATCCGGACGAGTGCGTCGGGGCGCTTCTCGGGCGGAAAGGAGATCCGGCGCAGGTTGTGGCCCTCGAGAAGATGGAAAACATCCGAACCGAGCGCGCTCGGCGCTACGAAATCTCGCCGCTGGACTACCTTCGGGTGGAACGGCTGGCTTCGGAAAAGAGCCTCGCCCTGCTCGGCTTCTATCACTCCCATCCCGACCATCCCGCGGCGCCTTCGGCGTACGATCGGGAGCACGCCTTCCCGTTTTTCCATTATGTTGTCTGCGCCGTCGCCGCCGGCCGGCCGGGCGACGTGACGGCCTGGACGCTCTCGGAGGACACCGGCGAGTTCGAGAGAGAACCGATTCTCGAAGAGGAGACGTAGGTAACACGAGATGGCCCGCATTCTTCTGCCCACGCCTCTACGCCCCTTCGCCGGCGGGGCTGCCTCGGTCGAGGTCGCTGCCGCGACGGTCGCCGGCGCGCTCGACGAGCTCGTCGCCCGGCATCCCCAGCTCCGCAAGCACCTCTACGACGACGCCGGGAAAGTCCGCTCGTTCGTGAACCTCTACAAGAACGACGAGGACGTCCGATACCTCGAGAAGGAGGGGACGCGGCTCGCCGAGGGCGACGCGCTCTCGATCGTGCCGTCGATCGCGGGAGGGGCGGAGGAGCTCTCGAACGAGGAGATCCGGCGGTATTCGCGGCACCTGATCATGCCGGAGGTCGGGATCGAGGGGCAGAGAAAGCTGAAAGCTGCACGAGTGCTCGCGATCGGCGCGGGCGGGCTCGGCTCGCCGCTGGCGGTCTACCTGGCGGCCGCCGGCATCGGGACGATCGGGATCGTGGACAACGACGTCGTCGACGACTCCAACCTCCAGCGCCAGATCCTGTACGGCTCCTCCGACGTCGGCCGGCCCAAGCTCCAGGCCGCGGCGGAGCGCATCCGGGACATGAACCCGAACGTGGAGGTCATCCCGTACGAGACGCGGCTCGACAGCTCCAATGCCCTCGAGATCTTCCGTGAGTACGACATCATCGCGGACGGGACGGACAACTTTCCGACGCGCTATCTCGTCAACGACGCCTGCGTCCTGACCGGGAAGCCGAATGTCTACGCGTCGATCTTCCGATTCGAGGGGCAGGCGTCGGTCTTCTGGGCCGAGAAGGGTCCGTGCTACAGGTGTCTCTACACGGAGCCGCCGCCGCCCGGCCTCGTCCCGTCGTGCGCGGAAGGGGGAGTCCTGGGGATTCTGCCGGGTCTTCTCGGCGTCATCCAGGCCACCGAAACCATCAAGCTCGTTCTCGGGAGCGGCGACTCGCTCGTCGGACGGCTCCTCTTGGTCGACGCGCTCTCGATGCGATTCCGCGAGCTGAAGCTCCGGAAGAATCCGCACTGCGTCGTCTGCGGCCCGAATCCCACGGTCACCCGGTTGATCGACTACGAGCAGTTCTGCGGCATCCCGCAGGAAGCGGCGATCGCAGCGGCGAGCGCGACCGGGATCCCGGAAATCTCGGTGCAGGACCTGAAAGGAATGCGCGACCGGCGCGAGGATTTCGTCCTCGTGGACGTCCGCGAACCCCACGAGTTCGCGATCTGCGCTTTTCCGGAGTCGGTGAAGATCCCGCTCGGGACCCTGCCGCAGAACCTGAACCGGCTCTCGACCGCGGACGAGATCGTCGTGCACTGCAAGATGGGCGGCCGCAGCGCGAAGGCGGTACAGTTCCTGCGCGACGCGGGCTTCCGCAAGGTGCGCAACCTCTCGGGCGGGATCGACCGCTGGGCGCAGCAGATCGACCCGAAGATGCCGAGGTACTGATTGAACCGGCGGCTGGGAATCGTCGTTCTCGTCGTCGGCCTCGCCGGGTTCGTCTTCGCGAGCGTGCAGCGGGGCGCCTACGACACGGTCGAGGGGAAGATCAAGGCGGCCGTTTCGACTGAGGAAAAAAAGAAGAAGGACGCCTGGGAGACGGCTCGCTGGCTCTCGCTCGGCGCCGCGGTCGTCGGCTTCATCCTCGTGATCCTGCCGGGAAAGAGGGAATAGCCCCGCCGTCAGTCTCTAGCCCGCCGTCACGCCGCTCCCCGACGGCTCTTCGAGAAGGCGGTCGATCTTGGCCGCCAGAATGAAGTCGTTCTCGTGGAGACCGCCGATCTTGTGCGTCCAGAGAGTCAGCTCGACCTTGTTCCAATGGATCGCGATGTCGGGGTGATGGCCCTCTTCCTCGGCGAGGTCCGCGACGCGATTGACGAACTCCACCGCGGCCCGGAAGTCGCGAAACTCGAAGCGACGGATGAGCCGGGTGCCTTTTTCGAGAAGCGCCCAGGCGGGCGTGCCGGCCGCGTAATCGCGCGCCTTCTCTTCCGTCAGCGGAGGGACTCCGCCGCGGCAGGGGATACAGGTCTTCGCGGTCAGAGTTCCGGCGTCCATCGTCTCCGAACCGAGCATACCGCGCGCGCGGGCGACGCCGACCTCTCGCCGGTGCCGGTTGAACGTGGGAGAGAGCAGTGATGCCTCAATGCCTGTCGGTCTTCCCCGATGCCCTCTCGATCGCTTGCGCGCACGCGATCCCGTCGGCAATGACCCGGGCGTAGTAGCCGCTCATGTTCCCTGGAACGCCGTCGGCGATTTTGGCCGGATCCGGGACCACCGAGAGAGCGAGACCTTCGACACCGCCGAGTCGCCCGTTGCGCAGAAGGGGGCGGACCCACGCGAGAGGCTCGGTACCGATGTCGGTCACGGTCGCTTGAAGGATCTTGCCGTCCGGTCCGAATGCGGCGGCGATCCCGACGGGACCGTGCTGGGACGGCATCCAGAGGAATACGACCGTTCCGGCGAGTCCCCCTCCGGAAACCCGGCCGACGTACACTTTGGCCTCCTCTGCAGACTGGGTCCAACCGGTCGATGCGCGCACCGACGAAACAGCGCCCGGACTGAGAGCCTTCTCGAAGAACTGCGTCGCGCCGGAGAGAGCCTGCTTCACGAAATCGCCTCGGCGAACGAGCGTGACGTTGGGCGAGACATGCGCGAAAACTGACAGCGGCAGAGCCAGAGTCAGAAAGCCGCTCAACAACTTACGCATCGCGTTTTCTCCATTTCTGAAACCAGCATTGCTCGAGATTCAGGGCCAGGACGATCAGGGGACTCTCGGGAAGGCGGCCCATGCTAGAAGAGAAAAACCACCTGGAGGACGGCGGACTCATGATCCCGACGGCCTTCGTCTTCGCGCCGCGACCGGAAGGCGGGCTCGGAGGAACGGTCGAAGCGCAGGTCGAGCCGGACGGCCACGCCGGGGAGTCGCAACGACGTACGATCCAGATAGCGGAAGACTCCGTAGAAGCCGCCCCCGATCAGGTACTGCGGGGAAACCGTGACTGAGCGGAGAATCTGTGGCTCCCCGGTGCGCGAGCCGTCCCTGTCGTCCAGAGAGTCCGCCCGCACCGTCACCCCCCAGTGCTCCCCGAACCGGTGATGAGTGAAGAGCATGCTGGCGTACCACTCCGCCCGGCCTCCATCCGGAGCCGAGTGCGGCTCGCGGCCCGCGATCAACTCTCCACCGAAGACCCAGCCGGGCGTGGGTTGGAAGAGCAGAGTCGCGACGGCGGTCGTCCGGGGATCTCCCGTGCGGTCGTCCTTCTCGGCGCCGTGTATGACACCCAGCCCGACGTGGGCCGACAGGGAAGGATTCCACAATCCATACAACGCCACGGTCTTGGCCCGGTTGTTGTCGCGATCCACGTCCCAGCCGTTGGCCACGATCGCCCAAGTCTCGAACTCCGATGAGAACGCCTCGTGCAGTGCGACCCCGGTGAACTTGACCGGTCGGGCGAACTGAAAGGTGAATGACTCGGTCGCCTGGAAGTTCAGCGGCGCGTCGTCGCGCTCGATCCCGATCGGCGAGTCGAACTCGCCGAACGTGACTTCCAGGCCGCTCCGCGCCGAAGGAGTCCAGCTCAGTTGGAGGTTGTCGATGTCGGTTGCGATGTCACCCGAGCCGGGTTCGTTCGCGCGAAACGGCGACTCCGCTTCGCGCGAGGCGGTCAACTGCGCGAAGATCGACAGATGGTCGGAAACGACCTTCGAAAAGGCGACCGCGAGCGCGCTGGCGCCGAACGAGTTGCGATCCGTGTTGAAGTCGTACCGGTACTCGCCGACGGCGAAGCCGGAGATCAAGAGACGGTGCTCGAGGTCCTCCCCGAAGAGAGAGATCTCCTGTCGCAAGTTCAAAGACTCCGGCGATGTCGGATTTTCTTGAGCGCCGCCCGGCGCCGCGACGAGCAGAAAACCTACCAGAACGGGGAACGACCGAGAGACAGATCTCACGGAAGCCTCCTCGAGGTTCTTGAGTTGAGAGAGGGTCGGGGGTCGCGCTAGGCGCGGGGAGGAGGATCGGGAAGCGTTGAGGCTCCGGGCTCCGGTCTCTCGCCGAGTGTGGCGCGTGACCACAGGGTGCCCCTCGGAACCGACAGCTCGAAGGTGCAGGGAACCGTGAAGGGCGCAAGGCCCGCGCTGCGCGCCTCGCCCTCGGATCCCCGGCAG
>WNGE01007376.1_pt1 | contig 11980 bp, 11 predicted proteins | sample 5400651 | NCBI WGS metagenome assembly WNGE01 (sample SAMN13153370, study PRJNA577476) | soil metagenome | isolation source: 60 cm soil or saprolite under grassland replicate 2 | place: USA:California | collected 2016-06-15 | reverse complement strand
AGTCCGCAGGGATTCATCGCGCAAGTCGGCGGCCCCGTCCTCATGCGATTCCACGTCGTCGAGCGCATCCTGACGTACGAGTACCTGCCCCGAACCCCCGCCAACCTCGCACTTACCGACATCCGGGCACAACACCCGAATGCGAGCGGACCGTAGGGCCGCTCTCCGCAAACTGCACGAGAACGGTTGGCTTGCTCGGCTTGAGTGGGAGCGGGAGGATTCGAACCTCCGTAGGCTGAGCCGACGGTTTTACAGACCGCTCCCTTTGGCCGCTCGGGCACACCCCCGGGAGGAGCGCCATTGTAGCCCTCGCGTCCCTGACCGCCGCCGCCTCCCGGCCGGCGGAGCCCGGCCTCCGGCGGCGGCTCGCCCCGCTCGCCGCGCTCTGTCGGACGCCCCGTGCCGGGACCAGGTCCCCGTATTCGGCAGGCGTACTGGTAAGCGAAGTTCAGGGACCTGGTCCCACGTCCTCCGACGCTTGCCAGCGGGTCGTCAGGAACACGAGGAGCACAAACGCGACGTAGCATCGCTCGCTGTGAAGTTCCGGCGGATCGACGAGCTGCCCCCGTACGTCTTCGCGACCGTCGACGAGCTGAAGCGGCGCCTGCGGCACGAGGGACGCGACGTCGTCGACCTCGGCTTCGGCAACCCGGACATCCCGTCGCCCGCGCTCGTCGTCGCCAAGCTCGCCGAGGCCGCCGCGAAGCCCGCCAACCACCGCTACTCGGCGAGCCGCGGCATCCCGCGCCTGCGCGAGGCGGTCGCCGAGCTTTACACGCGGCGGTTCGGCGTAAGTGTCGATCCCGAGCTGCAGGTCGTGGCGACGATCGGCGCGAAGGAGGGCCTCGCGCACCTGATGTGGGTATTGCTCGAGCCGGGCGACGTCGCCGTCGTGCCCACGCCGAGCTATCCGATCCACCTCGTCGCGCCGCGACTCGCCGGGGCGACGGTCGTCGGCGCTCGCATCGACGCGATCGAGGAGGCCGTCCGCGCGGCGACGCCCGCGCCGCGCGTGCTCGTCGTCTCCTTTCCGCACAACCCGACGACCGCGACTGCGACGCCGGAGCTGATGCAAGGGCTCGTCGACCTTGCGCGCGAGCTCGACTTCATCCTCGTGCACGACTTCGCGTACGCCGACATCGCCTTCGACGGGCACACACCGCCGTCGGTCCTGCAGGCGCAGGGCGCCGACGAATGCGCGGTCGAGCTCTACAGCCTCACGAAGTCGTTCTCGATGGCCGGCTGGCGCGTCGGCTTCGTCGTCGGGCGCGCAGACGTCGTGCAGGCGCTGGCCAAGCTCAAGTCGTACCTCGACTACGGCACGTTCCAGCCGATCCAGATCGCATCGATCGTTGCCTTGCGCGACGTCTCCGACTACCCCGTCGAGGTGTGCGAGATCTACCGAAGTCGGCGTAACGCTCTCTGCAGCGGGCTCGCGCGCGCCGGCTGGCACGTCGAGCCTCCGCGGGGGACGATGTTCGTCTGGGCGCCCATCCCCGAGCTGTTCCGCGCGGGAGGCTCGCTCGACTTCGCACTGCGGCTCGCACAGGAAGCGAGCGTCGCGGTCAGTCCCGGCGTCGGCTTCGGCGAGGGAGGGGACGGGCACGTGCGCTTCGCGCTCGTCGAGAACGAGCAGCGGATCGGCCAGGCGACTCGTTCGATCAAGAAGTTGCTCGACGTAGGATCGGCCGCATGAAGCGTTTCGACGCAGTCGTCGTCGGCGCCGGACCAGCCGGTTCGACGACTGCCTACCGGCTCGCCGACGCAGGCGCGAGCGTGCTGCTCGTCGACAAGGCCCGCTTCCCGCGCGACAAGCCCTGCGGGGGAGGCGTCACGCTCCGCGCGGCGCGGCTGCTTCCGTTCTCGATCGACCCGGTCGTCGAGGACGTGGTCGACCGCTTCGAGCTGCGGCTCGGCTACCGCTCGTCGTTCGAGCGCGCGAGTCACGAGCCGCTCTGCCTGATGACGCAGCGCAGCCGGCTCGACGACTTCCTCGCGCGCAAGGCGCAGGAGGCTGGCGCCGATTTCCGCGACGGCGCCTCCGTCGCGTTCGACGGGGGCGACGTGATCGTCGACGGCGAGCGAATCTCAGCCGCCGTGATCGTCGGCGCCGACGGGGTCAACGGCGCGACGGCGCGGGCCTTCGCGCTCGCGGGCGACCACGGCCACGGCGTCGCGCTCGAGGGGAACGCTCCGCTCGACACGCGCTACCGCGGCCGGCTGGTGCTCGAGCTCGGCGTCGTCCCCGGCGGCTACGCGTGGGTCTTTCCCAAGGGCGACCACGTCAACGTCGGCGTCGGCGGCTGGGAGAGCGAGGGGCCGCGGCTACGCGAGCATCTCCGCCGCCTCTGCGCCGTGCACGACGTCGACTTCGACGCGCTCACCGGCCTCCGCGGATTCCGGCTGCCCTACCGGCGCGCCACGTCAACCTTCGCAAGTGACAACGTGTTACTTGTCGGCGACGCCGCGGGGCTGATCGACCCGCTCTCCGGCGACGGGATGTACGAGGCGTTCGTCAGCGCCAGGCTCGCCGCGGAGGCCGTGCTCGACGGCGACCTCGCCGGCTACCAGCCGCGCGTCATGACCGAGCTCGGCCCGCTCCACGGGGCGTCGTGGACGGCGAAGTACGCGCTCGACCGCTTCCCGCGCCTCACGTTCGCGATCGCGCGCGCGCCGCTCGCCTGGGGCGTGATCTCCCGCATCGTCCGCGGCGACCTCAAGGATCCGACCGCGGCGCACGGCCTCGCCCGGGCTCCGCTCAAGGCGCTGGACCGCCTGGGCAAGATCGCGCAGCCCGCCTAAAGAAACCCCGCGCCAATGCCGACACGAGAAGTGTCGTGGACATCGACCATCTCCTTGCGCACGCGGTCGAGCTCGGCGCGAGCGACGTGCATCTCAAGCACGGGCGCCCGCCGGTGCTCCGCCGCGACGGCACGCTCGAACCGCTGGCGGGCGCGCCCGCGCTGACCGACGCCGACCTCGAGGCCGTGCTCCTCCGCGTCACCGAGTCGATTCCGCATCGGCTCGAGACCTTCCGCACCCAGGGCGAGGTCGACATCGCGTACCAGCTCGCCGGCCTGCCGCGCTTCCGCGTCAACGGCTTCCGCCAGCGCGGCGCGACCTCCTTCGCATTCCGCGTCATTCCGAAGCACATTCCCTCATTCGAGTCCCTCGGACTGCCGCGGGGCGTGGAGAAGCTTGCCGGCGAGCGCCGCGGGCTCGTCCTCGTCACGGGCGAGACCGGCTCGGGCAAGACCACGACCCTCGCCGCGATGGTCAACTACATCAACCGCACGCGGAAGTCGCACATCGTCACGATCGAGGATCCGATCGAGATCCTCCACGAGGACGTCGACTGCATCGTCAACCAGCGCGAGGTGGGAGTCGACACCGACTCGTTCCACGAGGCGCTGCGCCGGGCGCTCCGCCAGGACCCCGACGTGATCCTGATCGGAGAGCTCCGGGACGCCGACACCGCCCAGACAGCGCTCCACGCCGCCGAATCCGGCCACCTCGTGCTCTCGACGATGCACACGATCGACGCCTCCGAGACCGTCGGCCGGATGGTCGAGTTCTTCCCGGGCGTGAAGCAGCAGCTCGTGCGCTCCGTGCTCGCGGGCGTCCTGCGCGGCGTCGTCTCGCAGCGGTTGCTCCCGAAGGTGGACAGCGGGCGTACCGCGGCCGTCGAGGTGATGGTCAACAACGCGCGCATCGCCGATCTGATCCGCGAGAACCGCGCGGACGAGATCCACGACGCGATCGCGGACGGCACCTTCTTCCAGATGCAGACCTTCACCCAGGCGCTGATCGACCTCGTCGTGGCCGGAGTGATCGACCGCGAAATCGCTGCGAACGCCGCCACGAACCGCCATGACTTCCTCGTCGCGCTCGACCGCGCGCTGAAGACCGACGCCGCCGACAAGCGGGCCGCCGAGGAGGAAGCGGCGAAGCCGGTGGTGCCGGAGCTGCGCATCGTCCACCCGACGGCCGGCTGATGGACTCGCCCTTCCGCCGCATCGCCGCAATCGCGATCCTCGCATTTGGGACGGCGGTGCCGTTCGCCTTCGCGGCCGAGCCGCGCCCCGCGGCTGCTCCGAAGGCCCCGCTTCGCCCTGCGACCCGCGCACTGCCCACCACGCTCGTCGTCCCGGATCTCAAGGGCCAGCCGTACGTCTTCGCGCAGGGAGCGCTCGAGGATGCGGGCTTCTCCTGGTACGTCCCCGGCAGGAACGGCTTCGCGGCGAACACCGTCGTCGCCCAGTCGCCTGCGCCGGGAACGCACCTCGTCGACACCGGCGCGCCGCTCATCACGCTCACGCTCAAACGCAACCGCGTGTACGGCCAGCGCGGGAAGGCCGAGAACAAGTCGCCTTACCACGGCACCGCCGTGCGGCGCGCGACGTCGTGATGACGCGGATCCGCGCGCTCCTGGCGCGCGAGCACGGCTACTCGATCGTCGAGCTGCTGACCGTCACCACGATCCTCACCGTCGTGATCGGGGCGCTGACGACGCTGTTCGTCGGCGCGTCGAAGAGCGAGCTCGACCTGAACCGGCGCTTTCAGGCTCAGGAGAGCGCACGCCTCGCAATCGACAAGCTGCGCCGCGAGATCCACTGCGCGTCGGCCGTCTCGCCCTCCGGATCGTCGTCGTCCATCACGATCACGATCCCCTCGCAGTGCCCGACCGCGCAGGGGTTCACGACCATCCGCTGGTGCGTGCTCGCGCCGCCCTCGGCGCCGACCGGCCGGTACGCGCTCTATCGCTCGACGGCCGCGACCTGCACGACGTCGACCGGCGTCAAGTGGGCGGACTATCTGACGACGCAGCCGATCTTCAACTACACCATGCAGTCGTCGCAGAGCCTCGCCAAGCTCGGCGTCGCGCTCGTCGTCGACGTGCGGCAGGACAGCACGCAGGGCACATTCAGACTGAACGACAGCATCGTGCTGCGCAACTCCTCCCGCGTGTGCATCACCGGCTCACCGGTGCCGCCGTGCTAACGCCGCCCGCTCACTCTCGCGAGGGATCTCACCGGGGCCGCCGCGTGTCGTTACCAGAACGAGGGCGTTGTTTCTCACTGCGGCAAGTCAATCGATTGGGAGAGCCGATGGTGAGAAGGACACAGAGCGAAGAAGGAATTGCGATGGTGATGGCAGTCGGCATCCTCGTCGTGCTCGGCATGCTCGCGGTCGTGGTCACCGCCTACACGTCGGCCGGCCAACGGACCGCCTCGCGCGGCTCCGCAGGCGTTTCCGCGTACAGCCTCGCCGAAGCCGGCATCAACAACGCGATGTCGGTACTGGCAAAGCCGACGAGCGCGCTCGACCCGACCCTCCTTCCGAGCGCCGACGCCCCGCGCGAAACGTCGCTCGGCAGCGGCTCCGTCAAGTGGTGGGGCACGTTCAACGCGGCGTCGGCGACGTGGGCGGTGACGTCGATCGGCACCATGGTCAACCCGACGGGAGGCTCGAAGCCCGTGACCCGGCGGATCACCGTCTCGGTGAAGGTGCGCCCGAGCTTCATGCAGCCGACCAACAACCCGGCCTGGAACTACATCATCGCCACCCGCACCGGAACGCCGAAAGGGTGCGACCAATCGCTCGAAAACAGCGTGAACATCCAGTCGCCGATGTACGTCCTCGGCAACCTCTGCCTCAACACTCCCTCGCAGATCAGCGGCGGACCGCTTCAGGTCCAGGGATCGGTGAAGCTCGACGTGAACACGAACATCGGCAGCTCGGGCGCGCCGCTGAACGAGGTGCACGTGAGGAACGGCTGCAGCTACAAGACCGGCTTGTTCTACACGCCGTGCACGCCGACGCAGAAGGTCTGGACGACGGTCTTCGACGCAAGTCCGATCACCCTGGCGCTTCCGACCGTCGACTTCCCGAGCTGGTACGTGAACTCGGCTCCCGGACCGCGCCAGGCCTGCACGTCGCAGAGCGGCACCGTCCCCGTGTTCGACAACAACACGACGTGGGACAACAGCGTCGGCGGCAACTTCAACCTGACTCCGCCTTCCGCCGACTACAGCTGCGTCGTGCAAAGCGGCAGCAAGGTCGTCGGGCAGCTCGCGTGGAACCACACGACGAAGATCCTCAGCATCGTCGGGACAATCTTCATCGACGGGAGCGTCACCGCGAACTGGGGCTACCAGAACGTGCCGATCCGGTACGCCGGGACCGGCACGATCTATACCGGCGGATCGTTCCTCTTCCAGAACACGCAGCTCTGCGCCACGATCACGGCGGCGGGCGACGCGTGCGACTTCCCGCACTGGGACCCGAGCACCAACTTCCTCGTCATCGTCGCCAACGGCAACGGCGGTCAGGTGCCGGTCGGCGACTCGATCCAGATCGTGAGCTCGGACTTCGAGGGCGGCTTGTTCGGGACGAACACGATCGAGCTCGACACGCACTCGGAGACCGAGGGACCGATGTTCAGCAGCAACGTGATCATGGACAACACCGTCTACGCGCGCACGTGGCCGCTCGTGACCGTCCCGGTCGGAATGCCCGGCACGATCGTCGTCGACGCACCGCCCGACGCCCCGTCCAACTTCTCCGGCTAAAGCTCTAACCTCCGCGGCCGATACTGAGCTTGTGGACGCCGCATTCGCCTTGATCGTCTTCGCGCCCGGGCTCGCCCTTGGGAGCTTCCTCAACGTCGTCGCGGCCCGCCTGCCGCTCCGCCGTTCGATCGTCCGGCCGCCGTCGGCGTGTATGAGCTGTGAGACCGAGATCGCCTGGTACGACAACGTTCCGCTGCTCTCGTACGCGCTCCTGCGCGGCCGATGCCGGTCTTGCAGCGCGTCGATCCCGGTTCGCTATCCGCTCGTGGAGCTGGCGACCGCGCTGCTCGTCTCCGGCTGCGTCCTGAAGTTCGGCCTGACGGCCGACGCCGCGCTCGCCAGCTTCTTCTGCGCCGCGCTGGTGGCTGTCTCGGCGACCGATCTCGAGCACCGGATCATCCCGAACCGCGTCGTCGTCCCGGCCGCGGCCGTCGTGCTCCTCGCACAGACGGCCCTCCATCCGAGCGTCGAATGGACGCTGGCCGGCCTCGGGGCGTCGGCTTTCCTGTTCGCGGCCGCCCTCGCGTATCCGGGCGGCATGGGGATGGGCGACGTCAAGCTCGCCCTCCTGATGGGCGCGATGCTCGGCAGGACAGTCCCGATCGGCCTGATGCTCGGCATGCTTGCGGCACTCATCCCGTCTCTCGTCCTCGTCGCCCGCCACGGCACGAGGGCCCGGAAGATGGGCATCCCGTTGGGGCCGTTCCTGGCCCTCGGTGGCGTTGTTGCCCTGTTCGCCGGGCACGGGCTACTCGACGCCTACCTGGCCATTTAGCCGTCTCAAGCAGGCGTCGCCTGTTGCCGATACCTCAATCGAGGGATCGATGACAGACACGCCCGAGCCACCAAGCCTTCGTATCTACTCGTCCGAGCCGGTCGCCGGCGCCGTGCCTCCGCCCGGCCCGGAGCCTCCGGCGCCCGCCCCGCTGGGGCCGGCGCTGCAGAGCTTCGGGGTCAACCCGAGCGCCGAGCTCGTCGCCGACCTCGTGGCGGCCACCGGCCTGCTGGGCCCCGATCGGCTGGCGCAGGTTCGAGGACGCGCCTCGTCGACCCGCGGCTCGTTCGCGCAGGCGCTGATCGACGAGGGGCTCGCCACGGACAGCGGTGTCGCGCGGCTGCTCGCGAACCGGCATCAGCTTCCTTTCATCGAGCTCGGCTTCACGGGCGTCGACCCGATGGCGGCGAAGCTCATGCCGCTGCACGTGCTCGAGCGTGGAGCGGCGTTGCCCTACGCTCTCCGCGACGAGGTTCTCTCCGTCGCCATCGCCGATCCCACCAACGTTCACGCGATCGACGAGCTGCGGCTTGCGACGCGCTACCCCGTCGAGTTCGGCGTCGCGGCGCGCGAGGAGATCAACGAGCACCTCAAGAAGCTCGCTCGCGAGTCTGCCGCCTTCGGGCTCCGCGCCAGCGACGACGTCCCGGAGCTCATCGTCGAGGGAGAGGAGGAGGAAGACGAGTCGGAAGCGGATCTCGATATCGACGACGGCATCTCGGAGGCGCCGCTCGTCAGGCTCGTCAACTCGATCATCTTCCAGGCCGCCGAGGACGGCGCCTCGGACATCCACTTCGAGCCGCAGGAGGACGCACTCCTTGTCCGCTTCCGCGTGGACGGCGTGCTGCAGGAGATCCAGCGCATCCCCAAGCGGTTGATGAACGGCGTTCTCACGCGCTTGAAGGTGATCGCGAAGCTCGACATCGCCGAACGGCGCAAGCCGCAGGACGGCCGCATGACGCTGAACGCCGCCGCCGCCGGGCGCCGGCTCGACGTCCGCGTCGCGACCCTGCCGACAGTCGACGGGGAGTCGATCGTGATGCGTCTGCTGGACAAGTCGCAGCGCGCTCCGACGCTGAAAGAGCTGGGGCTCTCGGACGACATGCGCGATGAGTTCTCTCGCATCATCTCCCGCCCCACGGGCGCGCTGCTCGTGACGGGCCCCACCGGCTCAGGTAAGTCGACGACGCTGTATGCCGCCCTGACTCAGATCAACCGCCCGGAGATCAACGTGATCACGGTCGAGGATCCGGTCGAGTACCGGCTCACGGGCATCAACCAGGTGCAGATCAACCTCCGCGCCGGGCTCACGTTCGCGACGGCCTTGCGGTCGATCCTGCGTTCGGACCCGGACGTGGTGATGGTCGGCGAGATCCGGGACGGCGAGACGGCGAAGATCTCGATCGAAGCTGCCCTGACGGGCCACTTCGTCCTCTCGACGTTGCACACGAACGATGCGCCGAGCGTGCTCACGCGCCTGAACGAGATGGGCGTCGAGCCGTTCCTGACCGGCGCCGCCGTTTCCGCGGTGCTCGCGCAGCGGCTGGCGCGGAAGCTCTGCTCGCACTGCTGCGAGATGTACACGCCCGGGATGGACGAGCTGCTCAAGGCGCGTGTCTCGCCCGAGCTCGCGGCTGCGTCGGACGGCGTCGTGCTCTACCGCAAGCGCGGTTGCCCGCGCTGCGGCCAGACGGGCTACAAGGGGCGCGTCGGCGTGTACCAGCTCCTGACGATGTCCGAGGAGCTCGAGCATCTCGCCGCGGCGAAGGCGAGCCGCGAGGAAATCGAGCGCGCCGCGATCGCGTCGGGGATGAAGACGCTCTGGGACGACGGCATGAGCAAGGTGGCGTCCGGCCTCACGTCGGTCGAAGAGCTCGCGCGCGTTTGCGCCTAGCTTCGCACGAAACGCTGCGCATTTTCGTGCGGGTGGACCAGGCAGGCGCGCTTTCCGCGTGCTCGCTGTGACGGCGGCCTGGGGTTGGCTGCCTCGGTTGAAGTTTGCTTTTGGCGCGGCGGAGCCGTGCCTTGGGCGAATGGCGCAGTTGGGGGAATTGTTCTCCGCGCACGACGTTGACGTAGCACGTGACCAAACGAGCGGATAGTCGGCCGCCGGCGGCGGCATAGCGGAGGCGCTGGTACGTGCATACCCGAGTTCTCGAGCCGAAGCACGGCCCGACCCTCCTCGTGAGGCCCCTGCGCCACGGAGACGTCCGCACCGTCATGGGCCTCTTCGAGCGGCTTGGCGAGCGGTCACGGCGCACTCGCTTCAACGGGCCAAAGCCGTGCCTCAGCAGGTCCGACCTCCGGCAGCTTGCATCTGTCGACTCGACCCGCCACGTACTCGTCGCGTACGTCGAGGGCGACGCGAAGGCGGTCGCGATTGCGCGTCTCGTTCGCGACGGCCACACGGCAGAGATTGCGTTTGCGGTCGCCGACGAGTACCAGCAGCGCGGAATCGGATCTGCCCTCGCCGCAGAGCTCGTCGCGGACGCCCGCGCGGCAGGCATCACGGAGATCGTCGCGCTCGTTTCGAGCGACAATCCTTCCGCGGTCGCCGTGCTTCGTCGTTTCGCCGGCGCGCTCAATGTTCGCTTCGAGGGTCCCGAGCTGTCGATCCGCGTAGCGCTCGCGTAGTCACGAAGTCCGCTTCGAGGCTCCCCGGAGCGCGCCCTCGCCGGACATGTCTGGTGCCGGGCGACCGCTCGGACATGTCTGGTGGCAGCCGCCGTTGCGGCCGTGTGACGGGGTTGTGACGCGAACGTGTACTCGAGCGCGATGTGCGAGGCCACGACTGGGTCGGCAAGCTCGTTTGGGAACCGACGTTTGCAGACACGTCTGGTGGCAGCCACTCATGAGTGGGCGTGACGGCTTCGTAAGGATTACGTCCAAGCGGAATGGCGGGGCATTGGCCGCGGCCAGACGGGCTACAAGGGGCGCGTCGGCGTGTACCAGCTCCTGACGATGTCCGAGGAGCTCGAGCATCTCGCGGCGGCGAAGGCAAGCCGCGAGGAGATCGAGCGTGCCGCGATCGCGTCGGGGATGAAGACGCTCTGGGACGACGGCATGACGAAGGTCGCGGCCGACCTCACGTCGGTCGAAGAGCTCGCGCGCGTTTGCGCGTAAGGACTACATCCAAGCGGAGTGGCGGGCGATTGGCCCACCCGTCCTCTTCTGTGCCCAGTTCTATCGACTTGCTGTGTTACCCGGGAACGCCGGGAGCTGTGATGCTGGTCCTGCAGACCAGCGTGATCGCGAAGGGCAGAGTGACGTTCTGCGTCTTCTCGAACCAGCGGGCGTACTTGACGCGGAGGCGGACCGGGGGGTTCGCGGACACGGCTGTCCAAGGCCCTGACTCCGTCCAGTATCGTGGCGGCTGCCCACCGTTGCAGCGCGAAGTGAACTTGTAGACGAGGATGACGTTCGGCTCGTCGCCAGGCCGCACACGAATCGGGTGGCCGGCATCGAGCGGCGAGCCATGGTAGGACGGTCGCGTCGGTTGGGGGACTTCCGCAGCAACGAGCCGGAACGGCTGGAATGAGTTCAATTCGTCGGGATCCGGGTTCGCAAGCCCGAGGATGGTGACCGTGAAACGGCCCGGATTGTGGATGAGAGCCGAGAGGCGGAAGGTCCCGTTCTCGCGATAGCGCGGGAAGAAGACTTCGGTGCCGCCGGAGCCGAACGGCGATCGGACCATCACTCCGTCGCCCGGATTCGACCCATACCCGTTTTGCTGGCGCAGCGTCTGGTAGCCGCGCAACCACAAGAAGACGGCCAGGACGCCGGCGATCAGCGCCACAGCGATCAGCCCTGCCACCGAAATCAGCACGCGCCGCCGCGGGAGCGACCGCCGCCGCGGTAGTGCGTGCGCCTCCACCCGCAAAACCTATCTGGGGCGGCGACGAAAAGGCAAACAGACGATCCGGCCGCCGCACTGTCTCCACGGGGGATCTGTGGCCCGGGGACTTTGCCGCGCACCGGGCCGGGCGAGACGGCCGAGACTTACTTAGGGTTCTTGAGCTCATGGCGGTGGAATCGCGACTCAGGGTCACGCGGCAGCAGATCCTGGCGTTCCGACGACGAGTCGGCGCGCTCGACGAGCGAATGCCAATGGGCTCGCAGTCGCTGCGGCGGGCGGCGTGGGCCGGCCTGCAGGACAGCATGCCGAGAGCCGCGCTGCTCTCACTGCACGCGCGGGTAGACGGCGTCGAGTCGTCGACGTGGGAGGATCCGTCGCTCGCCCAGCTGTGGGGCCCTCGTTACCACACCTATGTCGTCGCGAAGCGCGACTTCGCGCTGTTCTCGCTCGGGAGGCTTCCCGACAACGCCAAGAGCCGGCTTCGGGCCGAGCTCATCGCTGAGCGGTTGCACGCCCACCTCGACGGCACGCGGATGACGGACCGCGAGGTTGGGCGCGCACTCGGCGTTGGCAACGCGCTCAGGTACGCCGCGACGACGGGCACGGTTGCCATCCGCTGGGAGGGCGCACGTGCGCCGACCGTTTGGTCGGTCGTCACTGCGGAGGTCGACCCTGCCGACGCGTGTCGCGAGCTCGCTCGACGCTACATCCACATTTTCGGATCCGCGACGGCTGACGGGTTCGCCCGCTGGGCAGGGATCTCCCGGCGGTCGGCGA
>WNGE01007374.1_pt1 | contig 11981 bp, 10 predicted proteins | sample 5400651 | NCBI WGS metagenome assembly WNGE01 (sample SAMN13153370, study PRJNA577476) | soil metagenome | isolation source: 60 cm soil or saprolite under grassland replicate 2 | place: USA:California | collected 2016-06-15 | reverse complement strand
CGATGCTGATCAACTTTTAGTTTTCAAACAGCCTCGGTAGCGAATGGGTCTCAAGATCAACTTGGATAACCGAACCGAGTTTGTTCCTAATCTAATCGCTACGAGTAAAGTCCAACTTGATTGCCAGGACCCGGTCGCTCACTGCTAGCGGGGACACGGCCATAGACGAGTTGCCCGTGGTGCGCAAAGCAGCTCAAATGGACCTGTGGGCATTGCCCCTGTTCGACGATCAAAAACCGATTTTACTTGAGCAAAGTAATTTCAATGAGTCGGGACTCGAACCCGCCACCTCCGATGTGACAGATTAGCAATCCCGATTATTGAAACCAATAACTTGCCTCTACGATCAACAATTTAGCTGCAATATTATACGACAGGCGATGACATCAAGGACCCTGTTCTCGCGCCACTTAGTGACACAATTACTTGCGTTTCTGGCGCGAAACTGACGACACGGCCCAACACGACTTTGCAGCCAACTCGTTGAGCGCGACTGTTTTTGAAAAGTGAACGCAGGTTGAGAGAAATCACTCGCCGCTGAGAACGCTGAGTTAGGCGCCTTGTGTTCGGTGAGATTTACGAAAGCTGTTCGCTAAGCGCGCCCACTTTTGAAAGGAGAAAATCATGAACACGCGTCAGAAAATCGAGAGCGCGGCGCTGGCCGCGTCGGTGATTATTGCAGGCTCGAGCGCAGCCCTGCTCGGCGCGTTTGCGCAGACCCGCGGCGAGAAGCAGGAGGTGCTGCGCTCAACGATCGCGTTTGTGAGCACGCGCCACGACCCGACGCTCGATCCCGCGGTCGACGCCCAGCGCGCTTTACTCGGCGCTGAGATCTACCTGATGGACGGCGACGGCACAAACCCACGACGCCTTACTGAGAACCATTACTTCGACTGTTTTCCGGCGTTGTCACCCGACGGGAGCAGGGTCGTGTTTGACAGCAACAGGCTGAGAACCGCGGGGGAGCCCTTCAACACCTCGGACCTGTTCTTGATGAACGCCGACGGCACCGGGCAGACGTCGCTGACGCGCGGCAGCTCCGCCACTTGGTCCGCGGACGGCCGGAAGATTGCGTTCCACGCCTCGGCGTCGGGCACGGGGAAGCCGATCATATCGCCGCGACCAGGCGCCGCGACAACGGACAGCGATATCTTCGTCCTGAACGTGGACGACTTCCTCAAGCGCCGGGCGCGGCCCAAGAACATCACGAACAACCCGACGGCGGTTGACGACGACCCGGATTGGTCACCCGACGGGCGGAAGATCGCGTTCACGAGCCACTCCGTCACCGACAACAAGACAGACAATCACCCCACTGCTGAGATTTATGTAACGGACGCGGATGGCGCGGGGAAGCCCACGCGCCTGACCAACAACACCGAGGAGGAACGTGCCCCTTCTTGGTCCCCGGACGGCAAACGCATTCTCTTCATGTGCAGGAAAGGCTCGCCCGCAGAAGGAGGCGTGTTTCCGACGTTCGAGCTGTGCGTTATGAATGCGGATGGCACCGGCCTGAGGCGGTTGACCAACACCGGGCGCTATCTGACACCACAATGGTCTCCCGACGGTCGGCAGATTGTGTTCCACAGGGCGGTGGGGGGTGGGGGTCGATTTCAGCTCTTTGTGATCAATGCGGACGGCACCGGCGAGAAGCAACTAACCTTTCCCCCGGGTCTCAACGGCTTCCCGAACTGGGGCGAGGTCCGCGGCAGAGCGCCGAAGTAGAACGCCGTTTGTTCCTGACTGCGGAGTACTTGTGGTCTTTACCACGAGGCTCCCAACTCCGAGATACCTTGTGGCGTTGCCTCGCGTCTCGGGCTTCGCGGCCGATCCGCACCTGACAAAGACGTGCAGCGGACTCGGTTGAGAGTGGCTGTTATTGAAGGTGAAGTGAAGCTTGAGTGGGTTCGCCCGCCGCCGACGCGCGGCGTTGGGGCGGCGGGAAGGCTTCGATCGATCGGAGGTGAACATGCGGACAGTGCTGAGCATCATTTCTGTCGCTCTGCTCTTTATGGTGGTCGCGCGCGCGCAGGATCGTTCTGCCCCGCGTCCGTGCGTTTCAAGCGAACACGCGCTGCTCGCTGTCGCACATGATTATTGGGCCGCCTTTAACCAATCAGACGTTGCCGCTATGGCGAAGGTGCTCGACGACCAACTGCTGTTCATATCCGAGAGCGGCAAGGTCCTTTCTAAAGCAGAGGTTCTGGCGCCCTTTCGCGCCTCGGCGGGGACCATTACGTTCGCTTCGGCGGAGCAGCCCGGAGATGTTCGGGCCCGGTTCCTTAGCAACACAGCGATTCTGAGCTTCACAAAGCGTTGGAGCTTCACTCACAAGCCATCAGGCGCAATGTTTGGCGGTACCTCTCGGATGACAGAGGTCTTCGTTTGCCGCAGTGGCGAGTGGAAGGTGCTGGCCTTTCAGGAAACGATCGTGCCGAATCGGGAGCGGACGGTCTTTACCGCCGCTGTCGCGCATTTCGACGAATACGTGGGCGAGTATCGCTTCGGGGCGAATGGTGATGGCGGCGCGATCACGGTCGTCCGCAAAGGGGATAAGCTCTATGAGAGCTGGGGGAATGATCGTCCCGTGGAAATCCTGCCCAGGAAATTCGATACGTTCTTCACGCCCGGTTTCCCGGTACTTGAACGCTTCGTGCGCGACAGGACGGGACGCGTCGTCGGAATCATTTACACGATGGGGAACAGCGAGGTCGAGGCGAAGCGCATTCGCTAAACTCGAGCGGCCACGGGGACCTCATAGAGGTGAGTTTGCCGCCGAATCGCATATACCGGCACGCGGCGAACGAGTTTCTTATCGTTCCCTCGGTGTTACGCGCCCGGAGGCGCCGATCGTTATGCGCAAACGCGCAACCGGGCGAGTAAGTCAATTTGAAGGAGGAACGTCATGGCGGACCCGCGAGTTACCACCGACGTGAGCACCGACATACACACAGCGCCCATGCTGCGCCCAGTGGTTGCTTGGGCAATCATCGTTGCGCTGGTTATGCTGGCTGTGATCAGGTCGGCTATCGCGACCCGGACCGACGGGTTCACGGTGGATGACGCCTACCACATCACGGCTGGAGTTTCCTATGTGAAGCTCCGGGACTTCCGCCTGAACCCCGAACACCCGCCGCTCGTGAAACTATGGGTGGGTGCCGCCCTCGCTCCCGATTTCCAACTTCCTCCGCTGCGGCCGCTGGCCGATAAATTTGCCGAGCGTGACTTCAACGAGAGCGTCGTCTTCCTCGACAACGATCCGGATCGCGTTCAGGCGCGGGCGCGCGCCGCCATGTTTGTCTTGAACGCCCTGCTATTGTTGTTCCTCGCTCTGGCCCTTTCTCGCGGGCTAGGCAATGCGGCCGCGCTTGGCACGATCACCTTCCTGGCTATCGATCCGACTGTGGCAGCGCACCTGCCGGTTGTCCTCACAGATCTCCCGGTGGCATTGCTGGCGACGACGGCCATCGTCTTTGCGGTTCAAGCTTTTCGTTCAGGACGCTGGCTCGACGTGAGCCTGGCTGCTCTCGCACTCGGCCTGACGCTAGGCGCAAAACACTCGGGGCTGATTGCTTTAGTAGCGGTCGGCACATCCGGGGTTGCGGTGGCCCTGTTCCCGAGGATTGCCTCAACGACAACAAGTCGAGCGAGGATACTTGTCGTAACCTTTACCATCCTCCTGGGTGCTTTCATCGTACTCTGGGGACTCTACGGGTTCCGCTATACTGAAACGGCTTCGGGCGAGGAGGCGTTCAACCGACCGCTTGCTCTCAAGATGGACGATGTGCGCGCCTCTGTCGCCCGTCGGACACTGCACGCATTGGCGAGCGCTCACCTGCTGCCACGCCCTTACATCTGGGGACTGGCCGATACGATCCGCACCGGGATGGAAGGACGTGGGATACCGGTCTACTTTCTTGGCCGCATCTATCGAGACCGTGGACCAGTCTACTACTTCCCCACCGTGCTCGCGGTCAAGCTGCCGGTGGGCCTGCTGGCATTAGCGCTGTCAGGTCTCGTCCTGTTGCCGATGCCCAAGTCGCCCCGTTCATGGCGACTGCCCGGTCTCGCCCTCGTCTTGCTGGCCGCCTTGTTCATGGTCGCGCTGGCGCGCGGCGTGTCATATGGGGGCGTCCGGCATGCGCTTCCCGTGCTCGTCGTGCTGGGCGTTTTCGGTGGCACAGCTTTGGCTTTCGCACTATCGAGGCAGTCGCGCCTGGCGCAGGTGATGGTGGCAGTCGCAGTCGTGATCGCCGTCGCGTCTGCGGTTCCGCGGATCCGTCCGTGGGAGTACTTCAACGAACTCGTAGGACCAGAGAAGGCGTACCTGCATTTCGCGGATGAGGGTGTAGACATGGGCCAACGCAGGCTCGACTTTGTTCGCTACTATCGCGAGCACCTTGAGCCGGCGGGCGAAGTCCCGTACCTCTTCTATCCCATGGCCGGCAGCGAACAGAAGAGGCGCGGGGTGCACGCTCGCGGCGCGGGTGAAAGCGAACAGGAAGAGGAGCAGTCCGCCGATGTATCGGGCATCTTTTTTGTGCGGTCCATAGCAGTTTTCCGGAATCCGCGCTATCAGGCGTTTCGTGAGGCCGCGCCGGTGGAGCGCATCGGGAACCTGCTCATCTATCGTGGGACTTTTCACCTGCCGTGGCTGCGGGAGAATAAGCTTCTCTTCCGCGCCCGACGACTCCTCACCTCACCCAAGCCCGAGTTAGACAAAGCCGAAGCACAGTTGCGGGAGGTCTTGACTATTAATCCGAAGAGCTTCGTCGCCTCCTTGCAGCTAGGAAATCTGATGTTACGCCGAGGCGAGCGAGATGAGGCAAGGCAGTTTTATGAGCGCGCCCGTGAGCAATTAGGAACCGAGGACCAGACGATGCGTGCGGTGTTGACCCAACAAATCGAGCGGCTGTCTTCGAATGAGCCCCTCGAGCGAATCCCTCCAGTGAGAGCCACGCGCGAGGAGTAACTTGGGAGGCGCCTGTTTTGTAAAACTGGCGGCGGGCCATCTTTAGGTACGAGGCGGTACATCATTTCTGGCGGCGTAGTGATGCGGGGCATTAGGCCGTGAGATTCAGACGAGCACAGGCTTATGGATGAGAGGGAACCGAAAATGGTGCGCGAAAATACCAGGTTTAGAGCGATACTGCGAACAGTGCTCCGCTGGGGCGGACGGCTACTCGCACTGATCGTGATTATCGTGATTGGACTGGTTATCGCGGACAGCCTGCACCAGAAGCAGTGTCGCGGCGGCGCGAGCCACAAAGGCGAGTCATTCGAGTTTATGGGCGAGCGCCTGACTTTCCTAAACACAGGTCAGGAGACGAACGGCGAGATCCTCGAGATTGACGTGTCCTTTAAGCCCACTGCGGAAACGAATATCCTGAAATGGCGAGACGCTCACGTCCACCCGTACCAGGAGGAAAGATTTAAGGTCATCTCGGGCTCCGTGCGCTTTCGAATCGGCGACCGGGAACAGATTCTGACCGCCGGCCAGAGTATAAGTGGTCCACCCAACATACCTCACACGTGGAATTCAGCCGACGGCGAGGAAATACAGATGCTCGCCGAGTTGCGGCCGGCGTTGCACACCGATGCAGCGGCCGCGAGCTTCATGCATGCGGGCTCCACTCAAGGTAAGATGTCGCTGCTTCAAGCTGTGGTCATCATGAGTGAATTTGACGGCCTTGCGTACCCGACCAAGACGCCGCCAATAGTGATGCAAACATTCGTTAAGGTGCTTGCTCCCATCGGCAGGCTACTTGGGTATAAGGCCTGCTAATGGAAGCACGCCGACTATCTATGGCAGACTCGTCGACGGGCATCGCGCGCAAGAAAGTTATTGTCATCGGCGCAGTCGCATCAGGTGAGAAATCCTAAAAATGCTGGGATGAGGACGAATGGTCGCGCGGCGCCTATGCCTGGTTCAAACCTGGGCAGATGATTTCATTGATGCCCCCCTGCAGAAGCTCGCCGAAAGAGGCGGGGCTCTTACGCGTGGCAATAGTCTGCTCTCCGCCGCCGTCGGCGTTTGCGACCATCAGCGCGCTTTCTTCTGGACGATTCCGGATGAAAGCAAACTGCTTGCCGTCCGGAGAAAAACTGATGGGGCTATTTAAATGTTCTATTACCTTCCTCGAGCCGCCACCCAGCACAGGCATCTGATAAAGCACCGTGAACCCACCGGCGATGCGGCTAATGTAATAGACGAAGTTTCCATCAGGCGAGAAAGTTAGTCCAAAGTAGTAATTGTCTCCGCTCGGCGGCACGACCTGCACATTGCTAGTGGTTGCAACTTGTCTTATCCAGAGGCTCGTGCCGTCCCCGCTTCTGACCGCATACGCCACATACTTAGCATCGGGCGAGATGGCTGCACTAGTGACGTTGCCGATGGACGTGAGCCTGGTGATCTTCATTGCGTCAAAAGGCGCGGCCGGCCTGTTGGAATAAATGAACTTGTATAGACCAAAAGCAACACCTGAGAGCGCAATAACTAACACTGCCAAGAAAATCGTCGCACCGATCTTATGACTTCGAATCTCGCTTACCAGATACTCAGCACTTGATGTCGGACGTATCGCTTCCGCAGTAGTTGATGCCAACTCTGCGATGCCTTTAGTATCAGCCCGCTCGATGCCACTCTTCGCGGCGCTGCTGCTCGGCGCTTGAGATGTGGGGCTCTCCTGCTCGGGCCGGCCGTCCATCTCCCGCCGCACTTCTTCAACTCAATCGCCACATCTTTGATCGTCTGATATCTTTCGTCCGGATCTTTCGACAGGCACCTACGAACGATTCGTTGCAGGTCAGCCGGGGCGGTAGGATTGAAGTCTTTGATTGGAGGCGCAGACTCATACACGATTTTATGTAGTGTCTCGACTGCGGAAGCTCCGTCAAATGGCCTGTCACTCGTCACGACTTCGTAGAGTACACAACCAAAAGAGAAAATGTCTGACCGATGGTCTATCTCTCCGGTCTTACCTTGCGCCTGCTCTGGCGACATATAGCCCACTGTCCCCATTACCGTCCCCGGCTGTGAGTGCTGCGGTAGCATTACCGTGGGGGCTTTACTAAACCCCTCTTGATTTATGCTCTGTGGCTCAGGCTTTTCCAGAAGTTTAGCCAGACCGAAATCCAGAACCTTGGCATAACCATCGTGCGTTATCATGATATTGTCCGGCTTCAAATCTCTATGCACGATTCCCGCGGCATGAGCTTTAGCTAACCCTTCGGTCACTTGTATAAGGTATTCAAGCAACTTCTTCAGGTCGACTTTGTGCTGGATCTTTTGGTCCAGCGTTTCGCCTTCGATGAACTCCATAGCAATGAAGTTAGTGCCCTCGGTCTCTCCGATTTCATATATGTGCGCAATGCTCGGGTGCCGCAGGGCAGCTGCGGCTTTGGCTTCCTGAATGAAGCGGCGCATGCGCTGCCGGTCAGAGGCGACATCCGCAGGGAGAATCTTCAGAGCGACCGTCCGATCTAACTGCGTGTCATGAGCGAGATAAACCTCACCCATTCCACCTGCTCCAATTCGCGAGTGGACTTCGTAGCGACCAAGTCTTGTGCCGGAAGGAACGGCCATAACACCCTTAAGACTGACTCAGGGCCGACGCTCGATGCCAATCAGATCTGCCTGAAACGAATTGGGGGGGAACTAAAGGCTAAAGCAATTGCAGCAAATGGTAAATCCAGCACTCAATGAGCGCAACCCTCAGTCGCGTTCCGTGTTGGTTGATTAGCTCGCGTTTCTCACTATGGTAATCGACGCGCCGCACGAGGTCTGCAAAAGCGCGGGTCGGCGGAAGGTTATCGACGAGTGGATCGGGCCAATGAGATGTGCGCTTCGGCGAGGCCTCAGCTTAGGATTTCGAGGAATTTGCTGACGCAGTGTGGCACAAACAAAATTAGCGCCACCCAAGTGGCGCTAATTAGTTGAACTGGCGGAGCCGACGGGACTCGAACCCGCGACCTCCGACGTGACAGGCCGGCGTTCTAACCAACTGAACTACGACTCCGCAATCAAACCCAAGATATCAGAGGTCAGAGGTCAGAGGTCAGTCAAAACCTAAGATCTGACATCTAGAATCTAACATCTGAATTGACTGGTAGGCACGGAGGGACTCGAACCCCCAACCTCTTCCTTGTAAGGGAAGCCGTCTACCATTGACGTACGTGCCTACTTTAGGACAGACGCTGCTGTCTGTCACTATCACCAGATAAGACAGAAATTCCTGTCTGCCAGTGCTTTAAAATCGGACAGGCAGGAATGCCTGTCTTACGAAACTTCTCGGGCACGTCCGTTTCAAATAGCATTAAAAGAACACCGCTACAGACACTATAAACTCGTGGCAAGTGAGTCGTCATGCTAAGAGAAGGGCGCGAGGCTGTCAAGGTGAGCATCGTTGGGTACTTCGTGGGTGAATACCCAGCTGAGCCGTATTCACGTGAGTATGCGGGCGAGGGCCCCGTCTTCCCAGTTTGATATTAATTGCAGTTAAGCTAATTTTGCAGTCCGAGCTTTTCCCAGTTATAGTTTCAAGCTAAGTCTGCTAATTGGTCTCCCTATTAATCTGCGACGCAAGCGACGATCAAATCGATGCAATCCTTTTTGAGATATGTAGCGCTGATTTTGGCTTTGGCCCTGGTGTCAATCTGCCTATTACCAGCGACCAGTTTGCGCGCACAGATCACCGGCCAGCAACCCAAGCAACAGCGCCCCCGCAGGGTAGTTGCAGGCGAAACACAGTCGCCTGCAAAAACTTCGCCAGGTTCCCAAACCGAAGAGGTCGACGAAGGCGATGTGGTGCGTGTCGAAACGCAGTTGGTCTCCGTGCCGGCAGTAGTCACGAACAGTGCCGGGCGGCCGCTGACGGGATTGCGCGCCGAAAATTTCCTCCTCTTTGAAAGCGGTCAACAGCAGAAAATATCAAACTTTGCGACGACGGAAGCGCCGTTTGAGATTGCACTATTGTTGGATACATCAGGATCGACGCGCGTGGATGTTGGCTTAATTCGCCAGGCGGCAAATGCTTTTATCGATGCATTACGGCCCGGCGACCGGGTGGCGATAGTTGGCTTCAACACAGCGCGACAAGGCCAGGCAATGGCTGCGAGGGTTGAAGTGCTCTCCAAACTTACCGGCGATCGCAAACTACTGCGCATGGCAATCGATAGTCTGGGCTCCAGCAATGGTACTCCCTTTTACGATGCACTGGAACGAATTGCCAATGATGTTTTTAATGAAGCGCCGCGAGAAGAAGTGCGCGGGCGTCGCGCCGTGGTAGCTTTGACTGATGGGGTCGATTCAACCAGTGATTCAGATTTTCAAACGGCGCGATCGCGGCTCAGTCGTGCGGGTGTCGCTTGTTACTTCATCGAGGTTAACACCGAGGACTTCGTCGAGGACCGTCTAATGAAGGATTGCCAGGACGATGGACGTTTGACGCTTTCCGCGAAGCAGTTGCAGCGCTACCGGCAAGTTTTCTTTCCAGGTGCTAAGCCGGAAGACTTCGTGGATTTTTGCCAGATGGGGCCGTTTGAAAAGATGCAGATCAGCCGCGACCTCTACAACCTCGCACGTCGTGAAATGGACGAAATTGCCAAAAGTAGTGGCGGCAGAAACTTTCTGGCGGCAACCTTGCAGGACGCACGCGCAGCTTTTGCGCGGGTAGCAACAGAGATCGGAACGCAATACAGTTTGGGTTACTATCCAACCAATAAAGCTCGCGATGGGAAGTTTCGCGCTATCCGCGTGGAAGTTCAGGGTGCCCGAGATAAGCCGCAGGTTCGTGCGCGCGAGGGATACTATGCTCCGAAGAGCTAGCGCCCAGCCACCGATGCCAGAAATTGGGCATATTTTCCATTTGTCATTTCTCAGTTTTCATTTGCCATTTCAGCCCACTTCATTATGAAAAGTGGCACATGGAAAATCCGGAAATCCAAACAGGTTCGCAAGTGCGCGCGGATAAACTTGAAGAGCGCCTAATTGATTTTGCCGTTCGAATCGTGATCCTCTCGGCGAACTTGCCAAAAACCCCTGCCGGAAAACATATTGCCGGACAGATCATGCGATCAGGAACTTCTCCTGCGCCAAATTATGGCGAAGCGAGAGGTGCAGAGAGCCACGCTGATTTTGTTCATAAGCTCGGAATCGTTCTCAAAGAGTTGAATGAGACATCGATATGGCTAAGAATCATTGACCGGAGCCAACTACTAAGGAAAGAGTTGATTAAGGACATTATCGGAGAGAATACAGAATTGTGCAGGATCTTCACCTCGTCTCTCAAAACCGCTCGTGGGCCTAAATGAAAAATGAAAAATCTAAAATGGTAAATGGAAAATGTCATCTCCGAATCAGTAATGCCAAATAACAACCCTTTCAATAGAATCCTGCTGATCGTACTTGACGGCGCCGGCATCGGCGCAATGCCCGACGCACCCGAATGGGGCGACGCGGGCTCCGACACGCTGGGTCACATTCTCGAGTCGCGCGTGGTCCGCCTCCCAAACCTGCAGCGTTACGGCCTTGGCAATGTACGCCCCCTGGCGAATGTGCCGCCACTGGAGAAGCCTGAGGGTTCGTACGGACGTTGCGCGTTGAAGTCCAATGGGAAAGATACGACAACCGGACATTGGGAGATGGCCGGCATAATTCTGGAGCAGGCATTCCCAACTTATCCAAACGGCTTTCCGCAGTCGATCCTGGATCGCTTCGTTCGTGAGGCCGGTGTTCCCGGCGTGCTCGGCAACTTCGCCGCCTCAGGCACGGAAATCATCAAGGAGTTGGGCGCGGAACATGTCCAGAGCGGCAAGCCAATTGTTTACACCTCCGCCGATTCAGTTTTCCAGATTGCGGCTCATGAAGAAATTGTTCCGTTGAAAAAACTTTACGAGATTTGCGAAACGGCGCGGCGTATACTCGATGGCGAGCACAAGGTAGGACGCGTGATCGCGCGGCCCTTCCTGGGAGATTCTGGAAATTTTTATCGCACCGAAAACCGCCACGACTATGCCGTCCCGCCGCCACGCGCAAACCTCCTGCCCGCGTTGAAAGATGAGGACCTCGACGTGGTTTGCATCGGGAAGATCGCCTCGATTTACGACTCGCTGGGAGTGACCAGGGATTTGACAGCAAAGAACAACCAGCAGTCGATCGATCAAACTATCAGCGCGCTCGAGCAGGATACGCGCGGCCTGATTTTTTCCAACCTGGTCGACTTCGACATGCTTTACGGCCATCGCCGAGACACTGAAGGTTACGCGCGCGCGCTCGAGCATTTCGATTCGAGCCTGCCTCATATTGAAGCGGCAATGCGTGCGCGCGACTTGATGATCATAACGGCCGATCATGGCAACGACCCAACGTTTGCCGGTACGGATCATACGCGCGAGTACGCGCCGTTGCTGGTTTACGGAAAGACCGCCTGCCCAGGCGTTGACCTCGGCACGCGCGCTTCGCTGGCGGACATTGGTCAAACTGTCGCGGAGAATTTTGGTTTGAAGTTGACTGCGGGCGAGAGCTTCCTCTCGCAAGTCAGAGTTTAGCCGCGGATTCACACGGATAAACGCTGATCTGAAAAACAAAAAGTAATAAGACAGGTTCCAGCTGGTCTTTTCAGATTCGTGTTATCCGCGTTAATCCGCAGCTGACCTAGTGCTTCGCCGAGAGACTGTTGTAAACGAGAGTCAGCCACACATCAGTCTTGATGAATCTGCTGCCCCATGTTTTCCATTCCTCCGGCAGTCCTTCAGCTTTGATCTGATCCAGAGTCTTGCCGGCGGCCATGCGTTTTCTCACGATGTCGGTAGTTTGAACCAGCATGTTGTGAAACGCCTTCAAGCCGCCAGCATCTGAAAGCGGTCCGTGACCAGGAATGATTTTCACGCCCGCGGGCAGTTTGCTGAGGATGTCGCCGACAGTCTTCGTCATCCCTTCCACGTCTCCGCCTGCTTCAAGATCGACAAACGGAAACATGCCA
>WNGE01034333.1_pt1 | contig 11982 bp, 11 predicted proteins | sample 5400651 | NCBI WGS metagenome assembly WNGE01 (sample SAMN13153370, study PRJNA577476) | soil metagenome | isolation source: 60 cm soil or saprolite under grassland replicate 2 | place: USA:California | collected 2016-06-15 | reverse complement strand
GAACCCGCCGCGCACGCGGCATGAATCGCGGGAAAGCCCGGTGCCTGGAAAGCGGGCACGCCGGGTTTGGAGGGAGGCTGCCCGGAAAAGGCCCGATTTATCGGGACCTCGCTGGGCAGCCCACCCTACCCACCTGGTACGGCAGCCAGCTCACGGTCGCGGACCGGTGGTACCCCAGCTCGAAGACCTGCTCGGCCTGCGGCACGGTGAAAGCCAAGCTCGCCCTGGCCGACAGGCAATACCAGTGCGACTCCTGCGGCGCGGTCCTCGACCGTGATCTGAACGCCGCGATCAACCTCGCCCGCCTGAGCGAGCACGCCCCGCGCGTGGAAGGCAGGCCCGCCGGGAGTGGCCCGGTGGCAGGACGCGGAGCCATCCGTAAGACCACCCCGCCCACGGGTGCGGCGGCAGGAGGCGACGAAACGTCAACCCCGCACAGCGGCCAGCAGGCCGCCGGTCAGACGGGGACCGCCCCTCCGCAAGGAGAGGCTGCCTGATCATGAGACAGAAGTTGATGGATCAGGTAACGGGTTGCTGCCGAACGGTTCGTGGCGAGATCGGTGAAGAAGAATACCGGCAGCGTCTTGCGGTCCTGCGGGGCGCCGGGCAGCGCGCCGATAGCCAGGCGCTTGCGCCGCCGGCGACGAGCGCACGCAACCAGCGCCATCAACCCTGGTTATGCAGGCCCCCGGATCGTTCCGCTTCACCTGGGCGGGCTTGGGGCGGTGACCCGAGACTCACCTTGCGCAGAAATCGCGATGGGGCCGACGGTAGCCGCTCGGGGTACCGCCAGGATTTCCGCCGAATCGGGCCCTTGGCATATACCCCTGGGGGGTATATCCTGGCGGCCTGGCGATGACGCGCAGAGGGGATTGCGGTGAACGCGGCAGGCATTCTCGTCGTGGTGGCCGCGGCGGTGACGCTGGCCGGGCTGGGCTGGTTTTTCTTCGGGCCGCGCAGGGCTACGGCGGCGGTATTGGCGGGCGGGGTGCAGCGGCTGGAGGTCACGGTCAGGGGCGGATACCGTCCCGAGGTGATCCGGGTGCGCCAGGGCGTGCCCGTCGAGCTGACCTTCGACCGGCAGGAATCGGGTGACTGCACCTCACGGGTCGTGTTCCCGGATTTCCGGGCGAGCGCCATCCTGCCTGCCTGGCAGCGGACCACCGTGCGGCTAGATCCTGACCAGGCGGGAGAGTTCGGGTTCGCGTGCGGGATGAACATGATCCGCGGCACGCTGATCGTCGATCCCGCCCCGGGCGGCGCGGCGGATGAGAGCACGGACCAGGCCGCCGCCGTGACAGGTTCTGCCTCCCTGCTGGAGGCCGGCCCCGCGCTGGCCGGGGCGGCGGCCCGCGAGCCGGTGCGGGATGGTCAGGACGCGGAGGAGGCCGAACGGGCTGCGGAGATCGCCGACCTGGCCCGCCGGGTGCTCGCCGGGGTGGTGCTGACGCTGCCGGTGCTGTACGCGGTGATGGCTCACGACGTGTTCCGGGCCTGGGTGCCGGCGGTGCTGCTGAACCACTGGGTGCAGGGCCTGCTCCCGGCCGGGGTCCGGGAGGTGTATTTCGAGACCACCGGGGTGATCCTGACCCTGATCGTGCTCGGCCGGCTGATCGAGACCCGGGCCAAGGCCGGCACCGGGCAGGCCATCCGCGAGCTGCTGGGGCTGCGGGCCCGCACCGCGCGGGTCATCCGGGACGGCACCGAAGCCGAGATCGGAGTGGAGCAGGTCGCGGTCGGGGACGAGCTGGTGATCCGGCCCGGCGAGAAGATCCCGGTCGACGCCGTCGTGCTGTCCGGGGCATCGGCGGTGGACGAGTCGATGGTCACCGGCGAGCCTATGCCGGCGGCCAAGCAGGCCGGCGACGCCGTGATCGGCGCGACGGTCAACACCACCGGGTCCCTCCGGGTCCGGGCGGCCAAGGTCGGCGCCGACACCCTGCTGGCCCAGATCATCACGATGGTGCGGCAGGCGCAGGCGTCCCGGGCCCCGACCAGGTGGGCACGGGCAAGGGCGCCCGCGCCGGGATCCTTATCCGGTCGGCGGAGGCGCTGGAGACCGCGCACAAGCTGGACACGGTCGTGCTGGACAAGACCGGCACCATCACCGCCGGACGGCCCGCCCTCACCGACGTCAGGACCACCGGGCGCTGGGACGACGACGAGCTGCTGGCGCTGGTGGCGGCGGCGGAATCCGACAGCGAGCACCCGCTCGGGGCCGCGGCGATCGTCGCGGGCGCCCGGGAGCGGGGCCTGACTGTCCCGGCCGCGGCCGGCTTCGGATCGGTCACCGGCCAGGGTGTTCACGCCACGGTGGCCGGGCACCCGGTCCTGGTCGGCAGCGCCCGGCTGCTCGCCGCCGCCGGCATCAGCGCCAGCGCCCTGGATACGGCCGTGGCCGAGCTGTCCGCGCAGGGCAAAACCCCGGTGCTGGCCGCCATCGATGGCGAGCCGGCCGGAATCCTCGCCGTCGCCGACACCGTCAAGGAGGATTCGGCTGCCGCGATCGCGGCGCTGCGCCGCCTGGGCGTAGAGGTGGTCATGCTGACCGGCGATAACGCCCGGACCGCCGCCGCGATCGCCCGTCAGACCGGGATCAGCCGGGTGCTGGCCGAGGTGCTGCCCGGGCAGAAAGCCGGCGAGATCCGCCGCCTGCAGGCCGAGGGCCGCACGGTCGCGATGGTCGGCGACGGGATCAACGACGCCCCCGCGCTGGCCGCCGCCGACGTCGGCCTGGCCATCGGCACCGGCACCGACGTGGCCATCGAGGCCGCCGACATCACGCTCGTCTCCGGATCGCTGGCCGGGGTGGTCACCGCCATCTCGCTGTCCCGGGCCACGATGCGCAACATCCGGCAGAACCTGTTCTTCGCCCTGGCCTACAACGCCATCGGCATCCCGGTCGCCGCCGGGATCTTGTACCCGATTGCCGGGATCCGGCTCTCCCCGATCCTCGCCGCCGCGGCGATGGCGCTGTCGTCGCTGTCGGTCGTCGGCAACGCCAACCGGCTGCACCGCTACCACCAGGCGCCGCTGCCGCCGCCCGGCCGGGTTGACGCCGAGCCGCAGGTCGAGACGCCATCCAGCGCCGAGCCCGGGCGAGTGACCGACCCGGTATGCGGGATGACCATAGACCCGGCCGCCGCCCCCGCACATCGGGGCACCGGACCGGACACCGTCTACTTCTGCTCGGCCGGATGCGCCGCCGCCTTCGACGCCGACCCCGGCCAGCATGCCGCGGCAGTGGCTAGCGCGCCAGGCGCCGCGGCCCGGTAATCACGGGGAGGGCACCATGGACGTGCTGGTGACCGGGGCCACGGGCCGGCTCGGCGGACCGCTGGCCGACAGGCTGATGGAGCGCGGGCACCGGGTCCGCGCACTGACCCGGGATCCTGAAGGAGCGCCCGCTGACCGGCTCCGGCGTCGCGGGGCACACGTCGTGGCCGGGGATCTCGATGACCCGCCGAGCCTGCGCCGCGCCGCGGCCGGAGCCGACGCGGTGTTCGTGCTCAGCACGCCGCACCACGGCACCGGCCCCGCCGCCGAAGCACGCCAGGCGATCACCCTCGCCGACGCCGCGGTCGCGGCCAGAGCGGGGTACCTGGTCTACGCCTCGGCCGCGGGCGCCCGCCAGGCCCGCGGCCTGCCGATGCTCGACAGCAAACGGCGGGTCGAGGAGCATCTGGCCACCCTGCCGGTGCCGCACGCGGTGATCGCCCCGGCCTACTTCATGGACAACCTCGACTACCCCTGGAACAGGGCAGTACTGCGGGCCGGCCAGTGGCCCATCCCGCTGCCACCCGACCGGGCCGTCCAGCTGATCCCGGCCATCGACATGGCGCGCTTCGCCGCCCTGGTCATCGAACAGCCAGTCGCCTTCGCCGGCCAGCGGATCGAGCTGGCCTCCGACGAGGTGACCGGCCCGCAGGCCGCCCGCATCCTGTCCGGGATCCTGCGCCGATGGCCCCGTTCTTCCAGTGGATCGCCGGCACCGGCTTCCACGCCGACATCCAGCAGCTCCGCACCGGCTACCCCGAAATCTGCTGGCAGTCCCTGCGGCAGTGGGCGGCCGCACATGACTGGACCGACCTGGCGTGAGCCCAAGGGCGCCCGGTCGGTGACCTCTGCGCCGACACTGACCTGCGTTTCCTGATATCCGCGTCACCTCTGCCGGCGATGAACCACGTGACCTAAGCGGCTTAGGTATAAGCTACGGCGTTCTCATCACCGTGACGACGCCCGAGAGGTCATCTCGCCCGTGAGCCATCCTGACCGCCGGACCGTGCTGCGCTCCGGGCTGGCCGTAGCCGCCCTCGGGGCAGTAGGCGCCGCCACCGGATGCACAACCGGCCCGAAGGCGACGGCGATCCTCATCGCGGCGACTCCCGGTCGGCGGCGGCGTCCAGGGCGGCACGCAGCCGGGCGGCCTCGCCCGGTTCCAGGTTCCCGACCAGGCGCACCAGCGTCGCCGCTGGGTCCGGGGCCGCCGACAGCGCCTCGGCCAGCAGCCCGGCCGCGTAATCCTCGCGAGACCGCTCGGCCACGTACCAGTGGGCACGGCCGTCCTTGTGCCGTTCCAGCCACCCCTTCCGGTAGAGGTTCTCCATCACGGTCTGCACCGTGTTGAACGCCAGCGGCCGGTCCTGGTTCAGCTGATCGGACACGTCGCGGACCCGGACCGGAGCCTCAGGCGGTAACCGGATCGATCACGGACCCCGCCGCCGGATCAGCTAGCTCATGCGCCCGGCCAGGCTCGCCCGGATCAGAGTCACTAGGACCCGGCGGCTCCGGCCCGGCCGGGCCGGAGCGAATGAAGGTGTCGGCGCGCACCACCCGGTACCGGGCGCCCCGGCGGCATGATGGGCATGGGCGGCATGATGGGGATGAGCTGCACCAACACGATCCGGGCCTCCACCGCGGGGCTCACCCCCGGTCCACCCACACGCTGATCGCGCTGCTGGTCGATAACGAGCACGTCCCGCTGATGCCGCTGATCGCCGCCCGGGTGACCGTGCGGATCGGCAAGTGAACCCGCGTGCCACGACCGAGCGTGCACTCCGGGCAGGCCGGGCCCACCGAGAGGCGGAGCACGCAGCGACGCCGCCGGCTGACCGCCTGGCTGTCGCGTCGTTCCGTACAGCAGCGAGATACAGCAACGCATGCCCGCTGCGGCTGCCCCTGGGCAGACGTCTACATACCCATCAGACTGCGCCGCTCGACTGCGATCAGGGGCTTGCGATGGTTTGCATCCAGGTGGTCAAGCCGGAGCCGCGTGCCGCGATGAACCACCGATGTGCATGTCGGCACCGGCGGGCGGACCACCAGCCGCGTCGCGACGTTGCAGGTCATGGGTCATGACGTAGTTCTGGCACCCACACAGGGTGGCGCTTGTCTTGACCGCCGCGCGAGCGCGGAGAAGACTACCGGTGAGTAACCTATCGCGATCCGCCCGGGTAACCAATCCCTGAGCACCGGTCCGCGAGGCCAGCATCCGGCGGCGGGCTGGAGTTCCCGATGACGGGAGATGAAGCACGCCATGGCACCCAGACGATCCATAAGTCGGCTGGCAGCCGCAGCCGGCCTTGCCGTCGGGCTTACCGGCATGGCCACGGGCACTGCTGTGGCGGCGGGGCATTCCCAGACGGGTTCCGCCCCCCTGGTCGTGCGGACCGACAAGGGCGCGGTGCAGGGCTTTTTCACCGCCGACGCCCGCGAGTTCCTTGGCATCCCGTACGCCGCGCCGCCGGTCGGCGCGCTTCGCTGGCGGCCGCCGCGGCCTGCCGCGCCGTGGACCGGCATCAGGGACACGACGACCTTCGGCAAGGTGTGCGCGCAGACCGGTAACGTCGGCACAGGTGTGACCAGCACCAGCACCGCAGAGGACTGCCTGGTCGTCAACGTGTACACGCCCAAGACACTGCCGCGCCGGCCGCTGCCGGTCATGGTGTGGATCCATGGCGGCGGTTTCTCCGGCGGCACCGCCAACATCTACGACAGCGCCGTGCTGGCGGCCAAGGGCCACGTCATCGTGGTGAACGTCAACTACCGGGTCAACGCGTTCGGCTTCCTGGCGCTGCCGTCGCTCGACCGGGAAAGCCGGGACAACTCGAGCGGTGACTACGGCCTCCAGGACCAGCAGGCCGCCTTGCGGTGGGTGAAGCGCAACAGCTTCGCGTTCGGCGGCAACCCATTCAACGTGACCATCTTCGGCGAGTCGGCCGGCGGCGCGAGCGTGTGCGACAACATGTCCTCGCCGACCGCGTCCGGCCTGTTCAACCACGCGATCGCGGAGAGCGGGTGCGTGAGCCCGGGAGTGACCAAGCAGGCCGCCGAGCAGCAGGGCGCCAAGCTCGCCAAGAACCTGGGCTGCACTGACGCCAGCACAGCCGCTGGCTGCCTGCGCGGCAAGCCCGCCGCCGACGTCCTCCAGGCAGAAGGCGCCATGCGGTTCTCACCGGTCGTGGGCGGCCGGGTGCTGCCACGCAGTTCGCTCGACGCGTTCCGCTCCGGCCAGTTCATCCATGTGCCGCTGCTGCAGGGCACCAACCACGACGAGGGGCGGTTCTTCGTCGCGGTGGGCTTCGACCTGCCGGGCAACCCGATCACGGCGCAGCAGTACCCGGACCTGGTGCAGGGCATGTTCGGCGCGAGCGCGACACCGGCGATTCTCGCCCGCTACCCGCTGTCTAACTTCGCGTCACCAGACATCGCGTTCGCGCAGATCTTCACCGACTCGAGATTCAGCTGCCCCGCGCTGCTTGCCGACACCCTCGCTGCGGGCAGCGGCGCCTACGGCTACGAGTTCAGCGACCCGAGCCCGCCCGACATCTTCGCCATTCTCGGCATTCATTTCACCTTCCCGGTCGCCGCCGGGCACAGCACCGAGTTGCAGTACGTGTTCCAGAGGTTCCCGATCCTGGACAGCCTGCCGCCGTTCACGCCCGCGCAGCTGCGCCTGTCCGACCAGATCATCCAGTACTGGAGCCGATTCGCTGCCACGGGAACTCCCAACGTCGGCCCGTTCGCCGCGCCTGCGCCGCACTGGCCCAGGTTCACCGCTGGCCACCAAGAGATCCAGGAACTGGTGCCGAACGCGACGGCGCCGGAGCCTGCGGCTGCCTTCTCGGCCGCACACCAGTGCGCGTTCTGGCAGACCATCGAGAGCTGATTCCGCCAGAGGCCGGGCCGCTGCGCACCACTTGGCCACGGCGGCCCGGCCACGTGAGACCGTCATCTACAGGCCTCGTAGTTCGGTGGCAGCCCTGACAGCCCAATCCACGAGCGGTCCAGCCCACTCAACATCTTGTTCCACCAGCTCTTGTCGACCGTGTGAGTGTCGATAATGATGTCGCTGCCGCTGACCTGGCTACATTCCTGTAGGGCCACGGGAAGATCGAGTTCGGCATCTGCTGCGTGGTCCTTTCCGGTCTGGGCAAAGCTCATGCGGTGCTGCGCGGGCCCGCCGGGGTGAGCTCGGTGCGGGCGGTGGCCATGGCGAGCTCGATCAGGCGTTTGCGGGGCAGGTGGGGCCTCTGGTTCAGGTGAATCATCGCGAGCCCGTCGAGCAGCGCGCAGAAGCAGATCGTGAAGTCGCCGGAGGGTACCCGAAGGCCGAATGTCCCCTCCTGCTCGCCACGGTGCACGATCTGGGCGAGATCGTCATACCAGGGATGCATGAGCTCATCGAGGAAACTGCTCATCTCCGCGTCGTGCGGGGCGCGCGCCCACGCCTCCGTCCACAAGATCCAGGCGGGGTCGGCGGGGCCAGACGGCAGGTACAAGTCGGTGAACCGCTCAAGCTGGCGCCACGGGCCCGCAATCTCGGGGAGAACGGCGCGGCGGCGCCGGGTTACCTCGTGCTCGCTCCACGCCAGCGTCTCCAGCAGGATGTGCTCCTTGGTGGTGAAGTAGTACATCACCTGCCCGGAGCTCATCCCGGCCCGCCGGGCGATCTCGGCCAGGCGCACCCGGTCGATGCCGACCTCCGCGATGAGCTCGAGAGAGGCCTGCAGTACGCGGTCACGGCTCCGCTGCCCATGGGGTGTGCTGCCCGGCCCGCGGCGCCGGGACGATGGCGCGACCACGCGCGTGGCGGGGTTCCGTGAGAACGCGCTGCTGGCCTGGTGCGGAGCGTCGATCATGCCAGCATAGCGGGGGAGCAATCGATCATGCCAGCATAGCGGGGGAGCAATCTAGAGTGATACTCTAGATCACTGTTAAACAGGCGACATGACTGCCTGTCGGGAACGGGCGGGCAGCATGAATGCCCGACGGGGCCGCAGGACCGAGCCTCTCACCGGAGAGTCCTGCGTGGCCGGAGTAGGCCTCTTCCCCGGCCACCGCCGCGGGGTCCCGGGCCACCGGGGCCCCGCGGCCGGCATCAGGCAGCGCAGGCAAGGTGCAACGCCCGCCGGTATTCGCCTATCGCGGGGTGTATATCGTCCGGGCTCGTGTCGCTTGTGTCCGATCGGAGGCGGGGATGCGCACCCACCGCTACCAGATCACCATCAATGGCGGCCTGGGCGAGGCCGGCCGCGAGGCGTTCGCAGATTTCGGTATCGAATCGGACGGCGCGAACATCGTGCTCACCGGCGACCTGGACCAGGCGGCCCTGCACGGCGCGCTGGCCCGCATCCAGGCGCTGGGCCTTGACCTTGCCGAGGTGCGCCGTCTCCCGGGTACCTCCGGCACACCTTTCATGAACTTCACGGGGCCTGTACCGCTCAAATACTCGATTGCATGACTGATCTGCGCAGTCACCTGCGGCCGGAGGCGGTGATGGTTGGCTGGCCGGGTGCCACTCAAGATCACCGTACCGGATGATGACGGCTGCTACCGGCCCGTAACGGCGCGTCTGAGCAAGAATGGAGCGAGCAATTCGGGCGGCTAGGTCTAGACCAGGCGGCCGACATCGCGAAGGCCCCTTTAATAACCGCTCCTATCTGCCTTATTGAACAATTTTCGGTGCGGCGGTCCGTCGAAGGCGAACAGAACGGCATTTTCTATCGCGTTGGCTATTTTCTGGCGAATGCATGGCCAAGTGAGCAGCCCGGAACTGTAGTACCTGGTAGCTGTCGTCGGCAGCGATCTGCGTGACCGCTCCGTCGACCTCGAGCGTTCCTTGCGCGCAGACCCCATATTCCCGCGGGGCAAGCTGGCCCATCAGTCGGCCACCGAAGAGGCTGGCGCAGGCTTGGCGCACGTGAGTGCCCTTACCGGCGGTTCTATTGCAGCGTGTCGGCGGCTTCATGCCCAGCCGACATGTCATCGGCCAAGAAAAGCGATGGGAACTCAGCCACTGCCGTGGAGTGGTCCGGACAGCCAGCTATGGTGCCAAGAAGGCATCAGTCTGAGTGGTTAAGCGAGAGACGCCCGCTCGCTGGCTTCGAGCGACGTCCAGCGGACCCTGGTCTCGTCGTCGGCGGGGAAGAATGCCTCGACTCGCAATTCTTGCGCGGTGACATCGATCGGCGCGCCGATTGTCGAGACCACTGAGAAGAACCGAAGGCTGGTGCCGGCCATGTCAAAGTGCAGGTCAACGATCGGCGCGGAGCCGGGAGACAGGTCGGGTTCGGTCAGGAGCCTGGCAACGTCGGGCCGGCCGCGAAGGTCCCGGACAAGCTCGGCCGTCTCTCGGTCGAGCACGCCGCCGATCGCCTCCCGATGCGCCCGGTCAAGAAGCGCTGGCACCACCGCGGCCCAGTTACGCAGCTTGTCGCGCATCGGGCCGGGTTCAATGACCAGCCGCAGCACGTTCGCTGGCGCCGGGACCGGGTGCGGCGCGAACAGGCGGCCGAACAGCCGCTGCGCGCCGGTGTTGGCGCGCTGCACCTGCCAGCCGCGGTCGAGCACCACGGCCGGGAACGGCTCATGCTGGCCGAGCATCGACGTGAGCGCCTGCTCTACCCGCTTGAGCAGCGGGCTGTTGAGCGGCGCGGTGGAGTACAAAGGCGCATAGCCCGCAGCGAGCAGCAGTTCGTTGCGCTCTCGCAGCGGCACGTCGAGAGCGCGCGCGAGCCGGACCACCATCGGCCGGCTTGGCTGCGCCCGTCCCGTCTCCACGAAACTCACGTAGCGCGGCGTCGTCTCGGCGTCGCAGGCGAGGTCCAGCTGGGACTTGGCCCGGACCGAGCGCCAATACCGGAGCAGATGGCCGAACCCGGCCGGCGCGGGGGCGGTGACAGACACAGTTGTGAGCCTACGGCCGCTCGTGCACTTGGGCGCTTCCCTGCCAGGGAATCGCCGCCAGGCCGGCGGGGCAGCACAGTGGTTCCGACGCGATTCACCGCACATGCGACAAGGAGCTACATCGTGCAACTCGCCATCTTGACGACCGACGACGCCCCGGCCGGGAGCCGGGCTGTGCTCGACGGCATCGCGGCCGATCTCGGCCTGGTACCCAACCTGGCGGCGAGCACCGCCGCATCGCCCGCCCTGCTCGCCGGCTTCGACGGGCTGCGCCGCGCGGTCGCGTCGGCCAAGCTCGACCCGGTTCTTCGTGAGATCGCCGGTGTTGCCGTCGGCATCGCCGTCGACAACCGCTACGGCGTCGCCTTTCATTCCACGATGCTCGGCAAGCTGGGCCTGCCCGAGGAACAGATAAAGCTGCTGCGCGAGGGCGCCGCGCCGGCCGACGGGACCGCCGCCGCCGTCGCGGCGCTGGCCCGCGAGATAGCACTGAACCGGGGCAAGGTCAGCGACTCGGCGCTCGCCGTCGCGGCGCAGGCCGGGCTGTCCACCGAGGCGGTTCTCGATGTCTTGCTGGAGTGCGCTTTCGCCACCCTGGTCGGCCTCATCGACAACCTCGCCGGACACGTCGAACTCGACGCCTTCATCGCACCGCAAGCCTGGTAGTCAACAGGCCCAGCGCAGCGGCCGCGGGGACCCGCGGCCGCTGCGTGCGCATGACGGCCGGACAAAGCAGCCCGGGCAACCGCCTCTTACTGGCGCGAAGAAGGCCGGGCGACACTCAGCCGGATCGTCACCGGACGAGGGCGAGTTCACTCCCGGTCCCGAGCCCGGCCCTCGCCCCTGGCGAGTGTCCTGATGTGCTTTAAGCGCGGTTCTCCGCCGACTAGCCAGTCGCATACGAACGCATCCCGGCCCGTGATTACTCATCCAAGCCGCCCCGGGTTCGCCCAGATGACCCGGCAGGAGGGAGCATCCCCGGTGACAACACCATGGGCGACCAGCCTGGCGGGACGACGCCAGCTGTCTCCACCTACCCCGGACGGCTCTCTTGGAGGCGCTCAGACGGGGCGAAGACGACAGTGCCATCGGACGAAGATTCCTAGCCGGCGCCGAGATGGGTCCGGTTCCGGAGATCGGTCACCGGGGTCGGTCGCCAGATGGCGGCCCGCAGTCGGCGGCTGTAAGTTCCAGCAGCCAGCTGACCGCCGCGCGTACCCGGGCGCCTTGCTCCGGCCGGACACGGATCCGCGCCACGGCGCGTTCCGCGACGGCACGCCCGTCGCGAGGCACATGGCACCGCGCCGGCCCGGATAGCCCAGGACACTGACGACCCGCATGCGGGACCCGCCGGCCGTGTGGCCGCCCGCTCTGGCTTCCTGTCCGTCCCGCGCCCGCGCCGACACCCCGGCACATACCCGGGGTCGGCGGCCCGAGCCGTGCAGATGCACCTGCCGTATACCTCCTGTTTCCGTTGCATGTACCTGGCCAGGGCATCCTGCTCCGGCGGCGGCAGGCCGCGGGCGGACCTCTCCGGCAAGGACCGGGATCGCCGCCCAGCGGACTTGCCGGCGCAGCCGGAGCTGCTGACCGCGGGTCCCCGCGCCGCAGGCGGCTTCCGGGTCCTGGCCGAGCTGCCGGCCCCGGCGTCACCTGCCCCGGCCGTGCCCCGCCCAGGGGGCCTGGGGGGGTCGTCCCCCCAGGCCAGCACGCCGCCATGACCGCCGTGCGCGTGCTGCTCGCCGATGACCAGGAACTCGTCCGCGCCGGGCTGCGGATGATGGTGGACAGCGC
>WNGE01007373.1_pt1 | contig 11982 bp, 9 predicted proteins | sample 5400651 | NCBI WGS metagenome assembly WNGE01 (sample SAMN13153370, study PRJNA577476) | soil metagenome | isolation source: 60 cm soil or saprolite under grassland replicate 2 | place: USA:California | collected 2016-06-15 | reverse complement strand
TCGCAACGTGTAGCCCAAAAATTAAATAAGCAATGAAGTTGAAAAAAGCTGCCCATAGCACTGCTAATCCAGGAGTTAAAACCCTTGTAGAAACTATAGTGGCAATAGAATTGGCAGCATCATGAAAGCCATTTATTAAATCAAATAAAAGAGCAAGCGCAATTACAATCACCAAAAACGTAGACATATTATTTACTTAAACTGATAAAAGAGAAATTATATTCCTTATGCGTATTTAACTATAATTGATTCAATAACATTTCCTGCATCTTCACACATATCAGTTGCATTTTCCATTGCCTGATAAATTTCCCTTTTCTTGATTACTTCTTTCGCATCAGACTCAGTATTAAACAAGCGGTCAATACTCATATCATAAATATCGTCTGCCTGGTTTTCGATGCTGTTTATTTTTACCAGCGCATCTGTTATATGCCGCATATTGCGCATGTTGCGGAGTTCCATTACTGCGTTTTTTACCTGGTCAGAACTTTGTTCTATCAGATCGGCCATTTTTTGTATGCCGGTATCATTGGGATTTACCCTGTAAAAGTTGATCTTTTTTGCAGCAGCATAAATATAATCAGCCACATCGTCCAGTGCACTGGCAAGATAGTGTATGTCTTCACGGTCAAAAGGTGTGATAAAGTTTCTGCCAAGCTCTGTAAATACTTTATGCGTTAATTCATCATTCACATGTTCCATTGTTTCAAGTTCCGAAGCAAGTGAAGCACGCTTATCAACATCAGGTTCAAAAACAAGTTTTTTTAAAGTAACGCCCATTTTTGCTACAGTATTGGCTATTTCTTCAAATAAAGAATAGAAGACTCTATCTTTTGGCATAAAGATTTTCAGGAGATTAAATGCCATAGTAAATTTTTACAAAAATATAGGCCTTTGCCCAAGCATCGAAATTTGAGTTTTGGTAACAATTTCTTAATACATGAAATTGAGGAGTGGCATTTTAAATGTTTTATTTTGGCCAACAAAAGTAAACCAATGCAAGAAGTGCTTACTGTTGAATTACCTGATGGCAGAGGATTGGAAATGCCAAGGTATTTGGCTAAGAAGTTTTATGACTTCTTAAAGCAAGTACAAAATTCAGAAAAGGAGATTAATGTATCTGACTATGCATCGAAATGGTTACAGAATTTGATACGGGAAGACCAGGCAAAAGTTAAAAAGATTATTGAATACAAAGTTTAATATATTAAATATATTTTTAATACCCGCCGGATATTTAATAGCATCACCCGTTGTGTCACTCTCTCCTTGTACGTTTAATAATGTATTGAACTTATGTAGGGCATATTGGCAATTATTATTTACTCGCTATTCACTTCAGATCGCTCATGATCTAACAGTATAAGCGTGTGACTCAACAAAGCTGATTGAAATAAAAGCAGGTAAATAAATTATCACGAGGAGTAAATGTAAGAACGAAAATATTTTGTTTTCCCTGCCTTCAACAAATTATTCTTGCAAATAAATTAATCCTATTCCTGTATTCTTTTATTTGTATGCTTTAAAACTTTTGCTTCTATATAAAATATAATTTCTTCTGCAATATTTTCTGCCTGGTCTCCAACTCTTTCAAGTCTTCGAATGATAGATAAAACACTCAATGCCTGATGTATATCCTGCGGATATTTTTCCAGGTAATCTATAATAAGATCATTTGCTCTTCGGTTTATATCATCCAACAGTTCGTCCCTTCCAAAAATGCCGCGTGCAATAGATGAATCTTCTTGCACAAACGCTGTAAGAATTTGCTGGATCATTTGCTCCGATTCATGAAACATCTCGATAATTTTTGTGGCTTCAAATAATTCTTCCTGGAAAGGGCGTTCAGAATCTATGATTAGCTTCGCAATACCTTCTGCTATGTCACCGATCCTTTCAAGATTTGTATTTATTTTCAACACTGCCAATAAAAAGCGAAGATCTATTGCAACCGGACAATAGAGAGCAAAAATATCTTCGCAATCTCTGTCGATTTTCAGCTCGGCACCGTTCACTCTTTTTTCTATCATTACTATTTCTCGTGCAAGATCCTTATCGGAATTAAGTAAGGCTGACAAAGCTTTTAATAGCTGTGAATGAACAAGATTCCACATATCGATTACTTCGTCTCTTAGTGATTTTAATTCATGCTCTAATTGTGACATAGCAAATCTTTTTGCTGTTAATTATTTTATTTAACTAAATCTACCGGTAATATAGTTTTGTGTTCTGCTATCCTTTGGATTAGTAAATATCTCTTTTGTTACATTATATTCCGCTAATTCTCCCAGATAGAAGAAAGCCGTTTTATCACTAACTCTGGCTGCCTGTTGCATATTGTGTGTAACAAGAATAAGTGTATAATTTTTTTTCAGCTCGTACAAAAGTTCCTCAATGCTTGCAGTAGAGATGGGGTCAAGCGCGGAAGTAGGTTCATCAAGCAGAAGTACTTCGGGTTCCATTGCAATAGCTCTTGCAATACATAAACGTTGCTGCTGGCCTCCGGAGAGAAATGTTCCTTTTTTATGCAGAGTGTCTTTTACTTCGTTCCATAAAGCAGCTTTTGTCAAGGAGCTTTCAACTATATGGTCTCGTTCCTTTTTTGGAAGTTTTATCCCATTCAGTTTGTACCCCGCAATAACATTATCATAGATACTTAGATTGGGAAATGGATTGGGTCTTTGAAAAACCATACCAATCTTAATACGCACCAGGATGGGGCTGAGTTCATAAACATCTTCATTATATAAAAGCATCTTGCCATCCGAAGAAGCTCCGGGAGTTAATTCATGCATACGGTTTATGCAACGTAAAAAAGTTGTTTTACCGCAACCAGAAGGTCCCATTACTGCAACCACATTGTTTTTTGGAATGTCAATACTTACATTCTTTACTGCATGATTGGTTCCAAAATACGCATTAAAATTCCTGCTGCTTATAATTGTATTTTCCATTTACTTGTTATCAGCTTGGTAGTAATATTTAATAATAAAACCCAAATCAATAAAATTAGCGATGCACCCCATGCAAGATCGAGCCATTCATCGTATGGACTTGTTGCGTAATTAAAGATCAGTAATGGAAGACTTTGCATTGGTCTTAAAATATTAGTGGTTATGTAAGGATTACCGAATGCAGTAAAAAGCAAAGGCGCTGTTTCGCCTGCAATACGTGCAACGGAAAGCATTACCCCTGATAAGATACCACTCATTCCGCAGGGAACGATTACTTTCAAAATTACTTTATGATAAGGCAGTCCTAAAGCAAATCCCGCTTCTTTTAAAGTTGAAGGGATCAATTTTAAAGTTTCTTCAGTAGAACGAATAACAATGGGTAACATCATTATAGCAAGGGCTACACTTCCTGAAATTGCAGAAAAACTTCCGCTTGGTTTAACAATCCAGAAATAGATGACAATACCTATTACAATTGAAGGTGTGCCCTGCAACACATCTACAGCGAGCCTGCTCCAATAAGAAAGTTTACTGCTTTTATTCTCACTCAAAAAAATACCGCAAAAGATTCCAACAGGAACGGCGATTATTGCAGCAACTGCAACAATTAATACACTTCCCAGTAAAGCATTTGCAATGCCGCCTCCTATTTCACCAACAGGTTTGGGAATGTTTGTTAAAAAATTCCAGTTAAGCTTTGTAATGCCGGTTTTTAAAATAAAGAATATAATTGCGATAAGAGGTACCGTAATTAAAAAAGCAAACACTATGATCAGTACTTCAAAAGTCTTACTCTTTGCCAGCCTTAATTGTAATCTGTTATTCATTAGAAAAACGTTTGATGATTGTTTTTCCGATCATATTTATTATTACCGTTACGACAAAAAGCACCAGCCCTAATTCTATTAGTGCGGATAAATAAACTGTGCGATCAGCTTCGGTAAATTGATTGGCAATAACACTTGCCATTGTATTACCAGGAGAAAAAATACTATGGGGCAAAACACTTGTGTTTCCTATCACCATTGTAACGGCCATTGTTTCTCCCAATGCTCTTCCTAATGATAATAACAATCCTGCAAAGAGACCTGATTTTGTGTAAGGAAGTGTTACATACTTAAGCACTTCATACCTTGTTGCGCCTAAGGAATAAGCCCCCTCTTTTAAACTGCCCGGCACCAATCTTATGAGCTCTCTTCCAAGAGAAGCTGCATAAGGAATGATCATGATTGCTAATATAAGTGATGCCGTAAATATTCCAACGCCATATGGTTCAGCACCGATCTTAACTTCAAAATTTCTAACTATAGGTACTATTACAACAAGTGCCCAAAAACCATAAATGACAGAAGGCACAGCAGCAACCAGTTCTACAATATTTTTTAAAAATCCCGATAGCCATCCTTTTGTATTATACTCGCCCAAATAAATTGCTATTGCATAAGAAAAAGGAACAGAAATAATTAATGCCAAAAAAGAAGTCATTAATGTTCCAATCAGAAAAGGTAATCCTCCGTAAATATTGGTCACAGGATCCCATACCCTTCCCCATAAATATTTTATACCTAATGCTTTTAAAGATGGGATAGATTCTATTACCAGCGTAAGAAATATGCCTGCAGCAATTATTATCATACAGAGCGCTATAACAATCAAAGAGCGCTTGAAAGCGCTCTCAATTCTTACTTTTTTATACGAGAAATTACTTGCTCCTATTTTCATAAATGTATGTAACGAATTATCCGGGTATGGAAAAATTATTCCGTTATTACTTGCTCACCATTATGGTAAAATTGGTTTACCATTATACGTTGCCGAATGTAAAATATTTTCTGCTATGCTAACCGCTGCTTGTGGCAAAGGAGCATAATTTAAACCTTCACAATACTTCTGTCCATCATGAATATTCCACCACAATAATTTAACCATTTTGGTTGCCCTGTCCAGTGAACGCTTATTATAGTTTTGTTCTTTATAAATAAGTATCCAGGTAAACCCACTGATGGGATAGCCATTGGGTGCGTCTGTATTAGTAAGAGAAACTACTGCATCGGGGGGTAATTGAATATTACCTGCGGCGCTTGTGGAAGCAACACTGGGGGTAATAAAGTTTCCTGTCTTATTTTGAATTTTTGCAAATGCCATTTTGTTTTGAATTGCATAAGCAAGTTCTACATATCCGATACAGCCTGGTGTTTGTTTCACAAGACCTGCAACACCTTCATTACCTTTCCCCCCTAATCCTGCGGGCCAGTTTATTGAAGAACCTTTGCCAACCTTTGAATTCCATTCTTCACTTACTTTTGATAAATAAGTAGTAAAAATATTTGTAGTGCCGCTGCCATCTGAACGGTGTGCAATTATAATTGACGTTTTAGGAAGTTTTACACCTGGATTTGCTGAAGCAATTTTCGCATCATTCCATGTTTTAAGCTTGCCTAAAAATATATCAGCAATAATAGCCGGGGTTAGCTTCAAAGTGTCTTTGAAATCAGGTAAGTTATAAGTTATTACAACAGCGCCCGAACACATTGGAATATGCAGAACGGGTACTCCTATCTTACTTTTTTGTTCGTCATTAAGCGGTGCATCAGAAGCTCCAAAATCAACTGTTTTGTTTGTTAATTGAAGAATACCGCCACCTGAACCAATTGACTGGTAGTTTACCCTTAGCCCGTTTAGCTTATTATATTCCGAAAAAAGTTTAGAATACAACGGATTAGGAAATGTAGCACCTGCACCTAATAAAGTATTCTCGTTGCTTGCCATATTTACATTACCTGCGCTGGTATCCTTGTTTGAGGTGTTGCCATTACCTCCGCCGCAACTCATTAATGCGATACTGATAATTGAAAAGGTTATAAAAGCTGCTCTTTTAACCTTTAAAGAAATTGATTTCATGTAATAGTATTTATGATTATGAACGGTTTTAAATTTTATCTTCCAAAAACATAATAGAATGTTATGCGGTAAACAAGATCGTAACTGTTATACTTTGATGCATAACCCTGGTTCGTGTATTTGTTGTACCAAACATTCGGCATAAAGTGTACATTTTTTGCAGGAGTAAAATCCAAACCTGCAGTAATAAATTCTTCTTTTGTAGAAGGGTCGTTATAGTTAGAAGTATTACCTGTATATTTATTGTAAACACCGCTGTCAGTCTTGTTATCAGGGTTATAGGAATCAAAGCGGGCAAAATATCCAAGCTTATCTTTAACGATAATACCACGAACAAAAACAGATATTCCTTTTGCATTAACGGTTAATGTATCAACTTTTGATGTTGTGATCTCCGTAGCAAAATTATCATTGTGCAGGTTGTTTATAAAGCCTTCAACTCCCGCAGTAAATTGTGGCGTAGTATAGGCCACAAATCCTTTTATCATACTGCGTGAATGATGCCAGTTAGCTGACCAATTCAAACGTTCGTAATCTGCATACAAATCAAAAATCAATTTCTTGTCAAAGAATTTTGCATACACATCTCCATAAAACCATTTGTACTTATCATTTTCTGGTTTTGCACCTGTACCGTTTGCTACCATAACATTATAACCAAAGTTACCATTCTTCGGATCAAATTTTCCCTGTAGCTCTGCGCCAAAATCTGATGAAGGAGTACGACGCACATCTACAATCGGTCGTTCAATAGAACGATAGCCCCATATTTGCTCACTCAGCAAGGGAAAAGCAGGAGTGGCGATCTGCCCGACCAATAAATCTGTTCCCTGCCAAATATTTTTCCATCGGATATTTAATTGTTTTATGTAGAAGCTTATTTTATTATCAATTAATAAATCACCTGTAGTTGTAGTTGTTCCGCCGATAGTTTGCACGGTATTGTCTTCTGCTGCGAGCACCAACTCGGCAGTAAATTTTTTACTGATGTCATAAGTATATCCGAGATAAGCGCGCCGCAGTTGAAATGCGTTTTTACTTTGAGGCACACCGGTATATTGATTCGCCCCACCACGGTTTAATGTGTCACTGTGTGCCTTGTAATAATAATCGCCGAATGCCAAACCCCATAATTTTCCGCCAGGTTTAAAAGTGGTATCCTTCACGCTTTGTGCCTTGCTTAAAAGAGGTAGTGAGAATACGAGGAACATTGCTCCAAAGAACTTAACAGGTCTGCTCATTTTGCGGTATTTAATATTAATTTTTTATTACTTAATTGTTAACAGTACAAAAGTTAGCTTGTGATGTTATCTAATTGTTAAGTGAACATGACGCAATTGTTATCATTAACTTTTTGGAGAAATTTTTTTTTCAATTCTATTAACTGCAACTTAGAATACTTAGCTGAAGCTTTGTTGTATCAAATCAGAATGTGACTAAAATAAAGACATTCAGAATCATGCAAATAAAAATTATCCCAGTTCCATTTTATTCAAATATTTAAAAGATGGAACGACTATTTTTTGTAGTTCGATACTCTTATACTCCATAGCAATTGCGATTGTTCTTATACAGCAATTTGTTTACAATTATTAAATGCTGCTATTAAATGCTGCAGAATTAAAGTGCGAGATTAATTTAAAATGTTCTTGCTCTTTTGCTATAAAATTCACAATGAATAAGTGGCCCGATATCTATAGGGAATATGTCTTAAATATAAAAGCCGGTCCCATAAAAACACTCCTTATCAATATTAAAACACTATTAGTAACATTATATTAATCTTACAGTAACAATTGCTTAATCATGTGTTAACCTCTCCATAACATTACAGGTGTTGCTTTGTATAAATTTAGCACATGTACTTTATGAGATATGTTAGTTCCGCAGCTCTTTTATTAGTTTTAAGTATAGTCTGTAAGGTTACCCTCGCTCAAACAGGAAAAGTTTCAGGTAGAATAGTTGATGAAAGTAATCGCCCCGTAGCAGGTGCTTCTGTAAAAGTAGTTTCAACAAATACCGGTGTTTCTTGTGATGCGGATGGCCGCTTTACCCTCACTTTAGCAACGGGTAAAAAATTCGAAATTAAAATAACCGCTGTTGGTTTTACACCAAAAATATTAAGTGATGTAGAAGTAAAAGCGAACCAGGTTAATGAACTATACATTAATCTTGTAACAGCAACAAAAAACCTGGAAAATGTTATCGTTACAACATCTGCACGTAAAGAAAGCACAAATGCTTTAATTCAGTTTCAAAAAAATACAAATGCAGTAGCCCAGGTTATTTCTGCAGAAGCTATACGCCGTTCTCCGGATAAAAATACAGGTGAATCTCTAAAACGTGTTACAGGTTTATCTATACAGGAAGGTCGGTATATAATAGTGCGGGGGTTAAGTGACCGTTATAATCAAGCAATGCTTAACGGTGTTTTGTTATCAAGTACTGAACCTGACAGAAAAACTTTTTCATTCGATATATTTCCCGCAGCGATCGTTGAAAATATTATAGTAAACAAAACATTTATTCCGGAATATTCTGCAGAATGGGCAGGTGGTTTGATACAAGTAAATACAAGGGATATTCCGGCAAAAGGATTTTTAAATGTGCAGGCTGGTACTAACTTTAATACAAATACAATTGGAAAAGATTTTTATACTTATCCCGGTGGCAAATTAGATTGGTTAGGAATGGATGATGGCACAAGAGCATTACCCGATAACTTCCCTACTAAAAATAAATTTGGAGAAATCCAGGATAATACAGCAAAAATTGATCTCGGCAAATCAATTGCCGCAAAAAGTTGGGCACCTGAAAAAAGAAGTAGTTCGCTTGCTGCATTAGGTCAATCATTCCAGGCAAATGGTGGTTTTGCAACCAAATTATTTAATAAAGATTTAGGTGGTGTTGTAACGGTTACATACAACAGAAGTATCAGGAATCTTTCTTATGAAAATAGTTTTTTTACCATTAATAATGAAAAGGCAGATCCATCATTCGATTATAATAACAACAGGTATACTGAGGACGTTTTGTGGGGCGCACTGGCAAATTTTTCTTTAAGAATAAATCCCAATAATAAGATCAGCTTTAAAAATCTTATCAATGTAAATACATCGGATTATACAACTTTGCGTACAGGGAAAGATTTTGAATCAAATTCAGATGTAGGTGAAAATATAAGAGCTTATGAATATGGATTCAAGAATAATACTTTCTTCAATACACAGGTAAATGGAGAACATAATATTCCTTCATTAAAGTTAAAGTTTAACTGGTTCGGAAGCTTCACTATTCTCGATCAATATGTCCCGGAGCAGCGCCGCCTTCAATACAACCAGGCAGTAGGTGATCCAAATGCTCCTTATCTCGCATTATTATCAAATACTCTATCACAAAAAACAGGAAGCGTTTTTTATTCCAATCTGAATGATTATATATACAATGCGGGTGGTGATGTTACAACCAATTTCAATTTGTTTTCAAGAAAACAAACCGTAAAAGCAGGATACAATTTCCAGGTAAAAGACAGGTTATATAATGCACGTCCATTTTCAATTTCCTTACCTTCTGACAACCCTGCTTTAAAAGCATTGGATCCTTCATTGATCTTTGCAGCGGAAAACTTTGGCACTGCCAATAATCAATTTCATTTTGATGAGATTTCAGGAATTTATTTCCGCTATCTCGCCAATTCAATTTTAAATGCCGGTTATCTGCAATTCGATAATTCATTTACAGACTGGTTAAGAGTTGTTTGGGGTGTGCGGTATGAAAATTTCGATCAGTTAGTAGGCAGCACACTCAAATCTGATCCACGTTTTAATCATAGTAAAGTGGGTGATTTTCTCCCCGCTGTTAATGCAACATTTAAACTAAATAATACTACCAACTTACGCGTTGCAGGTTCTCAAACAGTGATACGGCCCGAGTTCCGGGAATTAACAGGCACAGCATTTTACGATTTTGAAGTAGGTGCCACCATCATCGGTAATCCTAATTTGCAAAGGACAAAAGTTACCAATGCTGATATACGTTATGAAATATATCCGAGAGCAGGTGAATTATTTACAATAGGCGCGTTTTACAAATTTTTCAATAACCCTATTGAACTCGCCTTTAACCAGACCGGTGCAGGTTCTTCCAATACTTTTAATTACCTGGATAATGATAAAACTACTGCACAAACTTTTGGTGCTGAATTAGAATTCAGAAAGAAGCTTGATTTCGTACCTGCATTCGAACGGTTTACTGTTCAGGGTAATTTTTCTTATATACATAACCGTGTAAAGTTTAATGAGCAAACACTCGACAGACCAATGCAGGGTCAGTCACCTTATCTTATTAATGCTGCTTTGCAATATGATATAGAAGAGGCAGGATTATATGCCACGTTCCTGTTTAACGAGGTTGGCCGCCGTATTCTTTATGTGGGTAATGAACAGGTGCCTGCCGTTTGGGAAGCGCCAAGAGCATTGCTTGATGTGCAGGTAGCAAAAAAAATAATGAATAATAAGGCAGAACTGAAACTGAATATAACCGATTTATTAAATCAGCCTGCAAATTTTTATCATGATCTGGATAATAATAAAAAGTATGATGGCAGTAAAGATGCGCTTGCACTTAAAAGAAAATATGGAACAGGTGTAAGCATTTCATTTGCTTATAACATTAAATAAAAACTCAAATCAATTATTTATAAAATCAAAAATCAGAATATGAACAAGTTTTTTTATTATGCCTTAGCCCTTACCTTACTATTCGGTTCCTGCCGTAAAATTGAAGAAGATAATATTATAATCGGTGGAGGCACCGATACTACAGGCAATACAACTGAGAATACCGTTCTTGAAGGAAAGATATCTTCCGACAGAACATTAAAGGCAAACTATACTTATAAGATACGCGGTTTTGTTTATGTAGTGAATGGTGCAAAACTTACAATTGAGCCAGGCACTGTTATCAAAGGTGAAAAAGGCGCTACAACACGCGGTGCGCTTGTTATTACAAGAGGCTCTCAAATTGTAGCTGATGGTACAGCAGATAAACCTATTGTTTTCACATCAGACCAATCAAATCCTCAACGCGGTGACTGGGGTGGTATTGTAATTCTTGGCAATGCAAAAACCAATGCATCTTATAATGGTGTTCAGGGTGTTGGTTCTGTGGAGGGTGGTGTAAATACTGCCGAAGGATTAGGTTTATACGGCGGCACTAATGATGATGACAATTCAGGTGTGTTGCACTATGTGCGTATTGAATATGCAGGCTATGCTTATCTGCCCGATAATGAGTTGAACGGATTATCGCTTGCAGGTGTGGGAAGAAGTACCATTGTTGATTATGTTGAAATTTATAAGGCAAATGATGATGCAATTGAATGTTTTGGCGGTTCTGTAAATTTAAAACATACAATATTCATCAGCACGCTGGATGATGATTTTGATTCAGACAATGGCTGGAGCGGTAAAGTACAGTGGGGTATTGTAATGAGAGATTCTTCTGTAGCCGATATATCGAAAAGCGAATCTTTTGAAAGTGATAACGATGCAAACGGAAGTACTTTATTACCTCAAACGCTGGGCATATACAGTAATATTACAGTCGTTGGCCCGAGAGCAACAACAAGTAACATAGGAAACAGTTTATTCCTTGCCGGCGCACAAATAAGAAGAAATTCAAGTATCTCCATTTTCAATTCTGTTATTATGGGTTATCCTATCGGCTTGCTTGTTGATGCAAGTAAAGGAACGCCAACAGATAACAACATCAAAGCAAGTACATTGCAGGTGCAGAATACCATCATTGCAGGTTGCGACACAGCAGTGAAATATTCAGCCAGTAACACACCAACTGGCTGGACAACTGATTCTGCAGTTACATGGTTTAATACGGCAGCTTATGGGAACAGTATTTTAAACACTAACGATGAAGTAAAACTTACTGCACCCTTTAATTACAGCGCTCCTGATTTCACACCGCAGGAGGGTTCACCATTGTTATCAGGCGCTGCATTTGCAGATCCCAAATTAACCGGAAACTTTTTTACTCCTGTTACTTATCGTGGTGCAGTTGGCCCCGCAGGCAGCCCTGACGCTGAGTGGTGGAAAGGCTGGAGCAAATT